>Ga0075424_100001343_pt1 | contig 21440 bp, 24 predicted proteins | sample SoiMethybrSBSTD3_FD_75301 | JGI IMG/M metagenome (GOLD analysis project Ga0075424, IMG submission 75301) | Bulk soil microbial communities from a Populus tree surrounding site in Tennessee, USA - Soil MetaG P. TD hybrid SBSTD3 | ecosystem: Environmental > Terrestrial > Soil > Tree plantation... | reverse complement strand
AGACCTGTGATCTCCTTCCCTTTGAGCGGCGGCACGCCGCCGCGGCACGGGATGCATTCTTTCGCGGCCAGTTCGCTCATGGTTACCTCCGACGACAAAATCAGTAGAATCTTTGGAACAGGATCAGCGCAACAATCGTGAGGATGACCGCCCAGGCTGCGGCGCGTAAATGCAACAGGCGCGCCTGCCCGCGGAGCGCCGCGGCGGCCTTATCATCCTCGATCTTCTCCTCGCCCCGGTCCAAGTCGCGCGCGCCGCGCGCGGCGAGCACGACTCAGGTGCTCGCGCGCCCTTGCAGCAGCCCCAGGGTTCCTAGCCAGAACGGCAGGAAAAGCACGAGCAGCAGCGGTCCGCTGGCGTGAAGAAAAAAGAACGCGATCGTCAAAGCGACGCCGAGCGCGAGCATGACCGCGCCGAACATCATGCGCTTGCGGGTTTCAATCGCGCCCAGGTTTCCCATACTCATCGCGTCCCCTGCTTGGGAATCGATTTGAGCCGCCGGTCATCGCCCGGGTCGAAGAGCTGCGCGGCGGCGAGCCAGAGGCTCCGCGAGTGGCGGAAAAAAAGCAAGGGAAAGACAACCACGAAACCACCCCAAACGAGAAATTGCTGCGTCAACGTAGCGCCGTAGCGGTCGAGGACGAAATATCCCGGCATCGCGATCAAGACCGTCATCGCGTAATTGACGTAGATCGCCCCGACGAAAAAGCCCTGCTCGCGCTCGAACTTGAGGCGGCAAAACGGGCATTCCGCACGCATATGGAAAAGACCGTCGAACATCTCGCCCGCGCCGCAGCGCGGACAGCGCAAGCGGAGGGCGGCGCCAAACGTGGCGAAAAAACGCGGGCGCGCCGCTTTCGGTCGATTGAGTTGCGCCATCGCTCACCCGGCTATAGCTGTTCGACGGAGTAGCCTTTGGCTTTGAGCGCCTCGATCAGCCCTTCCCTGCCGGCCAGATGGCCGGCGCCGACGACGATGAAGCAGCCTTCATTGTCGCGCAGGCACGATTCGATCTTGGGCAGCCACGCGCGATTACGCTCGACGATCACGCGCTGATAGACCTCGGGATACTCCCGTATGCCCTGCAGCAGGGTGGAATCGAGCGTCTTGAGATCCCCGGACGACCACGCCTTGACGATCGTGTCCATGGAGCTGCGCATCGAATCGGCGTTGCGCACGGTCTGAACCAGCATCAGGTCCTGCACGAACTCGGGCATTTTATTAAAGAGCTCGAGCTGGTATTCCAACGTTTCCAACCCGACGGTCTTCTTGTCCGCCTCTTTCGCCTTGCGATAGAGGTACTGATCGATGCCGTGGCCGGGGTCGAATCCCAGCGATTGCATCGCGCGCGCGAGAATCATGTTTGCGGCGAACCACGGCTTGAAAGGATTGAACAGGCTGATATCGAGGCCCAGCTGTTTCAACTTCTCGGCGGTCAGCTGGTAAGTCGTCTCGGAGACGTGCTGCTTGAGCGTCGTCCCGTCGGCGTAGGCGGCCTTGGCGACCATCAGGTGCTGCGCCTCGTCGCCCTTGGCGCTGTCGAGATCGATTTCGAAAACGACTTTCTTGGCATTCTTGAAAGCCGACTCGATCGCCGGATCGAGCGGGTAATTCTGCGGCTTTAGATAATGGATCGAGCCCATCAGATAGACGACGTTGTCTTTCGCCTGAACGCGCCAGAGCGGCCGTTTTCCGGATTCCGCCGACGCGGCCGCGCAAGAAAAGACCACCGCGAGGTAAATGAGAAAAACGGCGAATCGATGAGTTTTCGGCAATGTCCGATCTCCCTTATCTAAATCCAGAGTTCTTTATAGCATCAGAAAAAGCCGTTATACAGCTTCCGCCGGTCGCGGATATTGGCAGCGCCGGCAAAAAAAGGTAGAGCACGAAGTATGAAGCTCGCCGGTAAAGTCGCGGTCATCACCGGTGCCGGCCGCGGCATCGGCAAGGCCGTCGCGCTCGCCTACGCCCGCGAGGGCGCGAAGCTCGCGATTTGCGCAAGAACGGCGGCCGAGATCGAGAAGGCGGCGCAAGAGATCCGCTCCCTCGGGACCGATTGCCTCGCGCTTCCGTGCGACGTCGCCGAGGAGGACCAGGTCGGCAGCTTCATCGCGGACGTGATGAAAAATTACGGCCGGATCGACGTGCTGATCAACAACGCGGGCGTTATGACCCGTCCTACGCCGGTGACGGAATACGATGTAAAAAAATGGGACTACACTATCGCGGTCAATCTCCGCGGCCCCTTTCTCATGGTGAAAGCGGCGCTGCCGCCGATGATCCAGGGCGGCGGCGGCGCGATCATCAACGTGTCGTCGTCGATCGGCCGCGGCGCCTATGCCAATTTCGCGGCGTATGCCGCGTCCAAATGGGGACTCGAAGGCTTCACTCAGACGCTCGCCATCGAGGTGAAAGGCCAAAAGGTGCGGGTCAACTCCGTCGAGCCCGGCTATGTCGCCACCAAGCTCACCGGATTTCACGGCAGCGCGCCGGAGTCGGTGACCGGGGTGTTCGTCTTCCTGGCCACCGACGAGGCGAAAAATATCACCGGCCGGATGCTCAGCTCCTCCGACTGGCGCGCCGAGTTGAAGCGGTAAATTTTACTTCTTCTTTAGGATGTCCAGCGCGGCGTTGGCGTTTTTGACGCCGTTCGTGTGATCGCCCGCGTCGAGATTTTTCTGCGCCTCGTCGAGCAATCCCCTGGCCTTATCCTGGTCCGCCTTCGAGACCTGCGTCTTGCCCAGAAGCTCCCGCCCTTCTTTGATCAGCGGCGCGCAGCGAGCGAAAACCGCGCCCTGGGCGGCGACGAGGAATCCCGCGACGGCGATGGACATTAAAAGTTTTTTCATCTTTCCTCCGTTCAGCCCTTAAGGTTCGTCTTGAAAAAGTCGACGGTCTTCGCCCACGCTTCTTTGGCCGCGTCCGCATTGTAGCGCTCGGGATTCGTGTCGTTGTTGAACGCGTGCTTCGCGCCGGGATAAATCTTGTAGGTGAACGGCTTGTTGTATTTCTTCATCGTGTCGGCGGTCGCCGGCGCGTTGTCGCTGATCGGCTTGTCCTCGCCGCCGTAGTGCGCCATCACCGGCGCTTCGATTTTCTCGATCAGCTCCGGCGGAGTGGGGGTGCGGCCGTAGTAAACGACGACGGCTTTCAAACCTTTCACCTGCGTGGACGCGTTGAAGGCCTGCTGCCCGCCCCAGCAAAAGCCGGTGAGACCGATGTTGCCGACTTCCGGCAAGGATTTTAGATACGCGACCGCCGCGCCGACGTCTTCCGCGACATTGGCTTCCGGCGCGAGCTCGCGGATGTTCGAAAGTCCTCCGCCCTTCGGGTTTGCTTTTTCGGTGCCGCCTTTGCGCGAGAGTAAGTCCGGCGCGAGGGCGACGAAGCCTTCCTTGGCGAGGCGGCGCGCGACGTCGCGGATATGGTCGGTCAGGCCGGCGTTCTCGTGGATGACAATGACCGCGGGATGCTTCCCGCCGGATTTCGGCTCGGTCAGGTACCCGTAGACCGTTCCGCCGGGACCCGGAAATTCGACGTCCTTCGACGTCAAACCAGGATCTTTGGGATCGACCTGCGCGGCATAGGTCGTGCCCAGCGTATCGATCAGCGTCGTCGCGGCGACGAGGCTGCCGGTCAGGACGACGGCCTTCTGGATGAACTCGCGGCGGCTGAGCTTGCCGTCGCGATATTCTTCGACGAGTTGTTTGATCTCTTCCGGCATGGTTTCCTCCTTTATTTGATCATGTCGATGCGAGTGAGCGTCACCTGCTGCGCGACACCCGGCGCGGTGGCCATATGATAAGCCGTGTATTGCTCGTGATAAGTCGTCTCCGACGACATGCCGTCGACGGGAACAATGACTTTGAAGCCCCTGAACGCCGCCTGGCTGCCGGTATTGAGCACGGCGCCGTGCGCCGCCGTTCCGGTGACGATGACCGTCTTGATGCCTTTGTCCTTCAATATCTTTTCGAGGTCGGTGCCGAGAAACTTATCCGCAGGAGCCTTGACCATCGGCTCACCGCCCTGCGGCGCGATTTCTTTCAGAATATCGGCGTCGGTCGAGGCGCTGGTGATGCTATAGATGACCGTGACGCCCTTGGAGCGCGCCTGCTTCGTCAACGTTTGCACTCTCGGAATCGTGGCGAGGCAGCGCGGGCGCCGCTCGTTGTTGCAGGTCTGTTTGACGAAGTCGAGCAGCAGCAGCGCCGTCGTCGTGGGCTCGAGCGTCACCGGCTTCAACTCCGGCGGCTTGGGCGCCTGCACACTCGGCCACTCGTCGACCACGTCTTTGTATTGCGCGTGAAGCGGCGCCGCCGCCATCATCGCGAGAGCCGCGAGCGCGCCAACGAGATATGCTCTTTTCATCGCCTTCCTCCCTCCTCTTTCCCCTGCTTAAAGTCCCAATAGCTGGGACAGTTTGTCCTGATCGAAGCCGACGATCGCCTGGCCGTCGATCAAGGTGACCGGCGTGCTTTGATACCCCAAATTCAACAGCTCTTTCAACGCCTCGGGATCCTCGCGCACATTCTTATCCACGAACTGAACGCCCTTTTGAGAAAGAAACTCTTTCTCTCTGTGACACGGCCCTCAGCCGGGCTGCGTAAAAACCACCACCGATTTCGCCATGCCATCTCTCCTTTGCTGCTACACGCCTGCTGCTATATTCCTATTTTCACGCGTTGAAAGACTAACCATCGCGGGTCGCCGAGTCAATCCCCAAAGAGGGCGTTCCCGAAGCGTCTCCGGTGGGAAGCGGTGATAGCCGTACTTAGCTTTACCCGATAATTCCGGTCTGCTAGCTTCCGAGATAGTTATGCAAAACCGCAATGCGCGTTTGAACGCCGTTTTCGCCGCGGCCTGGCTCTTGACGATCCTGTCGGTCCCCCTGGGCTCGGCCAATGAAAATTCCCTGCCGTCACGCGGCGAATCCATCGCGGCCGAACTCACCCGGCACGCGCGAACCTTATCAAGCGACGAAATGATGGGCCGGGGCGTCGAGACGCCGGGCATCGAAAAGGCGCGCGACTATATCGCGGCTGAGTTCAAAAAGTATGGCCTCGCCGCCGGCGGCGACCGGGGTTATTTCCAGGAGCTGGAAGTGCCGACGGGCGTCGAAATTGCCGGACAAACCAGCGCGAAGCTCGGCGGCTCCGATTTGACTCTCGGCAGCGAATGGAGGCCGCTCGGTCTATCGTCGTCGGGCAGCACCACGGGGGAAGTCGTATTCGCCGGCTACGGCATTACCGCGGAAGGCTATGACTACGACGACTATGCGGGAATCGACGCCAAGGGAAAGATCGTCCTCGCGCTCCGCTACGAGCCGCCGCCGAAAGGTGAAAACAGTCCCTTCGGAAAGCCGCCGCGCTCTTCGCGCTACGCCGCCTTGGGCGCCAAGGCTGCGAACGCCCGCGCGCACGGCGCAGCCGGTCTCCTGCTCGTCGATGCGTCGGCCGAGGCGGACTCGCCGGGGCTGATCCCGCTCCGTCGCACCATGGGACGGAGCGAGGAAGCTTTGATCGCCGCTCAAGTGCGCCGCGAGGCCGCGGAGCGAGCGCTCGGCGCGGCAGGCGTCTCTTTGAGCGAGCTCAAAGCCCGCATCGATGCGGAGGAAAAGCCGCATTCCGCGGCGGTTCCCGGGCTCAATGCGGCGCTCACCGTGAATCTCAAGAGAATCGTGCAGCCGAGCGACAACGTCGTCGCCGTTCTGCGCGGCTCGGACCCCGCTATGAAAGATGAAACGATCGTGATCGGCGGCCATTACGATCACCTGGGCCTCGGCCACTACGGCACGATGGATGCGAAATCCGAAGGCCAGATTCATCACGGCGCCGACGACAACGCTTCGGGCATCGCGGTCATGCTGAGCCTTGCGGAACGCTTCGCGCGCGCCCGGCCGGCGCCCTCGAGAACGATCGTTTTCGTCGCCTTTACCGGCGAAGAGCTCGGGCTTTACGGCTCGAAGCATTTCGCCGCGCATCCGCCCTTTCCCATCGCATCGACCAGGGCGATGATCAACCTCGACATGGTCGGGCGCATGAAAGACAACCGCCTCATGGTCAACTCCGCCGATACGGCTAAGGAATTCCGGGAGATGATCGGCCGCGCCGGGCCGGGCCTCGCGATCGAGATGAAAGCGACCGGCGGCGGCAGCGACCACGTCTCGTTTCATAATCAAAACGTCCCCGCCGTGCATTTCTATACCGGGATGCACGAGGATTATCACCGCCCGTCCGACGAGTGGGAGAAGCTAAACATCGAAGGTATGGTCAAGGTAAGCGACCTGGTACTCGCGCTCGTCAAAGAACTCGCCGCAACGCGCGAGCCGCTGGCGTTCGTCAAACCGTCGCGGCGCGACCGCTAAAAAAGGCAAAAAAATGCGCCGGTTCAGCATTTTTCATATGGCAGGTGAACGGGAGCTATGGTATGTCTGGTGGGGATACACACCCCGGACCAAGGAGGCTCTAGCGTCATGATCAAGTTGTACCATGCTCCCCAGTCGAGCAACTCGCGCAAGGTGAGAATTGCGCTGATCGAGAAGGGGCTCGAGTTCGAGCGCGTCCCGATCGACCTGGGAAAGAAGGAGCAAAAAACCGCCGAGTATTTGAAGATCCATCCTTTCGGCCAGGTGCCGGCGCTCGATGACGAGGGCTTCGTCGTTTACGACTCCACGATCATCAACGAATATCTGGAGGACGAGTATCCCTATCCGGCGCTCATGCCGAAGGATTCCGACGGCCGCGCGCGGGCGCGGCTCATGGAAGATCTCCGCGACAACCATTTCAACCCGGCATTCATCAAGATTTTTCGCGAGGTGCGCACGAAGCCCGAGGGCGAGCGCGACGCGAAGATCATCGAGGCGGCCAAGGCCGAGATCGCCGGCTACTTCGAGCGCCTCGACAAGGAGCTTCAGGGAAAAGAATATCTGGCGGGGGAGTTCAGCCTCGCCGATATCGCTTTCATGGCGAATCTGGATCTGATGGAGAAATTCGATATTCAGGTCGACCCCAAAAACAAGAACGTGCTCGCGTGGATCGCGCGCCTCAAAGCCCGGCCGAGCTACGCAGGCTCGGCGCAGTGAGCAGGGATTGGGAATCGGGGATTTGGCATCGCCCAATTCCTAATCCCCGATGACCGCTCTCATCCTCGCCTGGCTCGTTCACCTTTATTCCGCCACAGGGGTCATCCTCGGTTTTCTCTCCATCGTGCTCATCGAGCGCGGTGATTACCGCACTACTTTCTGGCTCAACGCGCTCGCCGTCGCCATCGACGCGAGCGACGGGACGCTAGCGCGCGCCGCCCGCGTAAAGGAACGCATACCCTGGTTCGACGGCGGCCGGCTCGAAGATATCATTGACTACCTCACCTATGTCGTGGTGCCGAGCCTGATCTTTTTTCACGCCGGCCTGCTGCCGAAGAACGCGTTGTGGATCGCGGCGGTGCCGATGGTGGCAAGCGCCTACGGCTTTTGCCATGCTGAGGCGAAAACCGCCGACCATTACTTCCTTGGTTTTCCATCGTACTGGAACATTCTGGCGCTTTATCTCGTCGTGCTGCATACCCCGGCCTGGCTGAACGGCGCCCTCATCCTGGGACTGGCATTGTTCGTGTTCATTCCCATCAAATACATCTATCCGAGCCGGACGACAGCATTTCGGAGCGTCACGATAGTGCTTGGGCTTATCTGGGGCGCACTCGTCATGCTTACCATCTATTATCTGCCCGAGCCGCCGCGCGGCATGGTCTACGCATCGCTCTTTTTTCCCGTGTATTACACGATTTTATCGTTCTGGCTGTCGCGGCGCCAAAGCCCGGCGCGGCGGTCTTAGATTGACCACCGAGCGCCATATCGGGTATCATGCGCGCGTGATATCCACAGGGCTCGATCGCAGCTATCCGCGTCCGTTCAAGCCGAACGGCTGATATGAAAAACGAACCCACCCGGTCCGAGCCATCCAAGCTAAAAATCGGCGAGCTGCTGGTAAAAGAGAGCTTGATCACCGAGGATCAGCTTCAGGAGGCGCTCGCGGCGCAGAAAAAGCAGCCGATCTACATGCCGCTCGGCGAGATCTGCGTGGATATGAAGCTCGTCTCGCGCGAGCAGTTGAAAGCCCTGCTGAGTCGCCACCAGAAGCGCATCCCGCTCGGCGAGCTTTTGACCAATCTCGGCCTCGTCTCTGCGGAACAGGTCCAACAATGCCTAGAGGAGCAGAAAAGCTCGCCCAAAAAAAAGCTCGGGGAGATACTCATCGAGAAGGGTTTCTTGAACGAGAACGCGCTCATCAGTGCGCTCAACATGCAGCTGGGAGTGCCGAAGATGGCGCCCCACGCGAGCCTGATCGACCGGACCCTTTTTAAAGACATCAACGAGGCGTTCCTGAGAAGGAACAACGCGATACCGGCGTACAAACGCGGCAACGAGCTGACGGTCATCATGGCCGACCCGCTCGACACCGCGACCATTCGCGATCTGGAAAAGTTCTTCAAATGCCAGGTGCTTCCGGCGATCGCTTCCCAGCACGAGATCCACAGCGCCATCAACCAGTGCTTGAATCCGGAGTTCCGCGCCGGCGCTTCGGAAGCGAGCAAGGACCTCATCATCGAGACGAGCTACAAAGAAACCTCGGCTGATGCGAGGGATCCCGCCGCGGTCGACATCATCAACTACATCATCCCCGACGGGGTGCGCGAGAACGCCAGCGACATCCACATCGAGGCCCAGGAAAAGGGCCTGCGGATTCGCTACCGCGTCGACGGGGTATTGCACCATAAAACCGACTTGCCGGGATTCCTCGCGCCGAGCGTGATCTCCCGCATCAAAGTCCTCTCGGGATTGGATATCGCGGAAAAGCGCCGTCATCAGGACGGCCGAATTCAGGCGCAGGTGCTCAACAAACAGGTCGATCTCCGCGTCTCGACCTACGTTTCGGTCTACGGCGAGAGCGTGGTCATCCGCATCCTCGACCGCGGCACCAAGCTCGCGGATATGAATTCGCTGGGACTCAATCCGGCGAATCAGGCCAGGTACGAAGAGCTTTTGTCTCATCCGTCGGGTGTTATGCTGGCCACGGGGCCGACCGGCACGGGCAAATCGACGACCCTTTACGCTTCGCTCAACTTTTTGAACAACGTTTTTAGAAAGATCGTCACCGTCGAAGATCCGGTGGAGCTCACGATTCAAGGCGTCGTCCAGGGCCAGGTCGAGCCCAAGTTGAATCTCTCCTATTCCGATTTCATCAAATCGATGATGCGGCAGGATCCCGACGTGCTCATGGTCGGCGAGATTCGCGACCGCCTCGCGGCCGAAGCCGTGATCCAGGCGGCGCTCACCGGACATAAAGTGCTGACCACGCTTCATACGGACGACGCGATCGGCGCACTGATCCGATTGGTCGACATGGGCATCGACAGCTACCTGGTCGCCTCGACGGTGGCCGCGGTCATCTCGCAGCGGCTGCTCAGGGTGTTGTGCAGCAACTGCAAGCAGCCGCACCGTCCGCCCACGGAGATTTTCAGCGCGTTTCATATCGATCCCGAAGGGGCGGACGCGTTGACGTTTTACCAGCCGAAGGGCTGCGCCGTTTGTAACGGCACCGGCTTCAGGGGCCGCACCGGCATTCACGAGCTTCTGGTCGTCAACGAGGCGATCCGCGAGGGGATGTTGAACCGCAATACCTCCACTCAGCTGCGCGTCACCGCGCGCCGAGAGGCGAAGATGATCTCGATGCTGGAGGACGGCTTTTACAAAGCCGCCAAGGGGATCACGACGCTTGAAGAGATCCTCCGCGTCGTCTTCCACAACGAAAGCGACGATCTGTCGCCGCGCTCGATCGAGGAAGTGATAAACCTGTGCGAGAGTCGCGAGAGGGCCTCAGCCGCGAAGAAACGCTTACCCGCGGCGCAGCGCGTGACCACGGAACGGCCGCCGCCAGTATTCGAGGCGCAGGCGGGAGCGGCTCCACCGGAAGGCGAGACCTACCGCATCCGCTTTGACGCCCATATGATCGAGTCCGAGACCGAACGCATCGCGGACTTCTTTCAGGTATACAGGAACGTCAAGGAAGCGCTGGGTGAGCCGGTCAGCGACGATCTCCTGGGCGATTTTGTGGATTTTATCGTCGACACCGCGAAGCGGTTGAAAACCGCCGAGGGCGCCGACTTCACCGAATTTTCCCTCCACGTCAGGGACAAACGAGACCGTCTCTTCGTCGAGACGATCGTATCGCACAACCCGCGGAGCCGCGAGGCGGCCCTGCGGCAGGTCGGCTACTTGAAATAAATATGGATAAAACTTCAAAAGCCAAGCGATCGAGCGCTGAGAAGAGCGCGGAGGAGAAGACTCCGCCGCCGTCCCGAAGGATCAAAGAGATCCATTTCCTGGATTATGTGCAACACAAAGAAACCCATAAACATATCGAGGAGATCGGCATCCGGGATTATTTAGACCGGAAAAAATTACCCGACGCTTCATAGCGTCGCGCGCCCATCTGCGACATCTCCCTGGTGCCGACTCATTCTCAGAAGCCCATGATGTTCCTCAAAGCCATTGTGCGGCGGACCGCTCCGGCCGCGCTGCTGTTCGCCGCTATCTCGGCGACGGGCTTCGCCGCTCAGGAGAGCGCGCCTAAATACATCTTTATCTTTCTCGCCGACGGCGGCAGCCTCACCGGGCTTGAGATCGCCCGCTCGTACAACCGCGTCGTCCATCGAGAAGGCTTCGCCGTCACCGATAAAATCATGCGCGAAGGCACACTCGGCGTGCTGACGACGCACGCGGCGGATTCGCTGACGACCGATTCCGCCGCGGCCGCTACCGCGCTCGCGGCCGGCTGCAAGGCGAACATCGGCGCGCTCGGCGTCTGCGCCGACGGCCGGAGGCTCAGAACGGTCATGGAAATGGCGCGGGAAAAAGGGCTGCGCGCGGCTTTGGTGACGACTTCGACCGTCTACGATGCGAGTCCGGGGGCGTTTATCAGCCACGTAGCGAAGCGAAAGGAGTACGACGTCATTCTCGATCAATACTTGCGCGCCGCGCCCGACGTGATTCTCGGCGGCGGCCGCGAGGAGTTCGTAGCGAAAGACCGCAGCGAGCGGAAAGACGGCAGGCTCGCGGCTTTCGTCGAGCGCGGCTACGTCTACGTGGCCGATAAAAGCGGTCTCGCCCGGGCCGCTGGAAACAAGCTACTGGGCCTTTTTACCCCGGGCGAAATGAATTTCGATCTCGATCGCGAGCCGGAGGAGCCCTCGCTATTCGATATGACGCAGGCGACGATCAAGTTCCTCGGCCGCGACGGCCGCGGCTTCATGGCCTTTATCGAAGACGAGAACACGGACACCGCCGGCCATTTCACGGATGTCGCCTCGATGATTCACGCCTACCGGGATTTCGACCGCGCCGTCGCGCTCGCCTACGATTTTTACCTCGGCCATCCGCGCGAAACCTTGATCCTCGTCACCTCCGACCACGATTCAGGAGGCGTCGGCTTCACGCTCGCGCTCGATGAGCCCAGGAGCGACGCGAAGCGTGTCTCGGCCAACGAGAACGATCTTAAAAAGATCGCGTCGATTCCCATGTCGCTGAGAAAAGCCGCAGCCATGCTCGGCGCCCGACCCACCCCGGAGGGAATCGATCGCCTGATGCGCGAAGTCTTCAAGGGCTTCACGCTCGCGCCGGATCTCAAAAAAATGCTGCTCGCGGGACAAGTGCCGATGCGCAACATCTACACCGATCCGATCGCCAACGTTCTCGGCCTCATGGTCGCGCACAATACCCAGGCGTACTGGACGGCGAGCGGGCACACCAATCAGCCCGTCTTCGTGGCGGCCCTCGGCGCCGGCGCGGAGCGCTTCCGCGGCTATCAGGACAACACCGATTTCGCGAAAAATCTTTTTTCCCTTCTCGGCGCGAATTCAAAGTAGCCGGGCAGCGCCGCCCGGAAAAAGCTTCTCTCATCCTTGACTGGTCCGGTATGGCCTGTAGGATGGTTACCTAAACCATTCTCGGTGTGAACAAAGTTATGGCCAGTCCGAAAAACGACGGACAGGAAAAAATCGGCGTTCTCGTCGGCGGCGGTCCGGCGCCCGGCATCAACGGCGTCATCAGCGCGCTGACTCTCGAGGCGCGCAACCGCGGCCGCCAGGTCGTCGGCATTTACGAGGGCTTCCAGTGGCTCATGGCGGGCGACACGGAGAAAGTGAAGCTCCTGGACCACGACGACGTGTCGCGTATCCATTTCGAGGGGGGCTCAATTCTCAATACTTCGCGCGCCAATCCGACCAAAAAGACCGAGCACCTCGACGCAGTCCTGGCGGCATTGGCCAAACTCGGCATCGGTTATCTCGTCACCATCGGCGGCGACGATACGATGTTCTCCGCCAGCCGGCTAGCCGAGCGCGCCGCCGGGCGGCTGCGCGTCTGCCACGTGCCGAAGACGATCGACAACGACCTGCCGCTTCCCGGCGACATCCCGACCTTCGGCTTCGAGACCGCGCGCCACCTGGGCTTCGGCCTCGTGCACAACCTGATGGAAGACTCGCGCGCCACGCGGCGCTGGTATTTTGTCGTCGTCATGGGACGGACCGCCGGCCACCTGGCGCTCGGCATCGGCAAGGCGGCGGGCGCGACGCTCACGGTGATTCCGGAGGAGTTCGAAGGCCCGGTCCGGCTGGAGACGCTCTGCGATCTGCTCGAGGGGGCGATCCTCAAGCGCAAGGCGCTCTGGGGCCGGCTCGACGGCGTCGCGCTGATCGCCGAAGGGCTCCTTGAGCGGCTGACGCCTGAGGAGATGACGTCGATCGAAGGCGTGCGCATCACGCGCGACGACTACGGCCACATGCGGCTCGCCGACATGGATCTGGCGTTCATTTTAAAAACGCAGGTCGAGCACCGCTTCGCCGGGCGCGGCGAGCAAATCAGCATCACACACAAGAACATCGGCTACGAGGTGCGCTGCGCCGACCCGCTCGCGTTCGATTGCGAGTACGTGCGCGCGCTCGGCTACGGCGCGGCGGACTTCCTCCTGCGGCCGGACCCGGAGACGGCGCGCTATCATGGCGCGCTGGTCTGCCTCGACAACGGCAAGCTCCGCTACCTCAACTTCGACGATCTGCTCGATCCCGCCACCGGCCGGACAAAAATCCGCCTGGTCGACGTGAGCAAGCCGTCCTATAAGATCGCGCGCGAATACATGATCCGCCTGGAACGCGAAGATTTCGAGGACCGCGATCGGCTCGCCGCCCTGGCGCGGGCGGCGGCGAACGGCGCCGGCGGATTCGGCCCCGAGGAGTTCAAAAAACGCTTCGGCTATCTCGTGACGGAGATACGAGGAGGAGTCTAACATGAGTGCCCGAGTTGCAATCAACGGTTTCGGCCGCATCGGGCGCCTCTGCCTGCGCTCGATGCTCCAGCGTCATCAGAACGTGCTCTCGGTGGTCGCGGTCAACGACATGGCCGACCCCGCGACCAACGCGCACCTGTTCAAATACGATACTACGTACGGCCACTTTCCCGGCCCGGTGGAGGCGGGAGAAGGGACGATCCGCCTCGATGGCATCGAGATCAAGGCGTTCGCCGAGAAGGACCCGGCGCGGCTCCCCTGGAAAAGCCTGGGCGTCGACATCGTCATCGAATCGACCGGCGTCTTCACCGACGGCCATCAGGTGCGCGCCCACCTCGACGCCGGCGCCAAAAAGGCGATCATCACCGCGCCGGCGAAGAACGAGGACATCACGTTGGTGCTGGGGGTGAACGACTCGCGCTACGAGCCCAAAAAGCATCACATCGTATCGAACGCATCCTGTACGACGAATTGCCTCGCGCCGGTCGCCAAGGTCCTACACGACACCTTCGGCATCGAGCGCGGCCTCATGACGACGACGCACGCCTACACCAACGACCAGCGCATTCTCGATCTCATGCACACGGACCTCCGGCGCGCGCGCGCGGCGGCGATGAACATCGTGCCCACCTCGACCGGCGCCGCCAAGGCGATCGGCCTCGTCATTCCGGAACTCAACGGCAAGCTGCACGGCCTCTCGCTCCGCGTGCCGACGTCGACGGTCTCGATCGTCGATCTCGTCGCCGATCTCAAAAAAAGCGCGTCGGAGAAGGAGGTCAACGCGGCCCTCAAGGAGGCGGCGGAGAACCAGCTTAAAGGCATTCTCGAGTATTGCGACAAGCCGCTCGTCTCGAGCGACTATCGCGGCAACTCGGCGTCATCGATCGTCGACGCCCTCTCGACGACCGTTCTGGAAGGAAAGATGGCGAAGGTTTTATCCTGGTACGATAACGAATGGGGCTATAGCTGCAGAGTCGCCGATCTTGCAGCGTTCATGGCCAAGGCCGACTAACAACAAGGGGATACACGATGGAAGCCAGAGAAATTATGACCCGAGAAGTCATCACTGTCGTCGCCGACACGCCCGTCAGGGACTTGGCGAAGCTGCTGATGGAAAATTCCGTCAGCGGCGTTCCGGTGGTGGATCGGAAGGGGAAAATCTTGGGCGTCGTTTCCGAATCCGATCTGCTGGCCAAACAAGGCGCGCTCGCCAAGGACATCATGAGCCAGAAGATTTTCACCGTGCCCGAGGACGCCCCGGTCGAAAAGATCGCCGCCCTGATGACCGCCGAGAAGATCAAGCGGGTGCTCGTCGTCGGCGAGAAAGAACTCACCGGCATCGTGAGCCGCGCCGACATCGTCCGCGCGATCGCGCTCGGCGACTACGTTCCGCTCCGGACTCCGGTATACGATCTGTAACAAAGAAAGCGTGGCGACCCCCCGGCGGCGTCACGCCTTGACTTTTCCCACCGTCTGCCGCGATAATTCTCTACTTTTCATCCGTGCATTTATGCCGCGCATCCAACTGAGTTTTATCTCGGGCGTCAACGAGCGGGTCGCGCCGCTGCTCGACGGAATGGTCGCACCGGAGGGCGTCGAGCTTCTCGTCACCCGCTCGGATCCTTCCGAGACCTTCTGGCGCCAGCTCAAATTTCAGGAATTCGAGATTTCCGAGATGTCTCTTTCCTCTTATCTCATCGCCAAGTCGCAGGGCTTCGACATGATCGCGCTCCCGGTCTTCCCTTCCCGGCGCTTCATGCACGCGCAGCTCTCGGTCCACGCCGATGCCGGCGTCAAGCAGCCGAACGATCTCGCCGGCAAGCGGATCGGCGTCGGCGAATACCAGCAGACCGCCGCGCTCTGGACCCGCGGCGTTCTGGAGCACGACTTCGGCGTGTCGCAATACAAAGTCGATTGGTACATGGAGCGCTCGGAGGAGCTGAGCCACGGCGGCGCTACGGGATTTACTCCGCCCAAAGGCATCTCCTTCCACCGCATACCGGCGGACAAGAGCCTGGCGTCGATGCTCGTAAACCATGAGATCGACGCCGCCTCCGTGCATCGGGCGTTCCAGAGCGAAAGCAACATCATCGATCGCTCGACTCACATCCGCGCCGCGGGCGGCGATTGGGGCAAAGTAAAGCCGCTGTTTCCCGACCTCATGGCCGAGGGCGAGCGCTTTTTCAAAGCGCACGGCTATATTCCCGCGAACCACGCCTACGTCATTCGCGGCGACATCGACCGGCGCTATCCCTGGCTCGCCTTCAACCTGTACAAGGCGTTTTTGAGCGCGAAAGAGCTCGCGCAGAAAGAACTCTCCAACGCCATTCCTTCGGCGCTGATTTTCGGGCCGCAATACCTCGCGGCGACGAGAAAGATCTTCGGCGCCGATCCCTTCCCCTACGGCGTCGCCGCGAACCGGCCGATGCTCGAGACGATTATCGAGTACTCGCACGAGCAGGGGCTGACGCCTAAAAAGCTCAAGCTCGAAGAGCTCTTCGCGCCCAGCACGCTCGATATTTGAGGCCGGTCGCGGGCGGTTTTCGAGGCAGCGACGGGAACTCTTTTAATGGCGGATATGCTTAAACTCGGCATCGCCGGCATGGGCAACGCGGGCCGCGCCGTCGTCGGCGACTTGAGCAAAGCGTCGGGCGTCGCGCTCACCGCCGTCGCCGATCTACGGAGCGAAGCGCTGGAGCCTTTTCGCCTGAATCCCGCGGTGAAGACGTTCGACAGCGTCGAGGCGATGTGCCGCAGCGGCGATATCGACGCGGTCTGGGTCGCGACGCCGAATGAGTTTCACGCCGCGCATACCGTCGCCGCGGCGATGAACGGCAAGCACGTCATCTGCGAGAAACCGATGGCGGTGTCGCTCGAGGAATGCGACCGCATGATCGACGCCGCGGAGGCGAATGGCGTCAAGCTCCTGATGCATTCCAAGGCGGGCGATCCGCCGGTCGAAAAAATGCGCGAACTCGTCGCGAGCGGGAAGCTCGGACGATTGATTCAAATAAGCGCGTGGAACTACAAAAGCTGGCTCAATCTCCCCCGCCTTCCCGCCGAGCTAGACACCGCCAAAGGCGGCGGCGTCGTTTTTCGCCAGGGCGCGCACCAGATCGACATCGTGCGCGCGCTCGGCGGCGGTCCCGTAAAAAGCGTGCGCGCCACCGCCGGTAAGTGGCAGCCGCGCTTCGATACCGAGGGAAATTACACGGCATTTTTGGAATTCGCCGACGGCACGCCGGCGGCGCTCGTTTTCAACGGCTACGGCCGCTTCAACATGTCCGAAGTCACATGGGGGATCGGCGAGAGCGGTTTCGCCGAGAAGTCTTCATCGAATGCCGCCGAAGCGTCGCGCCCCGCGGCTCCGATGGAAAGATCCACGCGCGGAGAACGACGCCGCGAAGGACCGCTCCGGCAGCCGTTCTTCGGCCTTACGATCGCGAGTCTGGAAAAGGCCGATATCCGCCAATCGCCCGACGGGCTTTACGTTTACACGGATAAAGGGCGCGAGGAGATCCCCTGCCAGCCGTTTTTGGACCGCGGGGGGGAGCTCTTGAGACTATACGAAGCGGTCACGCTAAACCGTCCGGTATTGGCCGACGGTCGCTGGGGCAAGGCGACGCTCGAAATCGTTCTCGCAATCTTGCAGTCGTCGCGGGAGAAGCGGGAGATCGAGCTGAGGCATCAGGCGGCTTCACATAAGGTTGAATTTTGAGTGTTGAGTTTTGATTTAAATTCAAAGTTCATAATTCGAAATTCACAATTTATTTTTCCGCGAAGCAGTAAAATAAACCGCCGCCTCCCGACGAGATCAAATCTTCCTGGCCGCAGCCGCGCGAGGCGTGCGCCGAGTTCCACGAGAGGCCGCTCGTCGGCGTCAGCCCATGGCGGTCGTGATGGCCGAGCTGCGCCTTGCCGGGAAGCTTGGTTGAGTTCCCCGCCGTCCAGTTGCCGCAGGTCATGTCCTCGCCCGCCGGATAGGCGGTGCCGTCGTATTGCGAGCCGGTCAGGATATCGTGTTTGTTCGGCTTGTCGCCGTGGCCGTTGACGCGGTTGCCCTTCTCGTCAAGCGCGGTCTCGTGTCTGATGTGGTTCTTGTCCGAAATGTTGTTCTGGTCCGCGTGGAGGTCGGCTAGGTTATCGGCGATCTTGTCGCCCTTGGCGTTGTACCACGGCCCCTTGCTGATGCGGTCGCGCGCATTCACCGCGGGCTTGCCGTCGGCGGCGCTCACGCTCAAGTAGGCTCGCCAGGTGCGATTCGCCGCGCCCGCAGCCGCGGCGAGCTTCTGGCAGTGGGCGTCCGCACCTGCCAAGCCGCCGAGATTGGCGCCGTTGCCGGAGCCGACACTCGTCACAAAGAAACTCACCTGCGGCTTCTGCTCCTGAGCCGAAGCGAACGTCACGGCGAATGCCGGAAGCATTAACGCGAAAAGGAATTTTTTCATGAATCCTCCTCGATCGAAGAACTGTGCGAGCGAAGAGGAAATATATCTGTAGGCTTGGACCTGCGCAAGCGGCCGAAAGTCCTTCAGGCACGGTCAGTGATAACGCATCCGCCGGCGCAGCTCGCGCACGGAGGTTGCGGCGGGTTCGGCATGCCGCACATCATTCTCGAAAATATCTTCCAGCGCGATGCTCGCAAGCAAGTATGCGGTATCTTTGTCTTTACAGACTTCGAGTGCCGCGTCGCTGACCGCCGAAATAAGCTCGCCCAGGGTCGTATCTAACTTTTTCCTGCCGCTCTGTTTCATGGTCTCCTCCTCCGCTTCCGCTCCCGCGCCGAAGCGTGTCGTTCACTGAATGCTCTAGCAGCAATGTCCGTGCCCGGTGTTACCGTCGGCGAAAATAGATGGAGCCTTTTCGCACTAATGGGAACCGAACTTCGGTTTTGTCTCGATAGCGAGAAAGATTGTCGGGAACTATCGGAAAAAACATCGATTAACCAACGCCTTGGATGGCATGTTTCGTGCTCAATCAATCGTCAGGAGGTGGCGAAAATGAAAGAGACGAGAAAGATCCTCGCACCCACCGATCTGTCCGAGTTGTCGCTGGCCGGCATACGTTACGCGCTGGAAGCCGCCCGGGCGAGCGCCGCCGAAGTTATCGTTTACCATTCCATTGGCGCCGACGAGCTGATGCACTGCAGCCGCAGCGAATTACTAAGCGACGTCATCGGTTTGGGCGAGAAGTCGCTCAGCCAGTTTCTGAACGCGCGCTGCGCCGACCTGCTGCCGCACGTCAACGTTCGGACGAAAGTCGAATTGGGCGCCGCCGCAGCGAGCATTGTCGACGAGGCGAAGCGGGAGAACGCCGACCTGATTGTTATGTCCACCCACGGGCGGACCGGATTCTCGCACGTTCTCGTGGGCAGCGTAACGGAGCGCGTCGTGCGACACGCGCCATGTCCCGTGCTGTCAATCCACCCGGCCAAAGAGACTGCCGCCGAAGCCGCGGCGTAGGAGGATCGCCTCCGCCTAACTGATCTGGAAGCGCAGAATGCGTTCGTTGACGCCGCCGATGTCTTTAATCACCAGCTCAACGTGCTGGGGACCGCCCGGAGGCTGCGGAAAAACAACGACCGCGTCGCGATGATGGCCGCTTCCCTTCGCCTCGACGTTTACCGGCCTATATGTTTTACCACCGGCATCGCGGAGAAGAGCCAGGTTTTGAAGATCATAGCCATCGAGATTGACGCTATGCGTATCGAGTTGGACTTCAAAGCGAAGCTCGTTCGGCGGCTGGGGCGTATGGTACGTCGCCTTCACGGTGACCCCGCCGCCGGAATGGCTGGCTGTCGCCATGGACGACGCAGCGCCAAAGGCGGCGGCCGAGAAACATAGCGCGATCGCGAGCGTCGCGGCCGCCGCTTTCACTTGATTCATAGATCTCCTTCGATTTTATTAATGTTCGACTCACCCGCCCGATAAGTCTACCTGCGGGCTGCTCGGCTCGATCGTCGGACAGGGGCAGGCTGGTGTTTGCTCGTGGTACACTCGGGTCTCGATCCTTACGGGTGTCCGCATCGCATTCGAAACGATGCAGTGCTTCTTCGCCTTTTCGAGCAAACGCCCCGCGCGGTCGATGTCGTTAACCGACCGGACGGTCAAAGCGGGTTTTAAGACGATTTCCGTCAGCTCATAGCCGGATGCGGTCTTTTCGAGCTTGCCCTCGGCATCGACCGTCAAGCTTTTGAACTCCAGCCGGGAGGATTCCGCGACGGCTGCAAACGTCGTCATGTAGCACGATGCTGCGGCGCTCACGCACAGGTGTTCGGGAGTCCACGTGTCCCCGCGACCTCGGAACTCCGGCGGCGCGGAGACAGCTATAGTAGGCAAACCCGGCGCTTGAAGCATGCCCTCTCGCCCACCCACCCAGCTTACCCGTGCGGTAAAGTGAAATCTCTTCCCTCCGTCGGTCATGGTTCACCCCCTGAATTGGAATCTGCGCATATCGCGTGCCATCCGGGGATCAACTAAAAGCGCGGTGTTTCACGATTCATTACACGGTTTTTCGCATAATTGAGAATTTCGTGCGGCCGCCAGTCGCGAAACTAAAAAACCGCCGGTGATGCGCGGAGAAAACCGCAGCGAATTCGACTCTGCTTCAGGGCACTATTCTTGCTCGGTTAGAATTGTATGGCGCTCAAAAAAATTCTCGCACCGACGGACCTGTCGCTGGCCTCGCTTGAAGGCTTAAAATGCGCTCTCGAGAGAGCGGCATCGGCGGGCGCCGAAGTGATCGTCTATCATGTCATCGGCAGCTACGAAGTCGCGCCTTATTATGCGCTGGAGGAAAGCTACGTGCAGGATGAGTTCCCTTCCTTCACAGAGCTGATCGATGAGCGCCGCAAACAGGTAGTCGCCTTTCTTCAGCGTTATCTGGCGAGCTTAGCGGCAGGCGTGACGGTTCGCATCGAAGTCGCTGTAGGAGTGCCTTACCAGCAGATCATCGACAGGGCCGCGAAGGAACATGTCGATATGATCATCCTGTCGACCCATGGGCGAACGGGGCTTCTTCATGTCGTCATAGGCAGCGTCGCCGAAAAGATCGTGCGTCTCGCCTCGTGCCCGGTTTTAACCGTCCGGCCGGAAAGAAGGGCCGATCAGCGCGCCGCGGCATAAGCAGAAGTTATCCCACCGATACGCCGAGCAGCCAACCGACGGTGTAGGTTATCGTCGATGCCAAGAGCCCGATTGCGAGCATTCTGAAGCCGCTGGCGAAAGGCCCGCGCGCCGTAAATATCGAGAGCACTGCCCCGACGGCGAAGAGCGCGACGCAGCTCAACACACCGCTGGCGACTAGCGCCGTTTTTCCGGAAGTAAAGAAATACGGCAACACGGGAACGATCGCCCCGGCGACAAACGCGAGGAACGAGCTGAATGCAGCTCCCCAGGGTGCCCCGAGCTCGGACGGGTCGAGGCCCAGCTCTTCGCGCGCCAGCGTGTCGATCGCCGTCGCGGGATTCTGCACAATGCGATGCGCCAAGGCGGCGGCCTCGCCTTTCGGAATGCCCTTCGCCTGGTAGAGGAGCGAAAGCTCTTCCTCCTCCTCCTTGGGATCGGCTTCGAGCTCTTCTTTTTCCAGCGCGATCTGTTTTTCAAACAGCTCTTTTTGCGCCGCCATCGACACGTATTCCCCCGCGCCCATCGAAAAGGCTCCGGCGAGAAGCCCCGCGACGCCTGCAAGCAGAATATAGGCGGGGCTCGCCACCGCGCCGGCGAAGCCCATCACCAGACTGAAATTGGAGACGAGACCGTCGTTGATGCCGAACACCGCCGCGCGCAGCGTACCGCTGCGGCCGGTGCGATGCCACACTTCCCGGTGCATGATCGCCTGGACGCCGGTTCCGCGCTGAAGATTTTCCAGCGTCTGGCGGTGGGCCTTCTCTTCCTCCGGGAGCCCGACCGCCTCGGGCTGCCCGGCATAGCGGTTCTCGTCCCGGCTCTCGATGTCGCTGACGATCGGAAGCACGCGCTCGGTGCCGAAAAGCCGCGCCAGAAGGCTGATCATTTTGATGCGAGCGCTGGTGCTGTATACGGGCAGCGGCACGCCCGCCGATTTGAGAAACCCAGCCCAGCGCGCCGCGTGCCGCTCTTCGGC
>Ga0075424_100001340_pt1 | contig 21460 bp, 20 predicted proteins | sample SoiMethybrSBSTD3_FD_75301 | JGI IMG/M metagenome (GOLD analysis project Ga0075424, IMG submission 75301) | Bulk soil microbial communities from a Populus tree surrounding site in Tennessee, USA - Soil MetaG P. TD hybrid SBSTD3 | ecosystem: Environmental > Terrestrial > Soil > Tree plantation... | reverse complement strand
CGTCCCTGTACGAGTCGATCACGACGGCGCGTGCCGAGCGCAGCACGGTCGTGTTGCAGCTGGGGGGAGGATCGCGGCGGCTCCTGGTGATGCGGGATGTCGGCCCGGAGGTGATTCGCGCGGTGGAGCTGGTGGCGCATGACCTGACGTCGCGGGCGCTCTCCTACTCGGAGCTCGATGCGCGGTACGCCGGCCAGATCGTCGTGCGGCGCCCGAGCCGGAAGGGGGGGAGGACCTGACGCGCGACCGTCGTCTGGTGGCCGGGCTCGACCTGGGGAGCACCAAGACCTGCGCGGTGATCGCGGAAGTCGTGGGCGATCTGCCCCGCATGCCGCTCGCCAAGGTGCTGGGGGTGGGGCTGGCCCGAAACAGCGGGGTGCGCCGCGGCGTGGTGCGCGACATCGAGGAAACCACGCGCTCCGTCACCGCCGCGCTGCGCGACGCGGAGCGCATGTCGGGCGTCAAGGTGCCCTCCGTCACGTGTGGCATCGCGGGAGAGCACGTATCGGCGCGCGGCTCCTCGGGCGTCGTCGCGGTGAACGGCGACGAGATCACGGCGGGGGACGTGGCGCGGGTGAACGAAGTCGCCCGCGCCGTTTCGCTGGGGCCGGATCAGGAGCTGCTGCACGACATCCCGCAGGAGTACATGGTCGACCAGCAGCGCGGCATCTCCGATCCCGTCGGGATGACCGGAATGCGGCTCGAGGTCGAGATGTACCTCGTGACGGTGCAGGCCACCGCCGCGCAGAACCTGCGCAAGGCGGTGCAGCGCGCCGGCTATCGCGTCGCCGATCTGGTGCTGGAGCCGCTGGCGGCGTCGTTCGCGGTGCTGACCGACGACGAGAAAGAGCTGGGCGTCGCGCTGGTGGAAGTGGGGGGCGGCTCGACGGGAGTCGCGATCTTCCACGAGGGGAAGATCCGGCACGTCGCATCGCTGAAGTACGCCGGCGCGCATGTGACCAACGATCTGGTGCAGGGCCTGGGTGTGACGCAGGCCGACGCCGAGCGGTTGAAGGAGCGCCACGGCATCGCGTATGCGCCCCTGGTGGATGCGTCGGAGATGATCAACCTGCCGTCCACGCCCGGCCAGGGCGCCCGGCAGGCGTCGCGGGAGCTGTTGTCGCACATCATCCACCAGCGACTGGACGAGATCTTCATGCTGGTGGGTCGTGAATTCGAGCGCGCCGGCTATGGCGGCGGCCGGCTGCCGGCGGGCGTCGTCCTCACGGGCGGCACCGCGCATTTGCCCGGGCTGGTGGAGCTGGCCCGCGAGGTGTTCGCGGTGCCGGTCCGGGCGGGCACGCCGGAGCTGGGCATTTCCGGATTGGTCGACAGTGTGCAGGCGCCGCGTTACGCGGTGCCGGTGGGGCTCGTGCTGTACGGAGCGCGACGGCTGGCGCAGGGCGCGGCCGGGGCGGGTGCGAGCGCGGGAGATGGCAGCGTCGAGCGGATGCTGGGACCGCTGAAACGATGGCTGCAGGACTTCTTCTGATCGAGGGCCCGAGGCAGACATGATCTTCGAACTGGAAGAAACGGTCGCACAGAACGCGCGCATGAAAGTCGTCGGCATCGGGGGCGGTGGCGGCAACGCCCTGAACCGGATGATCGAAGAAGGCGTCGCCGGCGTCGAGTTCATCGCGGTCAATACCGACGCGCAAGCGCTCGAGCGCAACCGGTCGGGCGTGAAAGTCCAGATCGGCAAAAAGCTCACCCGCGGCCTCGGTGCCGGAGCACGGCCCGAGATCGGTCGCCAGGCGATCGAGGAAAACCGCGACGAGGTGCTGCACGCGCTGCAGGGCGCCGATCTCGTGTTCGTCACCTGCGGCATGGGGGGCGGCACCGGGACGGGCGCGGCTCCGATCATCTCGCAGGTCGCCCGCGATCTGGGCGCCCTGACGATCGGCATCGTCACCAGGCCCTTCCTGTTCGAGGGTCGTAAGCGCATGCGGCAGGCGGAGATGGGGATCGCCGAAATGCGCAAACACGTCGACACCATGATCGTCGTGCCGAACGAGCGGCTGCTCGCGGTGGTGGGCAAGGGCATCCCGTTCCAGGATGCACTGAAGAAGGCCGACGAGGTGCTGCTGCACGCCACGCAGGGGATCTCCTCGATCATCAGCGTGACCGGCGAAGTGAACGTAGATTTTGCCGACGTGCGGACCGTCATGCAGAACGGCGGCGCCGCGCTGATGGGTACCGGCACCGGCCGTGGCGAGAACCGCGCCATGGAAGCGGCGCAGCAGGCCATCAGCTCGCCCCTGCTCGACAATATCTCGATCGGCGGGGCGACGGGTGTGCTGATCAACATCACCGGCGGCCCCGATTATACGCTGGGCGAGGTGACGCAGATCAGCGAGGCGATTCACGATGCGGCGGGAGACGAGGCCGAGATCATCTTCGGCGCCGTGCGTGACCCGGCGATGCAAGGGGAGATACGGGTCACGGTGATTGCCACGGGGTTCGACAAACCGCCCGCCGCGGCCGAAGCGCCCGCTCCCGCGCCGAGCGCGCGCCCTGCGGCCGGGGTGCTGCCGTTCGAAAAGCGGCCCGCGCGGCCCACGCCTACGCCACCTCCGGGGTACGGCAAACCCGGTGAGGCTACGCCGCCGCGTCGTCCATCGGCGCCGGGAGGTCAACCGGAGGTGAACGAGATGGAGATTCCCACCTTTATCCGGCGGCAGATGGATTGATGCGGGCACGACGGATCTTCACGGCCGGCCTCCTCCTGGGGGCTGGCGTCTTGGGGTGGGTGTTGCGCGGCGCGAGCCACGCGCCGATGCGCGCGCCCACGATACGCGTGTCCACGGCGTACCGGGAGTTCGACGACACGCTGGGGCGCCGGGAAACACTCTCCGACGTGCTGGCGCGAGCCGGCGTGACGGGCTCGCGCTACGCGGCCTTCCTCGCGGCCGCCAACCGGCTCGACACGCGCCGGCTGCGCCCCGGCCTGGTGTTCCACTTCCGGCAACCGCTGACCGATTCCGTGATCGACGAGCTCTCCGTTCGCGTCGGACCGGACCGACGTCTCTGGTACGCCCGGGACGCCCACAACTGGTCGGAGCGCGAGCAGCAAATTCCGTGGCTGCCGCAGCGGCTGCGCCTGCACGGCACCATCAAGACCTCGCTCTACGATGCGCTCGATAGCGCACTCCCCGACAGCATCCTGCCGTCCGCGGAGCGCCAGGCGCTCGCCTGGGCGATCGCCGACGTGTATGACTGGGAAGTGGACTTCACCCGCGACGTTCGATCGGGCGATCAGTTCGAGGTGCTGTTCGACCGTCTCCTCTCGGCCGAAGGAGAGCGTCGCTTCGGGCGCGTCGTGGCCGCGCGGGTCGATGTGTCGCACAATCCCAGTTACGCCTTCTTCTTCGAAACCGACACGCTATTGGGGCAGGGCGGATTCTTCGACGACCAGGGACGCTCGCTCAAGCGCTCCTTCCTGCGTGCGCCGCTGCAGTTCCGCCGCATCTCGAGTCGCTTCGGCGGGCGCGTCCATCCCATCCTCGGCACGTACCGGATGCACCAAGGCGTGGATTATTCCGCCTCCTACGGAACGCCGGTGCGGGCCACCGCCGACGGCATCGTGACGCACGCGGGCCGCGAGGGCGGCTACGGCAACATGGTGGAGATCCGCCATGTGAACGGGATTCGCACCCGCTACGGTCACCTGTCCGGATTCGCACGCGGCCTGCACGTCGGCGAGCGCGTGAAGCAGGGGGAGACGATCGCGTTCGTCGGTTCGACGGGCCTGTCGACCGGCCCACACCTGCACTACGAGTTCGTCATCAACGGTCGCCCCACCAACCCGCAGCGCACCAACGCGGGAGCGGGCGCGCCGATCCCGCGCTCGCTGCAGTCCGCATTCGAGTCCGTCCGCTCGGAGCTTTCCCTCGAGCTCGAGCCGCCGCGGGCTCCCCCGGCGGGCGCCGCCGTCAAGGTCGACTAACTTCCGCTTTCCAGGTGGACCTCTATCCCGCCGTTGACGTTCAGGGCGGGCGCGTCGCGCACGTCCGCACCGGAGGCGGGAACGCGTCCCGGCCCTCGGTGTACGGCGACGACCCCGTGGCCGCCGTAACCGCTCTGGCGGCGGCGGGAGCGCGCTGGGTGCACCTCGTGGACCTGGATCGGGCCTACGGACGCGGCGACAACGCCATCGTGATCCAGTCCGTGCTCGCGACGCGCAACCCGGCGGTTCAGGTCGGCGGCTCGCTCGGCGCCGAGGACGTCGTCGGGCAGATGCTCGCATGGGGTGCCGCGCGCGTCGTGTTCGGATGTGCGCCGGCGGCGACCGATCCCGCGGGCGTGGGACGGCTCGTCCGCCGGCATGGGAAAGAGCGCCTGGCGGTGGCGATCGAGGCCTCCGATGGACGGGTGACTCCGCGCGCCGGCCGGGCGCCGGTCATGCCGTTTCTGGAGCTTGCCCGCCTGGTGCGCGATCAAGGGGTGGATACGGTGGTGTACACCGACGTGACACGCGATGGAACGATGCGCGGGCCTGACCTCGCCGGCGCGCGGGCGCTCACCGGTTTGGGGCTCCACGTCGTGGCGAGCGGCGGGATAGGGACGCTCGATGATCTCGCCGCGATTCGGGAAGCGGGACTCGCGGGCGCCGTCGTGGGGCGTGCGTTGCACGAAGGCCGGTTTACGCTGGCGGAGGCGTTGACGTGTACCGACGGCTGACGCTCGAGCTGGTGCTGCTTCGCAGTGTGGCGCTCGGCGCGCTGTTCCTGCTGCTCGTAAACCCGGCGCGCTCCCGCCCTGGCGGAGCGAGCGGCCCACCGCTCGTGCTGCTCGATGCCTCGCTGAGCATGGCGGGATTCCATGGCGTCTGGCCGGCCGCCCTCGATTCGGCGCGCGCGCTCTCGGCGGGTGGCTTGATCTGGCGGTTTGGGGAAGAAGTGTCCGCGTTCGACACCAGCGCCCCGGACGGCGGACAAAGCCGACTGGCGCCGGCGCTCGCCGCCGCCGCGGGACGCAATGGCCCGCTCATCGTGGTGTCCGACGGGGCGATCGCCGACTCCGCCGACTTGCCCCTCGACCTGCGGCGCCGCGCTCGTTTCGTGGTGCTGCCGCGGACGCCGTACTTCGACGCGTTCGTTGCCGCCGTGGATGGTCCGCGCCTCACCGCGGTCGGAGATACAGTCCGCTTGACGGTGGCGTACGGCGTGGCCGGGACGAGGGAAGGGGGAACCGGGAAGGGGGAAGGGTCAATCGCCATCCGATCGGGCGATCGACGCCTCGTCACAAAACGGGTTCCGATTCCGGACAGCGGCACCCTCGTGACGGAACTCACTCTTCCCTCTTCCCTCCTCCTTCCCCGCGAACAGGCGCTCGAAGTCCGCTTCGATGGTGCCGCCGATTCCGAGCCCCGCGATGACGCCCGGTGGTTCGTGCTGGACGTGAACCCACAGCCGACCGCGGTCGTGCTCGCCTCGCCGCCCGGATGGGAGGCGCGCTTTTTCGCCAGGGTGCTGTCCGACGTGGCGCGCGTGCCGGTCAAGCTGTTCGTCGAAACCGAGCCCGACCGGTGGCGCGACGCGGCGACCCTGGCGTCCATCACCCCCGAGGCGGTTCGCAGGGCCGCGGCCGGCGCCCGACTGGTTGCGCTGATCGGTGCCCCGGCACGTCTGGCTCCGTTCCGTCGTCCCGCCGGCATCGTCTGGTGGCCCGATCCCGGGTCGGCTTCCGGCGATTGGTACGTCGACCCGCCGCCCGCGTCCGCGCTCGCCGGATCCCTCGGTGGCGTCGACTGGGATTCGCTGCCGCCGGCGACGGCCGTGACCGATCTCGCGGGTCCGGCGGACGCGGACGTCCTCCTCACCGCGCGACTGGCGCGTCGCGGAGCGGCCCGGCCGCTCGTCCTGGTGCGCGACACGGCGGGCGCGCGCACGGCGACGGTCGCGGGCGCCGGGTTGTGGCGCTGGAGTTTCCGCGGCGGCTCTTCGGCCGAGGCCTATCGGGCGCTGGTGGCGACGCTGGCCGATTGGCTGCTGGCGGAGCGGGGGGGGGGCAGCACGGTCGAGCGGTTCGAGCCGGTCACGCGCGAGTCGCCGAATGGATTGCCGCTCGTGTGGCGGTGGATCGGCCGCGCGGCACCGCAGCCCGTACGTATCGTGCTGGAGTCGGGATCCGGAACGCGCACCGAATCGCTGCGATTCGATGCGGATGGACGTGCCGAGCTGCGGCTGCCCCCGGGCGTGTACCGGTGGCACGCCGCGGACGGGGCGGAGCGAGGTGTCGTGGTCGCGGAGTCCTACTCCGAGGAGTGGCGCCCGGCCCGGCCCAGTCTCGCGTCCCAACCGGGCGAGCCGGGGGGCGCTCGTCGCATCGCAGCGGCGCGGGACCAATGGTGGTTGTACGCCATCGTCCTGGGCGCGTTTGTGGGAGAATGGGTGTGGCGGCGCCGGCAGGGGCTCCCCTGATGGCGGGTGGAGGGGGAGGGGGAGGGGGACTGTGGCAACGACTCACGAGGGTGTTCCGTCACGGTGATGCAAATCTGCTGGATGAGGCGGAGCAGATTCTGCTCGAGGCCGATTTCGGCGTGGACGCGACCACCGAGCTGATCGACGGACTCCGGAAGGCACCGCCCGGTCAGCGTGAGGAATGGCTCGAGCATACCGTGACCGGCCTGCTCGCCGGCCCTCCCAGCCCGGGTGCGCTCGCCCGCGCGCAGGACCCTCCCACCATCATCCTCGTATACGGCGTGAACGGAGTCGGGAAGACGACGACGGTCGCCAAGCTGGCCCGGAGGCTCGGTCGCGAAGGCCGGACCGTGTTGCTCGCGGCCGCCGATACGTTCCGCGCCGGGGCCGGGTCGCAGCTCGCGACCTGGGCGGAGCGACTCGGCATCCCCTGCGTCGGCGCGGGGACCGATGGGCGCGGTGATCCGGGCGCGGTGGCGTTCGACGCCATCGACGCCGCGCGCGCCCGCGGGTGCGACACCGTGCTGATCGACACCGCGGGCCGCCTGCACACGGAAGCCCGGTTACTGGACGAGCTGAAGAAAGTCGCTCGAGTGGTGGCGAAGCGAAGTACCGGCGCTCCGCACGAGTCGCTGCTGGTACTCGACGGCACAGTGGGCCAGAACGCGGTGCAGCAGGCGAAGGAATTTCATGCCGCGGTGCCGCTGACCGGGCTCGTCGTGACCAAGCTGGACGGGACGGCGCGCGGTGGGGCGGTGGTGGCGGTGCGCCGCGCCGTGCCGGTCCCGATCCGTTTCGTGGGGACTGGCGAAGCCCTCGACGATCTGGAGCCGTTCGACGCCGCCCGCTATGCGCGGCGGCTGGTTCACGGGTAATGGCGCTCGAGCTTCGCGCGCCCGTCAAGTTCCTGAAGGGCGTTGGCCCGCGGCGGGCCGAGTCACTGGCTCGTCTCGGCGTCCGAACGGTGGGTGACCTGTTGTACCATGCGCCGCATCGCTACATCGACGCGACGACCCTCACGCCCTTCGCGCGCGCGCGCGTCGGAGAAGAGGTCACCGGGGTCGGTCGGGTACTGTCCACCGGCATTCTTCCCACGCGTCGCGGGTTGCGGGTGTTCCGCGCCCTGCTGCAGGACGATTCGGGGAAGCTCGAATGCGCCTGGCCCGGCCAGCCGTTCCTCGAGCGTCAGATCGTCCCCGGCCAGGTCTTGCTGGTGACCGGACCGGTGCGCTACTACCACGGCCGCCAGCTCGTGCCACGGGAATTCCTGGTATTGGCGGACGAGAGCGAGGCCGCCCCCGAGCGCGGTTTGATCCTGCCGGTGTATCCCGCCACCGAAGGCCTCTCGCATAAACAGATCCGAGGCCTGCTGCAACAGCACCTCGATGCGTTGCTGACCCTGGTCGTCGATCCTCATCCCGCCGCGCTCCGTGCCGCGACGGGCGTGCCGGATCTCAAGGCGGCGCTCGCCGCGGTCCATCGACCGTCGTCGCTCGAGGAAGCCGAGGCCGGCCGCCGGCGGCTCGCGTTCGACGAATTCTTCGATCAGCAGCTGGTGCAGGCGCGCGCCCGCGTCCTCGCCAAACGTGCCCGGGCCGGGATCCGCTTCGAGCTGAAAAAGGAGCTGCCGACACAGCTCAAGACGCACCTGCCGTTCGAGCTGACCGGTGATCAGCGCAAGGCGATCAAGGAAATCACCGACGACATGATCGCGCCCGAGCGGATGCACCGGCTGTTGATGGGCGACGTGGGGACCGGGAAGACGGTGGTGGCCTTGTTCGCCATGTTGCTCGCCGTCGACAACGGCTATCAGGCGGCGATCATGGCGCCCACCGAGCTCCTGGCCGAGCAGCACCTGGTGACGCTGACGCGCCTGCTCGAGCCGCTGTCCATTCGTCCGGAGCTCCTGGTCGGCCGGGGAACGGCCGCGGAGAAGAGCGCCGTCCGCGAGCGCATCGCGACCGGATCCGCCCGCATCATCGTGGGAACGCACGCGCTGATCCAGGAATCCGTGCGGTTCCGGCGGCTGGGGCTCGTGGTCATCGACGAGCAGCACCGGTTCGGGGTCGAGCAGCGGGCGGCCCTCGCCGCGAAAGGCGACGCCCCGGATGTGCTGCTGCTCACCGCTACGCCCATCCCGCGCTCCATGGCGCTGACGTTGTACGGCGACCTCGATGTGACGACCCTGGTGCAGCGGCCGCCCGGGCGGGGCACCATCAAGACCGCGCTGCGAGGCGAGTCGGCCCGCGCCCGGATCTACGAATTCATCCGGGGCGAGTGCGCCGCCGGCCGTCAGGTGTACGTGCTGTATCCGGTGATCGAGGAATCGGAGAAAGTCGACCTCAAAGCGGCCACCACGATGGCCGAGCGCCTCGCCAAGGTTTTCAAGGAATTCCGTGTCGGCCTGGTGCATGGGCGGCTCAAGCCGGACGAGCGGGACGCCGTCATGCGGGCGTTTCGGGACAATCTCGTCTCGGTGCTCGTCGCCACCAGCGTGATCGAAGTCGGGATCGATGTTCCGAACGCGTCGGTGATGCTGATCGAGCACGCCGAGCGATTCGGACTGGCCCAGTTGCACCAGCTGCGGGGCCGGGTCGGGCGCGGGGCCGCCGCCAGTCACTGTATTCTCCTGTCCAACGCCCAGGGCGCCGCGGAGCGATTGCGTCAGTTCACGACGACCGAGGATGGATTCAAGATCGCGGAGCTGGACCTGGCGCTGCGGGGCATGGGGGAGCTGGCGGGCGCCCGGCAGTCGGGCGGGGTGTCCCTCCGATTCGCGAACTTCTCGACCGACCTGGATCTGCTGGAGATTGCCCGCAAGCATGCGAGCGCGATGATCGCGCGCGATCCCGCGCTCGAGCGCCCCGAGCACGCGGTGTATCGGGAGAGCATCGTGCAGCGCTACGAGCGAGGATTCGAGCTTTTTAGAGTCGGCTGATAGCCGATAGCCGATAGCATCAATTCAGAACGCGACCCGCAACGCCAGCCGTGCTCCACTGCCGGCCGGCTCCGCCGTCAATTCCATTCCGTGGAAGGGAATATTCGGCGGATTGCCGCCCTGATGCCGCAGATCGAGGATGAACAGCGTGGCTGAAGCGAGCAGGGAGACCTGGCCGCCGATCAGGCGGCTGCGCGCCCGGCGGTCGTAGTAGGTCGTCAGCTGAAACAGCAGCTCGGCGTCGTAATTGACGTAACGGCCATCCTGCCGCAGCTGGCACGCCGCGTTGTTGTCGCGGCACAGCGAGAGCAGTTCCCGCCATTCATCCTGGGCACGAGCGTGCTCGCGCGCCGCGAGGATCGTCAGCCCGACGGCCGTCGCCGCCGTCGCCCACTTGCCGTAGTGAATGACTTCTCGCGACCACCCACGCGACGCCGGAGGAGGGGCCGCTGGCGTCTCCTGGGCGCGCGCCGCGCCGCTCAGCGCGGCGAGCGCCACGATACCGAAGGCGAATGCCCGGATCATCGGTAGACCTCCACCGCTCCCCCTCCAGAGACGAGGATCAATTCCCGGTTCCGCACCAGTGGGGGCTCCTCGATCGGGCCCCGCACGCGCATCCGCCACCCCACCGAATCGGTGGTCGCTTTCACGAAGAGGACTTCGCCGCTCGTGCCACCGATCAGGATCCCGCCGGCCACCGGCGTCGGTCCGGCAGTCGCGGGGAGCTGCAAATCGACCGACCGCGCCTGATCGGGGGCGTCGACCGGAACCTGCCACAGCGTGCCGCCGCCCGTCACCACATATAGCGTATCGTGAACCAGGGCGGGGGCGCCGTAGACGGGATCACCAACCGGGCGATCCCAGACGACCGTGAAGCCCGCCAACGCCACCGCGAGCAGACGCCCCGTCGCGGTGGCGCAGTACAGATGTACCCCGTCGGTGGCGGGAGTCCCCAACACGGTGCCCGGAGTCGCGATCCGGCTCTTGATCGTCCCGCTCGCCTGGTCGAGGAGGTAGAGAGAGTCTCCGATCGTCGCCACGGCGACCGCGTCTCCGACCGGCACGGGGGCGGCGCGGGCGGCTCGGCCGAGCGGCCGTCGCCAGGCAGACATGCCGGTGGCGACGTCGAACGCCTGGACGACGCCCGCATCGGTGACGGCGAACACCAGCGAATTCGTGAGGGCGAGGGGGGCGGAAATGCCGTCCGTCGAGGTTGCCCAGATGGTGGCGCCGGTTTTCAGTCGCAGCGCCATGACCCGGCCGTTCGGCGTCGCCTGGGTGGCGACGTACACCCGGTCTTGATCGAGCAGCGGGGCGCTCGCGACCGTGCCGCCCACTCGACGGCGCCACAGCAGGCGTCCCTGTTGCCGGTCGAGCAGGGCGACACTGCGGTCCGAGGTCCCCACGGCGATCACGCTGTCCCCGATCGCGACACCACCACGGACGGACCGCCCGACGCCGGTTCGCCAGACGCGCGAGGGCGCGGCCGTCGCCAGCGATTCATTGGCCGACGCATCGTGCCGCGGCGTGCCGAGATACGAGCGCCAGCCGGTGACATCGCGGTCGGGTCCCAGGCGCGTCACCGGGACGCACGCGGTCGCGTTGACAGCCCAAAACGCCGCCACTAGTATGCCGCGCCTATGCCGGACACCCCGTTCTACCGCATCGAGACGCTTCCCGCTCACACGGGACAGGTCGTGACCGTATTCGGGTGGGTGATGACCACCCGCTCCTCGGGGAAGATCGCGTTCGTCACCCTGCGAGACGGGACCGGGTATCTGCAAGCGGTGCTCCCCAAGAACGAGGTGCCGGAGCCGGCCTGGGAGGCGCTCAAACGGCTGACCCAGGAAACGTCGTGTGCGGTCACCGGCACGGTGCGGGCCGATGCGCGCGCTCCGGGTGGCGTCGAGCTGACCGTGTCCGACCTGCGCGTGCTCGGGGCCAGCCAGGATTTCCCGATCAGCCCCAAAGAGCACGGGACGGCGTTCTTGTTCGAGCACCGGCACCTCTGGTTGCGCAGTCGCCGACAGGTAGCGGTCGCCCGGGTGCGGCACGAAGTGATCCAGGCGATCCGTGACTTCTTCTACGATAATGGCTTCGTGCTGGTCGACACTCCCATCCTGACGGGGTCGATCGGCGAGCACGCCGGCACGCTGTTTTCCACCGAGTACTTCGATTTGGGCAAAGCCTACCTGGCGCAAACCGGCCAGCTGTATGTCGAGGCGGCCGCGGCCGCGCTCGGCAAGGTCTACTGTTTCGGACCCACGTTCCGGGCCGAAAAGTCCAAGACCCGTCGGCACCTGACCGAGTTCTGGATGGTGGAGCCCGAGGTCGCCTGGAACGACTCCAACGACAATATGAAGCTCCAGGAAGACTTCGTGGCGTATGTCGTGGGTCGCTGTCTCGAGCGCCGGAAAGGGGAGCTGGCGGAGCTGGAGCGGGACACGAGCGCGCTCGAGCGCTGCATTCCCCCATTTCACCGCGTTTCCTACACCGAGGCCGTCGAAAAGCTCAACGCCCTGGGCTCGCCAATGGAGTGGGGCAAGGACCTGGGCGGCGATGCCGAGACGTTGCTGGCCAAGCAGTACGACCGGCCCGTGATGGTGTTCAATTACCCGAGGGCGGTGAAGGCTTTCTATATGAAGGAAAACCCCGCCGATCCGCGCACCGTGTTGAACAACGACATGCTGGCGCCGGAAGGGTACGGGGAGATTATCGGCGGCAGCCAGCGCGAAGACGACTACGACAAGCTCCTGTCCAGGATTCGTGCGGAGGGGCTGCCCGAGGACGCGTACGGGTGGTACCTGGACCTCAGGAAATACGGCACGTTCGTCCACGCGGGGTTCGGTCTGGGGGTCGAGCGGACGGTAGCGTGGATCTGCGGCCTCCCGCACATCCGCGAGGCGATCGCATTTCCGCGGATGCTTTACAAACTGTGGCCGTAGGTAGGGACGGTAGGGGACGGTAGGGGACGGTAGGGGACGGTAGGAGACGGTGGAGGTGAACGCATGCATGTGATCGTGTGGCAGTTCACGGCGCGCGCGGGCATGGAGCGCGAGTTCGAGCGCGTGTACGCGGCGGACGGGGAGTGGGCCACGCTATTCGCGCGGAGTGCCAGGTTCCTCGGAACGGAGCTGCTCCGGGCCACCGAAGGAGGCGCCTACCTCACGATCGATCGTTGGGAGTCGCGAGATGGCTTCGCGGCGTTTCAACGGCAATGGCGGCTCGACTATGAGGCGCTCGACCGCCGTTCCGATACCCTGACCAAGGAGGAGACCTTGATCGGGCGGTTCGACATCGTTTAACCCCTTACCGTCCCCTACCGTCCCCTCGCGTCTCCTCCCGTCTGTTTCACCTCTTCCCACAGCGTGTCCAGCTCGTCGAGCGTCGCGTCGCCGATTTCCACGCCGCGGTCGCGCGCCATCCTTTCGACTTCTTCAAACCGGTACCGGAATTTGGCGTTGGCGAGCTCCAGGGCCTGATTGGGATCGATCCCCAGCTTGCGCGACAGGTTCACCGCCGCGAACAGCAGATCCCCGATTTCCACGGCAACCCGCTCGACCGGATCCGCGGGCGTGAGCTGCTGCAGCTCCGCCATCTCCTCGCGCACTTTGGCCTCGGGGCCGTTCGCGTCGGGCCAGTCGAACCCGACTCCCGAAGCCCGCTCTTGCAGGCGCAGGGCCATGAGGAGCGGCGGCAGGTGCGGCGGCACGCCCGCGAATGCGCTGCGACCGTTTGACACCTCGCGTCGTTTGCTGCGCTCCCACGAATCGCGGCGCGCCGGAACGGACGCGGTCGCACCGGTCAGGTGGGAATGGCGCCGCTGCATCTTCTGCTCCAGCGCCCGCACCACGGACTCGGCGTCGAACTGGCTGCGTTCTTCGGCCAGCACGATTTGAAAGGCGAGGTGCAGCAGCATGTCGCCCACTTCTTCGCGCAGCTGCAGCGGATCGCCGCTCGCGATCGCGTGGTCGAGCTCCAGCACCTCTTCGACGAGGTAGGGGCGCAGTGTGTTGGGCGTCTGCGCCGCATTCCAAGGTGAGCGTTTTCGCAGATCCCGCACCAATGCCAGAGCGCGTCCAAGCGCTGAATCGCCTTGCATTTAGCCTCCTTGCGGAGTTATGATACCGACCCAGGTGAACGTGTCAATCGGCGCGCCGGACAGCCGCGCGTGGGTCGAGGTGAGTCTCGCGGCTGTCGTCGAGAACGCCCGCACAGTGGCGCGCACCGCGGGCACCCGGCTCCTCCCGATCGTGAAGGCGAACGCATACGGGCTCGGAGCCGTTGCCGTCGCTGGAGCCTTGGAAGCGGTCGAGCCGTGGGGGTATGGCGTCGCCACGGTGGAAGAAGGGGCCGAGCTCCGCGCGGCGGGAATCTCCCGACCCATCCTGGTGCTCCTGCCGGCCTGGCCGGAACGCTTCGGCCAGTATCGCGAGGCGCGCTTGACGCCGGTGTTCGATCATCCGGATGCGTTGCGTGCCTGGATGAGCGATGGGGGAGCGGGCGGTGGCCCGTTTCACCTGGAAATCGACACCGGCATGGCGCGTGGTGGCGTGCGCTGGGACGAGATCGACCGCGTGGCCGCGGCAACCGACACGCCGGCGTTCGAAGGTGCGTTTACCCAGCTGCACTCGTCCGAGTGTGCCGATGACTCGGTGACGCGTCAGCTGGACCGGTACTTCCGGGCGCTGGCCCAGCTGCCGCGAAAGCCGGTCATGCGCCACGTCGCCAACAGCGCGGCGGCCCTGAGCGACCCGCGCTGTGCGCTCGAGCTGGTCCGGCCCGGCGTGTTCCTGTACGGCGGAACCCCAGGCGGCGACATCGTTCCCGGCCGGCCCGTGGCGAGCATCCGGGCGCGCGTGGTCAGCGTGCGGCGCGTCCCGGCGGGCGAGCCCGTGAGCTACAATGCGCGGTGGATCGCGCCGCGGGATGCGACAATCGCGACGCTGGGCATCGGCTACGCCGACGGCGTGCCGCCCACGCTCGGTCCGGACGGGCACGCGCACGTGTTGTTGGGCGGGACCCGGTGTCCCATCGTCGGCACCGTGACGATGGACCTGACGCTGGTGGACGTGGGCGAGCACGCGGTCGCGCCGGGCGACGTCGCCACGCTGTTGGGGGAAGCCGAGGGGAGGGAGGGGGGGGACCGCATCACCCTCGCCGAGGTCGTAGCGGCGAGCGGTATCCAGCCTCGAGGAATTCTGACGGGGCTCGGGCCCAGGTTGCCAAGGGTGTACACATGAAGCGAGCAGCCATCATCGTGCTGGACGGACTCGGAATCGGCCGCGCTCCCGACCAGGAGGGCTACGGGGATGCCGGATCCGACACGCTGGGCAACGTCGCCGAAGCGGTGGGCGGCCTGTCGTTGCCGAACCTCGAGCGGCTGGGACTCGGCGCCCATCGCGCGCTGAAGGGAATGCGTCGTCCGTCGCTTCCGGCAGCGGCGTACGGCATCGCGCTCCCGCGCTCGCCAGGAAAGGACAGCACCACGGGTCACTGGGAGATCTGCGGCATCGTGCTCAAGGAGCCGTTTCGGACCTACCCGGAAGGGTTCCCCAAGGCACTGCTCGATGAATTCGCGCGCAAGACCGGTCGCGGGTGGCTGGGCAACAAGGCCGCCTCGGGCACCGGAATCATCGCGGAGCTGGGTGCCGAGCATCAGCGCACGGGGAAGTGGATCGTGTACACTTCCGCCGATTCGGTTTTTCAGGTCGCCGCGCACGAGTCCACCGTCCCGATTGAAGACCTGTACCGGGCCTGCGGCGTCGCTCGGGATATGTTGAAAGGCGAGCACGCGGTGAGCCGTGTGATCGCACGACCGTTCGAGGGGGGCGGGAGCGCGGGCGATTATCGCCGCACGTCCAGGCGCAAGGATTTCTCGATCGCGCCGGTCGGGGACACGCTGCTCGACCGGTTGGCCGCCGCGGGTGTGCCGCGGGTGGGGATCGGCAAGGTCGACGACCTGTTTGCGGGTCGGAATATCGCGAGCGAGCACACCCCGACCAACGGCGACGCCTATCGCCTGATCGAACAGGCGCTGGACACGCTGGAAACCGGGTTCGTGTTCGTCAACGTGATCGAATTCGATCAAACGTGGGGGCACCGGAACGACGTGGCGGGGTTTCATGAGGGTCTCAAACAGCTCGATGCCTGGCTGCCGCGCCTCGAGGCGCGGATCCGGGAAGACGACCTGATCATCCTGACGGCCGATCACGGCAACGATCCCACGACGCCCTCCACCGACCATTCGCGTGAGGCGGTGCCGGTGCTGGTGCTGGGACGCCGGGTGAAACCCGTGTCGCTCGGAGAGCGCCCGACCTTCGCCGACATGGGCGCGACGGTCGCCGAGTACTTCGGCGTGCCGGCGTTGTCCGTGGGCCGGTCGTTCCTGCACGAGGTGCTGGGGTGAGCGCTGATCTGGTGAGCCGTGCCCGCGCCGTCATGGAAAACGCGTATGCGCCGTACAGCCGGTTTCATGTGGGCGCGGCGATCGAGGCGGAGGACGGGAGCGTGCACGTGGGGTGCAACGTGGAGAACGCGTCATACGGGTTGACGATCTGCGCCGAGCGGATGGCGGTGGGCGCGGCGGTGGCGGCGGGGAAGCGCAAGTTCGCGCGGGTGGTCGTGGCGAGCGGGGTCGAACCGCCCGCCACCCCGTGCGGAGCCTGCCGCCAGCTCCTGGCCGAATTCGGTCTCGATCTGGAGGTCATCACGGCCGGGCCGCGATCGCAGCGGCGCTGGCGCCTGCGCGATCTGCTGCCCGAGGCGTTCACACCGGAGTCCCTGCAGTGACGAGCACCGGACGGGTGCGAGCCACGGTGGTCCTGGCCATCGGCGTGTTGACGGCGTGGGCGTGTGTCGAGAACATCTCGTCGCCGCCGGTGTGTCCGGAGTTCTGTCCCGGCGGCGGCATCGTGACGGTGGAATCGGTGCTTACCGGTGCCGTGGTGCGGGACTCCTCGTTCACCGGCTACCGGACGGCGAACGAGTCGTTCGTCTTGCTCGCTTCGAGCGAAGCGCCGATCGACAGCCGGCCGATCTTCGAGACCCTCCCCATCCTTACGCGAATAAAGATCGATACCGGGACCGACACGACCACGGGTCCGGTCGTCATCGATTCCGTCCGGCTGGCGTTCTCGTGGCTGCGCCGGGACACGACGTTCCGCAACGTCCGGCTCGAGCTGTACCGGCTGCCGATCGGCCTCGACAGCAACAGCACTCTCGCCGCCGTCATCCCGGCGTTCGGAACGCCGCTGCGGGTCGTGAATCTCGACAGCCTGCTCGTCGCGCGGCGCGATTCGGTGACCGGTGACACCATCCTGAGCGTGGACACAGTGCGGCGCACCGTCGTCGTCTCGCTCAAGTTCGACTCGGCCCAGGCGCCCTATTCGCTCGCCGACAGCGGGAGGGTGGCGTTCGGCGTGCGGGTCACGGCGGACTCCAACGCGACGCTCGTGCTTGGCTCGGCGGACGACGGAAGGGGTCCACGGATGACCTGGTTCAACCGGGTCGACTCCGCCGGCACCCTGGTCGCCAAGGCGGCACAGCCGCGGGGCCTGCTGTTCGACACGTTCGTCACGAACTACTCGCTTCCCGCGCTCGACTCCAACCTCACCATCGGCGGCATCCCGGCGACGCGCACGCTGATCCGCTTCGCGCTGCCGCGCAGCATCCGGGATTCGGCGCAGATCATCCGGGCGACGATGCTGCTCATTCCAACCGGACCGCCCCCGGTGGCCACGCGCGATTCGGTGTTTCTGTTGGTCAGTCACCTGTCCGCCGATGTCGGCGCCAAATCGCCGATCGCGGCCGATACGATCGGGGCCCAGTCGCCAGTGTTCGTGGCCGGATCGAGCGATACCGTGCACATCGAGATGACGACGCTGCTGCGGTTCTGGCAGTTCGACACCACGTCGGTGAATGCGGCGTTCCTGTCCTTGAGGGCGCTGGACCGTGGGCTCGACACACTTAGGGCCGCGGGCGCCGAAGGCGCATCCTTCACGACGCTGCGGTTCTTTTCGTCACGCACGCCAGCGTTCGCGCCGGCCCTGCGCCTGACGTATGTGCCGCGCGTCAAGTTTGGAGTGCCGTGACCGTGCGGACCACGCGCATCCTGGCACTCGTTAGCGCCGGCCTGGGGTGGGCCGGCCGCGGCGCCGCGCAAGACTCGCCGCTCAGCATTCACGGACTGGGGATGCCGGGCCGCGTCGAAAGCGTGCGGGCCCGGGCGACTGGAGGCGCCTTCGCGGCGTTCGACCCGCTGTCGGCGCTCGTCGAAGCTCCCGCCGCGTCCGCCAGCCGCCTGACGGCGACCGCGGCAATCGCGTCGACCTATCTGCAAGACGATTTCAACGGCACGACTGGCTCGCGCCGTACTGGCCGGTTCCCATTGTTCCAGGTGCTGGGCTCGCTGGGACACGGGGTGGTCGCGGGCGGCGGGTTCACCACGTACCTCGATCGATCCTACCGCGTCACGATCTCCGACACGATCACGCTCGGTGGCTCGGGGCAGGCGGTCACTGACGAGCTGGCCAGTGACGGCGGCGTCACAGACGCGCGGATCATCCTGGCGCGCCGGTTCGGGCGGCTGGCGCTCGGCGCCGGGTATCACCTGTTGACCGGGTCGACGCGGGTCGATGCGGTCCGCAGGTTCACCGATACCTCGACCTATCGCGGCGTGTCGCAATCGGATGAGATCGCCTACCACGGAGCCGGGTTCTCGGCCAGCGCTCTGGTGACCCTCCCACACCTGTGGCTGGCGGGGTTCTGGCGCAGCGACACCAGGCTCACGAGCGAGGTCCAGCGGGCCACCGTAACGGAGAATGACCTGCCACAGACCGTCGGCGGCGCGATCCGCTGGCAGCCGGCGCCGGATGTGAACTTCGCGGCCTCGCTGCTCCGCCGCAGCTGGGCGAGCGCCGCGGATTCCAACGCTTACAACACGACGACCTGGTCGGCGGGCGCTGACATTCGCCTCGGACTCCCGGTCCGGTTCGGTGCCCGGGGTGGGGACCTTCCGTTCGGACCGGGAGGCAAGGCCCCGCGGGAGTTTGCCGTGGCCGTCGGATCGGGGCTCACCGTGTCACAAGGTCGAGCCGTAATCGATTTCGCGGTCGAGCGGCTGCGGCGTACCACCACCGGCCTCACCGAGACGGGGTGGACGTTCCTGGTAGGGCTGACGCTGCGTCCGTGAACGTCTACTTCCACACGTTCGGCTGCAAGGCGAACCAGTACGACACCGAGCTGGTGCGACAGGCGTTCGCTGAAGCCGGCGCGACGGTCGTCCTAGACGCCGACGCGGCCGATCTCGCCGTGGTCAACTCCTGCACCGTCACGGCCGAAAGCGAATCCAAACTGCGCCGCTACGTGCGGCACCAGGCCCGCGCCGGGCGCGAGACCGTAGTGATGGGATGCGCGGCCGCGCTCGATCGTGGGACCCTGGCCGCGCTCCCGCGCGTGCGCGCCGTGGTGGGCGGTGCGGACCCGCGGCAGGTGCTGCGGGCGGCCGGCGTCGCCGAGCCGCGGCTGACCCCGTTTCTCCAGCGCTTCTCCGCGGGCGCCCGCGGCTGGCTGAAAATCCAGGACGGCTGCGACGAACACTGCACCTTTTGCGCGACGACGCTCGCTCGCGGTGCCAACCGCTCGCGATCGATTCCCGACATCGTGGCCGAGGCGCGGGCGCTGGCGGAGCATCACGCGGAGCTGGTGATCACGGGTGTGCATATCGGGACGTACGGAAAAGACAGGGACGGGGGAGGAGGGACGCGGGAAGGGTCGTCACTAGGCGAGCTCCTGGAGCGCCTGGTGGAGTCCGTCCCGGAGGTACGGTTCCGGCTCTCGTCTGTCGAAGCCACCGAAGTTGATGACCGCCTGGCGCGACTGCTGATCGACGCGCCGCGGCACGTCGCGGCGCATCTGCATGCTCCGCTGCAATCGGCTGCCGACCCGATCCTGAAGCGCATGGGCCGGCACTGGTACACCGCGGAGACCTACGGCGCGCGAATCGAGTGGCTGGCGGAACGGCTGCCCGTATTCGGGCTCGGCGCCGACGTGATCGCCGGATTCCCCGGAGAGACCGATCGCCAGCATCAGGCGACGATGGATTTCATCGCGCGGCTGCCGTTCACCTATCTCCACGTGTTTCCCTTCAGCGTCCGGCCCGACGCTCCCGCCGCCCGGCTGTCGGGGCAGCTCCCCGCGGCGGTCGTGCGCCAGCGGGCGCGGGCGTTGCGCTCGCTCGGGGACGCTAAAGCCACGGCGTATCGCACCAGCCGCCAGGGAGGCCGGGCGGATGCCGTGATTTGTGGCCATCAGGAGGGCAGGGTCGAAGCGCTCACGCAGGACTACCTCACCGTCTATCTTACGAGCCTCGAATGGGACGGCCGTCCCAGATTGGACCTGACGGTACCCTGATCGTGCCGCGCATCTACATCGAAACCTACGGCTGTCAGATGAACGTCTCGGACTCCGAGCTGATGCTCGGTGTCTTGAGCCGGGCTGGCTACGAGCGCACCGAAGATCCGGCCGCGGCGGACGTCCTGCTCGTGAACACCTGCGCCGTACGCGATCATGCCGAGCAGCGGGTCCTGGGCCGCATGGGAGAGCTGAAGCGGTTCAAGCGGCCGGGCGACGTGCTCGGCGTGGTCGGCTGCATGGCGCAGCGACTCGGCGCCAAACTGCTGGAGCAGGTACCCCAGGTCGATCTCGTGATCGGGCCGGACGGCTACCGCGGCCTGCCGGAGCTGATCGCGCGGGCCCGCGCGGGCGACCGGGCGGCCGACGTCACGTTCCGCCGGTGGGAGCATTACGAGGATGTGCCGGCCGTGCGTCCCGAGGGGAGCGTATCGGCGTTCGTGACGGTGCAGCGGGGCTGCGATTATCGGTGCACCTTCTGCATCGTTCCGATGACGCGCGGCCCGGAGCGGAGCCGCAACTTGGAGGACGTGGTGAGCGAGGTAACCCGCCTCGCGCTCGCCGGAACCTCCGAGGTCACGCTCCTTGGCCAGACGGTCAACAGCTATAACGACGGGCGGCACGACTTCGCCGACCTGCTGCGGGCCACCGGCGCCGTGCCGGGGATCCACCGCATCCGGTTCACGTCTCCCTATCCGACCGATTTCACCGATCGCGTGCTGGCCGCCATGGCCGACACCCCGGCCGTGTGCGAGCACGTGCACCTGCCGGTGCAGAGCGGCAGTTCCCGCGTCCTCAAACGGATGCTGCGGCGCTATACCCGGGAGCGATACCTCGAGGTCGTGGCCGCGTTGCGCCAGGCGGTGCCCGCGATCGCCCTCACGACCGACATCATCGTGGGGTTCCCGGGCGAGACCGAGGACGAGTTCGCCGAAACGCTGTCGCTCGTGGAGCAGGTGGAGTTCGACGATGCGTACACGTTCCGGTACTCCGTCCGGGACGGGACGCCCGCGGTCAAGATGCGGGACCACGTCGACCCCGCAGTGGCGGGGGAGCGACTGGAGCGGCTCATCGCCCTGGTCCGGGCCCTGGCGCGGCGGCGCAACATGGCGCTCGTCGGGACGACCCACGAAGTTCTGGTGGAAGGACGGGCCAAGCGCGGCGGCCTGCTCCAGACACGGACGCGCACCAACAAGGTGGCCCTCGTCGACGGCCCCGACGACTGGATCGGGACCTACCGGCGCGTGCGGTTCACCGGGACGACCGGGTCCACGTTCACCGCGTGGCCGGTGGAACAGGAGCTGGCCCTCTGGGCGTAACGAACGTGTCCATGGAAGTAGCACAGAAGGAGTACGAGCGGCTGCGGCCGCAGTACCCCACCTTCTGCGGCTGCGACACCTGCCGGGGCGACGTGCTGGTGTTCGCCCTGAACCGGCTTTCGCCGCACTACGTCTCTACGCGCGCGGGCGAAATCCTCACGGAGCTCACGCTGGGCACCGACCAGGAAACCGCGAAGCTCACCGTCATTCTGATCGAGGGGTTCCGTCGCGTGGCGCTGGCGCCGCGCTGCGGCACAAAGCCGCTAACCCTGGCCTGACCTGCTGAGGCGGCGGTGCGCCCGCCGCTCTTGTGGTTGACGATCGGCTTCGGGGCCGGCCTGTGGGCCGGCCTCGTCTTGTTTGGAGAT
>Ga0075424_100001338_pt1 | contig 21472 bp, 26 predicted proteins | sample SoiMethybrSBSTD3_FD_75301 | JGI IMG/M metagenome (GOLD analysis project Ga0075424, IMG submission 75301) | Bulk soil microbial communities from a Populus tree surrounding site in Tennessee, USA - Soil MetaG P. TD hybrid SBSTD3 | ecosystem: Environmental > Terrestrial > Soil > Tree plantation... | reverse complement strand
CGTGATGCGCAGGTCGAGCTCGAGAACGCCGTCAGACCGCAAGAGGGTCCAATCCCCTCCACCCGCCAGGACCTTGCCGCGCAGCCGAGGGCCTTGGAAGCTGCCGCTCGTAATGGGCGCGATCACCCGCGTTCCGTGCGGTACTTCGCCGACCTTTTGCGGCGGCGCGACGAACACTTGAAGCGTCATGAGCGGACGTGAGGTCATACCAGCACCTGGGTGCAAGATCCGCTTTACATCGTCAGAACCACTCGGAACTGTGCCTTGCCGCTCAGCATCCGCTCATACGCCTGGGCGGCTTGCTCGAGCGGATACGTCTCGATCATGGGCCTCACCCCGCTCAGCTCGGCGAAGCGCAGCGTGTCCTCGGAATCGGCGGGCGTGCCGGAGGCATAACCTTCAATCGATCGGTTGGCGACGATGAGCTGGACCGGCGTCTCTTCGATGGGATCGGGAGCGACCCCAATGACCGTGAGCTTGCCATTGGGCCCGAGACCGTCGATCAGCGCGGACATCGCCTTCGAGCTCGGGGCAGTGGCCAGAATGACCCGTGCACCGCCCAGTTGCTGCAATGCCTCCGCCGGATTCGTTGCTTTGCTGTCGATGTAGATGCTCGCACCCAGCTTCTTCGCGAGCGCGCCGCTTTCGGGCCCGAACCCGATGGCCGCCACGTGATAGCCGAACTTGCTCGCGAACTGAATGCCGAGGTGGCCCAGCCCGCCGACCCCCTCCACGGCAACTAGGTCGCCCGGGCCCGCGCCGCTGCGGCGCAGCGCATCGAAGGTGGTGATGCCGGCGCAAAGCAGTGGAGCTGCCTCGACATCGGAGAGGGTTTCCGGTATCCGCACCAGGGCCTCGGCCGGAGCGAGCATGTACTGTTCGTATCCGCCGTCGTAGCTAATCCCGGGAACCCGGCGATTTCTGCAGTTGCGGAAGTCTCCCCGCCGGCACTCCCGGCAGGTGCCATCGTGTCCGCCATGCCAGCCGACGCCGATCCGCTGCCCCTTGGTCCATCCCGCAACTCCGGCACCCACTCCGTCGACGAGACCCACCACTTCATGACCTGGTACGCGGGGGTACTGGATACCGGGCCAGGAACCTTCCTTTGTGAACGCGTCACTATGACAGACGCCGCAGGCCTGCACCTTGATTCGCACCTGTCCCGGTGCTGGGTCAGGAATTTCCCTCTCGACGATCTGGAACTCTGCTCCCGGGCGGGGAACCTGCGCCGTCTTCATCGTTGCCACCGCGGTTGCTGTGCTCATAACTCCTCCGCCGCCTCGAAGATGCTCCGTCCATTCCCGGTCGTGGTCCGATGCGCAGCAGACGCGGATCGGGACAGTAACTGACCGGAAGGGCCAACCTATCGATCTGCGAAGGGGGCGTCTTGGACGAGGGTGCCCTTCCTCGGGCCCCTCGGGAGTACGCGCGGTTTGGCGAGAGTGCTGGAGCGGCGCTGCGGGCTAGCGGGCGAAGGCCAACGCCTCACGTTGGGAAAGCCGAGCGCCGGTGGCGAACTCTTGGTCGAACCGATCGGCTCCGAGGCCCTGATGGATCTGGGGCTACCAGATCGGCCTCGCCCCGCCGCAACGGCGGCCACAGCTGCAGCCCCGCCCGCTAGCGGAGACCCTCCGGGCCCGATGACGTGCTCCTGGGCGCCATCTCGAGCGCCATCGATGGCAGTCGCGCCGCCCTCGGGCAACAGGCTGAGATGCAAGTCCTCCGTGACCGCTACGCCACGCTCAGCCAGCGGGAGAAGGAGGTCATGGCCCTGGTCGTTTCCGGGCTCTTGAACAAGCAGATCGCCGGTGAGCTCAACATCAGTGAGATCACGGTGAAGACCGATCGGGGGAAGGTGATGCATAAGATGGGTGCCGGATCGGTCCCCGACCTGGTCAAGATGGCCGCACGGCTCGGCGTCGCGGTGCGCGATTTAGGCAGCTGTCGTCACCCTCAACCCCTCGAATAAGGCCGCCCCGGCCGACCTCGCCTGCCGCTCGGCCTCACGGATCGAGACCCCCAGGAAGCTCAGCCGCTGATCGATCAGCAGCGTGGTGAGACCGTGCACCAGCGACCAAGCGGCTACCGCCTGATCGCGAACCGGTCCCCGGCGCAGCTCGCCCGCCGCCTGGCCGCGCTGTAGCGCGCTCGTGAGCACCGCAAACGTCGCGTCCGAAGCCTCTTGGAGCACGGGGTAACGTTCCTTCTGAGCTAGCTCGGGCCCGAACATCAGGCGGTAATGTGCCGGGTGCTCGACGCCGAACCGCACGTAACCCGTCGCAATTCCAAGCAAGGCCCGGCGTGCAGATCGCGCACCGCGGGACCCGCCCTCCATACCACGGCGGAGCGCCCAAAAGCCCAGTGCAGCTACGTCGGCCAGAAGCTCGGCCTTGTCGGCAAAGTGGTTGTAAGGCGCCGCGTGACTGACGCCCGCCCGGCGCGCCACCTCTCGCAGCGTGAAGTTCCACGCCCCCTCTTCGGTGACCATGGTCAGCGCCGTATCAGTGAGCGCGCGACGCAAGTCGCCATGGTGATACTGCTTCATCTGAGAACCCGAGAGCTGTTTCCGCTGGGACATGGGTGCCCACCTGTACCGATATTGACACTGGAAACATTCGATGGGATGTTTACGTTGTCAATATCAGCTGGACGTTGGGGAAATGGCAGTAGGTAGTCCACCGCAAGACTCGAAAGGCGAGGAATCCCACATGTTTACGCGACCCCTTTCTCTCACACAGCGGCCCTTCCTGATCGTCGGTCTGGCCGGCCTGGCCGTCTTCGCAACCCGGGCTGCGCCGGCAGCGGCGCAAAGCATCACGCCTGAGCGAGCGCTCCTGAACGCGGTTCCGGCGGCGTACCGAGTCGTCTCCGACATCGAGACACCAGCCGTCGACGGCGAACGGGCGCTTCTCGGCCACTCCGCAAGCGGCGCGCACGATGTCGCGTCCCTGGCTACGCGATCGGAAGTGGAGCCACCCGCTATCGACGGCGACAGGGCGCTCCGCGGCATTGTGGTGCGCAGCACGAACCGGCGGCTCACGCTTGCCTGGTAATAGCGCAGGATCGAGGGAGGTGAGAGACGTGCAAGTCGCCGGAACGCTGACACTCGCCGAGTGGATCCTGATTTGGCAGCAGGATCTACTCAGGCAAAGGCTGGCGAGGTGATCGGGATCGAAGGACCGGGCGGAGGCTCGGGCGGCCGCCCGGCTGTTGAGGTGAGTGTCCGACCTCGCCGCCCAATCGGCGGGCCATCAAGGAGATCGAGAAATGAGTCATTCTAATTCGCTGCACACGGCCGCCGCCCAAAGCAACGGCGCAACGCCGTCTGTCGAAGCTTGGTTTGCCGGTGGTGAGCGCGTCGGCTACGACCCCCAAGCTCCCGCCATCGTCGAAGTACAAGGCGCGCCGCTCAAGGTTTTCTTGAAGCATGAGGGAGACCTCGCTCACGCCGTTTCGTTCCTGCCGGGATATCCCGATGGGTCCTTTGGGTGGGCGAAGGTTCTGCCGTATTTGCCTAACGCAGCCGCGATGCCGAAACTGTTCCTCGACTATGTCGGCATGGGCGATAGCGACAAGCCCAAGGTCTATGCGTATTCCACCGCCGAACGCACCGATCTCGTCGAAGCGGTCTGGCGCCATCTCTCTGTCCAGTCCACCACCCTGGTTGCCTTCGACTTTTCCTCTCTTGTCGTTTTGGAGCATCTACGACGCCGACTTGAGCGCGCCGCGCGAGGCGAACCCCCGGGCGGACCCAACATACGCGGTGTTTTCATCTTCAATGGCGGGCTCTTCAGGGAGGGCCACTCCCACCCATGGTACACTACGCCGATCTTGCGCCGCCTGCCCGATCGGGCCCGCCGGCGTCTCGGGCGCTCCTTCACGCTGTTCAAGATGGTGGCTGGGGTGATGTGGTCCAAAGGCTACCAGGTAACGGACGCCGAGGTCCGCGACCTTCATAGCGCCATGGATCGCCACGATGGCCTGTTCTACCTAGCCGCAGCAGCGGGCTTCGTGGCCGATCACCAAGCGCAGGGCGACCGGCTCGACTTCGGTTACCTCTTCAAGGCCTATCGCGATCAGTTCCCGTTCCTTGTAGGCGGCAGCGACGAAGATCCCTTTGAACACAGGCAGGTCGACCTCGCGCAAGAACGGCTGGGCCAGGTCGGCGTCCAGATCGAGCGTGTGTCCGGTGGCCACCTCACCACAAACGAGCAGCCGGAGGCCCTGGCGACATTGATCGCAAAGTTCGAGCGAGGGCTTTCAACAATGCCGGAGCCACAATCCGAAAGGGCGCTGCCTAGCATAGGGTGCTAGGCTCTGACCGAGATCGTGGCGGAGCTACTTTCGCAGCTCGACAGCCGGATCCGGAGGCAACGTTCTTCGCAAGAATCGTTGACGATAAGGTCCTTGACGCGATCGACGCTCTTCCGGACGATTCCCGGGACGTGGTTGTCCTGAGCGACGTCGAGAATCTGTCCTACCCCGAGATCGCCGCTGTGCTCGGTATCCCAGTCGGCACCGTGAAGTCCCGTCTATTCCGCGCCCGCCGCCGGCTCCGAGAGGCACTGTACGACGAAGCGGTCGATATGGGCTATGTCGGGCGCGGCCTCCAGACGTGACGGCGTCTGGATGGCGACGGGCGAGGCCACGAGCACGCCCATCTTCGAGAGAACCTCGCAACAGCCGAGCTCGATCTCCCGGATGAGCCGCTAAAGGAGTTGGACGAGGTGGCCCCTCTCGTCAGGATTGTGCACACGGCTTGAAATGGCAGGGGTCACCGTCGGCAGTGGCGGCCCTTTCCTTTATATATCGCAGAACCCGCCATGCCGTCGGGGTCCGCGACTAGGCGCTTAAGTCCGATCAATCGGAGCGCCTTTGCCTTACCCCTCCACCAGCTGCTGGCCTCCGTCAATGTCGAACGTCGCGCCGGTCACCGCCGTGTTCGTCATGAGATGCACGGCCAGCGCCGCGATGTCGGCGGGTCCGATCACCCGCCGGACGGGAAGCGTCGTCCGGAGCTGCTCGCGCCGCGAGTCGAGCTCGCCGCCCAGGATCGCAGCTGACAGCGGCGTGTCGACGAACCCGGCCGCGATCAGGTTTACCCGGATGGGTGCGAGCTCGAGCGCAAGGTTCTTCGTCATCGCGGGACCCGCGGCCGTTAGCGCCGATATGAGCGCGAGGCCCGGCGCCGTGCGGCGGCCGCCGGTGCCGCCCATGAAGAGTAGGGTCCCGCCCGGGCGAACCTTCCCGATGGCGTTCCGGGCCACCTGCAGCGGCAGCAGGAGATGGGCTTCGACGTCGCGGCGCGCCTTGTCGAAGTCGAGCTCCTTCAGCGGCGCGTAGTAGGGGCCGGGGCCCGTGACCAGCACGTGGTCGATCGGCGTGCGCAACTGGTCGAAAAATTTCCCCAGCCGTTCGAAGTCAGTCGCGTCGAAAGCCGCAGTGTTGGCGCCGAGGTCCTGGCCGACACGGCGCACGCGATCTGGATCGCGCGCTGTGATGATCACGTCGGCTCCCTCCTCGCGCGCGACCCGGGCGGTCTCGAGCCCTATGCCCAAGCTCCCGCCGATCACAACCACGGTTTGCCCGAGCAGCTCCTGCTTGTGGCGGGCCGGAGCGAGTGTGGATGTGGCGGTCATCATTCCTCCCTTCCGTCAAACCGAGGCCGGTTTCTGACCAGCCTGCTTGTTCCATCCGTGAAAGGGTGACAAGTCGCCCGCGTCCCAGCGCTTGCGGAGGCCAGGAGTGCTCAGGTCCCAGTCGGGGCGGATCTCGCTCGTCACGGCACGCAGGTCGTGCCAGAGATCGACGACCGAGGGGCGGCCCCAGAACCAGTAGCCGTTGTAGATGCGGTGTATCACGAGCCCCGGCTTGAGCACGAGCGTGTGCGGGATCATCGGGTTGTGCTCGGGGTCGGTGTACTCCTGAATGTCGAGGTCCTTCTGAACCATTCGGCCGGGATCGGAGAGGAAGGTCCACTGGGCGCCCACGGACGCCCGGAACTCCTGGAGCGTATGGTGGTCGTCGGTCGAGATCGTGGCGATCTGGGTGTAGGCCACGGCGATCTTGGGGTAGAACGCGGCGAGCTCCAGATGCTGCTGGTGCTCCTTCGGGCAGTAGTGGCCGCGCGCGAGCGTGAGGATCAGCGGGTCGTCGCCCTGGAGCTCGCTGAGCTTGCGTGGCATGCTCGTGTGATCGGGCAGCTCGTAGTCGGGGAAGGTCCTCCCGGGCGCGACGTCAGGCCGCATGGTTGGACCCCTTCCCGATCACGTCGTGATCGCTCACGTCGGCAGCTCTTTGCCGGCCTGCTCCGCGATCATGTACTCGGCGTACCAGCTGGGCCAGTCTGCGTCCCGCTGCCCTGTCCGCTTCTCGTGCTGGCCGTGCGCGGCCTCAGCGCGCCGCAGCGCCTGCGACAGGTCGCCCACGGACGCGTAGGTGGTGTCGCCGGCGACCCGTCCGGGCAGCCGTGTCGTGATCTCCTGCAGGAGCCAGCCGTTGCCGTCCGGATCGCTGAACGACGCGAACGATGCGTAGGTGCGCCGGTCCGGATCTGGGCCGCTCAATCGTCCGGCAGGGTCGACTCGGTTGAAGCTGGCGAAGTGAAACACCTCGCTCACCTCGACACCGCGCTTCACCAGCTCGTCACGGGCACCGTCGATATCGGACACGATCAGCCACAAGCTCTGGGCGGACCCGGGGGCGACAGGCGTGAGATTCGTGCCGAAGTGAATCGAGCACTCGGAGCCGGGAGGGGTAAACTGGACTACTCGGCTGCCGCCCGCGCTGAAGTCGGCGTCGAGCCGCCACCCGAGATTCTGATAGAACTCCTTCGCGCGGTCGACATCGGAGACCGGGATGGTGACCACCTCGAGCTTCAGGTCGAGCTTCCCGACCCGCGCGTCGCTGGTCGCGTCCTTACTACGGATTGCCGTGCTGCTCATGGCTGCCTCCTGAGTTGTATCGGTATCGGGACGACGGTCGGGCGCCCGCCGCTAAGATCGTCACAGCCGCAGGGATCGAGATGTGAAGCGAGGCGCATGCAGGGACAAACAGGCATCATAAGTTGATCAGCTTTCTGAGTCTTGAACTCCCTGCTCTCGTCATCCAGGGAAGCGGCCCGAACGGTCGGCGGGAGCTTGCGCAAACGTATGCTTGGCTGAAGCGGCACCTACTGCTGCCGAGGGCGCCCAATTCGGCTCAGGGTCGCCCTCGAACAGCGTCACACAATTGTTACATGCCCCAGCTTATTCGTTACGCACTACAACGCGTAGTTTGGCCGAGCTTGGGACGAGACTTCGCCCTGATCTGAAACGGCTGGTGGAGGCACGGTATGGTCGCACTCGAGCGTAAGCCACGACATGGATCTGTCATTCGAGAGCTCGCCACCAATCTCGACCGCGTAATGGCGGGTCAACCCGAGCACGTCTGCCTTGCGCCGCGGGAGGGAGAGCCATCCTGCGCGTGCTACCTGGACGCACGCCATGAAGGCTGGCATCGCTGCTTGTGTGGCGCTGAGTGGCCGGCTGACACGGTAATCGCCATCAAGAGGGTGTGAGCCCCCGGCCCACTCCCATCCATTCTGTCGGAGGTTTGCGCGTGTCACCCCACCGGTCCCGAATCGGCGTTTTCCTCTGTCTCGCCGGCTTCCCCATCGGCATGGCCGCGCAGCAGCGTCCGGCAACGCCGAGTCTGCCACAGCAGATCGCCGATGCCATGGTACAGCTCAATGGCGGCATCCATACCGGGTATCGCTTCACTCATGCCAAAGGAATCGTGACGACCGGGACGTTCACGCCCGCACCAGGAGCCAAGGCGATCAGCACCGCAGCCCACCTTAAAGGCGGACCGGTTCCGGTTATCGTGCGGTTCTCCGACGGGACGGGTGTGCCCCAGATTTCGGATACCGCCTCTGCCGCCTCGCCTCGGGGCATGGCGGTCCGGTTCACGCTGCCCGGCGGTGCCTTTACCGACATCGTCGCGAACTCGCACAACGGGTTCTTCGTCGGCACTGGCGAAGACTTCCTGGCAATGCTCAAAGCGATCGCTGCCACGACGCCTACCAGCCCACACCCGTCGCCGATCGAAGCCTTCCTGGGCAGTCATCCACGCGCGCTCAAGGTCATCCAGGATTCCAAGCCACTCCCGAAGAGCTTTGCGACACTCGATTTCTACGGGAACAACGCGTTCATCTTCGTGGACAGCGCGGGGACCCGCCGGGCGGGCCGGTACCAGATTATTCCTCTCGCGGGAGTGGCTCACCTGGTTGCTGCAGCGGCTGGCAAGGTGGGGCCCAACTACCTGTTCGACGACCTGCCGAAGCGCCTGGCCAAGGGACCGGTCAAATTCCGTTTGTTCGTGCAGCTGGCGAATAAGGGCGACCCGACCAACGATGGCTCCGTGGTATGGCCCGCCGATCGGAAACGGGTTGAGCTCGGGACCATCAGTATCGAGAAAGTCGCGCCCGACAACGAGGCGCTCCAGCGATCGCTCGCTTTCAACCCGATCTACCTCACCAAGGGAATCGAGCTCTCCGACGATCCCTTCCCTGCACTCCGATCGGCGGTGTACGCGTTGTCAGTCGCGCATCGTCGGTAGCGCTTCTCGAACGCTCGTTTTCCAGGCACCGCTAGGTACCGCTGCAGTACCAGGGCGGTGCCGCTTCATCGGTCACAGCCATCGGATCGCCCGCTGGGTCGGATCGGCAATGGCGCCATACACGTGGTCCAACAGGGGCTCCAGCACAACTGACCGGGGATTGCATTCAACCTCATGGTTGAATATCATTATTCAACCGAGCGGTTGACTGTTAGGGGATGAGCGCGGTTGCGCCACCCTGGACCCCAAGGAGGACGTTATGCCAACCCAGAGCACCCTCACCCAGAAACCCCGCGTGGTCTCTCACGACCAGTGGGTCGCCGAGCGAGTTGCGTTCATGGCCAAGGAAAAGGAGCTAACCCGGCTTCGGGACGAGCTGAGTCAAAAGCGTCGCGAGCTGCCGTGGGAAAAGGTCACCAAGCCGTACGTCTTCGACACCCCGGGCGGTAAGCAGACGCTGGCCGAGCTGTTCGACGGTCGCAGCCAGCTGGTCGTCTACCACCTCATGTTCGCCCCCTCATGGGAGGAGGCGTGCAAGAGCTGCTCGTTCTGGGCCGACAACTTCAACGGAATCGACATCCACCTGGCGCACCGCGACATCAGCTTCCTCGCAATCTCGCGGGCGCCTCTCCCGAAGCTCGAGGCGTACAAGAAGCGGATGGGCTGGACCTTCAAGTGGGTCTCCACCGGCGAGAGCAGCTTCAACTACGACTTCCAGGTGTCGCACAACCCTGAGGCGGCCAAGGACGGCACGGCCTACTACAACTATGGCACGGGCATCAAAGTCGGCGAGGAAATGCCCGGCGTCAGCGTGTTCTACAAGGATCAGAAGGGCGACATTTATCACACCTACTCGGCCTACTCGCGCGGGATTGATTTGCTGAACGGGGCGTACAACTACGTCGATCTGACGCCCAAAGGACGCGACGAAGAGGGGCTCAAGGACCCGATGGCGTGGCTACGGCGCCACGACCAGTACGAGGACTGACAGATGACCGGGATGGGCATGTCCCAGCAGACCTGGTACGGCGCCGCGGCCGGGTTCATGGGGATGTGGATGGCGATGATGGTGCCGATGATGCTGCCATCCCTGATCCCGATGTTGTCGCGGTATCGTCGGTCCGTGCGCGGCGGGGATGGCATTCATCTGCACGGACTGACCGCGCTGGCCGGCGTGGGCTACTACGTCATCTGGGCCATTGTCGGTGCGGCGGTCTACGCCGTCGGCGCTGGTCTGATGGCGGTCGAGATGCGCTGGGGGGTCGTGGAGCGATGGCTGCCGGTCGTGACCGGCGTGGCGCTTCTCGCAGCGGGCGGCATGCAGTTCACTTCGTGGAAGGCGCGGCAACTGGCGATCTGCCGCGACGGATCAGTGTGTGACAGCGCGTCCGTGCCTAACGCCCGAGGCGCGTGGGGCCATGGCCTCACGTTGGGCGTGCGCTGCAGCCTCTGCTGCGGGAGTCTGATGCTGGCGCTGCTCGCCACCGGTATGATGCACCTGTTCGCAATGGCTGCTGTGACCCTCGCGATCTCCGCCGAGCGGTTGACGCCAGTCCCGCTGCGAGTCGCGCGGGTTGTAGGCGTGGCGATCTTAGCCGTCGGCGTGCTGACGATCGCTGGAGTCTAGTCTTTGGCATCACCGGTGCTGTGATCCCCGATTGGCAATGCCGTTCCACTCGGGATGGACTTCGAATACCGCTGCCGGGCCTGTCAAAACTGCCAGTTTCCGTCCCGCGTCCCACTTCCTACTCTAGACCCTCTCGAGAACGCCCCGTCGCTGCCTACGGCTGGCACAGCCGCCTCGCACACAGCGCGGCACTGAGGGCGACGCAACGGAGACAAGGCTGATCAAGCGGAAACCATGCCGCGGGCAGCGATCATCGTGACCCATAACGTCTTTACACCCGTTTGAGCTCGGCCCCGGGGGGCCGAGCACGGCAAAGCAATTCAGGTGCACTCGCGAGAGACACAACGATCATCCGCCTTTCCGCTGAGCTCGGAGCGGCACTCAAAGGAGACTGAATCATGAGAGCAGAACTGATCGAGATCGTGGAGACCGAGTTGAAGAAGTTTGGCGCGGAGCTGAAGCTATCGGATGCGCAGAAGAGCCAGCTGAAGACGGCGTTGGAGAATGCGCACGAGAAGATCGATGAATTTCGTGCGAAGAACCCCAATATCTCGAAAGCCGACGTCGTCGCGAAGCTCAAGGAGGTTCGCGGCTCAATTCGCGAGCGACTGGAAAAGTTCCTTACCCCGGAGCAACTCACGAAGTGGGACAGTGAAGTGACCAAGGCGAAGAAGTTCCTGGGCCACTCCGTGGAATCCTAGAAAGGGTTGATCGACGGGTCGGGCGTTGCCGCCCTCCGCACATAAGCCACGTGCTTATGTGCGGAGGGAAGCTGCCTGCAGGACAATAGGACGATAGGCTTCGTGGGTCTTGAATTCGCGGGCTGCCAAACTTGTACGTGGCCGGCTTTACCAGGACTGCGTGAGTAGTTGCAGGTTGGTGGGATTGAAGGCGTTTCCCCGGTCTCGAAGTGACGCAGCAACGTGTCGGCGGTCTGCACTAAGGCGACAAGCGCGGCGGCGTTCGGCAGCCCGACCAGCAACGAAGGTCGGCGATTGCTGATGCCCACCAGGTCGCCAAACCTAGGGATGCGTGAGCGTCGAGCGGTGAACATAGCCGAGCACCTCTCCGTCCAACGCCACCCGATACCAGCCCCGCCCGAGCGAGTCCGCGAACACCGTGTCGCCGGGCAGGAGCACTGCATCGACGTCCGCGTCCTTGCTCCGCGAATGACGCACGTGGGTCCAGGTTCGAGCGACGAGCACCTCGCCTTCGCGCGCAGGCGGTAGAGGGGCGGCTGTCGCTGTGTCCAGCCGGGCTGCCGCAGCGGTGGTGTAGGCGACCTCGGAGAAGGTCGAGGTGGAGTCGGCCGCGACGAGGGAAGAACGGGATTCAATGGGTCCGCTGGGTCGAGCCATCAGCGCCGCCGCCAGGAAGACCGTCGTAGCGATTAGCCCGCCTACCAACCCGGGTGACAGGAATCGGCGCAGATCCAGGGAGGAGCCAACCGCTGGCGCCGCCTGGGCTATCGGGGCATTCAGCTCGCGGCCGCAGCCGGGGCAACGGGTGGCGATGCTCAGGGCCCGTTTGCCGCATTCGGTGCACTGTCTGTAGGACCCACCCATCAGCGCTGCGCTGGCTCCCCTGGTACGGCTCGACGCCATCGGACCCGTAAGGCCTGACCCGAAGCCACCATCGCTTCGCGGTTGGACTATGAGGGCTGCTCGCTCGAGCTCCGGGGGGCAAGTCGGGTGCCACGTGACGCGATGCGCGCCTCCGCGGCAGCCCAACCGGCGTCCAGGGGGTGGCCGGGCCGATCGAGATCGATCACTAGCGGCGCATGGTCCGATGGGATCGGCTTGCCCTTCCGCGCTTCCCGATCGATCTCGGCCCAGATGGTGCGCTCCGCCACCGGGCGCGTCACCAACAGGTGATCGATTCGCATGCCGAAGTTCTTGTGGAAGTTTCCAGCGCGGTAATCCCACCAGGTGTAGCGACCCGGTTCGGCACGATGCAGGCGATAGGCATCCACCAGACCCCAGTGCAAAAGCCGGAAAAAGGCATCCCGCTCCGGCTGGGAAACGTGGGTCCCGCCGTGGCAGGCGACCGGATCCCACACGTCCTTGTCCTCCGGAGCGACATTGAAGTCACCCCCGAGCACCAGGGGCTCGGCGGGATCGGCCATGGTTTCGAGCCATTGGGAGAGACGAGCGTACCAGGCCAGCTTGGCCTGGTAGAAGGGTGAGCCGACCGACCGTCCGTTCGGTCCGTACAAGGACACGACCCGCACACCACTGTAGGTGGCTGCGATCATCCTCGCCTCGGCCAGCGGCTCATCATCACCGACGCTCGACGTCCGCGCACGCTGGAGAGGTTCGCCGAAATTGGTCACCACGTCCGCGACACCGCCGCGGGCGGCGATGGCGACTCCGTTCCATTGGCCCTCGCCATGATGGACCAGCTCATACCCGGCGTCGCGGAATATCGCGACTGGTGCGTCTGCATCCGCCAGCTTGGTCTCCTGCATCAGCAACACGTCAGGCCGCGCCCGAGCGAGCCACCAGGAGACCTTCTCCAGGCGCGCTTTGAGCGAGTTCACGTTCCAGGTGGCGATTCGCATGACTGTCTTTTGACTCTCTTTACGCGCTCCCGCAGCCCGCGTTTCCCGGTAGACCGATTCCACTCTTCGTACGTCTCGGTGAAATCTCCCCTTTCACGAGGAGTTCCGCGAACTTGCGCCTTTGAGCCTTGCTCTTGAAGGGCATCGCCGCCTCCCATGGTTCACCTGCGCCGGGTCGCTATCAATGTGTTTGCGCGTAAGGCGACTAATGCAAACGGTGACGCTTGAATCGGAAGCGTGACGGGCGATGCGGATTTGGCCAAAGCTTCGCTCGCTTTGGCAGCACCTCTTCTCCCCCGTGACCGACGAGACGCCAATCCAGCCGATTGCGATCGTCGGTCAGGCGGAGTCGAGCCCGACCTACTCTGGCAAGGCTGCGCCTTCTCAATTCAAGAATCTCCAGGGTGACCCGCGCCCAACCCACATGGACGTTTGCTTCAAATGGGCGATCAGCCGCTTGAGATGTCACCTGGCCAACCAGACCCCCTCCGCCAGCCGGAGATCTAGGTCGACGAACGGGTGTTCCTCTAGTATCCCCCTCATTGGTCCAACTGCGGGCTAGAGTCTTCCGGAGGTTGGAAATCGACTTGGCCCGCGCTCGGAGGAGGAGCAAGGTGGCTGTCGCAACCAGTGTCATGGCTCCGATAATAGTCGCTGCATGGAGGGGCATCCCTCATTTTGGTATCTTGAGCCAAAGAGCGATGTGAGCCAACGCAGGGTCCAGCGCCCGCCCCAAGGTCCAGCGCCCGCCGGCTGAAAAGAAAGCCACTCACGCTACGATGCCCGCGCTTCTGCCCTTCTTGTGCCTTATCGCGACGCTCTTCGTCGTCCAGAAATTTCAGCTGCTCGGAGGTTGGCGAAGCTCGTTTCTCCTGGCCTCAACTTTTGTGGGTTTGGTCCTGACTGCGATGACCGAGGCTCTTAGCCTCCTGCGCGGCATAGCCTTCTGGCCCTTGTTGGGAGGGTGGGCTTTTACCCTGTTCGCCCTCTCACTCCTTCTCGCCATCGGAGGCAGGAAGCCTCTCGATTTGGCCCAAGATCTCGGCCTTCGCAGCACCTCTCGTTTCGAAATCGCGCTATTGCTCTGCTTGCTCCTGTTACTCGTTGCGACCGGGGTGACGGCCCTGGTAGCGCCACCGAACTTCTGGGACTCGATGACCTACCATATGAGCCGAGTGGTGCACTGGGTCCAAGACAGGAGCGTGGCAAACTATCCGACTCACATCCTCAGGCAACTGTACCTGAACCCATGGACCGAGTTCGCCATCCTGCATCTCCAGGTGCTAAGCGGGAGTGACCGTTTTGCGAATTGTGTCGAATGGACCAGTATGGTCGGCTCGGTTGTGGGTGTCTCCTTATTGGCAAAAGAGCTCGGAGCTGATCGGCGTGGGCAGATTTTTGCCGCTGTCGTTTGCGCCACGATCCCCATGGGCATTCTGCAGGCTTCCAGCACACAGACCGACTACGTGGTTTCCTTTTGGCTGGTGTGCTTTGTGTACTTTGCGTTGCTGCTCCGAACCAGGCGTCAGGTCCTTCATGCCTCGGCGACAGGCGCGGCGCTCGGGCTCGCCATTCTGACGAAGGCCACAGCGTATCTGTACGCACTTCCCTTCGCCGTCTGGGTCGGGGCTTCGGTTATCAAAGCTCACCGCACGAAAGGATTGTTGCACATCGCGCTCGCATTGATGATTGCTTTGGCTACGAACCTCGGGCACTATGGCCGCAACTACGGGCTGTTCGGAAGCCCGTTGGGCCCCGGTGGAGAGGGACCCGGCGAGGCTTACACCAATGACGTATTCAGTTTACCAGTACTGGTCTCAAACGTCTCGCGGAATGTGGGGTTGGAAATCGGCACTCCTTTCGGCCGAGTCAACCGCGCCTCGACCAAAGCCGTATACGCCCTGCATAAGCTGATCGGCATCTCCTCGAGTGATCCACGCACAACATGGGAGGGCAAGGAATTCAAGGTCCAGCCAACATCACGCCACGAAAGCTACGCCGGCAGCCCTCTGCACCTGCTCCTCCTCCTCGGGTCCGGGCTCGTCTATTTCTCGACTCGGCAGGGAGACAGAGATCGCAGTCTGTACATCCTTTCAGTCGGGATAGGGTTTCTGGTATTCTGTGGGTACCTCCGATGGCAACCCTGGCACAACCGTCTTCACCTTCCCCTTTTTGTACTCTCTGCGCCGTTCATCGGCCTTGTGCTCGGCGATCGGGTGAGAAATCGCGCGATCGCCAATTCATGCATGACAGTCTTGATCGTGGTGGCTTTGCCCTGGGTATTCAAGAACAAGACCAGGCCGCTCCTGGGGCGCGACAGCATTTTCACCGCAAGCAGAACGAAACAGTACTTCAAGGATCGGGGAGGAATTGCGGCATACGTCGAGGCGTCGAAAGCTATTTCAGGTTCTCACTGTCAGACCGTAGGGATGATTCTTGGTAAAGACGACTACGAGTACCCCTTGTGGATACTGTTGCGGAACCAGACAACCGGCCCACTTTGGCTGGAGCACGTGAATGTTACGAATGAGTCTCGGAAATATGCCCGCGAGGACCGCGCAGGTAGACCAATGCCCTGCGCTATCTTTGCCCTGAGCCAAAACGCCTCGGACAGCACGGCCTCAGTTGGAGGCACGGTCTACTCCCGAGAGTGGTCAGCTCGAGTTCTGAGCGGCACGGACGGTTTTGCTGGCGTCTACACCCGAAGTCCCACCCGTTAGAGTGCGAGGGCTGCTCCCATCGAATCGCACCTTCCGAAACATCGGGGCGTGCGCCGGCGGCCTGCTTCACCAGCGGAGGATCTATGGACGTTCGCCTGTTGTTTGGGCTCAGCGCCCTCATGAGCCTCGTCAGCTCCGCCGTTGTGGCGCAGCTGTACCTCTGGCCTCGACTTCGAAATGAAGAGAGGCGGGACGCGCTCCTGCTCTTGATCGCGCCCCACCTGTTCTTTCGGTTCATCGGCCTCAGCTTCCTGATACCGGGCGTCGTTTCTCAGCCGCTCCCAGCGGCCTTTGCAGCTCCCGCCGCGTACGGCGACCTGGTCGCGGGGATCCTCGCGATCATAGCAACTGTTGCGCTTTGGGCCCGCGCCTCCATGGCGGTTCCGCTCGCGTGGATCTTCAACGTCTGGGGAGCCGCCGATCTCCTCTTTGCCATTTACCAAGGCCAACGGCTCGGGATCCCGCCGGGGGCATTCGGCGCCGCGTTCTATATTCCCACCGCTATCGTCCCGCCCTTGCTGGTCACACACTTTCTCATCTTTCGCCTGCTGGCCCGGTCCGGGAGGTGAGGGGGCCCCGGCTACATGTCCTCTAAAGGCCGTGCCTCACACTCCCCATCGAACAACGGCCAGTGCACCCGATGCAGCTCCATGAATTGCCGGGCCACGTCGAGGGCTTGTTCTTTCGAGTTCACTTCGACGAGCGCGTAGCCGCCCACGATCTCCTTGGACTCGCTGAATGGTCCATCCGTCACTCTCAACTTTCCACCGCTCGAACGGACCCGGAAGCCTTCCGCGCTACCCTTGAGACCGGCCGTGTCCTTGAGTACGCCGCTCTTGAACCCTTGGGCGACGAACTCACCCATTGCGTCCATCAGGCCCTGGGGGATGGGTTCGGAGCGATAGCTTTCCGAGTGTTTGATGAGCATCAGGTATTTCATTGGCTGTCTCCAGGCTTCCCCGGCAAGGTGCGGGCTTTTCTCGAGTTAGACTCCCTAGACAGGCATCCACCGCCGTGGCAGAGTCGTGGCCTTCACCATTACGTCGATCGAGCACAGCAGGAATCGACAGGGGCCCAAGCCACAGCCAAGAGCCGGCCCATCAACAGGTCACATGCAGGATCGCATTGGTGTCAGCGGGTTGCCCCTGTAAGAGCTCAATGGCCTGCGCGGTCGGCACGATGACGAGCTCGATGTTGCGGCGCTCCGCTTCACGCTTGACCTCGTCCATTACCGGCAGAGCGCCGGTGCCGGTGCCGATCACGAGCCGGCTGCATTTCCAGGGTATCTCCTCCTCGATGGACAATGGCGTATGTCCAAACCTGCCCCGGTACTGTCGAGAAGCCTTCTTGTGGCGTTTGCGAATCTCGCCACAATCGATTACCACGTCGTGCTCGTAGCTAGTGCCGTCGATCTGAATCGAGCCGAATGAGAATGAGTCGAACCGCATAACGCCTACCTTTGTAAGACGCGCTTGCTGCCGCAGCCAAGGCTTGCCCGCGGATAACCCTCAAGCTCTGATCGCTGCAAACAATCCAGCCACCGCGATCACGAGGCCTAAAGCCAGCTTCGCAGCCGCAGACACCGCCCGACCCAGCACCGCTCCCCATCCTGCCCAGGCCGCGCCACCGGCTTGGCGCTCTCGGGTGTACTCGAAGAGCGCCGCACCGGCGAACGCTCCGAGAAACCCGCCGATCACCGATCCTATGATCGGTATTGGAACTCCGATCACTGCGCCGATCAGCCCGCCCAGCAACGCCCCCCACCCCGCCCTACGCGATCCGCCGTAGCGCTGCGCAAACCGAAATCCCAGCCAGGCTTCGATGAGCTCGCCGGCCAGCGCCAGCCCGGTGATCAGGATGACGAAGCCGGCGCTCATCGTGCGGAAATCGGTGAGCCACCCGTAACCCAGCACCGCGAGCACGATCACCCACAGGCCGGGCAGTCCGAGTGGAATCAGCAGCAGGCCGACGACGCACGCCGCGGCGAGGAGAACGAGCCCGGCCGGGTCACTCACTTCTTGACTTCGAACTCCTTGGTTCCCGCCGAGTTTCCGTCGACCAGGATTTCGACCTTGTACTTGCCGGCCGGCCAAGGCGTCTTCTTGGTGATGTGGAACTCGGTGGCCGCCGGTCCGGTCGGCGCGATGGTGTCGCTCTGTTCCTTCACCAGCTTTCCAGCCCCGAAGGTCCAGCGAGCGGTGATGGTCTTGCTTGGCGCGGCCCCGTCGGTCACGACCGACACATAGATCGTATCCTTAACGCTGAAGCTCGTCGTTGCGTTGGCAACGTGCTTGTCCGCGGTAATGCCTTTGCCCACGTCGATCGTCTTGACCGCAAATGGCGGCGGAGCCGGCGGCTCCGGGGGAGGCGTCGTGACCTCGCTCGGCGGCGGTGGCGGCGGCGCCTTCTTGCACCCGCCCAGTGAGCCCACGCCGAAAGCCAGGGCGAGGAAGATCCAGTTATGACGATGCATGCAATTATCTCCGAGTCTCGGGCTTACGGGATCTTGAGCACCTGACCGGGATAGATCTGATCCGGATTCTTGATAGTATCCTTGTTTGCTTCGTAGATCTGCTTCCACTGCTGCGCGTCGCCATAGAGCCGCTTGGCGATCTTGGACAGACTGTCGCCTTTCACCACCGTATAGGTCGCCCCCGCCGGCTTGGGCGCCGTCGACGAGCTTCCCTCCTCCACGTCGGAGAAGTCGGGTTCGTTGTCCAGCATGAAAACCTCCAGTGAGGTTGCAAAAGCGATTCTAAGGTACCCTCCGGCGCCGGAGGGGGCCATTCAATGGGAAGCCGGCACCTCACCTCGAAAAGTGAGTCGCATCAGTGATTGTTGTGACGGATAACCCCGCACGCAGGGGCCCGAACGGCTAGTCTGTCCCAATGGCTGACGCCACCGGCCCTGCGCCGCCGAAAGTAGCTCTGCATGTCGAGCCGGACGAGCTGCCTCCGATCGAGACCAAGGAGACGGCGCTTCGGTGGCTCCTGCTCCTGGGTGTGCTCTACACGCTCTACTTCGCCCGAGAGCTGGTGGTCCCGATTGTCGTGGCCGTTCTGCTCGATTTCCTGCTCAAGCCGCTGGTTCGCGGGTTGCGAAGGATCGGCGTACCCGAAGCAGCCGGCGGCGCGATAGTCGTTCTCGGGCTGCTGGGATCCCTTGGTTTAGCGGCGTATCAGCTGGCGGATCCGGCACGGAGCCTCGTGGCCAGCGCTCCCGAAACAATTCAGAAAGCCACCGACCGACTTCGCTCGGTGCGGAGTCCGCTTCAGAAACTGGAACGCACCGCCCATCAGGTCGAAAAAGCGGCGAGCCAGGCGACCGACACGACGACCCGCGAAATAGCGGTGAAAGGTCCGCCATTGAGCTCCAAGCTGCTGGGTGGCGTGCGGGTGTTCGGGGCCGCCGCGCTGGAGGTCGTCATCCTTCTCTACTTCCTCCTAGCCTCGGGTGACCTGTTTCTCCAGAAGCTGATCAAGCTGCTGCCCCAGCTGCGCGACAAGAAAACCGCCGTCTCCATCGCGCGCGAGACCGAAGGCGCCATCTCCACCTATCTCGTGACCCTCACGCTCATCAATCTCGGTGTGGCTCTCGCCGTCGGCGGCGCGCTGGCACTGGTGGGGCTTCCCAACCCGATCCTCTGGGGAGCGCTCGCGGGGCTGGCGGAGTTCATGCCGTACGTCGGTGCCACGATGATATTCGTGCTGCTCTCGCTTGCGGGCCTCGCGACGTTCGATCATCTGGGCCATGCCCTGCTGGTCCCCGGGGTGTATCTCGCCATCAACCTTCTTCAGGCCAACCTCGTCAGCCCGCTGTTACACGGCCGTCGACTCGCGTTGAATCCGGTCGCCATTTTCCTGGGGCTCCTGCTCTGCTGGTGGATGTGGGGTGTGGTGGGTGCATTCATAGCCGTGCCTCTGCTGGCTGCAGTCCGGATCTTCTGCGACCATATCGAGAGCCTTGCGCCGGTAGGAGAATTCCTGGGTGAGTGAAAGGCGCTGCCCCTGTGCCATAGTTGGCCGGCGACCCCCTCGCCGTAGTTAGTTTTATCGCTCAGGTTGCCCGCCGACGTACCATCGCAGGAGATGTCTCCATTACCTCGGTAACATCACCGCCGTTCCTGGCCCGCTTCCGCTCCCGCGGCACCGGCACTCCCGATGAGCCGCTCACTGGTCCGATCCGCGGCGAGCTGCTGGGCGCCGAGCATCTCGCGGACCGGGCCCAGGCGGTCGCGGCCGCTCAGAAGGTTGTTGAGCGACGTCGCCCGCCCCGTCGGCCCCGGCTGCTGGTGCGGCTCGATGAGACCCGCCAGATCCTGGATGACGTGCACACCAGGCTGGCTGAAGCCGCCGACCGTGATGTCGACGTAGGACCGGCCGGCGAATGGCTGCTGGACAACTTCCACATTGTCCAGGAGCACATCCGCGAAGTGAGGCAGAGTCTGCCTCGCGGCTACTACCGCGAGCTCCCCGAGCTGGCGGGCGGCACCCTGCCGGGCTACCCACGCGTCTACGAGCTGGCGATCACGCTCATCTCGCACACGGAAGGGCGGATCGACCTCGGCAACGTCGAATTGTTCGTCGACGCCTTCCAGAAAGTCTCTCCGCTCTCGATCGGCGAGCTGTGGGCCGTACCCGCGATGCTGCGGCTCGGCCTCCTCGAGAACGTGCGGCGAATGGCACTCCGTACGATTCACCGGCTCGACGAGCTGGAGTTGGCCAATCAGTGGGCGGAGCGGCTCATCGCGGCCAGCGGCGACACGGCATCGGTGCTCTCGGCGGCGATCAACGATTTCGTCGCTCACGCGCCGCCGCTCACTCCTACCTTCGTCTCGCGTTTCCTGAGCCAGCTGCGGTCGGTGGGCGTCTCGGTGCCGTCATTGACCTGGCTCGAGCGCTGGGTCAGCGACGAAGCGATGACCGCCGAGGACGCCGCGGCGCGCGCCACTCAGCGGGTGGCGCTCACCCAGATCATGATGGCGAACAGCATCACCAGCTTGCGGGCCATCGCTCGCATGGACTGGGACTCGTTCGTCGAGCACCAGAGCGTGATGGAGGTGGTGCTGCGGGAAGATCCGGTTTACCCGCGGATGACCTTCGCTACCCGCGACCGTTACCGGCACGTGGTGGAACGGATCGCCAAGCGCGCCCGTACGGACGAAGCCGCGGTCGCCCGAGTCGCACTCGAGCTTGCCCGCCGGGCTCCGACTGACGATGTGGGTCCGGAGCGATCGGCGCACGTGGGCTACTACCTGCTGGATCAGGGCCGCACAGCGTTCGAGCACGCCGTCGGTTACCGACCAACCGCTCTGGAACGGGTGCACCGCTGGATCCTGCGCCACCCGAACTTCGTGTTCGTGGGCGGAATGTTGCTCGGCACCGCCCTCGCCCTGGCCGCCCTGCTGTGGCTGGCCGGCGTGTCCGGTGAGGCCGCCATGATTGCAGTCGTTTTGCTGGCGCTCATTCCGGCGAACGACATCGCGATCAACGTGCTCAATCAGCTGGTGACGGCATTTCTGCCGCCGCATGTGCTGCCCAAGCTCGATCTGAGCGAGCACGGGGTCCCGCCCGAGCTGCGAACAGCGGTGGTCATCCCCACGCTGTTCGACAGCGTAGCCGCAGTCCGCGACGGACTCGATCACCTCGAGGTGCAGTACCTGGCCAACCGGGAAGCGCATCTGCATTTCGCCGTTCTGAGCGACTTCACCGATTCGCCGAGCGAGACCCGGCCCGACGATGCCGCAATCCTGGAAGCCGCGGTGGCCGGCGTTCGCGAGCTGAACGCCCGCTACGCACCGGAGACCCAGGACGCCTTCTATCTCTTCCATCGGCCCAGGCGCTGGAACCCACGCCAGGGCGTGTGGATGGGATGGGAGAGAAAGCGGGGGAAGCTCGCCGAGTTCAATCGCTTTCTCCGCGGCGGGGCACGGAAGGCTTTCTCGGCGATCGTAGGCAATACGGCGCC
>Ga0075424_100001334_pt1 | contig 21500 bp, 27 predicted proteins | sample SoiMethybrSBSTD3_FD_75301 | JGI IMG/M metagenome (GOLD analysis project Ga0075424, IMG submission 75301) | Bulk soil microbial communities from a Populus tree surrounding site in Tennessee, USA - Soil MetaG P. TD hybrid SBSTD3 | ecosystem: Environmental > Terrestrial > Soil > Tree plantation... | reverse complement strand
TAGAGACCCAAATGGCACTGAATTCAAAGAGTTTCTTGAGAGACTATTAGAAAAAATGTCTTGGAATTTGAAAGAATAGAGACTATTCTTGAAGATCAAATTTCTATTTCAGAGTTTCAGAAACTCCTATACTTGATCGAAGATAGCATCGAGAGCATTGCTAGCCGCTATGCTCACGTTCGATACGCCGCTGACGGCTCGTCAAATGACGCCGCGTCGCTGGTGACAAGAATTGATATGCTAGAGGCAGAGGTTAGTAACCGGCTATTATTCTTTGATCTTCGGTTTAAGAAGAAAATTAACCCAAATGACATCAGAGACGGCTTAGTTTATTACAAATCGCGTATATCACTTTAATAGTAAGTTACAGGTAGTAATAATCAGAAATGCAGAAATTACTAACAATGTGCATTAGCTATGGTTATTTAGCTTTTTTCCATATAGCGTAGCAAAGAGTCTCCATACCTACCTTTTTCGATCTTTTTGAATTCCTCAGATAATTTTAAAATATCGTTTTCAAATACATGGCGCAAGCTTTTGTTGTAAATTGCTGCTGCTGGATGGACTGTTAAGAAATATCGTTGGCCTTTGTGCACTATGATTTTACCTCTGCTTGCAGTTATTGATTTTCCTCCTAGAATTGATGCATACGCAATACTTCCGAGTATACATATGATCTTTGGCGACAAGAGTAAAATCTGTCTTTGGAGATACGGCCGGCATGCTATGCGTTCGTCTTGCTCAGGTACTCTATTACCTGGTGGCCTACATTTTACTACGTTCGTTATGAAAACGTTTGATCGTTCTAGTCCTGCTTTTTTCATAGCTTCATCCAAAATTCGTCCTGCGGCTCCTACAAAGGGTTTGCCTTTTAGATCTTCGTTCTTTCCAGGGGCTTCACCGATGAACATTAATTTGGCTGATACTTGTCCTTCACCCGGCACAGCATTCTTTCTTGTTCTCGAAAGTTTGCAAAGTGGACATCCAACGACTTCACTAGCAATTTTTTCCAGGGAATCAATTTTCATCCTCAATCCGTCTCATCTTGAAGCTCATTCAGCCCTTTTTTATTTTACGTCGAGCATTTAATCTATCGCCGATTACAACTAGCTGAATAAAGAGATAGATAATATTCCAAAACCTAGCACATACTCTATCGAACTGGAGCATAATTTTTTATGAGTAGCTATCAGTTATAATCAATGAATAGGTTTGTTTACGGGAATTATCGAAGGCACAGGCTCGGTAAAATCAATATCTAAAATGAAATTTAAAAAAGATCAACAGCGTTCAGATTTAAAGCTAACCCTTTGTCTTGGTCGTCTGAGTAAAAATCTCAAAGTTGGTAATAGTGTAAGTGTAGACGGAGTCTGTCTCACCATTACAGCACTACACAATGACAAAGCCGATTTTGACTTGGTTGAGGAAACCACCAACCGTACGTGTCTGGGCTCGTTAAACGTTGGAGATAAAGTAAATATTGAAAGGAGTTTGCGGCTGGGTGATAGACTGGAGGGACATTTAGTTCTTGGACATGTAGACACAACCGGAATGATCGAAGAGATAGATAAATCACATTCTCAAATAAAGATGTGGATTAGAGTAAAGGATAAAGAATTGTTGCGTTCAATTGTTAGCAAGGGTTCGATAGCAGTAAATGGAACTAGCCTGACAGTCGTCAATATAGCAACTCGTGCATTTTCTGTAGTCCTTATACCTCATACTGTATTACTTACAAGCCTAGGAGCGAAATCTGTCGGTGATGTAGTCAATATAGAATCAGACATAATTAGCAAGTACGTCTCTAGTATACTACCAAAAAATTAGTATCCACTCGAAAATTAGTAAACTATATAATAACATTTGACCAACGCTATTTTTGTTGTCCTCAATCGAAGAAGCATGTACAGCATTACGAAGCGGCAAATTCGTTCTTATTCATGACGATGAGACACGGGAGAATGAAATAGACATGGTACTTGCTGCAGAATATATCAGGCCAAAACATGTAGCTACAATCAGAAACGAAGCAGGCGGTCTTATCTGTCTAGCTATTTCAAATTATGTTGCATCACAGCTGGGTCTTCCATATATGCACGACATACTTCGCGGGCTCTCAACAGTTAACCAAGTTTTCTCAAAATTAATTAGCGGCAAGTCGCCATATGGTGACAAACCTGCTTTTTCAATTAGTGTAAATCATCGCAATACATACACGGGTGTCACAGACGCAGATAGAGCGATGACCATATCCTCAATGGCAAAAATATGTAAAAACATCGATTGTGGAGGGATAGAAGAATTCGGGAATAGTTTTAGGGCACCTGGTCATGTGCCGCTCTTAATTGCCTCCAAGGGACTTATCCATGAGAGGACTGGCCATACCGAACTCTGCATCTTTTTGTCCCGTTTGGCAGGTATTACTTCTGCGGTTGTAATATGCGAAATGCTGGACCATGTTACCTATAACGCTTTGTCATCAGAAGAGGCCAAAAAATACGCCGCCAGGAATGATATTCCGTTCGTCGAATCGAGTCAACTTAAAAAAATCCACATCAAGCAAGTTTGATGCAGAAAATTGGAATCGGATACGGAAATACGTATTGCCATAGTGGCCTCTGAGTTTAATAGGCGGATCACATCTCAGATGCTTCAAAGGGCTCAGGCTCAGGCCAGAAAAGTTAATGCTACTGTTAAGTATGTGTGTTATGTGCCAGGTTCATTTGATATGCCGTTAATAATACAACAGCTTCTTAAAAAGAAAGATGTTGATGCTGTAGTGGCCTTGGGTGCAGTGATCAAAGGTGAAACCGGGCATGACGTAATAGTGGCCGAAAATGCTGCCAGGCTAATAGCGGACCTATCAGTGAAGCACGATAAACCAGTGGCACTAGGAATTACAGGTCCTGATATGACATTTGAGCAGGCACTAGCTAGAACAAAAGTTGTTCCTCTGCGTGCCGTGAATGCTGCAGTTAATATGGTCATTAGAATCAAAAAGCTAAGATATGCAAAACCTAGTTCAGCAGCTAAAGTGATAACAATAGATTGACAATCCAGATTACAATAGTAAGGATTGACGGCTATGGCGCATGGACACTTGGACTTGGCAGCGACAGAGAAGCGGCTCTGCAAATGCTTCAAGCAAAAGTATACTATGACTTGCAACGCTTATTTTCAGAGCTCGGCTGTCTAGTCTATCCAAACAGGTTTGATGAATACTTTGTAATAAGCAGTGGTCTTACTCTCCAAAAGCACCTACAGATTCAGGCAGAACTTGGAAAGTTGTATAGCACATTAAAGCTGTCAATGGCTATCGGAATAGGCAAAACACCGTTTGAGGCAAATATGCGTGCTTTTAGGGCAAGAAAGCAATGTCTAGCCTTGGACAAAAGGCGTAGCATCTTTGGCAAGCGAGGAACTTCCCGCCGGAATGCAATCAAATATAACAATAATATCGTCCAAATAATGCACATTGACGTCAATGATTCTACGGAACTCACCTCGAGATTGTCGCCCTATGAAGTTACAGCACTGGTTTCGAAGATCGGGCTATTACTATCACAGAGATTTCTCAAAAAGGGTGCCATAACCTTTTTCATAGGCGGAGACAACTTTATGGTCGTTTCAAATGGGACCGCGAAGCAAGCCGCAAGAAGAATTATTCAAATGGTAAGCCAAGACACTGGAATCAAATTAAATTGTGGAATAGGCACTGGCAGGACAGGCAGAAAAGCAGCTCAAGCCGCAACGAAGGCTCTTGATACTATAAGAGATCTGAGGAATGCAGGAAAGATCCTGCCCTTTTACGAGATAAATTGTCTTTGATAATTGAAGAAGCAAGTTTGCTCCTTGGTAGAGAATTGACATTTGTGAACCAGGGATTTATAGAAATCAGCAGAAACGGGATTATAACTAGAGCTGGTGTTAAAAATCGTTCGAAACAGAACAGTGTCGCGAAGGGGAGAGACGTCGACTCTAATAACAAGAGAATTAATGCAGAAGAATTTCTTGTAATTCCGGGATTTATAAACGCCCATACCCATATAGGTGACTCGATTGGAAAGGATATGGGAGTTGAATCAGGGCTCGAAGCACGGGTCCATCCTATTTTTGGAATAAAGCAGTCAATTTTAAAAAATACCAGACACGAGTATCTCAGATCCTTTATGAGAAATTCTGCGATTTCCATGATGAAAAAGGGCATAACTGCATTTGCGGATTTCAGAGAAGGAGGGGAAGAAGGAGTACGATTATTAAGAGATTCAATAGCTGGTCTACCCATTAAATGTCTAGTGTTAGGCAGGATTGAATCTTACCTTCACCCCGAAAGAAAAATGACAATCTATTCCTCGAGTACAAAAAAAACTCTAAAACAAAATAAAGCAAAATTAATAAGAACAATTGGTCTGACGTCTGAACAATTACAGGAGGCTCGGCAAGTTTTGCTGATGTCAGAGGGGCTTGGATTGAGCGGTGCAAATGAGAATTCCGATGAATCACTAAAGCAGTATCATTGTTTAATAGAACAACAGAAGAATATCAACGGAAGGACTTCAAAAAGACCCTTGCTCTCAATTCATGCCGCTGAGTCTAAAGAAACCACCAAGTTTTCTAGAGTAAGAACCGGAAAGACCGAGGTAGAACGGATCATGCAATATTTGAAGCCGCATTTTATTGTTCACATGACAAATGCAACTGAAGGAGACTTTGCCTTACTGGCGAGCCGCGGCTGCGGAATCGTTATCTGCCCTCGGGCAAATGGTGTGATCGGCGTTGGTATCCCCAGAGTCGCAAAAATGCTAAAGAAAGGATGCAAGATTGCCATAGGAACGGATAATGTCATGTTGAATTCTCCTAATATTCTAAGGGAAATGGATTATATTTGGAAGGTATCCAGGGCTACAGAACAAGAGGAATTTTTAAGTCCACGACATATTCTGAAGTTTGCAACTGTTAATGCTGCAGATATTCTTGGATTAAACTCAGGCTATATTGATCGCGGACGGGCCGCGGACTTGATATTCATTGACAAGAGGCATATCGATTTGTATCCAATACATAATGCATATGCTTCGATAATTCATAGAGCTAGTCAAGACTCTATAAGAGCTGTAATGATAAATGGAAAATTTATAGATGAACTCTAGTCCGACGGTCAAGATTAATGCTGCAATGACAATTGACGGCAAGATTGCCACTCGCTCCGGCGACTCTAAGATCTCTTCAAGACATGATCTAAATAGAGTTCACGAGCTGCGATCATCAGTGGACGCAATTATGGTAGGTATATCGACTGTTCTCGTTGACGACCCCTTGTTATCCGTTAGGCTGCCAAAAAGACTTGGTGTAGATCCAGTCAGAATTATAATAGACAGCACGGCAAGAATACCACTTACCTCTAGGATCTTGAGTAGTGCGCAGAATCGCTTTACTATAGTTGCCGTAACAAATAGAGCACCTGCGAATAGGATTAAGAAAATACAACAATGTGGTGCAATGGTAATAGTAGCAGGAAGTCGAGTTGTTGATTTGAAAAATCTCTTATCAACTTTGCGCAATATAGGAATACACACAGTTCTTGTTGAAGGAGGCGGAGAGCTAAACTGGTCCCTTGTCAGACAAGGACTAGCATCTGAGTTAATTGTGACAATAGCGCCGCTAGTAGCTGGGGGGAGAACTGCCACGACTTTGGTTGAAGGGGAGGGATATAGACAAATTCGGAAAGCGGCAAAAATGAATTTAACAAATTTGACAAGCCAAAGGAACGGCGAGGTAGTCTTATATTATCGGTTGAGACCATCTGCTCATAAATCAAGTATACTTAGGTAACATGCGGTAGGACCAGTTCCATTCATTATGCGAAAACCTAATGAGGTATTATTTGCCCGAGTATGCCACTAGGATGACTAGTCTATGGACGTAAAATACGACTGTACATTAGTTATTTTATCGGACTTATTGATGCATTGACATCAAAGAAATATGCACTTGTCATATTCCTATAACTTTATACTGATCAACTAATGTATGAGTAACCGGATAGTGAAGATGTTTATTCTCAGTTATCAGAATATATTTATCATGCACTCACAATGATATTTGGGATATAGTTTCATGAGTGGACCAGAGTCGTCAGCAGACCAGACCATAAAATTAAGAGAAGTATGCCGCAATACTATTGACTTGTCACCTAAAATTCGTTACGTGGGTATAATTAACAGATTCGGTCGGACGCTAGCTGGACAACTACGAAAAGGAGTTGTACCGCTATTCAGGCCTGACGAGGCTAGAAACGATTTTTTTCTCGAAGCAACTAGAACCCAGCTCAGAAAAACCTTTGAGAATTCTATAGGAAAAACATACTATACACTGACTGAAAATGAAAAAGTAAAGATACTGACAATAGACAAAGACGACATTTTTTACTACGTGACGTTAGATAGCGATGCATCTAAAGAAGAAGTATCAAGTATAATCCAGTTAATTAGAAATTCAATATACAATAATAATAATTGATAAATCAAAAAATTCGTATTTCTTGCTGCTAATATATATATGCATCCTAGTTTACAAGATAGAAGTCAGTCTGTCCTTGCTCAAGCAACGAAAACGGAATCAATTCTTGTACCTATCGCCTCAGCAATAAACCAATACAAGCGCCTATTTTATTGAATAGATCATTTTGCAAAAGCCCTAAGTTTTCCGCGCATCTCTTTGTCGTTAAAAATAGCAGGATGATGTGGGTCTGCCAATATAACTTCATACCACAAGTACCTGCCATCTTTGTGTAGATAGTACGATCCTAATACCTCCAAATTAGGAAATTTTTCCCTAACCCTGCTCTCTGCGACTTTACGCATATTGATACCCTGCTTTATATGAACTACACCAAAGTGTTTTGGTCTTCTACCTGACACAGGCCTTTGCTTTCTCATGCCTCCCCTACCTACTCTAATCCGAATTACGACAATACCCTGCTTCGCCTTGTAGCCTAGCCTTCTCGCACGGTCAAGTCTGCTGGGTCTGTTAATATTGTGAACGACCTGTTCTGTCCTCCAGACGACTGCTTTAGATTTCAATACATCATTATTGGATTTCCACATGTTAGCCCATGTAGCAGTCATATAGTTATGCATAATAACTTTTAACTGGCACCGCCCTTAATATCTGTATATAAAAACGAATTGGAAATGTTTTTTGAATTAAGGTTTAGTTCTCATAGCCTGCGAGTGCCTGAATAAGTTTCTCTGCAATTACGGTAGATGCTAGTTGTTGCGCCTCCCGGGTTTGTGACCCTATATGAGGAGTACAAATTACATTTGGGAGTTCTATTAGCATCCTGTTAGTTGGTGGTTCTATTTCGAATACATCAAGCGCCGCACCTGCAATTTTTCTCTCTATAAGTGCACCATACAACGCATTTTCATCAATTATCTGTCCACGTGAGGTGTTTATGATAAAGGCAGTTTTTTTCATCTTAGAGAATCTCTCTGCATTGAACATATGTCTTGTTTCCTGAGTTAGCGGTACATGACATGTGATAAAGTCTGCACTTTCTACCAAGGTGTCAAGATCAGTGATAATTAAGCCAACTTCCTTGACAAAATCCCTATTTATAGGATACAAGTCATAACCAATCAAATTCATTCTGAGAGCTCTTGCAATACGTGCTACGTTTCGACCTATATTTCCGACGCCGACGACGCCAAGATATTTACCTTTGAGCTCTACTCCGCTTAGGTTATTTTTAACCCAATGGCCCTTTTTCGTTTCTGAATCTGCATAAGGTATAGATCTAGCAAGACTTATCATGTGACCTATCGCCAATTCGGACACAGCATTTATTGCCGCTTCGGCAGCATTGATAACACGAATATTCCTCGTTTGAGCCGCATCCTGGTCTATATTGTCCAACCCAACTCCGACCCTGGCAATAATTTTAGCATTGGTTGCAGCATCGATAACTTCTTTAGTGATCTTTGTTCTGCTTCTAACAATTATGACCTGATAATCCTTTACTCTAGAAACCAATTCATCGCTGGTTATATCTGGCATGTAATCAACCTTCATTCCTGCAGCGCTTAAGCTGTTAATGCCGGCTTGGTCGATCGAATCACAGACAAGGGCTTTGCCGCTAACTTGCATAAGCCCTGAGAATGTGTATGCTCATATATTAGCTGTTGCCTATGCTCGACCAGTTTCAATCTGCCACAGATACTCGATGCTGATGATACAATCTTCCAAACAGGCAGCCAAGATATTTTATAATAATACATGTAACTATATTCGCAATGTCCCAATGAGTAACTATATCATGAAAATTACGCGAACCGGACTTGTAAATCAAATATACTGGAAGCGGATATATTACGCTAAACTAAGAAGGGATTGGGCAAAAGGATCTAAAATTGTTTTCATAGCAAAGACAGAGAATTCAGAGGAGGCATTTGTTGGTTTAGGAAAAATAAAAATAATTTATGGATTATCTGGGCTGGACGTGCACGAGAGCAATGACTTCCTCAAAAACAACTATCATTCAAAGATCGTATTCGGTACAATGGTGAGATTTCTTCCCGAAATAGTAGTAACTCATCGCATGAGATTCACCTCGAGTAGCAAAACTGAACATCCATTCCTAGATGGCGCATATCTTTCAGATTCAGAAGTATCAATGATTGAATCTCTAGCAAAAATCACGATTGTAAATTAAATTAAATGCTACTGGCGTGAAAATTTAATTTACATCGCCTTGTTTCCTGCTCGCACTATTCAAATACCTTCACTATTATTATTATTATTCTCGTCGTCATGTCTTACTATAGAATTGATAAGGATTCGCTTGGAGAAGTACAAATTCCCCAAGAACATTATTACGGCCCTTTTACTGCTCGTGCAATGCAACAGTACAAAGTGACCGGCCAAAGAGCACATCCAAATCTGATCAGAGCTTATGTTATGATAAAACGGTCTGCTGCTCGGGCAAACGGAGAACTCGGGGCCGTTGACGCCTCGAAGGCCAACGCAATACTGAAAGCTTGCGACGAAATCCTTGAGGGCAAACTTCTTGATCAATTTGTTCTAGATGCAATAAACTCTGGTGCTGGAACTGCATTTAATATGAACTCAAATGAGGTAATTGCTAACCGCGCTTTGGAGATTTTGGGGAGAAGGAAAGGAGAATACACAGTCATAAGCCCGAACGATCATGTAAATATGTCACAGTCTAGTAATGACACGTTTCCTACTGCCATGCATGTGGCTATTTTGATAAATATGCAACCCTTGCTATCATCGGTTGACACCCTTATTGAATCACTGGATAAGAAATCAAGCCACTTCGAAAGCTACATAAAAATAGGAAGAACTCATCTGATGGATGCCATCCCAGTTACCGTCGGCGCTGAATTCAAGGCTTTCTCATACTCGCTTAAAAAAGCAAGACAAAAGATAGCAATGTCCATAGAAAACCTAGAATATGTGGCCCTAGGAGGAACAGCAGTAGGCAGCGGTGCTAACTCGCCAAAAGGGTACAGAGAACTTGTTGTTAAGCACCTATCAGAAGCGTCGGGTTTGAACCTAAAGCCATCACCAAATCTGTATTATTCGTTGCAAAGCAAATTTGACATAGCGAATTGCTCATCTGCTCTTCGCAACCTTGCGCTTGAGTTAATCAAAATTGCAAATGATCTTAGGTTAATGGCGTCTGGACCAGATGCGGGACTAAATGAACTGTTAATTCCTGCCGTTCACGCGGGCTCTTCTATAATGCCCGGAAAAGTTAACCCTTCTTTGGCCGAGTGTCTAAATATGATATGTTTCAATGTAGTAGGTAATGATCTTTCCGTAGCGATGGCGTCGCAGGCCGGTCAGTTTGAACTTAACGTTATGCTTCCTGGCATGCTAAAGTGTATGTTAGAATCTACCGATATGCTCAAGAATTTTCTCCCTATATTCTCCTCAAATATGGTAGACAATCTAAAAGTTAATTTAGAAAAGATTGCTGAAAATGTTGAAAAAAGTCCAATACTTGTCACACTTTTGAATCCGTATATTGGATATCTTAAGGCGGCGGAAATATACAAGGAATCGATAAACTCAAAGAAGCCCATCAGGGAGTTGATCCTTAGCAAAGGCCTCATGACAGAGAATGACATAAACAAAGCATTTTCTAAAGAAAGCATTCTGGGACTAAAATAGCCTAGCCAAATTGTGATAACTTCCAACTTTAGTGACACAAATTCTACACCAAGAAGATACGCATCCGTCAGCAAATTATTCAATCAATTTATAGGGTCGGAGCACCAGTTTGAGTTTGTGTATTAAAGTAATTTAGTTTAGAGCAAACTGGCAAACTGCTAGCGTGTTGAATAAAACTCATATATCAATTGCCATGCAATCAAGATACTGATCGTGATGGATCGAAATTTTAATGAGCCTTCGTCCGCGAAAGCAAAGATCAACCTTCGCAAACGATACAACCGGATGGTCGTGATAGATCTGAAAAAGCGCGCGGTCCTTCGTAATTTGGTGAAGCAAAACACATACTGTGAACACAAACAGGTCTACACACATGCGAATGCTATTTGCAGACGAATGTCCTCTTCTTATGAGGAGGGAAGAATTTCGGCACAACAGGCAGCAGACCTGATGATTGAGGCGCATGATCAAATGAGCCATCGTGGACTACCTAAAGATGTGGTTGCTGCAGAGATGAACAAGCGTTTGAACAAATTGGAAGGAGCTGGACAAAATGCCAGCTTTGAAGTCACAATGGCAAACGTGAGTTACGCCAATAACGCCGTTGATAAACAAAATGGAAATAGAAAACTTAGCGATGACCCGGATTTGGACAAATATTCTGAGAGTTATTGGGCCGAGGTTATATAAACAAATGACCATATGACCTCTCGTTTTATCTAGTATTCATTTGAAGGTTACAAAGATACAGATAATGTAATGATAATTTTCAATATCAAATTACTTTCTCTAAATTAAAAGATAGTTTTAATACACGATTCGTTTTACTGTAAAATTGTAATTACTTTTTGCGTAACAGACACCTCATAGGCACTTCTTTATCAAGAAAGGGAAACTATTCTTACCAGTGGGCTTGCGCTCATATGAAGATACTTGATAAAATTACAACCAAGTATTTGAAGACAAAACCGTTGTCTGGATATAGGCTAGGGTTCTGCCTGCATGTCACAAAAGAGACGGCTGTACTAGTGATGTCTGCAAAACAGCTGGGAGCAGAGATAGCTATTTGCTCTGCGAATCCGCTTTCGGTTCAAGATGATATAGCCTCTTTTCTGGGCTCGGAAGGAGTAAAAGTTTTTGCCTGGAAGGGCGAAACATTCAAGGACTATAAAAATTGTATGAAATTGGTCCTGCAATTTAAGCCGGATATTATCACTGATGATGGCGCGGAATTACACGTTATGGCATATAGATGTAAAGCAAAAAATATAATTGGTGGAACAGAAGAAACAACTTCTGGCATAAAGAGGTTAAAATCACTAGAATCGAAAAGTCTGTTACCGTACCCTGTAATAAAGGTAAATGACGCTAAGACGAAACATATGTTTGACAACAAATATGGTACAGGTCAGAGCACAATAGACGGTATTCTAAGATCCACTGGAATATTCTTGGCAGGAAAACACATCGTTGTATGTGGTTATGGATGGGTAGGAAAAGGACTCGCTTTAAGAGCCCGAGGGATGGGGGGGATAGTCACGGTTACTGAGGTTGACCCCTTCAAGGCACTTGAGGCACAGATGGATGGATTCAACGTAAGCAAATTATCAAACGTGGCCCCACTGGGCGACATCTTTATCACGTGTACCGGCCAAACCCATGTCATTAGACAGGAACACATTAAGAAAATGAAGAACGGCGCAGTGCTTGCAAATGCCGGACATTTTGATGTAGAGATTGATATCAATTACATATACACGAAAGGTAGCCCTCCGATTACGGTAAGACCAAATGTTGAATCGATAACAATATCTGGAAAGAGTATATTTCTCCTGTCAAAGGGCAGAGTAGTCAACTTGATAGGAGCTGAAGGCCATCCTCCTGAAATAATGGCATTGTCTTTTGCAAACCAATTATTGTCTATAATATACATTCTTAATAACTATCCTAAAATGCGGAATAAGACACACGATGTTCCCAGCGAAATTGACTATGATGTTGCTAAGTATGCTCTTGAATCGATGAATATAAAAATTGACTCGATGACCGAACGCCAAATTTTATACCACAGTGAGTGGGAATAATGAAATTTCGAATTGGCTAAGTTCGGCACAAAAACATTAGAGAATCATGCATTATGATGCCATTACAATGTCGGTCAAATCCTCGATATATAGAGACCAAGTACAACTTCGGATCTTCCATGCATTTCTTTACCAGTATAATTAAGCTCTAAAATAGAACAGTGCATCAAATGCTACAGCGATAAATACTATAATCAAATAGGGAGCAGTCACTTTATAAGCCTTCCAGGCAAATTCAGGGGTGGGGTTTCTCAGTAGTTTATAATGATATATCAACATCAGAGACCCAGCGATGGCAGCGATTATGGTATACAAAAAACCCAGACCAAATATGTAAAGAGATAAAGAATATGGAACTAAAATTGCAGTATTAGCCAAAATATATGCAGCTGTCCTTTGATTTCCGATTAGCACCGGCAGCATCGGAACATGAACACTAGCATACTCCTGACGCGCTCTGATGGCTAAGCACCAGAAATGCGGGGGCGTCCATAGAAAGACGATCCAGCCTATTAAAAAACCTAGCAAGTTTACCGATCCAGTTGCAGCAGCCCATCCAGCCATCGAGGCAGCACTCCCTGCGAACCCGCCGATCACGATATTCCAAGCGTTAGTTCGTTTAAGCCATCTTGTATATATTATTACATAGAAAAATATGCCTAATGCGATCATAAATGTCGCCACGACATTTAGAGTCAAAGAAGCCACCACAATCGAAATTATACAAAGAGCAATCCCGTAGACTAGCACATTTCTAGCAGTCAGCCTTCTAGATGGAATAGGTCTCTTAGAGGTGCGATCCATTATTGCATCTATATCCCTATCATAATAATGGTTAAGGGCACTGGAACCCATAGATGCCAAAGCACCTGCAAGGACTAGAAACCCTAACTGATATAAATTAACGTCCCATGCATGACTAGGTGTACTGTCAAACCTAGTTGCAGCTAACATGGAGGTGACAGCAGTGATGACCAAAACTATAACTATTCTTGGCTTTGATACCTCAATGTAATCTCGCACATTCACGGCTGTACAAATACCTTAAAAAAGGTCCTACAAAGTGGCATTTAATTTATTCGGATTCAAGCCGCTTCAGCATCCAAGAACCGAGACAAGTGTTTGGTCAGACTCTTCTTCCTCTTCGTCCACCAGGTTTCCTCGTACTATCGTGAGGTACTGGGGTAACATCATCGATTCTACCAATCCTGAATCCCGCCCTGGCCAGCGCTCTTATTGCTGCCTGGGCTCCTGGACCTGGTATGCGTGAGCCTGCCCCACCGACAGCCCTAACGCGTATATGCAGAGCATTAATTCCTTTAGATCCGGCTGCTTCGGCTGCTGCAACCGCTGATTTCATAGCTGCATAGGGAGACGACTCGTAACGGTCAGCTGTGACATGCCTCCCTCCGGAGCTAAAGGAGATTGTTTCTGCTCCGCTTATATCTGTAATATGGACAAGCGTGTTGTTGTAGCTACTGAATATGTGTGCTACTCCCCACTTGTATCGAGTGATATCATCCGTCTGGGACACGATAGAAGCATATGCGTATACTAGCTTTTATATACTCTTCCTTTTTTCTGGACAGGGGGCACACAGACAGACCGAGATGATGATGATACAGAGCAGTTGGTTGAAAATCTAACTAGGCTTTCTACGATTTATGCTGCGAACTTGTGGACGTAACCGCCTTCCTTAAGATGTAAGCGCCTTCCTCTTTGGCTTAAAACAGAAACTCTGCCCTTTCCTTTTTCTACCCTTCCGATAACAAAAAATTTCAATTTCAATTCTTCAGCTAAGCGTCTGACCTTTTCCAAATTCGTCTTCGATACCGTTGCAATTATTTCATATTCTTCTCCACCATAATACACCAGATCTCTGACGGTCAGGCCGTTTTCTTGTGCGAACTGTTCTATGCCTTTTGCTGACGGCACATTATGTAATATGACATCTACGTGACTCTGTTTTGCTAGCTCGTAAACTGAGGCGGCTAGGCCGTCACTTGAATCAATAGACGATGAAAAAAATTTTGCCATTGAGGTACCGAATATTAATTGTGGTTCTGGCTTGAGGACTGAGTTTATAGCCGTCCTTCTGAATTGCCGTCTTGCGCCATATTTATTGATTAGAATTTTCAAACCAGAAGAGGAATAGCCAAATATTCCAGAAGATATCACGAAATCCCCGGGCTTTGCGCCGTTTCTTTTTGGAATAGGCCTATGGCAAGTCGAAAAACCGGCAAGGTTACAATTAATTACAAGTTCATTGCATCTATTGGTATCTCCTCCTACAATCTCGACCCCAAATTCTGTTGACGCTATTTTAAATCCTCTTGCCAAATCTGCAATTCTAGATTTGGAATAGTTGCTTGGAATCCCCATGGAAATAAGACATAGATATGGCGGCTCGATGCCCTTGGCAGACATGTCGCTAACGCAGGCCACAACACTTTTTCTGGCAATCTGCCATGGCCTCATTCTCGGAGGTACATCTGTGCTTTCTACCAGCATATCAGATTTAAGTACTACGACAACTGTATCCGCAGAAATAGAATCGCTCATTATGTGCCTAAGAGGTAAAAAGGCTACGTCATCATTTTCAGTTTTTATCCTTTTGTTAGGCCGAAGATTGGATGCAAAAAGTCTAATGATATCCTTTTCATTTAACCTGTTCATATACGGATTGAACCTTTTCGCGTATATCGTTAAATAATGCTCTAGATCTCTCCGTTTTAGATTCGACTGAAATTCTTAGAACATCTTCAGTATTAGATGGTCGAACAAGAATCCAAGAATCATCGTCTATTATAGCTTTGACTCCATCCAAATTGGAAATTTCGGATGATTCTGTCTTCATGACATCTGTCAATCTGTCGATCAGTTTAATATGAATACTAGAACTAACAGGGAGGACCGACCTTACTTGGAGGTATTGAGATGAGAGGGCAAGGCATTCATCAACAGTACTCTTACTTAATGATGCAATAATGGCGCTTGCTAGGAAACCATCTCTACACATATTGAAACGTGGCATAACAAAACCAGCACTGCTTCCCTCGCCCCCAGCATCCGAACTGGTGTCGAGCATGGTTTTAACTACATTGGCTTCGCCGACCTTCGAGTAGCACAGGGTGCAACCTTTTTGTTCTATATATCTCTTAACAGATATACTAGTATCTATGCTAGATACAAACTTTTTCATTCCCATGCTAATTGCTCCTGCAATGCAAAGTAAAAGTGTCGAATCGGCACTCAACTTTTGTCCTTTATTGTCGATTACGACTAGGCGGTCGCCGTCTAGATCGAAGGCAAAACCAAAGTCAAGGCTGTTTGAAGACACAAGTGAGCGCAGTTCATTCAATTCGTCGGCCGTCGGATCAGGGCTTCGTGAAGAAATACCTTGAATATCATTGATGGAATAAAAAGAATGACCAAGCTGCTTCAAAAGTACATTGCAATAACCACACGCAGCTCCTCCTCCTGGGTCTACACCCACCTTTGCTTTGTTATCTGCAAGTTCATCTGATATTAAACTAGCTACTTCGGCGACATAGTCTGAGGTAATAGCATTAAACGTACCCAATTTGGCACCTGTTGGTATTGGTCTTTCGTCAAATAGAAAAGCTAGCTCCTCCTCGAAAAGTCCCCGGCCTTCTTTGATGAACTTTAGTCCGTTCCAATCCAACGGATTATGAGAGGCTGTTATAACTACTCCTGCCTTATCGTCTCGCGACTCTCGGAAAACCATAGGGGTAGGACCTACTCCAAGGTTATAGACATTTATTCCCTGCCCCATAAGATTTGCTGCGACGAATTGAAAAATAAGTCTGCTCGATGGCCTCGTATCGCACGCTATTAAGCAGCCTTGTCCAGGCTTTCTAACGGAAGAGGCAAACAACCTTGCGAATTTACTTATGTTTTGCAACGAAAGATCCGATCCATAAACACCTCTTATTCCCGATATAGATATCTTCACGATGTATAGACATATTTAGATGGAATATTTATTCTGCACTTCTTTAAGGCAGATTTGCGGCTTATATCAAAAGTAGTCAAGTTGTGAATAATAAAAATCTGACCAGTCTTTACAATTAGTAGTAGTCGGTTAAATCACATGGTAACTGCGCAATTAGTCAAATATCTAGAATTACTTTAAAACAGTTCATCAACTCATACATATTAAGAATTAAATATTCGAGTTTGAAACGTGCCTATGGTCTTTGCCCTAGTAGCTTAGCCTGGCAGAGCGAAGGTTTCGTAAACCTTAGATCATGGGTCCAAATCCCATCTAGGGCTCACATGAACAAAATAGTACCTTTATTTTACGTCATTGCTAGTATGGCTTCAGTCGCTTAATAACTCGCCTTCCTCTATATCGCTTCTCTTTTTTAAAAGTAACACAATTGCCGCCGCAACAATTGCAAAAAGAATGACGTTAGAGACAATTATAGATATATCCACTCGCTGAAAAAGTATATATAATTTCACAACTGAGTACATGATGCAAGCTACCAGCACGAAAAGACACCCTACTATCGCATAGTCGACATGTTTCCGTCTCATGATGGAATAACCAAACAGATTCACTTAACATTTTTGCCTTGTTGGATATGTATATCTATTTTTTATAAACAAGGTGTATGCGGTTATGTATCATTGAGCTCGAATACTAATTATCATCTTCTGATATACCTGCGATTCGCAATCTGTGGAATATCTATCTACTTTTGGTTCACCTTTAACTTAAAAATTCGACCTGCCAGATCATCTTTATTCTCACATATCACCATGGTAAAACCCCAATTTTAAACAGAATACATTATCCCGCCGGACACTATAGGTACAAAGTCAACATTCGCTAGCTCCTTAATGCTGGCAATGATAGCATTGAACCACAAGCTATCTATTCCCTGACTCCATATCGTTATCTTCTTGTATGACCTCTGGGCACCACCATGGAAAAAACCTTTGCAATCTTCGACTGTCATATTGTAATATTTCTGACTTATCTCCTCTACGATCTCTTCTGCTTCACCTGGCAGATACAGAATTGTTAATGTAGGAAACGGGATAGCATTATTCGAAGCAGTCGACGAAGTGTCCTCAGCCATTTTTTTGCCTCTTTTGCTTGTACTATAACCTAGGGCAATATTTGGATTTCTCATAGTACATTCTTAGCGTACCATTATAACTTGTACTTGAAAGCAATGGCAGAAACCGTCTAGAAATTTCTTGACATGCGAACAATTTGAATATAAGTTTAAGAAGAACGTGTCTATAATTATTCTGAAAGTAATGGCTACACAAGCTTATTGTGTAAAATGTAAGGCAAAAAGAGAAATGAAGAATGAAAAACCGGTGACTATGAAGAATGGCAGATCCGCGATATCTGGGGTCTGTAGCACATGCGGCACTAAAATGTTCAAAATAGGTGGTGGTACAGCAACAACGCCTTCTCGCAAAGCAAAGATACCTGTAAAGCATGCTACCAAGAAGAAGCAGACCAAGGCAGTAAAACGAAAGAAAAAATAACAAAATAGGGGGTAGCTGAATATCCCGCTTACTGGATACAGCTACGTGCACTTTTATTTAGATATTAACCCAAAGGAATTTTTAACTGCTCATTTTTCTATCCAAGCGAAATCATGAATATAGAAGCTGTTTGCAACCCCGAAGTATAGCTCACCCTCTCCATATATTGCTAATATCATTTATACAATTAGAATTGAAATATTGTGTAGGATCCCATTTACAACATACATCGGACTAATAATCTTCCTCGAATTCCTCCTCGCCCTCCTCCTCTTCTATGTCTTCGAAGTCTTCCTCGAATTCCTCCCTTTCTGCTGCACTCTTATATGGAAGGTCCGCTTCACCAGGTGCTCCACAAACGGGACACTTGAACTCAATGGTCTGTCCCTCCAAGTCTAATAAAAACTCCTTTGAGAATATTTCGTCGCATTTAGAGCAGACCAGAGTAGTTTGAATATTATCCTGGCTAAACTTGTGTGACTGTACTCTGAAAACTGTACCCGCCATTCTTCCTACGTATTGGAAGTCTCCTTTTTTATAAGCCTTGTCATATCGAGTAAAGCTTCCCAGCTGTTGACATACTGGCTGCACGTCCTCAGATTTCTTATCGCTACGCATAGTGACAAATGACGTTACAAGTTAACTGTTGTAAATTGTTAAACCAGTTATAGAAAGATCTGCACAAGTGATCGAATGAACAAGACAACCAGGACTGTAGAGATCTTGTGCGACTTTAGTATGGTTTTATATTGAACGAAGTTCAGGTTTTGGTGTGTATAGAAGCGAAAGAAGATTTTCTCTTAGCTCTTTTTGCTGTAGAACCCCGCGATAAGCCATTGTCATTATTAAGCTTCCGTTCCTAACCCCTCGCATTTTCATACATAAATGTTCGCCTTCTGCCACGACCAGGACTCCTTTTACCCCCATGTTCATTATTTCATTTGCGATCTCCTTAGTTAGCCTCTCTTGAATTTGCAATCGTCTTGAATACTTCTCTACTAAACGCACCAGTTTTGAAAGACCAAAGACTTTACCAGATGGGATATAAGCCATGGTTACTTTTCCGAAGAAAGGAAGCATGTGGTGCTCACACATGCTGTAAAAATGGATATCTTTAGCGATTATCGCATCGCTTTCCTCGCTAAATGATATGTCAAGTTGGGGATCCATCGTATAGCCGCCGAAGATCTCCTCGTACATGTCTGATATACGCCTAGGTGTATCTGCAAGGCCTTCCCGATTGGGATTCTCTCCAATCTCTATCAGAAGTTGCCTTATTAGCTTCTCTATTCGCTTCCTGTTTAGCCTATTTATCTTCTTGGTCTTTTTGCCAGATTCTGAATTCTGCATTTTGCCGTTTATCTTACTCCTATTAGCTTATGTAGCTGCGGTATTATTCTGACGTTATGATATATAGGATAAGTGGCATCATAAAAGTCCAAAAGCGTTTCCAATGATGGCGCTTCCATTCCAGAACTCGGCTGTATTATAAACCCTGCTAAATCTCTTGTTTGAATGTGAGCGAACGTATCGTGCAATAATTTCCGAAATTCTTCTATTGAAGATGACGCTGTCACTACTACTTTTATGTAAGTTGTTTTAGACCATGCGATTGACATGTCGAGACATTCTCTTTCATTGATAAGCAATGTCGCACGATGCTCACTGTCCACGGCCTCAGAATCGCTCATTTTGAATTCTATTTTAGAAATATCAATAAAAGGCAGAACTTTTTCAAATCTATGGGAGTCAAAACATGATGATTCTAAATAAGTCTTCAATCCTTTGTCTTTGATAAATTTAGCAAGGTCGGCTACTGCAAGATGTTGTAACAATGGCTCCCCGCCAGTGAAATTAACTTTGTAAGTATTGGGTCGTAGTTCCTCGGAAATCATTTTCTTCACATGCTCTAGAGTATATGCTTTGCCGCTATCAAAAGGTAACGCGTATCCAGTATCGCACCATATGCATCCCAGATGGCAACCAGCCATTCTTATAAACATAGTTTTTGTGCCTATTAGTATACCCTCTCCTTCAATACTAGTAAATATCTCGCTAAGTTGGACCCTGTTTGCAGTTGTTTGCATAATGAGTTTTGTCCTTTATACCTGCCTTGTTTATTGCAACCTTCCTATTTATACACGATTCGCAAACCCCACAATGAAGAACATGTCCTCTCTTTCCTACAACACCACCTGAATAGCAGCTCCAACTGCTAAAAATTTCATCTGCCAGAATCCTGTAGCCGATTTTTAACAAAGCCGTCTTGTTGATACCGGCTAACGCAGGTGACCAAATACTAATTTTTTCCCTAAGGCCTAATCTGATGCCATCTTCTTCTGCGAGATTCAAGACGTTTGCTATAGATTTTATAAAATTCGGGCGACAATCTGGATAGTTGACGTCATCTAAATGTGCACCATAGGCGATCGTCTTGGCTTTTATGCTCATCGCCCATGCAGCCGCTATAGTAATGAAGATCGCGTTTCTGACCGGGACTACAATAGTGTAGTCAAATTCCTTAGCCAAACCGAGTGCCGTGTTTGTCAAAGAATTAGTCTTACCATACAGCTGTTTCATAAATCTCAGATCTATCACCTGATGCTCTACTGCCATCAGAAGCTTAGCGAATCGTTTGGCCTGCCTGACTTCGCGTACCATGGCTCGTTGGCCATACATGAAAGTAATCATATATGTCCGATATTTTTTTTCTTTTGCCATATAAGCGGCTGTACAAACTGAGTCTAAACCCCCGCTAAGGATACAGACCACCGACTCTTCTGCTGACAAGAGATATTCGCTATACCAAGCTATAGAGCTTATAATCTTTGATTTGCTTGTTAATATACTGTATGGTTCTTATAACCATAGACAAGTTAAAGCTAGCGCTATGTGAGTCTTTTTTGGAATGCCTAATAGGAACTTAAAGTAGTCGCAACAGGTTAAAAACATATTATGGAGATTAACTAGCTGTCATAATTGGATAACACTCCTGGCATAAATGAGACAAGACGTGCTTTTGGCTTTCTTTTTTTGGCTGTATCCACGGCTATTGGTTTCGGCTCTGTTCTGAGTGAAGTTGCATTTATCAGAAGACTGCCTACTTTCTACTATATAGCAATTTGGACTGCAACCTTCGGGTTTACATTTATTATATTTTTTGCTAAAGCCAGAGGTACTATTTCGTCTATTCGAATCAGAATGAAAAATAGCGTAAAGTGGCCTACCAAAGTGAAGACAATTAATGGATTGTGTTGGGCTGGCCCTTTTATCACTATCCCTATATTCATACATTTTTATCAGTTTTTAATTCTGCTTGGTATTGGACTAGGTAATGTCTCGACTTACTTGTGTATGAGGAAATATAGCGGATTAGATAACCGTGAGCAAATGGTTGTCGGTTTGATTTCTTTAGTAGCCATACCTATCGCAATTGGGATAGATTCGGTCATGTTTGCGGCACGCCAAGATATCGCAGTTATGATATCGAGGGTGTTAATATCGATTGCCTATGGTGCTGGCGGAATATATGCTATAACGTCTAAAGCCTGAAAATTAATGATGCATCTATCCTTTATTAGACATAGTAAAAATAAAAATAGCAACCTGTTATCAATTAGTCTTAATTTACTTGTTGCTTTGCACCGCAGCTTATGCAGAATTTCGAGTTTGGTTTGAGTCCAG
>Ga0075424_100001331_pt1 | contig 21509 bp, 15 predicted proteins | sample SoiMethybrSBSTD3_FD_75301 | JGI IMG/M metagenome (GOLD analysis project Ga0075424, IMG submission 75301) | Bulk soil microbial communities from a Populus tree surrounding site in Tennessee, USA - Soil MetaG P. TD hybrid SBSTD3 | ecosystem: Environmental > Terrestrial > Soil > Tree plantation... | reverse complement strand
GTCCTCCCGACCGACAACGCCGGTGGAGGATTCATCGAGGTGGTATTTTTCGCGAAGGGCGCGCAGGTTCTCGCGCTCCTTGCGTTCCTCGTCCGAGTAGAAGCGCGCCTTCTCAAACTCGTGGTTCGCGATGGCGTTCTCCATACGATGGACGATGAACTTGATGCGCTTCTGGACTTCGGTGATCTCTTCAGGCAAGGAAGTCTGGCGCAGCTTTACCCGCGCGCCGGCTTCATCCACCAGGTCGATCGCCTTGTCTGGCAGAAACCGGTCAGGAATGTAGCGGTTCGAGTGCGAGACGGCGAAATTGATGGCGTCATCGGTATAGGTGACTGCGTGAAACTTCTCGTAACGGTCCTTGATCCCGAAAAGAATCTTGGTAGCATCGCCTTCGTTCGGCGGCGGGACCTTGACGGCTTGGAATCGCCGCTCCAGAGAGCGGTCCTTTTCGATGGATTTGCGATATTCGCCGGGCGTAGTAGCGCCAATGCACTGAATCTCGCCGCGAGATAATGCCGGCTTCAAAATGTTGGCGGCATCGAGAGATCCCTCGGCCGAGCCGGCGCCAACCAGCGTGTGCAACTCATCGATGAAGATGATGGCGTTTTGCGACTCCATCAGTTCCTTCATGATGGTCTTGAGCCGTTCTTCGAACTGGCCGCGATACTTAGTTCCGGCAACGATCAGAGAGAGATCGAGAGCGAGAATGCGCTTGTCGGCCAAGAACGATGGGACCTCGCCGTCAGCGATACGTTGCGCAAGACCTTCGACAATCGCAGTCTTGCCGACCCCAGGTTCGCCAATCAGCACCGGATTATTCTTCGTGCGACGGCACAGGATCTGGACTACTCGCTCGAGTTCACCCTCTCGGCCGATCAGCGGATCGAGCTGCGTATCCATGGCGGCCTGGGTGAGGTCGCGAGAGAATTCACTGAGTAATGAGGATTCGCGCTGCCGTTGCGGCTGCGATTTCTCCTGGCTGCTCCGCGCCAATTCTTCGCGTATCGTCGAGAGCCGCAGTCCGCGCTCGTGCAAAATTTCCGCGGCGAAGCATTTTTCTTCCCGCAGCAACCCCAGCAGAAGATGTTCGGTTCCGATATGTTTGTGCGATAGGCGCTCGGCTTCTTCCGCAGCGTAAGCCAGAACCCGCTTGCACTCGTTGCTCAGCGGGAGGTCGACAGAGGTGGAAACTTTCTCACGGATCGTGGTGTGCCCTTCGATTTGCTTGCGGATCGATTCCACCGAGGCATGGGAGCGCAGAAACCGGTTGGTAAGGGCCTTGTCTTCGCGCAGGAGTCCCAGCAGGAGGTGCTCCGTCTCAATATAAGGAGACCCGAACTGGCTGGCTTCATAGCGCGCAAAGAAGATAACGCGCCTTGCTTTCTCCGTATAACGTTCAAACATAAGACCTACCCCTTCGCCTCACCAGGAACCCGGCAGACATCATCGGCAACCGGTCCATGGGGAAGCCCCATTGCCCCTGAGATCATTATGCAATCCGTGTGCCACGGATTCCAAGTCCCTGAACATCCCATCGGAACCCGCTCTCATTACTAAAGACACCGCCTTCACTACAGACACCGCCTTCGCAACTCTTTCTGTTTCATTCGGGCTGTTTCATTCGGGCTGTTTCATTCGGGCTGTTTCATTCGGGCTGTTTCATTTCCGGCACGTCGTTCCACTTCACTTGCAAACCAAACCGTTTACCCGGCAAGCGTCTCCGGGACGAGTTCCTCTGCTCTCCCGTTTTGCAGCCGCAAGACCCGGTCACACCGCCGGGCGAATGCAATGTTGTGGGTCGCGATAAGGGAAGTCAGCTGGTAATCGCGATGTAACCTGGCAATCAACTCGAAAACCGAGTCCGCGGTACGGCTGTCCAGGTCTCCGGTGGGTTCGTCCGCCAGCAAAAGCTTTGGCTGCGTGATCAGCGCTCTGGCCAGCGCCACGCGCTGCTGTTCCCCTCCGGAAAGTTCCCCTGAACGATGATGCGAACGCTGCTCCAATCCCACCTCCCGCAGCCACTGCGAAGCTTCTTCCTCCGCTTGCTGCCGCGGAACCTCTCGCAGCAAAAGGGGCATGGCCACGTTCTCAAGCGCCGTAAATTCCGGCAACAAGTAGTGGAACTGCCAGACGAAACCAAGTTCCCGATTGCGGAACTCGGCAGCGGCGTCGTCCGAGAGCGAACTCAACCGCAAGTGGGCGCAGTATACGTCACCTGCAGAAGCTCTATCAAGGGCACCCAGTATGTGTAACAAGGTACTCTTGCCTGCTCCCGACTCGCCAACGATTGCCAGCATCTCTCCTCTGGCTATCTGGAACGAAAGATTTTCAAAGAGCACCAGGTCCGATTCGCCGGAGCGAAAAGCCTTCTTCAGACCTTCGACCCGCAAAATCACTTCACTTGCTTTTAGATGCAAGCGGCTGGCTCCCCGGCTCATCACTGAAGCCGTGATCTCATTAGAACACGACTAAGGAGGATGCCTTTCTACTTCCGTTTCCGGGAGCATCTATGCAGAAAACTGTATGCAGACGTTTGCCAGTTGGCAAACGCGACGGATGCAAGCTGAAACCGGAGTAACAAAATGCCACGTAAAAAAGTGCTGGTGTTACGGAAAGGAAACACGCCAAGAGTCCTCAAAAACTAAAAGCTACTCATAGCGCAATGCTTCAGCGGGCAGGATCCGGGCTGCGGACCATGAGGGATACACGGTTGCGATCAGCGAGATCGCTACCGCGACCAGCGACACCAGAGCGCCGTCGATGGCTCTTGGGGCAAAGGGCACGTAATCGATCGAGTACACTTCCGGCGCTAACGACAAGACATGATAATGACCGCCAAACCAGGAAAGCACGTAGCCGAGCACCAACCCGATAGCCGTGCCGACCACACCGATAAGTACGCCCTGGGTGACGAATATTCGCCGCACCTGCGCCTTGCGCGTGCCCATCGACATAAGCACAGCGATGTCCCGAGTCTTCTCCATCACCATCATCGTTAACGAAATCAGAATGTTCAGTGCCGCGACAAACACAATCAGTCCGATGGTGATGAACGTAACCAACCGCTCCAAGCGCAGGGCTCGAAACAGCGGCTTGTTTTGCTCCATCCAGTTAGTGGTCATGAAGCCTGGGCCGGCGGCCTGTTCAATCTCACCCGCGATTTCGCCGGCATTGTAGATATCGTCCACTTTAAACTCGATTACGGAGACCTGATCTCCCAGCCCGAACAGCCGTTGCGCGTCACTCAAGCGAATGAAACCCCACGAATTGTCGTAATCAAAGAACCCGGAATCAAAAACCCCAGCCACACGGAACCGCGTGTATTTGGGAACCATGCCAAACGGCGTAAGTTCGCCCTGGGGGCTGGTCACCTGCACAACGGAACCAACGGTCGCACCCAGCTCCTCAGCCATACTCTTGCCGAGAATGACTGGCGGCATGGCGGCCACCCGATTCTCTACCGCGCTGAGATCACTAGCAGAGCGATCCTCAGCAGCCTGGGGCGCTTCATCATCCAGACTCCGAACGTTCGCCGCTTGCCAGCCCGTACTGCCTTGAACCACATTGAATTCAACTTGCTCTCCTTCTTTCAGGCTGCGCAATCCATTCCGCTGCAGCGCTGCGGAATGGACGGAAATGTCTTCCCCATTCTGGCGGCGGATAAAACCGTAGCCTTTGGCATCATTGAACCACTTTACCGTTCCTTGTTCTGTACCGGCGTGATTCGGGTTGTCCTGCCTCAATTCACTTTCGTGTCGAGAGCCGGGGCCTTCGAGAGCGTCAGCCGAACCGATCTTCACGGTATCTAACAGATCGCTAACCCTCTGTTCGTATGCTGGGATGATGCCCTTCAGCACAGCGCCACGCGCGCGAGGTCCGCGCGAGATCATCACTTGTTCGTAGATATCGGGTGCGGCCGCAATCACGTGCGGCTGTTTGGAAAGTTTGTCCATGAGCATACGCCAGTTTTTGATTCCGTCGCTTTCAATGCGAAGCAGATTAACGTGCGATGTCGAACCGAGCAGACGTCGCTGCAGATCCTGGCGGAAGCCGTTGTTGATCGCCAGGGCCACGATCAGCGAAGCTACGCCGGCCGCTACTCCGGCAATAGATATGCCTGTGATCACTCCGATCACAGCCTGGCGGCGTTTTGCACGCAAATACCTGGTCGCGACAAACAGCTCGAATTTCATGCCAACGTCTCTCGGTGGCAGGCTCAAGTACCTTCCACCGCCCGCAAAGACAGAAGTAACGCGTTGCCGGAGGGCTCTTTGGGAATGCAATCCGAAAGGCTCCAGAGCCTTCCTTCTAATTATGTAGGGGAATGTGTCCTGGAGGGGATTATAAGGAGCCTCGCACCGAGAATTCCAATGCACGGCTCGGCCCGGCAGCATGAGGCTCTGGCCACAGGGGAGGTGAGAGGGCGAAACCTGATCCCACACTAACCACTTTTGCGAAGCTACTTAGCTTTCCCCCCATCGTGTCCATACAGTCTTAGCTGTATTTTGAAAAGTTCTTGAAGTATTTGGTTCCTTCCGCTTGTGAAATAGTTGTTCAAACTGTGATTTCGGGCTGCTCGGCACGAAAATCAAAGGTTCGCGAAGCCAATGAACGCGCGGCTGGTATCCACACTTTTGTGCCAACGTCAACGCCCGAGTCGCAAGTGACCGCCTGCCTATAAACTGACATTTGTGCCTGAATTGCCTGAGGTCGAAACCATTGCCCGAGGCTTGGCCAGTCGGGTTACGGGAGACATTATCGAGTCGGTCTGGCTAGGGGCGAAGCCGGAACCGTTGAAGTCTGCGGCATCGGAGATCGTTGCAACGCTGGAAAAGAGGCGCATTGCAGGGGTCAGGCGAGTGGGGAAGCACATCGTATTTGACCTGGGGGGGAACCGGACCCCGGCCGCGATGGCTTCCGGGACAAATCGAAAACACAAACGCAGTACGAATGCACGAATTGACCGTTCTCGGGGCTCGAGAGCGCGATTGAAAGTACCGGCTGCTTGGTCAGCTACGGGCGCCAGCCCGACCCACGCACAATGGATTGTGCACCTGGGAATGACGGGCCGAATTCTCGTTTGTCAGCCCGAGGCGCAGGTCGAAAAGCATACACACGCAATTGTGACCCTCGCTTCCGGCCGAGAATTGCGGTTCGTAGATCCCAGGCGTTTCGGGCGCCTCAGTGTTTCCCCGGGTTTCGTAGCCGCGGGGTTGGAGCCGCTGGACATCGAGTTACAGCCGTTCCGGGGTCTTTTCCGGGGACGCAAGACTCCGATCAAGAGCGCGCTGCTGAACCAGAAACTCTTGAGCGGTGTGGGCAATATTTACGCCGATGAATCGCTATTTCGTGCCGGTGTTCGTCCTCGCCGCCGAGCGGCTTCTCTCACCCGTGAGGAGCTGAAGAGACTTTACGTGAACCTCAAAGAGGTCCTGAAAGAAGCCATTGCTCTCGGCGGTTCATCAGTCGCGGATTACGTAGATGCCGATGGCGAAGAAGGTTTCTTCCAGCTGCAGCATCGTGTTTACGGCCGGGAGGGCGAGCCTTGCCTCACGTGCAAAACCGCAATCAAGCGGATCGTGATCGCTGGACGCAGCAGCCACTACTGTCCCAAGTGCCAGAAGTAAACAATCAAAGCAAGATGCGACCATCCGCGACCCCCACCTGCGCTGTGGTAGGCTAAGTCTCTTCTTTTTCTATGCTCAAATTCTCGATCGGTGTGGATCTCGGCGGCACGAACCTGCGCATCGCGGCCGTGGACGAAAAGGGAGTACTGCTCGAGAAAGTCACACTCGGCACACAGGTCGCTCTGGGGCGCGATCACGTGATCAATGAAATGTCGGATGCAATCCGCCACCTGGCGGACAAGTACCGGCGGAATTACTCGTTGCAGGGAATAGGCGTGGGGGTGCCGGGAATCATCGACATGAAGACAGGCATGCTGCGCGAATCCCCCAATCTTCCGGGGTGGGCCAATTCTCCCGTGCACTCCCAAATCGAGCAACGTCTGGGAACGCGGGTGATCCTGGAGAACGATGCCAATGCAGCGGCGTTTGGTGAAAAATGGCTGGGTGCAGCGCGTGACGTCGATGACATGGCGATGTTGACGCTGGGCACCGGCGTTGGTGGCGGAATTGTGCTCGGGGGCCGTCTTTGGCATGGAATGACGGGCATGGCCGGCGAGTTTGGTCACATGACCGTTGAGCCTGAGGGAGTGCCTTGCCCCTGCGGCAATCGCGGATGCCTCGAGCAGTACGCCTCGGCAACCGCGGTCGTGCGAATGGCCCGTGAGGCGATCGCGAGTGGGCGGGCGCCTGGGTTGGATCGCGCCGCCAGCTCCGACCCGGAGTTCAGTGCGAAGGCGGTCTACAATCTGGCGATTCAGGGGGACCAGGAGGCCAAGAGAATCTTCGGCCGCGTAGGACGCGCTCTGGGCATCGGCACAGCGGACCTGGTAAACGCACTAAACCTTCCTATGTACGTAATTGGTGGGGGGGTATCGAGCGCGTGGGAAGCGTTCTCTCCTTTCGTCTTCGAGGAGCTGCGGCAACGTTCGATGGTCTATGCCGCAACCGCGCCCGCAGGATCTTTATCTGGAGACCAAGGGGCATCCGCGCAAGTAGAGCCCGGCGGTCCTACAAAAACCATCGTGACTCGGGCTCTGCTCGGCAGTGACGCGGGTTTGTATGGCGCGGCTCGGTTGCCAATGATCGCGAGCTAGTTGCTGGCTACGGCTGACTGCAATCGGGCAATTTCCTTCGGCTCAAGACGGCGAAATTCTCCCGGCGAGACATCGAGTTCCAGCGGCCCGTAACGAACACGCCTGATTTTTTCCACGTGATGTCCGATTTCCTCAAACATGCGCCGAATCTGCCGATTCTTGCCTTCGGTAAGGATGATTTCGTACCAGGGATTGTCGGCTTCGTGAATAAGCCGGATTTTAGCTGGCGCGGTTTTGATTCTCCTGCCTCGGCCTGATTGAATGAAAACTCCCGCGCGCAATTTCGCCAGGGCCTCAGGTGCAGGCATTCCTGCCACCTTCACGACGTAAGTCTTCGCAACGCACGTTGCCGCCTTCATTAACCTGGCGGCGAGTTCGCCATCATTGGTCAGCAACAGCAAGCCTTCGCTGCCATAGTCCAGCCTGCCTACCGGGTAGACACGCGCATTGACTCCGTGGAGTAGATCCATCACCGTTGGTCTGCCTTCAGGATCACTGACAGTGGTCACGTATCCTTTGGGTTTGTTCATCAGCAGGTAAACGCGCCGTTGAGCACCACGTAGCAGCTTGCCGTTGACACGTATGTGGTCGCGCTCAGGATCGGCTTTGGCGCCGAGTTCTGTGACCAGCTGGCCGTTTACAGATACCGCGCCTCCTGTAATCAGAGCCTCGGCTTTGCGGCGTGAGGCGATGCCCGCTGCTGCAATGATTTTCTGAAGACGCTGGAGAGGCATGGTCGGACATTTAAACATTTACCACAGAGGGCACAGGGGACACAGAGTATTGTCACGGAAAGAATGCAGCCTCACGCGGCAGGATCGTTTTCGCTTTCCCGGTTGCGCTCCGCGACTGTCATTTCGCTCTCACGATCAGGCTCTTCTGCTTCAGACGTAATCCTCTTTGCGCTCCCCTCGGCGGAATCGGTTGTAAGCTCCGTTGGTGAAGTGTCCTGGCTGGTGTCTTGTGCAACTGGTACCAACTCGCTTTGGAACGACTCTGCCACTAATTTTTCAAATTCTTCCATGCTGGGTAATTCGTACAGATCCTTGAGCCCGAAGCGCAAGAGGAATTCCTTCGTAGTCTTGTACAGAATCGGGCGGCCGATTACAGCCTTCCGGCCAGCAGTGGTAATTAGCTTCCGCTCCAGCAGGGTGGCGAGGACGCCGCTTGAATCGACCCCGCGGATTTCACTGATTTCCGGAACCGTGACGGGCTGCTTGTAAGCAATCACTGCGAGTGTTTCAAGGGCCGGTAATGACAGCCGGATCGGCGGCTTCAGGCTCTTGGCGAATTCGCGCAGCAGATCGTGATGCTCTGGTTTCGACGACATCCGATATCCGCCAGCCACTTGCCGAATCTCGATTCCGTGACTGGAGGTGGAATAATCGATGACGAGTTCCTCCAACGCCAGACGTACGCGGGCACGGACCTCTGCTTCAGTGTCAGCCCCTTCTGCAACAACTGACTCTCTAACGAGTTGCACAATGTGCTCGAGCGTGATCGGCGTTTCCGCCGCGTAAACAATCGCTTCGAGTTTGGCTTTGAGACTCATAAAGAAGCCCTAAGTCGTCAGCCCGCAATGCCCGGGCTGTTGGTGAGTGAACGCGTTGTTTTCACCGCCAATCATCCCGGACCGCCGTCGTTTCGGCCACGAGGGTGTCGAAAGCGTGATGCTTGCGCAGCTGGATTTCGCCAAACAACCGATCCTGACGCAGTTGAATCGCTTGCAGACGAACCAGCTCCAGTAACGCCAGAAACATGCATACCAGGGCCTGATGCGAATTCAGATTCCGTAGAATCTGCTTGAGATAAATCGGGCGATCTTCGAGCGCCAACCGGCGGCGCAGGAAATCGATCATCTGTCCCACCGTAACCGCCTCCTCGCCAACTTCAAGGAGTGGCCGGGATCGCATGCGTTCCAGAACCTGGCGGAACGTTTTCACCAGATCGATTACGTCGGCAGCCATCTCCGGCTCTGTTCCTTCGGCGTCCATGAACTCACGAATCGCGGGGTTGGTACGCACGGCGTCCTCAATCTGCTGTTTTTGAAAAAGCATTTGCGCTGCAGATCTGAACTTCTCGTGTTCGAGCAGCCGATTTACAAGTTCCGAACGAGGATCTTCCTGCAGTTCGGCGGGCGCATCCGGATCCCGAGGCAGCAGCATCTTCGACTTGATGTGAATCAGAAGCGCAGCCATATAAATGAAGTCGGCGGCCACGTTCACGTCTAATTCCCGCAATTTTTCTACATAGGCCAGATATTGTGCGGTGATCCTGGCAATTGGTATGTCGTAAATATTGATGTCCTGCTTGCGGATCAAGTCGAGCAAGAGATCGAGCGGCCCCTGATAGACGTTGGCCACCTCGACGGCAAAGGGAAAATCGCTGTCGTCTTTCTTTTTTTCCGGTGCGGTGGGGGCTACTGCAGCTGTGGCCACGGCTACGTTCTCGGCATCGGACTTCAATGGGTCAGGCATCGTTCTGGCAGAAATCATTTTGCCGCTTGCGCATTGCCCGGAGGTTCATAGCTAAGAGACATATGCATCGCGTCCCTCACTTCGTTCATCGTAGCGGTCGCGACTTTGCCGGCCCGGGCAGAACCTGCTTCCAGAATATCCCAGGCGAGCCGCGGATTCTCCTCATATTTCTTGCGACGCTCCTGCATGGGATTCAAGATGCTAACCAGGGCGGCGGCAGCCCAGCGCTTGCACTCGATACAGCCAATTCCGGCAGAGCGGCAACCCACATCGACTTTGGCTATGGTTTCACCGTCGCTGAATATTTTGTGCAGATCCCCCACGGGGCACACATCCGGATTTCCCGGATCGGTGCGCCGAATGCGCGCCGGATCTGTGACCATGGTCTTCAGCTTCTCCCGTACGACCGGCTCCGGGTCAGTTAGCAGGATGGTATTTCCGTACGACTTCGACATCTTGCGCCCGTCCGTTCCCGGGAGCTTGGCGGCGGGAGTCAACAGCGGCTGCGGCTCCGGAAACACTGGAGCACGCTTTCCGCTATAGAACATGTTGAAGCGTCGAGCGATTTCGCGAGTCAGTTCGACGTGAGGAACCTGATCTTCACCCACGGGAACGAAATCCGCTTTGTAGATCAATATATCTGCGGCTTGTAGCACGGGGTAGCCGAGAAATCCATATGTACCGAGGTCTTTTTCGGTGATGTTTTCCCGTTGTTCCTTATACGTGGGCACACGCTCTAGCCATCCAAGCGGTGTAATCATTGAGAAAAGCAGATGCAATTCAGCGTGCTGCGGGACATGAGACTGGATGAACATGACGCAACGCTCGGGGTCCAGGCCAGCCGCCAGCCAGTCGAGCAGCACTTCCACGGAATTCTGCTTGATTGTCGATGTATCAGCGTAATCAGTGGTGAGCGCGTGCCAATCTGCAATGAAGAAAAAGCAATCGTACTGATCCTGCATGCGCACCCAGTTGTCCAGCGCTCCCACAAAATTGCCCAGGTGCAGTTTGCCGGTTGAGCGCATGCCGCTCAGCACGCGTCTTTTGGGGTTGGGTCGAGAGGGCATCAGATTTTGACAACGATGTAACGGAAAACGTCGATTGCCGGTCCTATCAGCTTCATGAGCAGCCCGCCACCCCAAAAGACCAGAATGAAGAGTCCGAACATACCGACAGTGTCATAGACGCGAAGCGCTCCCGCGGGCAAGAGATGTCGGAACACGTGGCTGCCGTCGAGTGGTGGAACAGGAATGAGGTTGAAAACCCCCAGCACAACGTTGATCAATATTACCTGGTAAACAAGCAGGCAAAAGGGAGCAAGAAGGGAATTGATCTGGCTGAGATCAAAACCTGGGGCCCTAACTACCAGACCAACCACGATGCTCGTGGCGGTGGGAGATAACAGTTTAGCAACCGCGAGGACCAGCACCGCGAAAATGGCCACCACGAAATTGCTCACCGGACCTACTACGGCAGTCAGGATGTCGTCCAGTACCGGATTCTTAAAGTTTCGGGGATCAACCGGTGTGGGTTTTGCCCAGCCCAGCAGGGGCACATGAAAAAACATGGCAATCAGCGGCAGTAGGACAGTCCCCAGAGGGTCGATATGGCGAAGAGGATTCAGTGAAACCCGTCCGAGCATGCGGGCTGTGGGATCGCCGCGAAGATTGGCCATCCAGGCATGCGCCGACTCATGCACGCTGATCGCGAACAGGAACACGATCATTTGGAAGAGGATTTCGACGTGCTGCAGGTTCATCCGGTTTGCGTTGATACTAACACGCGCTGCTTCTAGGCCGGGGCTGGCTCTTGGCCGCGAGTAGGACGCTAATGCGGGGGCGAATATTTTACGAAAGCCTCATCTGCAATTAGAATATCGGAATGGTAGTTCCGCTTGCCCTCACGTGGGCCCATCCTCTCGTGCAGGAGTGGTTTGTAGGGAAGTTTGGCACGCCAACGGAGCCTCAGGAGCAAGGCTGGCCGCACATTCTGGCCGGGCGAACCACTCTGATCTCAGCGCCCACTGGGTCGGGCAAGACACTTGCCGCATTCCTCGCCTGCATCGATCGATTGGTTTGCAAGGCCCTCTCCGGGGATTTGCAGGACCGCACGGAAGTTCTCTACATCTCGCCGTTGAAGGCGCTAGGCAACGACATTCAGAAAAATCTGGAAGTGCCCCTGGGCGAAATCCTGCATAGGGCAGGCGAGCGCGGTTTGCTGATGCCGGAGATTCGCACCGCGGTCCGCACCGGCGACACCCTGATGCACGAGCGCCGTGCCATGCTGAAACGGCCACCGCACATTCTCGTAACCACGCCGGAGTCGCTCTACATCCTGCTTACCGCCGAGAGAAGTCGCGCGATTTTGCGGGATATCGGAACCGTCATCGTGGACGAAATCCACGCGGTGGCGGACGACAAACGCGGCGCACACCTCACTTTGTCGCTTGAAAGGCTGGAAGCGCTAACCCATCGCCCTCCCGTGCGCATCGGGCTTTCGGCGACTCAGAAGCCGATTGAAGAAGTCGCACATTTTTTGCGAGGGAACGGCCGTCCGGATCCCGTGATTGTGAACATCGGCCACCAGCGGCAGCTCGATGTGGCCGTCGAGGTCCCCGCTTCGGCGCTTGGTCCAATCACCACCAATGAAATGTGGGACGAAGTTTATGACCGGCTTGCGGAATTGGTCAATCAAAACCGCTCGACTTTGGTGTTCGTGAATACTCGGCGGCTGGTAGAGCGGGTTGCCCACAATCTGGCCGAACGCGTCGGTGAAGAGAACGTTGCTGCTCACCACGGCAGCCTCTCTCGCCGGCTGCGGCTTGCGGCAGAAAAGAGGCTGAAAGAAGGACAGATCAAAGTACTGGTGGCCACTAGTTCCCTGGAGCTGGGAATTGATATCGGCACAGTAGATCTGGTGATTCAGATCAGCTCGCCGCGCGCAATTGCGGTTGCCCTGCAGCGGGTGGGACGTTCGGGCCACTGGCGCGGGGCAGTTCCCAAAGGGCGATTTTTCGCCACTACACGGGATGATTTACTCGAATGCGCGGCCTTGGTGCGTGCGATCCGGCGAGGCGATCTCGACCGGCTGATGATTCCCGAATCTCCGCTCGACATTCTGGCCCAGCAGATTGTTGCCACATGCGCGAGCGAAGAGTGGGATGAAGATCAACTATTCGGCCTGGTTCGCCGCGCCTATCCGTACCGGCTGCTCTCGCGCCAAATTTTTGATGCGATTTTGGAGATGCTTGCGGAAGGAATTGCCGCGCGCAGGGGACGCTATGGAGCTTATCTCCACCACGACCGCGTGAATCGCAAGCTGCGGGCGCGGCGGGGCTCGCGGTTTGCAGCGATCACCAGCGGCGGGGCAATTCCGGAAACCGCTCTTTACACGGTCGTCGCCGAACCCGAAGGAACAGTCGTCGGGACGCTGGATGAGGATTTTGCGGTCGAGAGCAATCGCGATGACATCGTCCTGTTGGGTAATACCTCCTGGAGGATCAGAAGGGTGGAGAGCAAGTCCGGGCGCGTGCTGGTGGAGGATGCACGTGGGGCGCCGCCTACCCTGCCGTTCTGGCTGGGTGAAGCGCCGGCGCGAACGCAAGAACTCTCTGCTCACGTCACCGCGCTGCGAAAAGAAATCAGCGACAGGCTTGCCGGCGCCTCGCCGGTGGCAGTTTCACAGAACCCGGCGGAAGTAGCAGAGACGGTTGCGTGGCTGAAGCAGGAGTGCGGTCTGGACGATTCCGGCGCGGAGCAGGCCGTCGAGTACATCCTGCAAGGACGCGCCGTGCTCGGCGCGGTTCCAACCCAGGATACCGTCATTGCGGAGCGGTTTTTCGACGAAGCTGGCGGCATGCAGCTCGTTATCCATGCGCCTTTCGGTGGTCGCATCAACAAGGCCTGGGGGCTGGCTCTGCGCAAGCGCTTCTGCCGCAGTTTCAACTTCGAGCTGCAAGCTGCGGCCACCGACAACGGCCTCAACATCGCGCTCGCCGAGCAGCACAGTTTTCCCCTGCACGATGTCTTTCACTTTCTGAATGCCGAGAGCGTGCAGCCGGTGCTGGAGCAGGCGGCGCTCGCATCGCCGATCTTCCGCACGCGCTGGCGGTGGGATGCCAATCGCGCGCTTGCGCTGCTGCGTTTTCAGGGCGGAAAGAAAGTTCCCCCGCAGATTCAGCGGATGCGCTCGGACGACCTGCTGGCCTCAGTTTTTCCTGACGTGGCGGCCTGCCAGGAGAATATAACCGGCGACATTCAGATTCCCGATCATCCACTTGTCAACGAAGTGATGAAGGATGTGCTGAACGAGGCGATGGATCTGGATGGCTTGAAGGATCTGCTGCGACGAATGGAGAGCGGGCAGATTCGCTGTATTGCGGTGGACACGCCAGTCCCTTCTCAGTTCTCGCACGAAATCCTGAACGCGAATCCATATGCCTATCTCGATGATGCGCCCTTGGAGGAGCGGCGCGCGCGGGCTGTGGAGATGCGTCGGATTTTGCCGGAGTCGGTGCTGGAGGAGGTGGGCAAGTTGGATCCGGCGGCCATCGCGCAGGTGCGGGAAGAGGCATGGCTCGACGTGCGGGATGCGGATGAACTGCATGATGTGCTGCATACGCTGATCGCGTTGCCGGAAGCGGCCATTCTCGGGCGTGCTCCGTTTGCCGACCACGCGGCTGCGGACGCCCTCGTCGGCGCACCGGAACAGAGCTACGAGTGGCGGTTCTTTTTTGAGAACCTCGTGCGGGAGAACCGGGCCACGAGAGCTGTCCGCGACGGCCGCAGCTACTGGGTGGCTGCCGAGCGGGCAAGCGCCTTCGCTACCCTGTTTCCGAACGCAATATTTGAACAGGAATTGCCGGAAGTGGAGACCACTTCCCTGTCTCGGGAAGACGCCCTCCTAGGCATGCTCAGTGGCTGGATGGCACACCTTGGGCCTACCACCGCATCGCAAATTGGGGCACTGCTCGGGCTGCCTTCGCCAGAAATCGAGAAGACTCTGCTGCGCATGGAAGCGAGCGGCTCGATACTACGGGGAAGCTTCACCGGCGCAACGCGGGCGGGGGCGCCCGCACCATATGAGCCTGCGAGTCCTGAAACCGAATGGTGTGAGCGGAGGCTGCTGGCGCGCATACATCGCCTGACCGTAGCCACATTACGCAAGCAGATCGAGCCGGTCACTGCCGCACAGTACATGCGCTGGCTATTGCGCTGGCAGCATGTCGCGCCGGCAACCCAGGTACAGGGTGAACGCGGATTGCTCGACGTGCTTCGTCAACTGCAAGGATTCGAAATCCCAGCTAATGCCTGGGAGCGGCAGGTGCTTTCGCGGCGCATCGCGAATTACGATCCCAAATGGCTGGACCAGCTGTGCCTTACCGGCGCAGTCGGCTGGGGACGCCTGTCGCCGCATCCCGCAACCCTTGACGATTCTGCGGCGGGCAAGCGCCGCGTGATTCCCACCAGCGTGGCGCCCATCACCTTCTTTGTTCGTGAAGAGGCGGACTGGATGGCATCGCACACTCCAGCAACCGATCAGCCCGAGGCGCGTGGTTTGAGCCACGGGGCCAGACAGGTGTTGGATTTTCTGCGGCACCGGGGCGCATCGTTTTTCGCAGACATCGTCCGGGGCACGGGCAAGCTGAAATCGGAGATTGAAACTGCGCTCTGGGAATTGGTGGCTGCCGGGATGGTAACCGCCGATGGCTTCGACAACCTGCGCTCGCTTATCGATCCCAAGCGCCGTGCCGGACAAGGTTCCGGGCGCACGGCGCGTCCTCGGCATAGCGCGGGACGCTGGGCGTTGCTCTACACGGACCAGGCGGCAGAGCGCAACCAGGCTGTCGAAGCGACTTGCTGGATGCTGCTCAAGCGCTACGGCGTAGTGTTTCGTGATCTGCTGGCGCGCGAGGCCAATTTGCCGAAATGGCGGGAGCTGCAAATGGGCTTTCGCCGCCTGGAAGACCGGGGTGAGATTCGTGGCGGTCGGTTTGCCGACGGATTTCTGGGAGAGCAGTTCGCCCTGCCGGTCGCGGTAGAGTCTCTGCGCGCAACGCGCAAGCTCACGGCCACGGGAGAAGTAGTCACAATTTCTGCCGCCGATCCCTTGAATCTGGTTGGGATTCTGGTGCCGGGCGAGCGTGTACCCGCGATTTCAGGGAGGACCGTGAGTTTTCGAGAGGGAGTTGCTGTGGAGGCAACCGAGCGTCGCAGCGCCGAAGAACTCGTTGCCACGAGATGAATGGCATTCCAATGCGCAAAATAATTGGGGACCCGATGAGGGGGTCCCTCAGGTCCCCAACGGTATGCCTAGCCGGAACTGCTCGAAAGCGCTTCCCCCATCGCTTTGCCAGGCAAGAACCTGCTGAAGCAAAGTGCACGTGTTCCGCCAATGTTTTGTATGGCCAGAACAAACCGTGGGTTCTGACTTATTCCCATGAATCCATTGAACTTCTAGTGCTTCCGGCAAACTCGGGGTTCGTTTGGTAGAGCCTATTCACTATCCGAAAGGTTAAATTAGCTATCTGTTCGGATAGTGGAACAAAGAATCGGCGCACGTTGCAAAGCTGCTTGCTTGTGATAAACCGAGGCAGTGATTGAGGCGCTAACCCGTGAAGCCACGACTTCTGGCAGTTGCCGGACCTCTCAAAGATTCTGTCTTCAATTTGGAAACCCCGGAGACCACCGTCGGCCGTGACGCCGTCAACACGTTTTCGATTAACGACCCGTCAGTCTCCCGGCGCCATTGCGTCCTCACTCTTGAGCAGGACCGCTACATTATCCGCGACCTCAAAAGCAGAAATGGCACTTACGTGAATGCCGTGGACGTTCCGGAGAGTCACCTCAATCACGGTGATCAGCTCTCTATTGGCGACTCAGTTTTCCTCTTTCTGCTTCATGAAGAGCCCGCGGATGCCTCCGCTGCGAGCCCGGTCGAATTCGATGACCACGCAACTCAAGCCACTGCTCGGTTGCGTCCGCATGAAGTGCTTTATTTACATCCTGACCGCATCCAAAACGAACTCCCTGCCAATTCGCGATTGGGGCGAAATCTGAATGTCCTATTGAAAATCAGCCGCGCGGTACACTCGATTGAAGACATCGACCAACTGCAAGCACGAATCCTGGAATTGATCTTCGAAGTCGTGCCAGCTGAGCGTGGCGCGATCCTGCTGGATGGCAAAGGCATTGACAATCTTTCATCGATATTTGCCCGTCATCGGTTATCGCGATCGGCTCAGCCAGTTCGCGTGAGCCGGACGGTTGCACGTCAGGTCCTGGAACAAGGCGTCGCAGTTCTGGGGACCGATGTGCCGCAAAGCAGCGGGCTTCGCGAAGTTGAAAGCCTTTTGAATTCGCAGGTGCGCTCGCTTCTGTGCGTCCCTTTGAGTGTGTTCCAGAAGGTGATCGGCTGCATTTATCTGGACACGACGCTGAGCGGCGGACGCTTTGAAAGCGACGATCTCGAACTGGTGGCGGGTATCGCCGGAATTTGCGCGGCTGCGCTGGAAAATGCGCGTCGGTTACAGTGGCTGGAGCAGGAAAATCTGCGGCTGACCACAGAGATCAATCTCGAACACAACATGGTCGGCGAGACCGCATGCATGAAGGAGTTGTACCAGTTCTTGTCCCGGGTTGCGCCGAACGACACCACAGTTCTGATCCAGGGCGAGAGCGGCACAGGAAAAGAATTGGCGGCTCGCGCCATCCATCGCAACAGTCAACGCGCAAACCGGCCATTTATCGCTATAAATTGCGCTGCTATTCCCGAGGGCCTTCTGGAAAGCGAGCTCTTCGGCCACGAACGCGGAGCTTTTACCGGCGCCGTGACACAAAAAAAAGGAAGGCTGGAGGGGGCGCACGGCGGTGTCCTATTTCTTGACGAAATTGGCGAACTGGCTGCTGGTTTGCAGGTCAAACTGCTTCGCGTCCTGCAAGAGCGCGAGTTCGAGCGGCTGGGAAGCACACGCCCAATTTCCATTGACGTGCGCCTGATTGCGGCAACGAACAAGGATCTCGAAGAAGCCGTCAAAGCAAAAACATTCCGCGAGGATCTTTATTATCGCCTCAATGTGGTCTCCCTCGTAATGCCTCCGCTCCGCGCACGCCGCGACGATATTCCCATCCTCGCGGCTTACTTCGTGAATAAATTTGCCGCCAAGTGCAAGGTCAAGCCGAAGACCTTCTCCCGCGATGCCATGGCTTGCTTGACCCACTACGACTGGCCGGGGAATGTGCGCGAATTGGAGAATGCCATCGAGCGCGCCTTGGTTCTTGGTGTGGCAGAAGTGATTCAGCCCGAAGATTTACCCGAAACCATACTGGAGAAGGACCCCGGACCCGCCACCTCTCGTGCGAAGTATCACACCGCTATCAAAGAGCTCAAGAAAAGTCTGATCGTCAAGACTTTGGACGAGACAAAGGGGAACTTCACCGAAGCCGCCCATGCCCTGGGCGTACACCCCAATTACCTGCACCGCCTCATGCGCAACCTTGGCTTGAGGGGAACTGCGCGCACAATATCCGTTCTGCGTCCAGGAAAGCCAAAAGCAAGTGAAGGCCGCAGGTGAAGAGCTTTGGTTCATGGGAGGCCTAAATTCAATAGGGTTAGGGGATTCAGGTAAACACCCTGCCAGCGCACCGCTATATGCAGATGAGGTCCCGTCGCTCGGCCTGTACCGCCGCTCAGGCCGATTTGCTCCCCGCTCTCGACGTGCTCGCCTTCTGTTACCTTGATCTCTGATAGATGCAGATATAGCGTCAGCAGGCCTTGGCCATGATCCAGCACCACGCAATTGCCTTCGAAAAATAATGGCCTTGCGAGCAACACAGTCCCGCTATTAAGCGCCGAAACAGGCGTCCCCCGGGGTACCGCATAATCCAGTCCTTGGTGCATGCTTTGCACTTTGCCGTTGAAGGTGCGTCGCGTCCCGAAGACATCGGAGATCGGAGCGCTCACCGGAGCGCGGAATGGTCCGGACCACTTGCGATCAGGTGTGATGCGGTGGAACGACTCCTGTTTGGTGGCGGTGTCCTGCTTAATCTCCTGAAGTTGCTCGGCACTGGGCTCAGTGTACTGCTTCGAAACTGTTACGGAGATACTCGGGTATCGTCCACGATGGACACTTACTCTCCGCTCGAATGATGGTTCCGTTCCGCGCGAGGTACTTGCCCTGAGCGCGAGTGGATATGTCCCCGCATGAGTTTGCAGACTTACTCCACCGATCCCGAACCAGCTTCTTGTAGTCGAATCGTAAGCAAAAAAGACGTCGTGTCCAAGCCAGGTTCCAGTGAGCGATTTGAGCGGAGTTGCTGGAGTGACACGGAACAGCACCGGAACGCCGTTGACGAGCTGAGACGGCTCCCAGCGAACAACCCACGATCTTGTACCCTTATGTGATTGTGAAACAGCTGGAGCGGCTGCGGCCAGCAATACAATGGCGCAGACGATCAGCTGCTCACACCTATGCTCTGGGCTCTTATTCATTCAAACAAGAGCGTAGCACTGCCTCTGATTGACGACGCTATAATCCGCACGTGAGTACCTGGCCAATTACAGCTTTGTTCCTCGCTGCTGCAGGGTTGCTTCCATCGGATCCGCCCAGAGACGCGATCGCAGATCATGTCATTGTGGTAAAGAGTGCGCGAACACTTATTCTGTCAAACCATGGACAAATACTAAAGACGTACAGAATTTCACTGGGGGGAACCCACCCGGTTGGACCCAAACGCCCAAATCGAGCATGCGGCAGCGCCGCAGGGCCATCCTGAAGCGAAAGCTCCCGGAGAGAAGACTGCCCGGGAAGCTAGCCGAGCGGCGGACTAGATTTGCAACCGCGATTTCCTCCAGTCATGAATTGACACTCAGTACCTTAGGCAATACCCTCGTCGCCGACCCGGTTCACGAGAAATATGCTCTGTCCACATTGCGGATCGGAATCTTCCGATAAAGCCCGATCCTGCCCAAGTTGCGGATATAAGTTCGTGCTCGAAACCTCATCTGATGCTCCTCCGGACACTGCTATACAAGAAAAGCAGCTCAAACGGATCTTTCGGGCAGCGTTTGCCCTTGTAATCGTCGGCGCCATCTGGTGGCTGGCAAGTATCCGGCTATCGAACCGGCCATCTCAACCTGAGCAGAATTCGGCAATAATTTCCCAGCCCATTGCCACTGGACGCATTAGGGTGAATGCCAGGGACTTCGTTGTCTATCCATTCACAGTTCCCGCCGGGTGCAAACAAGCGAACGTGGAAGGGGATTTCGAAACACCTGCGAACGCCGTTGAAGTATTCATCATGGACGACAAAGCGTTCGCAAAATGGAAAAATCACCAGCCTGCGACTGCTTTGTACAGCAGCGGACGCCTAAATCATGCGCGCATTAACCTCCAACTCGTACCCTCAACGAAGCGCTATTACTTCGTAGTGGATAACCGCACCACCGCGCGTCCACAAACCATGCAAGCCAATGTGAACCTTACTTATCGCACGCGATAAGAAAAAAACAGATGTGAATGTTTACTGAGGTTTGGGCACTGGAGTGCTCGGTGTCTGCGTGTTCGGGGTTTGAGCGCTCGAATTTGCTTTGCCCGTGCTCTTCTTCTTGGGTGTCTTCTTAGGCGGTTCAGTGTCATCCACGACCACTTTTTTGGGTGGTTGAGAAGCAGCCGCTGCCTGCGCGTTCTGCAGGGCAGTGCGCAGCCGGGCCAGTTCCCCTTCTTTGGAGGTCGCAAGCGTATCCATGCGATCGGCAAATCCTCGCCGGGCTCTCTCCAGTGAGTTCAGATCATTCTCCAGCGCCTGAAACTCATCCTTTGATCCGAATGCCCCGGCGGATTCCACAACCGATCCGAATACGTCGTACAGCGCGTCGAGGTTGCGATAAAGCTTGAACGTGGCCGCCAGATTTTCGGGGGAGTTCCGCAGTTCCGTGATGATCTCCGGCAAGGCCGTCTGCAAGTTGCGCTCCAGCGACTCCACATTCGCCTGAGCCTGGCGCTTGCCTGCAGAGTCGACCTTCCACTTTTCGATTCGCAATTTGGCAAGATCAGCTTGGGCAGCTTGCGAAGCCTGTTCCAGCTGCGACAGTAACGAATTGAGCTGGTTCACCGAGGCGTACGGAACCGGCGGGCCGGGAACCTGCGAGGGCGCAGGTTGTGCGACACAGACGGCGAAAGCAAACGACAGCATCGCTGACAACAGCGTTCCGACAACTGAGCTTCGAGTCATTTGGTGACCCAGACAATCAGAATACTAATTTTCCTGCGATTCGCAAAACGTGCCGCAGCCGCGTCGAGGGGCTTGCAGGTCGCAAAGGCTCCAAGTCAAAAGTAACCTCCCTAAAGCAAACGCTCAACTCAGCCGCTGGTCTGGTTTGACTATCCCTATCAGGTACGCGAAAATGCAATGGATTCTGTGGGCGCTAATTAACGGGGTTCCCTCCTATAGATAGTGGGCCTGTGGCGCAGCTGGGAGCGCGCTTCCATGGCATGGAAGAGGTCGTCGGTTCGATCCCGACCAGGTCCACCAACTCTCCGAACAACTTAGACGGGTTGAGTAGTCGCGGCAGCGCCAGGAGCGCCTCCGCTTGATCTACTCCGAGTACGACAGCCCTCGCTTTGCAAACTCCACTGACAGCCGTCCGTAGCCGCAGGGTACGTCCCAACAGTCGGCTGCCAGGTTGCAAGCGCAACAAGTCCCAGATTCCGCCAGCCTGCTGTCGCATTCTGTTCGGCAGTAAATGCTCCGCCCCAAAGCCTGAGGCAGTCGGCATCAAAGAATGTTCTCCACCACTCTTGCATGGCACTATTGTTCCCTTATCAGCGCCGCAGCCCGACAAGCAGGCCACGCTGCCCAGATACGCTATTCCCTTTCGTCACTTGTGAGCTCTCCGTTAACTGCCACACAATTCCCGAAACGCGGAGGGCTTTGTGCGTAAAGCGATCAGAACTACCCTGACCCTTGTGGTCAGCCTAGTGTTGTCCAGCGCGCTGACGATGGCCCATGGGAACAATGCCGACAAAGATAAGCGTACGAAGCACCATAGCCGCCTCGCAAAACTCGCCTTCTGGCACCATCACAGCGCCGCCGACAAGAACGCGAAACAAGCCCATGCCACGCAGGCGCCGTCCAAACGGGCGCCCCACGCCAAAACAGCGCAGATGAAACCGGCGTCGGCCAAGCAGGCTGCTAGCAAGCGGGACCAGGCGGGGGAGGCCAGCAACAAGAGCAAGCCTTCAGCCCAGAAGGCCCCAGCTGCGAACAAAACGAAGCCTCATCCCGCGACAGTTTCGTCAAAGCAATAGCTTC
>Ga0075424_100001329_pt1 | contig 21545 bp, 16 predicted proteins | sample SoiMethybrSBSTD3_FD_75301 | JGI IMG/M metagenome (GOLD analysis project Ga0075424, IMG submission 75301) | Bulk soil microbial communities from a Populus tree surrounding site in Tennessee, USA - Soil MetaG P. TD hybrid SBSTD3 | ecosystem: Environmental > Terrestrial > Soil > Tree plantation... | reverse complement strand
ACCGCGCCCTGGTTGAGCCGGCTATCCGTCCCGAGGAAGTGCGTGCACTGCTGCCCGCCGACCTGCCCGCCGATCCCCGGCAGCGGCTCGCGAAACTTCTCGAGATCCTGCACGAGCGCATCCGCTACACCGGCGTCTTCTTCGGGCAGGGTGACATCGTCCCGAACCCGCCGGCAGTGACGCTGGAACGGCGCTTCGGCGACTGCAAGGACAAGTCCGTCGTGCTCGCGTCGATGCTGCGGGCCGCGGGGATTCCGGCCGAGGTGGCGCTGCTGAACTCCGGAGTCGGGACCGACGTCGATCCCGACCTGCCGGGCATAGGCAACTTCAACCACATGATCGTGCACGTGCCGGACCAGAATCTGTGGATCGACGCGACGGCGGAGTACCTCGGCGCCGGTGAAGCGCCCTACGAGAACTCCGAACGCTGGGCGCTTGTGATCGGGCCGCCGGACCGTCCGCTGGTAAGGACTCCGGCTTTGCAGCCTGCGGGGAACCGGTCGCACGAACGGCGCGACGTCACCTTGTCCGACGTCGGGCCTGGTGAGGTGCATCTCGAGGCACGCGTGAACGGCTCCGCGGCGTCGGCTTTCCGGCAGATTGCGGACAGCGACAGCAAGGAAATGCGCGAGAACCTTCTCGAACAGTTCCGCAAGAATTTCTCCGCGAAATCGGTTTCGAACTATCAGATACGGGAGGACCCTGCGCGTGGCGAAGTGACGGTCGCCTTCGACCTGCATCGCGTCGAAGCGGCCGTGACGAGCCTGCAGGAGTCCGGCGTCGCCATGTCGCTGGCCGAGCTCTTCTCGAATGTGCCATACGGCCTGCGCAAAGAGCCGTCGGTCCATTCCGACGACGACGAGGACGACGACGAAGAGAATGCTGCGTCCCAGCCTGAGACGCGCACCCTCGATTGGGTATTCGAGCCCTTCGATTCCGCGATGGAAATCAAGGTCGTTCCACCGAAGGGATTCAAGGTGCGCTCGCTGCCGAAAAGCGCCGACCTGCAGATCGGCCCCCTGCTGCTCTCCCAGTCATTCCGCGAGGAGGCCGACGGCTCGGTGACCAGCACCAACCGCGCCGACTCCGTTCGCGGCCATTACACCGCCGACGAAGGCCGGGAGTTCCGCGAGGCCTACCTCAAGGCGCAAAGCACATTGGTGGTCGCTGTCCGGTTCGATCACGAATCCTGGTTGCTGGCGCGGAGCGGAAAGCCCGCGGCGGCGCTGCGGCGCCATGACGAGCTGATCGCCGCCGAGCCAAAGAAGGCGATGCCTCGCGTGCGCGCGGCCTCTCATCTCCTGGAGTTCGGCCTGGTGGACGAGGCGCTGGCGCAGGCGGAGCGCGCGACGAAGCTGGAAACGGGAAACGCATCCGCATTCAACGTGCTGGGCACCGTCCTTCAGTACGACGAAGTTGGGCGGCGTTTCGGCGGCCCGTTCGATCGAGCCGCCTCGATGCGCGCCCTGCGCGAGGCAATCAAGCTCGACCCGGACAATCTGGACATGAAGCTCAACCTCGCCACCACGGCGGAGCACAATGCCGCGGGCTTGCGCTATGGCAAGGGATCGGACCTCGATCTCGCCGTCGAGAACTACAAATTCATCGTGGCCAAGCGGCCCAGCTGGCGGCCGGGCCCGGAATACCTGATCCAGGCGCTCTGGCAGCAGCACAAGTACGACGAGATTGTCAACACGGCCGACAAGGCCGACGGCAGCGAGTATGCCGCGTCAGCGCGCCTCGCGGCACGCGTCATGAAAGTCGGAACGGAGACGGCGTTGCGCGAGGATGCGAGTCGCACGAATGCGGCGGGCCACCTCGCACGCGTCGGCGCGGCGATGGTGATGCTCTGGGCGCAGCGGAACTACGACGAAGCTCGGGCCCTCCTGGCCGTCACCGGCGTCGAGGGCCTGCCGCAGGAAGCGACGGTCTTCGCAGATCTCCTCGAGAAAGTCGTGCGCTCCGAAGACCTGCCGGCGCCGGCTCCGACCGCTGCGGGTACGGCGGAATCGCTGATTCGCCTGATGTTCGGCGATTCATTGGACAAGAAGGATCTAGCGCCCTGGTTGAGCGAGAAGGCGCGATCCGACGATGACGTTGAGATCCTGATGAATGAACTGGGCAAAGGCAACCGCTACATATCGGCCGGTGTCGGTCGTCGGATTGCCGCGGATCCGGCATTTGTACGCGACCTGGTGTTGAGCAGCGTCAGCGTCCAGGAAGCAGATTTCGCGAATGGCACGAAGCGCGTCTCGGTGACGCTTGGTGGCGTGCAGGTCGGCGCATTCTTTCTCGTACAGGAAGGCTCGGGCTGGAAGCTGCTCGCGATGTCTGCGTACGCACCGCCGATCACACGGGAGGCGCAGCGCCTGCTGGAAGAGGGAGACTTGGCGGGGGCCCGCACTTGGCTCGCGGCCATGAAGTCGGAGATCGAGGCCGTTCCGAACAGTGAAACCGGCTCGTACAAGCATTTTCTGGCGTCGTTGCCGACGACGGATGCCCTCGACGACGATGCGGCGGTGCGGCTCGCGGCACTCGCGCTCCTGGTCGTGAGTTCCGCCGATACCGCCGACGCTGACGACCTCCAGCGCGCCGCCCAAGGACTGACGAGCCCCGCGCAGCAGGAGATCCTGGAGGCGGCGCGCTTTGCGATTGCGTGGGCGAAGGAGGACGCTGCGCTCGCCCAGCAGGCTGCCGATAATCTGGAGCGGCTCAAGCCGGGTTCCGTGGAGAGCCTGCGCACTCGCACTCTGTCCTACGAAGTGGCGGACCGTTGGGAGGATGCAGAGAAGGCGAGTCGAAACTGGATTGTACAGCGTCCTAACGACAGCGGCGCGAGACAGGCGCTGGTGCGCGCGCTGAACGAGCAGGGCAAGTACGCCGACGCCCTGGCCGCACTCGCGCCGGAAGTGCAGTCAGGCAGGGCGGACGCCTCGCAGCTCAACAACTACGCCTGGCAGGCGCTGGTCGCGGGTAAAGTCGATGCCGCCGCGGTCAAGGCTGCGGAGAATTCGAACAACCAGCGGCAGCGGCGCGACTACTCCACGGCCCACACGCTCGCCTGCGTGTATGCGGACCAGGGCCGCGTCGCGGACGCGCGCCGCGTCCTGCTGCAGATACTGGAAGACCAGCCGACCATCGATCCGCAGAGCGGGGAAATCTGGCTGATTCGCGGACTGATCGCCGAGGCGCTGGGCAAGACAGAAGCGGCTACCAAGTCGTATCGGCATATCGAGAAGCCGGAATACGAACACGCCGATTCCGTCTATGCTATCGGAATGGGACGCCTCGCACGACTCGAGAGACAACCGGTCGCACAACTACTAAATGTGAAGTAGTAAAAAGGCGGCCCTCGATTCTTCGCCGATCCTACTTCATTTCTTTCCGGCTGCGAGTGCCGTAACCGTCGCAAGCGACTTAGTGACATGGTCTGCGGGTTTGATCTTGTCGTCCGCCGATGAGAAGACGGCGACGATCTTCGAGTCAGGCGCGATGACGAACGTCGTACGCTCCGTGAACGCGTGATCGATTTCCACCCCGCGCGTGTCCTTGGCGCCAGCCTCTTTCGGCGCCACCTTCAAATCGAAGGACTTCGCGATCGCGCCGTCGGGATCGGAGGCCACGGCGAACTTGCCAGCGCAGAACTCCGGATCGGCGGAGTAATCGTTGAGCCTTGCGATGCTGTCGTGCGACACCCCCACGATCGAAGCTCCGGCCGCCTGGAACTTCTCCTGGTTGACGGCAAAGGTGTGGGCTTCGATGTTGCAGCCGCCGGTATACGCCGACGGATAGAAATAAACGACGACCGGGCCCTTCTTCAGCGCCTCCGCGAGCGAGAATTTGAAGTCCTTCCCTGCGACCGATGCCTGGGTGGAGAAGTCCGGCGCGCTCGTGCCGGCTTTCAATGCCGCCAGGGCGGGCGTTGCCAGTACGCTCGAGAGAATCAATCCGATTGCGATGGTCTTCACGACGATACCTCCTGGAGGCATTGATCGACTTCGGCAGAGAAGCGGATTCTAGGACAAGCGTGGCCCCGACGCCCGTGGGGGGCCGATCAGGCCGACGGAGGCTCCCGCCTGCCGGCATTGCCTGACTTCCGCCGCGACCGACTTGCGGCTATTTCCAACTCCACCTCTTCCAGCGCGTCGTTCCGTGCACGGCTGGGCGCTGCGGAGGGCGTCTCGCTGTCCTCCGCCGCTTTCGGAGCCTGGCCGCGCATGGCTCGCAAGGCATCGCGACCCTCCAGCCCGAACAGGCTGCGGATGTTGAGATCGGTGGTCGGGAACGGAATGCCGATGCCGTGCCGGCGGAGCGCATTGTCCAGCGCCCAGGTGTAAGCGGCCTTGACCGCGCCCGGCCGCTTGGTCGCCTGCGCCGTGAGCCAGACGACCAGCTCGAAGTTCAGGCTGCTTTCCGCGAACTCCACCAGCCACACCTGTGGCTTGCGCCTGTCCTCCCCGGTGAGCGTAAACGGAACTTCAGCCGCAGCTTCCAGCGCGGCCTTTTTCACGAGGTCCTTGTCGACGCCATAGTCGACGCCGAACGGGACGTGCATCCGGATCAGGTTGTCGCCCAGGGTCCAGTTGACCACGCGCCCGGTGACGAACTCGGAATTGGGCACCAGGAGGTCGATGTTGTCGTTGGTCATGATGCGCGTGGCGCGGATGCCGATGTCGGTCACCTCGCCGCGGACGCCGGATTCCAGCTCGACGAAATCGCCGACCTTCAGGCTGCGGTCGAACAGGAGGATGAGACCGGAGATGAAATTGCTGAAGATGGCCTGCAGGCCGAATCCGAGTCCGACGCCGATGGCGCCGGCCAGCACGGCGAACTGCGTGAGCGGAATTCCCATGAGTCCCGCCGCAATGAGGACGCCGACCACGACCAATATGTACTTGGCGAGTCGGGACACCGTATAGATCGCAGGTCGCAGCGCTTCGTGGCGCTTCAGCGCATAGCGCGCGAATCCTTTCTGCATGAGGCGGGAAACGACCCATACGATCAGCAGCGTGAGGGTTGCCGCGAGCAGCCCGGCAATATTCAACGTGAGACTGCCGACCTGGAAGCTGTAGTCAAACAACTGCTTTGTGATGTCGCCGATCTGGTCCATACACTCATCGACAGCATGTATCGCCGGAAGTTGCTAATTCAGGGGCTAGAAGAAGCTCATCGGCTTCTCGAGAAGCGCGATCTCGTCAGCCGTCGAAGTCCGATTGAGCGCGGCATTCCGGTGAGGAAAGCGGCCGAACCGATCGATGATGTCCTTGTGCGCCACGGCGTAGGCTCTCCATTCCTTGTTTTCGATCGAATCGAAGAGGCGGAGCGACAGCGCCTGGTCCTCGCGATCCTCGCTGTGCTGGAAGGGCAGGTAGAGGAAATGTCGCTCGTTTTCCCCGAGGCCGGCATCGAAACCGTTGTTGATGGCGAGTTTCGCGAGCCGGCGCGCAATCGGGTCGGCGGAATAGGCCCGGGCTGTGCCCCGGAACATGTTCCGCGAAAATTGATCCAGGACGATGATCGCGGCGAGTAGGGATCGCGGCTCTGTGATGTCCGCGGCGTCGCTTGAAAAGAGTTGCTCGTGCAGCGGCAGGAAGCGATCGCGAATCTGCGCGTCCACGCGATCGTTGCGCTTGAACCACTGATCCCTGGTCAATTCCTCGAACCAGAAACGGATGACTTCGCCGACCCAGGTCGGTTCGAGTTCGGACACGAACTACTCCGGGAGTCCTGCCAGACGCAAGGATTCGGCCATATGCGCGGCATCGGCCGCGATCTTGAACGGCTCTTTGGACATGAAATGCCTGATCGAGAAATCCGGATCCTTGGCAAGGCACTCGGCGACGGTAGCCTTTGCGCGCTCGAAGTCGTTCAGGCGTGCGCGGCAGCCTGCCGCGAGCGCGAGCATACGAGCGGGCGGGGCCTCCACGTGGCCGAACGATTCCAGGGCTTCTTCGTACCGATGAAGGAGCATGTAAGCCTGGCCCATGAAACGCCAATACCACGACTGGTCAAAGTAGGGATCGATGTCTCTTGTCAGCCTGAATGCGGCCAGGGCATCTTCAGCGCGGCCCAAGTAGACAAAGATGGCTCCGATGTCAGCCCGGTTCCACGGGTTCGTCGGATTGAGCTCGATCGCGCGCTGCCCGTATTGCACGGCCTGATCAAAGGAACGACGGCGCAGGCAGACGTGGCCCAATATTGCGAAACAGGTGCTCTCGTTCTGATCCAGTTCGACGGCACGCTTGGCCAGCGCATAGGCCTCCTGCAGCCGGGCATCGGAACCGCTGCGATCCGCGTACCAGCTGTCCCAACGCAATGCGGCGAGCACCGCGTGAGCGAGACCATAACCAGGGTCCAGCTTGACGGCTGCCTCGAGAAGACGAGTTGCTTCGGCGGCGCCTTCCGGTTCGTCCCACGGCAACGCATTGGCCTTCAGGACATATTCGTAGGCAGCCAAGCTCGTCGGAGGCTTGCGGCTCGCCCGCTCCATGTCGGCCGCCTGTACCCGGCCGACTAGGGTACTGACAATCTTCTGTACGAGCTGGTCCTGGACCGCAAATACCTCGCCAAGGCTCCGGTCGTACTTCTCGCCCCAGATGTGGCTGCCGGAATCGGCGTCGATCAACTGGGCGGTGATGCGGATGCGATCGCCGATGCGCCTGACGCTCCCCTCGACGATATATCGGACATTCAATTCGCGGGCGACCTGCTTCATGTCGACGGCTGCACCGCGATACCGGAACGAGGCCGAGCGTGACCGTACCGAGAGAAGCCGCCAGCGAGACAGCTCGGTGATGATGTCCTCGGTGATTCCGTCGCTGAAGTGCTCTTGCTCCGGATCGCCGCTCATGTTGATGAATGGAAGGACGCAAATGGCGACGCGAGCGGTGCCGCTGGTGGCCGCCAATGGCGCCTGCGGCGCCCTGGCAGGAGCGGGTTGCTCGGCTCGCTGCCCGTTTAGGATCGTACTCAGCGCGCGCAACACCTCCTGGCATTGCGGGCTCTGTGGATCCTCGTTCCAGCCATCGAGGTCCGTCGTGTGAAGCGCGCGCACGTCGATCGGCAATTCCGCGCCGTCGAATCGCACGGGAACGAGGACGCCGCGGTCGGCGCCTTCCCGGGCCTCGCCGCGTACCCAGCGCGACTCCACCGACACCTGCGTCCAGACCACCAGAACCGCGGCGGTCGCCTTGAGCTCTGCAGCGATCTTGCGGTCAAACTCCTGCCCAGGATCGATCGCCGGATCCCACCAGACCGACCAGCCCTTGGCCTGGATGGCGGCGACAAGCGGCGCGACGCGCGCCTTGTCGCTGCGGGCGTAAGACACAAAGACGTCGGCCATGCTTGATGATTGTTACAGAAATGTGCATCCGACAGCGCTGTAAGAATTTGGAACTCCACGGAAGGAGGGGTGTCCGCAGTTCTTTAACGACAATCTAAGGAGCAATTGATGCACTACGTTCAGGGATTCGTGACACCCGTGCCGACGGCCAACTTGGACAAGTACCGCAAGCAGGCGTCGGACGGCGTAAAACTGTTGAAGCAGTTCGGCGTGACGCGACAAGTGGAGGGCTGGGGCGACGACGTGCCGAAAGGCAAGGTGACCGACTTCCAGGGTGCGGTTCAGGCCAAGGACGACGAGACGGTCGTCTTCTCGTGGCTGGAGTATCCGGACAAGGCGACCTACGAGGCCGCCAACAAGAAGATGCAGGACGACCCGCGCATGAAGGAAATGTTCTCGAACATGCCGTTCGACGGCAAGCGCATGATTTTCGGCGGATTCGACTCGATCGTCGACGATGCGGGCCGCGGCAGCTCCGGTTACACCGACGGCTACATCGTGCCCGTCCCACAGGGCAACAAGCAGGCCTATCGCGAGATGGCCACCAAGGTCGCCGAGGTATTCAAGGAGTATGGGGCGACCCGGGTTGTCGAGGCGTGGGGTGACGACGTGCCGGACGGCAAGGTCACGGACTTCAAGCGCGCCGTGAAAGCCAAGGACGGCGAAACCGTCGTCTTCTCATTCGTCGAGTGGCCCGACAAGGCGACACGCGACGCCGCCTGGCCGAAGATCATGGACGACAAGCGCATGCAGCCCGACCGCGGCAAGATGCCGTTCGACGGGCAGCGCATGTTCTGGGGCGGCTTCCGGCCGATCCTGGACGAGTAAATTAGAGTCGGGCCTTGAGAAGGAGCGAGCCGCGTGGCGGCTCGCTCCGCATCAGGGTGCAGTGGGTATCGCCCGACTGCTCTGGAAGACTGCTACTAGTTCTCTTCTTCCTCGAATCCCACCACCGCGAACCACTTGAACTCGGACCCGGCGAGAATGAAGGCCGTCGGTTCGACGCAAGGGTTGGGCAGCTCGACCGTCGTCACGACCCGGGCATCGCCGGTTGAAGTCGCCGGGAACGGTGCCGTGATCACGTTGCGTCGGACGATTTGCTCATTTTTTTCGGTGATGCAGCTGATGGCGACGCGGAAGGTCGGCTCGTCATTGGTCCCTCGGAGCGCCGGCGGAACTTCCTTGTCGTCGGTAAAGACCACTCCTTTGACCTGAACCGTCAGGTGGCCGTCCGTGTCCAGCCATCCGTTCGCGGTCGCGACGGTCCATGGCAATTCGTCTCCCGGGATTCCGCGCTGGGGAAACGCGTTGCCGACGAAGGGCCCGTCGACGCCGTACATCGAGTGGAAGACGAGCAGCATTTTTGCCGGCGCCTCACCGGTGGCAGCAGCGGGCAACGGGGCAAGTGCCGCAGATCCAATGACCGCGAACGCCGTCGCGGTAATAAGGGCGCGTGAGTATCGTTCAGTCATAGCAACCTCCTGAAGCCTCTTGGCTCACCCGTTTGTTCCGACAGGGGCGCCAGGGAGTTCTAGCGAACGATCAAAAAAAGTCTTGAGACCACGCTCCCGAATCGGAGAGCGGAGCCGGACTACAGGAGAATCAGTAACCGACCGGCAGACGCCGGATCAATGGCGGGCGTGGCTGCTGCCGTACGACATCCCGATCGTCACGCGCTGATCGACCTTGTGGGAGTTCCAGCCCGCAATGGATTCCGTGTAGAGGCCGAAGATCTCCATGCGATCGGACATCATCCACGAGAAGCCGCCACCGACATTGATGAATTCATCGTCAGCGAGCTGGTCGTGGTACGGGAACAGCGGGTCGGTCGGCGAGACGGGGAGGTCGACGCCGCCCTGGGTCCACTGTCGCGCCCAGAACAGCCGGGCGCTGACGGCCGCGTTGAAGTAATACCCGAGCTCGAGCGTCGTGTTGATGCGGTCGTGGGCGACGCCCTTGACCTCTTCGACCCAGGCGTAGTTGCCGCGCATTTCGACGTAGGTGCGCGGAATCCACTCGTTGAGGCTCGTGGCGGTGTAAAAGCCCAGCCAGTATTCATCCAGTCCGCGTCCAGGTGCCGAGTGTCCCATCGTCGGGTAGTCATTCGTGGGAATCACGATCCCGACATAGGGCGCGAACGCGATGGGACCTTCGCTCGCCTGGTAATGCGCGGTCACCAGCAGGTCCGTCAGGTAGCCGTGCCATTCGCCATCGTCGATGGGGCCCGCAAGCGCCGGCGGGTGCGGAAAGGCCCCCTTGTATCGCGCGTTCACATACGGAATTGACGCCTCGATCATTACCTTGTCCGACGGGCTGTAGCTCGCCCCGATCGTCCAAATCTCGGTCTTGGTGTGGCCAAAATCGCCCTCATCGCCCTCGGAGGAGTAATGCTTTTTGTTCAGCGTGCCGGAGTAGGCCATCGAGAAGCTGGCGCTACCTTGCTCAGGCAGCCACGATTGCGCGACGGCCAGTACCGGCGCGAGCGCCAGGCAAGCCGCAACGATGCCGCCCGCGAGGCAAGCGCGGACTGTATTCCTGGAAACGCGCATCACGTCTTCTGGCTGGGAGTGCCGGCGTCGCAGGGCATCGGCTCGCCGCGGCTGCGGAGCTTCATCGCACCCTCGACAGCCTTGAGGAGTTGCGTGCCCTTGCGGCCGACGTCGACGGATCCGCATGCGGACTGCTGCGCGGCGACCGGCATCGCGCCGCCGTCACCGACGTAGCTGACCGGGATGATCGCTGGCCCGTCTGCGCTGCGGTTTCCCTGCGCGTCGTACTTCTTCGCGCTGGCTGCGTCGATCAGGATCAGGTCCGGCTTCGCTTTTGCGCGCTGCTCGCGCAGTTCGTCATCAGTTCGGGCGATCGAAACTTCGTGGCCGGCGAGCGAGAGGGAGGCTGCGAGGTTGAATCGCGTGTTCGCATCGTTCAAGCCCGTGTTCGGCTCGAGCATCAGGATGATGTGACCCGGATGCCGGCTGACAATGACCCGCTGGAAGCCGACGCCGCCACCCAACGCGACGAGCTTGTCACCGCAAGCCCAGGCGCTGCCGGCGAGCGAGACGGCGGACGCAACCGTGGCGGCCGCCGCAATGGCGATTTGCCTGGCGTTCATGGCTGATTACCCCCTGCCTTGCATTAGACTGCGCTCAGGCTGGCAATAGAGTCAAGCAAGGCCCAGTGCAGCCGTCCGATTCTGCAGAACCCGCTGTAAAACGGGCAGTTGGGGCAGTTTTCCTTTCCTATGCCTCCCAGGACGCGGAAGCGGCCGTGCGCATTCGCGACGCCCTGCGTTCCGCAGGGGTGGATGCCTGGTTCGACCAGAGCGAGCTCCGCGGCGGCGACTCGTGGGACGCCCAGATCAAGAAGCAGATCCACGAATGCGCCTTGTTCATTCCCATCATCTCGGCGCACACCAACGCGCGGGGCGAAGGGTATTTCCGCCGTGAATGGAACCTGGCGGCGCGCCGGCTGCTGGACATGGCAAGCGACACGGCATTCCTCGTGCCGGTCGTCATCGACGATACCAAGGAAGCGGATGCGCGGGTGCCGGAGGAATTCCTGCACGCACACTGGACGAGGCTGCCCGGCGGCGAGACGCCGCCCGCGTTTGCCGATCGCGTGCGCCAGTTGCTGGACCCGGCCACCGCGTTCGCGGGCCGTTCGCAGGCTCTGCCCCGGCCGGCTGCAATGCCGCAGCCGCAGTCTGCCTTCGGCCGCGCCTGGAGCAAGCGGCCGACGCGCATTGCGGCGTATTCCGTGGCGGCGCTCGGTGCCCTGCTGGTGCTCGGCTGGATCGTCCGCGCCTGGGCACCGCGACAGGAGGCGAAACCGGCGGAGGATGTTCCGGTCGCCTCGGCTACATTGCCGCCGCACAGTGTCGCGGTCCTTGCCTTCGAAAACCGCGGCGGCTCGGAGGGATCCGGAGTCCTCGCCGAGGGCATTCCGGAAACCATCCTGCATCACCTCGGCCTCGTGCCGGGCCTGACGGTCATTGCGCGCGGCTCATCGTTTTCCTTCCGCGGCAGCAATGAAGACCTTCGCGTCATTGGTCGAAAGCTCAACGTGCGCTACCTGCTCGAGGGCAGCGTGCAGGCCGCAGGGAGCAAGCTGCGGGTGATCTCGAGTCTCGTCGACGCGCAGACGGGAGCGAGCGTCTGGTCCCAGCAGTTCGATCCCAAGCTGGAAGACGTGTTCGACGTCGAGGACCAGATTGCCCAGGAAGTCGCGCGCGCGCTCAAGATGACGCTCGACATGGCGAGCGGCGCCTCCACCGGCACGCAGACCGCCGGCACAAAAAACTACGACGCGTATTTCGAATTCCTCCGCGGCCGTGCCCTGCTCGCGAGCGTCCGGGTTTCCGACCTGCCGAAGGCGATCGAGGCACTGAAAGCTGCAATACGGCTCGACCCCACGTTCGCGTCGCCCTATGTGCTGCTCGCGCGAGCCCAGATCCTCCAGGCCGAGCAGGAAAAGGCGGTGGACCTCAAGGAAAGCTTTCCGAAGGCCCAGGCCATCGCGATGGGCCTGGTCAACGAGGCGCTCGCGCTGGACCCGAAGAGCGGCGAAGCCTATGTCGAGCGCGGCTATCTCAACATCTACTCCGACGTCGCCCAGGCGGATGCGGACATGCGGCGGGGACTCGAGCTCGCGCCGAACTATGCGCGCGGATATGAAGGACTTGCCGCCGTGTACTTCCAGAGCATCGCGCGGCGGCGCGAAGCGCTGGCGATGGTCGACAAGGCGCGGGAGCTGGATCCGCTGGAGCTCCGCCTCGACGTGCTCAAGGCCCTCTACCTGGAGTGGGGCCCTGGCGATTACGCACAGGCGGAAAAGATCCTGGAGTCCGTGCTCGAGCGCGACCCGCTTTTCGTGCCGGCGCTGATTCGTCTCGGGGAGATCCGCTGGGGCGGACAGGGGCGGTATGCGGAAGGCGTGGCGCTCGACGAGCAGGCCGTCGCGCTCGATCCCGGCAACGAAACCGCGTGGCGCAACCTGACGCTCGCCTATATTTCGATCGGCGACATCAACAGCGCGATGGCCGCCATGAGTCACACGTCCGACAATCCGGCCCTTGCCCCGATGCTGGCGCACCTGTTCCGCAATGAATGGCGCGCCGCGGGTTCAGCCGCGTACACGCTGATCGCAGATGGCTTCACATATTTTCAGACTGAAATCCAGATAACGCTCGCGATACGCCAGCACGCGCGCGAAACGGGCGACTACCGGCGCGCGATCAAAGCCCTCGAAAGCTGGGCCGGCGTCTCTTGGGATGGCGACGAGCCCGTGTTGGAGAACCAGCTTGCCCTGGGCGTCAGCGTCGTGGGGCTGGCTGACATGTACATCGCGACGGGCCAGCACGACCGGGCGCAACGTCTCCTCAAGGAGCAGCTGGCCACCGCCGACCTGCAGGTCGAACGCTACGGCCGCGGGGAAGTATGGGTAGATGCCGGCCGCGCGCTCGCCTATGGGCTGCTCGACCAGGCGGATGATGCGATGGCGACGCTGCAGCGCCTGCATCAACTCGGGTTCCTGAGCCAGAACTTCCGGATCCTGCTGAAGGACGAGCCCATCTTCGATCGGCTGCGGGGGCGGAAGGACTTTCAATCGCTCATGGCCGACGGCCAGGCAATCGAGAATCGCGAGCGCGCGGAGGTCCAGCGAATGCGCGCCGAAGGACGATTCCCGGATCGCAGCAAGGAAGCCCATATGGAAGCGCAGCCCAAGGCCGGCTCGATCTGAAGGCCGTGCGCGACGGACATCTATGGCACGCTTGGCTTTCGGCTCACCAACAAGAAACCAGGGGAGCGTCCATGAAGAATATGTCGCATCTGGCCGTCGGTGTCGTGGTCCTCGGATTGCTCGCGGGCATCGCGAACGCTGCACCACCGGCGCCGGCCCGCTGGACCGTCATGGTCTACATGTCGGGTGACAACAATCTCGAGGATTACATCGTCAAGGACATCGAGCAGGAACTGGGACTCGCCGGTTCCGACGCCAACATCAAGATCGTGGCGCTGGCGGATCGCGGGCCGGGTTACGACACCAGCCGGGGCGACTGGCAGACGACCAAGCTTTATTACGCGACACAAGGCATCGTTGCCGATGCGGCGCACGCGGTGGCCGATTGGGGTGAGCGCAATTTCGGCAACCCGCAGACGCTCATCGACTTCGTCAGCTGGGCGAAGACCAATTACCCGGCCGACCGGTATGCGCTCTATTTCTGGGGGCACGGTTGGAACTGGCACCCGGGATGGGTGATGGAGGACGACACGGACGCCGACACGCTCGACTACCACGAGATGAAGGCCGCCATCCCGCAGCTCGGCTACATCGATGTCGTCGGATATGACGGCTGCAACATGGCCACGCTCGAGATCTACAAGCTGTGGCAGAACAAGGCGACGGCAGTCGCGGCCTCCGAGGAATACGTCGGCTGGAACGGCATTGAATACGACAGCGTCATCGCACAGCTGCGGGCCAACCCGTACATGAGCGCCGACCAGGTCGCGGTCGCGACGGCGCAATCGGCGATCAACCTGGGCGGCGAGCGCACGTGGTCGGCGGTCGCGGTCGATGGCCGGTTGGCCGGGCTCCTCACGGCGGCGGACCAGTTCGCGACTGCGCTCAGCGGCGGGCTTGCAGCCAATCGCAAGGCGTATGACCGGGCGTTCGGCGCGACGCGATCGATGTGGCAGGCGCCGATGGACAAGGACCTCTACGACATGGCGGCCGAGATCAAGGCGGCGGTCGGCGACGCGGGGATCAAGACGAAGGCTCAGACCGTCATCAACGCGATTGGCTCGGTGCTGCTCTGGGAAGGGCACACCAATGCCTACGCGGACGTGCACGGCATGACGATCTACCACGTCAGCAAGGCATCCCAGAAGGACTCGTACTACACGTATTACCGGTCGACGATCGACCTGGCCTTGACGACGAGCTGGGACGAGTTCCTGAACGCCTACGCGCAATGACGCTAAGATAATCCCCGCCATTGCCGGGGGCCGCCCTGGGGGAGGGCCTGACCGAGTGCACTACGATCATGCCCGCCTGACCCGTTTCGAGCGGTTCCTGTCCTATTTCACCCGCGTGGCGCCCGGCGAGGGGCGCACCGCGTTCCTGTTCTTCCTGCACGGATTCCTGCTGCTGGCCTCCTACCAGGTCGTGAAGGCCCTGCGCGAAGCTTTCATCCTCACCAAGTTCTCGGCCGAAGCGCGGGCCTATGCCGTGGCTGGGATGGCGCTGGTGCTGATGTTCATCGTGCCGTTGTACGGCAAGCTGCGCCACCACCTCGACGGCGCACACCTGCTCCGTGCCGTCACGATCTTCTTCGTGGTCACGCTGCCGCTGTTTGCCTTGCTGGCGCACTACCAGGTTTCCATCGCGTTCGAGTTCTTCATCTGGGTCGGCATCTACGGCGTCATGGTCGTGTCGCAGATGTGGGCGTTCGCCGCAGACTCGTTCAACGTCCGCAGCGGCCAGCGCCTGTTCGTGGTGATCATGCTCGGCGCCAACCTGGGCGCGCTCGCCGGTTCCAAGCTCACGCAGGTCGCGGCCGAGGCCCTGACTCCGATGGGGCTCATGATCCTTGCGACCTGCACGCTCGGCGCCACACTGTTTCTCGCCGCACCCGAGCGCGCCGCAATTCCGGTGGGTTCCCGCGCCATCGAGATCGATCGCACCCGGCCCGTGCCGGAGCTCCTCGGTGGCATCGGCCTGGTGCTTCGCGATCGCTACCTGCTGCTCATGGCGCTGTTCGTCGTGCTGCTCAACTGCATCAACAGCACCGGTGAGTTCATCCTCGCCGACTTCGCAAAGGCCGATGCGCAGGCCCAAGTCATCGGCAGCGGCGGGAAGCTCGAGCTGGGTGCCGTCATCACCGCCTTCTACGGCCACTTCAATTTCTGGGTGACCGCCATCAGCCTGTTCATCCAGATGTTCCTCGTCTCGCGCATCTACCACCTGGTCGGCGTGCGCGGCGCGCTGATGTTCCAGCCGATCATCGTGGCGCTTGGCTATGGCCTGCTGGTGTTCGGCCCGCTGTTCGGCGGCTTCATCCCGTTTTTCTACCTGATCCGCAGGCTCAAGGTCGCGGAGAACGGCGTCGACTACTCGCTGATGAACACGACGCGCCAGGCGCTGTTCCTGCCGGTCGACCGCGAATCGAAATACGACGGAAAGACCGCCATCGACACGTTCTTCTGGCGCTTTGGCGACCTCATCCAGGCGGTCGGCATATTCGTCGGGCTCAACCTCCTCGGTTGGGCATCGCATCAATTCGCGGTCCTGAACTTCGTGTTGTGCCTATTCTGGATCGCGCTCGCGTGGGTGGTGGGACAGAACTACGGCCGCAAAGAACGCGAAAACGTCGAGCACGTGGCGCCGCAGGCCGTCGAGCCGATCCCTGACCTGCTCTATTCACCCGGCCAGACATTCCTGCACCCGGTAGCGCCGACCGCGTTCTACGACGCAGAACCGGGGGACGTGCTGGTCCTGCATGCGCGCCGCGAGAACGGGCACCGGCTTCCTCACTGGATCCGGTTCAACGTCCGGCTGCAGGCCTTCGTCGGCAAGGCTCCGCTGCACGTGACGGAAGAGGTGCGCATCACGGTCGTCGCCTCCGACCTCGACGGACTCGAGGCGCGCACGACCTTCGTGGCGAGATGCGTGACGCAGCAGGTCGCCGTGCCTGCTGATGCGGGCGGGTCGCCCGCCCGGGCTCAGCCCTGACGATTCCTGCGGAGCACGGCGTAGGCGGCGAGCGCCACCGCCACTGAGATCGCGCTGGTCCAGAACTCGACGAAGCGCGCCGGCGTGATCGCGAGCGCGATCAGCACGGCCAGGAACCCCGCGATCGCGAAGTAGCTGAGCCACGGAAACAGCCACATCGGCAGCACCGGCGGCTTCCCATCGCGCTCGTTCCTCGTGCGCACGCGCACCTGCGACACGGCGATCGCGAGATAGATGTAGACGATCAGCGCACCGGACGCGTTGAGGAGGAAGGCGAACACGAGGCTCGGCGACAGGATCGCCGCGATCACGCCCGCGAATCCGGCGACGCTCGCCAGCATCACGGAGTGCGAGGGAACCTGCCGCTTGTTGGTCTTGACGAGCCAGCGCGGCGCGTCGCCGTGCCCAGCGAGCACGAACAGAACGCGCGAGCAGACGTAGAACGCCGAGTTCAGGCACGAGAGGACGGCGGTCAGGATGATCCAGGCCATGATCGTGCTGGCGAACGGGATGTGCATGGTGTCGAGCGCGAGCGTGAAGGGCGACTGCCCGGGCACGACGAGGTTCCAGGGAACGACGCACAGGACCATGAGGATCGATCCGACATAGAAGATAAGGATCCGCGTGATCACCGACGAGGACATTCGCGCCACCGCGCGCGCCGGCTCGGGAGACTCCACGGCGGCGATCGTGACGATCTCAGCGCCCATCATAGAGAAAATCACCGTCGGCACGGCGGCGACCGCTGCGAGCCAGCCGCTCGGGGCGAAGCCGCCGTGGGCCGTCAGGTTGGCGAAGCCCGTTCCGCCCTCGGCGATGAGGCCGAAAGCGTACGCAGCCGCCACGAGGATGAAGGCGATGATGGCCGTCACCTTGATCGACGAAAACCAGAACTCGAACTCGCCATAGGCGCGCGCGGACAGGAGGTTGACCGCGGTCATGATGGCCATCAGCACGACGCCGATCTGCCAGGTCGGCAGCGCGATCCATTTTTCGATGATCGCCGCGCCGGCGATCGCCTCGACCGGAACGACGACGACCCAGAAGAACCAGTACAGCCAGCCGACGGAGAAACCCGCCCAGTTGCCGAGCCCGACGCGCGCGAACTCCGTGAACGACCGGACCTCCGGCATGCCGACCGCCATCTCGCCCAGCATGCGCATGATGAGCAGCACCAGGAATCCGGTCATGGCGTAGGTGACGAGGATGGCGGGCCCCGCAGCGGCGATCGCCGCGCTGCTGCCGACGAAGAGCCCGGCACCCACGATGCCGCCGATCGCGATCATCGTGACGTGCCGCGGGCGCAGCGAGCGGCTCAGCGTGTTGGTCTCGGCCGCTACCGCGGACGCGATCTGGTTCATGTGCGAATCCCCCCGTTCCCCGGACGAAGCGGAGCGAGGTTACAACACCGGCGCCATTTAGACGACTGGCTCGGTCAAATCAGCTCGGAGTCCTGCGACAAGCCCGACTCGCCGACCTCGCGCTCCTCGGCCGGGTCATTCAGGCCTTTCCGCGCGAGTCCACGAAAAACGGCTTCTTCCCACCAGGCGGTGTCGTTGGAATCTTCGTCGAGCGTAATGCCCAGGAGAGTGTCCAGGATATTCATTGTTATCTCCACCCGGCATTGAAACCTTAACCGATCGCCTGCGTGAGGTCGTCCTGGCGCTGTCCGGGCGAGGCGACGTCGGAATTCCCGGACATGCGACGTAAGGAAACTCCGAGTCGACCGGACACACCCGTTCGTGGGCGCGCCATGTTAGTTTTCCGCCACTCCTCGGGAGCATTTCAGTGCGAGCACCACTGTTCCTGGCCGCCTGCCTGACCGCATTCGCAGCCGCCGCAGGCGATACGCCCCACGGCATCTCGACCGGCGACATCAATCGCAATGCCGACGCCTGCAACGACTTCTTCGACTATGCCAATGGCGTGTGGCGCAAGGAGAACCCGATCCCCGATTACATGGATCGCTGGAGCCGGCGCTGGGAGTCAGGCGAGCTCAATAAGGAGCACGTGCGCAGCATCCTCGACGAAGTCTCGGCGCGCCGCGACTGGCCGGCAGGCAGCGCGGAGCAGCTCTCCGGCGATTTCTTCGGCGCCTGCATGGACGAAAGTCGCGTCAACGAGGCCGGCCTGGCGCCGGTGCGCCCGGTCCTCGATGAGATCGAATCCATCCAGGCGCGCGCCGACGTGCAGCGCCTGATCGGGCGGTTGCACGCGATCGGCGTCGGCGTGGCATTCGGCATTGCCTCGAGCCCGGACCTGCACGACCCGACTCAGATGGTCGCCGACATCTACGCGTCGGGGCTCGGGCTGCCGGATCGCGACTACTACCTGAAGCCCGACGACCGATTCGTGGAGGCGCGCGCCAAGTACCACGAGCACGTCACGAAGATGTTCGCGCTCGCCGGGATGTCGCCGGCAGCGGCCGATGCGGCTGCGACTTCGGTATTCGAGCTGGAGAAGCGCTTCGCGGAGGCGACGCTCGACAACGTCGCGGCCCGCGATCCGCTCCAGCAGGACCACAAGACGAGCTTCGACGGCCTCGCCGGAATGGCTCCCGAGTTCGACTGGGCGCGCTACTTCGACGGCGCGAAGCTCCCTCGCATCGACCTCAACGTCTCGGAGCCCAAGTTCGTAAATGCGTTCAACCGGGAGCTCGCCGGCGCGCCGATCGAGCAGTGGCGCAATTATCTGACCTGGCACGTCCTCAACGCGTTTGCGGATTCACTGTCGGAGCCGTTCGTCGAGCAGAACTTCGCGTTCTACGGCAGGTACCTGAGCGGCGCGACCGAGATGAAGCCGCGCTGGAAGCGCTGCGCCGAGGCAACCGACTCGAACCTCGGCGATGCCCTCGGCCGTGCGTACGTCGAGAAGTACTTCCCGCCGGAGGCCAAAGCGCGCATGCAGGACCTGGTCAAGAACATCCTGCTCGCGATGCACGACACGATCGAGCACCTCGACTGGATGAGCCCGGACACGAAAGCCAGGGCGCAGGAAAAGCTCGCGTCCTTCAACGCCAAGGTGGGCTACCCGGACAAGTGGAAGACTTACGCCGGCGTGACGGTCGGGCGCGACTCGTACTTCGACGACGTCGTCGCCGCCACGCGCTGGAACGTCCAGGACGACCTCTCGCAGGTCGGCAAGCCGATCGACCGGAGCCGCTGGGGCATGACGCCGCCCACTTCGAACGCCTACTACAGCCAGCTGCGGAACGAGATCGTGTTCCCGGCGGGCATCCTCCAGCCGCCGGCGTTCGACGTCACCGCGACCGATGCGGTCAACTACGGGGCGATCGGTGTCGTCATCGGGCACGAAGTCAGCCACGGATTCGACGACCAGGGCGCGAAGTTCGATGCGCAGGGCCGCTTGAAGAACTGGTGGACGCCCGCGGACAACGAGAAGTTCGAGGCACGCGGGCAGTGCGTCGTGAAGCAGTTCGAGGGCTACTTCATCGAGCCCGGCATCCACCACAACGGCAAGCTCGTGCTCGGAGAATCGATCGGCGACCTCGCCGGCGCGAAGCTCGCATGGCTGGCCTACCAGAAGTCACGCGAGGGAAAGGGGCCGGAGCCGACGATCGACGGCTTTACGCCGGAGCAACAGTTCTTCCTGTCCTGGGGCCAGTTCCGCGGCGACGAGATCCGCCCGGAATCGCAGCGCACGATGGTCCAGAGCGATCCTCACCCGGTGGCCAAGTTCCGCGTCAACGGCCCGCTCTCGAACCTGCCGGCGTTTGGCGAGGCATTCAGCTGCAAGGCAGGCGATGCGATGGTCCGGCCGAAGGCGGACCGCTGCGAGGTCTGGTAACCCGCGCAGGCGGCCCGCCTTCGAGTCAGGCTGCGGTCAGTCGTGTATGAGCTGGTAGCCGATGATCGCGGCGACCACCGCGCCGGCGATCAACCACTCGTCGTTGGGGCCGCCGCTGTCGTGGTCTCCATACTTGTGGCGGGCGTAGTAGCCGTCTTCGTACCCGCGCTGGAAGCCCTCACGGAAGTAGTGGTTGTACTCGTCCTGGGCGATGTAGCGGCCTTCATATCCGAAGTTGGCGTCCTGGTAAGGAAACGTTGAGCGATAGTCGTACCGCCAACGATCCTGCCGGTCCGCACGGCCCGCCTTGTAGCCCTCGTTGTATCCGGCCTGCAGGGCCTTATCCAGCTCCCGGATGCCGTACCGGTTGGTCGTGTAGGAGCGGCCGTCGCGCATGTACCGGTAATCCGGCGCGGTGTAGTAGAACGGGTCGTTGTTATAGTTGTACCGGGCCTGGCTCAGCTCCGCCCGCTGCAGGCGCATCCGCTCAGCGTACCGCTCCTGCAGCCGCAGCTGCTCGAGCCGGTTCTGCTGTCGCAGGACCTGCTCATTCTTTGCGGCGAGATCCGCACGCAACGCGATGTTCTGCCGGTAGAGCGCGAGCTGCTGCTCCTGCCGCTGGATGCGGGCCTGCTGTTCCTGCTGTGTCAAGCGCCGTTCCGTACGCTGTTGCACGCGCTGCTCCTGCAGCCGCGCCTGCATGCGGGCGTCGGCACGCTCCTCCTGCCGGCGCTCTTCGGCGCGTTGCTGCTCACGCTCGTCCACGCGCGTGTCCTCCCGCTCATCCGTACGGGTGTCCTGACGCTCGTCCGTGCGCTGCTCCTCGCGCTGGTCCTGCTGGCGCGCCTCCTGGCGATCCTGCTCGCGGGCTTCCTCGCGGCGCTCTTCCGCGCGCTGCTTTTCCCGCTCCTGCTCGCGCTGCTCCTCGAGCCTCTTCTGCTCGGCAGCCTTCTTCTGCTCCTCAGCCGCCTGCTGCTCCTGCTGCTGCTTCTTCTTTTTCTTCTTTTCTTCCTCCTTCTTCTTCTCTTCCTCCGTCTGCGGAGTTGCCTGCGACGGGGGCGGCTGCTCAGCCGGCTGGCTGGGCGGGGGCGTCTGCGCCCATACCGGGGGCGGCAAGGCGATCAGCCCGAGAAGCAGGGAGAACGTGATATTCCTGAGTTCGGTTTTCATCAGTCTGTCCTGGTAGCCATTGACGCGTACATTTTTAGTGTGAACGCCTGAATGGAGGCTGAAGGACCAGCGTACGGAGCCGTCGCCTGCCGTCGGAGCGGAGAAATTTCGTCGGGCGCGGCGCCGGAACGCCGTCGGAGTGCGCCTACTCGGTGAAAGAGTTCCCGTCAGTCGTTCAGCGGTTGATTTTCTCCGCGTGCGTCTCCCTGGAATTCGTCACCCAGCATTCGTCGAACACGGAACAGAAGCAGGCGGAGTACGTGAGGCGGTCCATCTCCTTGAACAGCCTTTCGGCACGGGCCTGGTCGATGCACTGGAACATCTGAATGTTCCGCTGCGTGGAAATCGCGGACATGCGCGGGGCCGACGCCGACGTTCTCGGCATTGAGCGTCAGGATCCACTCGCAGCCCCCCCCCGGCGCGACGCTCGACTCCTTGCAATAGAAGGAGCGGTTGAGCTGGATGTACGGCCAGACCGCCGCGCGCTGCCACTCAC
>Ga0075424_100001328_pt1 | contig 21546 bp, 21 predicted proteins | sample SoiMethybrSBSTD3_FD_75301 | JGI IMG/M metagenome (GOLD analysis project Ga0075424, IMG submission 75301) | Bulk soil microbial communities from a Populus tree surrounding site in Tennessee, USA - Soil MetaG P. TD hybrid SBSTD3 | ecosystem: Environmental > Terrestrial > Soil > Tree plantation... | reverse complement strand
CGGCATCCTCGGACTCGTCGTGTTCGTGAAGGCCTTGTCGGCGGTCACGGGTCCCGACAGCCACGGGCGCAGCTACATCTCGGGCGGCCTCACGCTGGCCGTCTTGGTCATGCCGATCGTGATCCTGATCACGATGGAGGCATTGCGCGCCGTGCCTTCCAACATCCGTGAGGGCGCGTACGGCGTGGGCGCCACACGCTGGGAGGTCGTGCGGTCACACGTGCTCCCGAACGCCGCGCCGGGCATCTTCACAGGCGCGATCCTGGCGATGGCCCGCGCGTTCGGAGAGACCGCGCCGCTGCTGCTGGTGGGCGCGGTCACCGGGTACTTCTCGTCGGCCTCGGGCCGCACCCCGCTGGAGGTCCTCCAGGGTCCGTACACCGCCCTCCCAACGCAGATCTTCTCCTTCGCCAAGCTGCCGGCCAACGAGTGGCAGCCGAACACGGCAGCCGCCATCATCGTGTTGCTGGTGGCGATCCTGGCCGTGAACTTCCTCGCCATCTTGTTGAGGAACCGCTATGAGCGAACGTGGTGATCCCATGGAGACGACAGACCTGACAAACCTGCCCGAATCGCACGACCCGCAGGCCTCGACGGACCAGGGGTCCCCGGATCAGGTGGGCCGGATCTCGGTGCGCTTCGACCGCGAGCCGCGCCACATCGACGGCGAGCAGGAGGTCGTCTTCGACGTCCGAGATCTCTCCGTCTACTACGGCGACTTCCGTGCGGTGCGCGACGTGACCCTCCCGATCTACCGCAACCAGATCACCGCGCTGATCGGACCCTCCGGATGTGGCAAGACGACGTTCATCCGTTGCCTCAACCGGATGAACGACCTGATCGAGAGCGCCCGCGTGGAGGGATCCCTCCTGTACCACGGCGTGGATCTGTACGACCCGGCCGTCGATCCCGTCGAGGTCCGCCGGCGCATCGGCATGGTGTTCCAGAAGCCGAACCCGTTCCCCAAGTCGATCTACGACAACATCGCCTTCGGGCCCAAGATCGCCGGCTTCAAGGGTGACATGGACGAGCTCGTCGAGGAGTCGCTGCGCCGGGCGGCTCTCTGGGACGAGGTCAAGGACAAGCTCAAGGAGTCGGGCCTGGCGCTGTCAGGCGGGCAGCAGCAGCGCCTGTGCATCGCCCGGGCGATCGCGACCCGTCCGGACGTGATCCTGATGGACGAGCCGTGTTCGGCGCTGGACCCGATCGCCACGCAGCGGATCGAAGACCTGATGCAGGAGCTCCTGTCCGACTACACGATCGTGATCGTCACCCACAACATGCAGCAGGCCGCCCGGGTCTCGGACCGCACGGCGTTCTTCACGGTCGAGGTGCTCGGGGATGCGGGGCAGCGGACCGGCACGATCGTCGAATACGACCAGACCGAGACGATCTTCACGAACCCGCGCGACCCCCGAACGGAGGACTACGTCACGGGGAGGTTCGGCTGATGACGCGACCGCACTTCCACGAGGAGCTGGAGAAGCGGGAGCTGCGGCTGCTCGCGCTTGGCGAACTGGCCGGCAACGCCGTGCAGAGGGCCGTGGAGGCCGTCATGGAGCACGACGACGACGCGGCCGACGCCGTGGTCGCGGGCGACGACGAGATCGACGCGATCTACCTCGAGCTCGACCGAGAGATGTTCGCGCTCCTCGCGTTGCAGCAACCGGTCGCCGCCGATCTTCGCCTGGTCTCGGTGATCATGCACGCCAGCCTGCACCTGGAACGGATCGGCGATCAGGCCGTGAACGTCGCGAAGGTCTACCGGGTCAGCTCGAACCTCCCGAGGAACGCGGCGATCGTCCAGCAGATCGGCGAGATGGGGCACATCGTCGTCGAGATGGTCCGCGTCGCGATGGACGCGCTACGCCGCCGCGACCTCGAGCTCAGCCTGCGGTTGCCGAAGATGGACGATCCGGTCGACCGGCTCAACCGCAACATGCACTTCGAGGTCGCCAAGCTCGCCGACGAGCCGCGGGCGCTGGAATGGGGCATGCACATGAACCTGGCCGCCCGTGCGCTCGAGCGCGTGGGCGACAACGCCGTCGACATCGGCGAGCAGGTTGCGTTCCTGGTCTCGGGCGAGTTCCGCGAGTTCACCGACGCGTCCCACCCCGGGGGCGTGCCCTCCGATGCATCCTGACGGCGTTCGCATCCTGGTCGTCGAGGACGAGGAGTCCCTCGCGGACTCGGTGCGGTACAACCTCGAGCGCGAGGGGTACTCGGTCTCGGTCGCGTCCGACGGACGGCGCGCCCTGGAGCGCTTCCGTGCCGATCAACCGTCGCTGGTGATCCTGGACCTCATGCTGCCCGAGGTCTCGGGACTCGACGTGTGCCGGACGATCCGGTCGGCTTCGGACGTCCCGATCATCATGGTCACGGCCAAGGACTCGGAGGCTGACAAGGTGGCCGGGCTCGAGCTGGGTGCCGACGACTACGTCACCAAGCCGTTCTCGATGCGCGAGCTCGTCTCGCGCGTGCGGGCCAACCTGCGTCGGACCAGACCCCACGCGGTCCCGTCCCCAGCCGACGAGGTCCTCGAGGGCGGGCCGGTCCGGATGGACGTGGCGCGTCACGAGGTCTCGGTCGGCGATGGGGCCGTCTCGCTGCCTCCCAAGGAGTTCGAGCTGCTCGAGGCCTTCCTTCGGCGGAAGGGGCGCCTGCTGACACGCGACTTCCTGATCGAGGAGATCTGGGGGCCGGACTACTTCGGCGACACCCGGACGCTGGACGTGCATGTGAAGCGCCTGCGCCGCAAGCTCGAAGACGATCCTCACCAGCCCGAACACCTGCTCACCGTGCGTGGGCTCGGGTACAAGTTCGTCGACTGAGCGCCGCGGCCTTGGCCCGTCGGTTACCGTGAGGGATAATCCGTCCTCCACGTGCAAGGAGCCGGAAACGGACGCTTCCCCAGCCGCCGACATCGCCGACGACGCTCGGTACCTGAATCGAGAGTTGTCCTGGCTCGAGTTCAACGCCCGCGTGCTCGCGCTCGCCGAGGACGCCTCGCTCCCGCTGCTCGAACGGGTCAAGTTCGTCGCGATCTTCGCGAACAACATGGACGAGTTCTTCCAGGTCCGCGTCTCGGGCCTGCAGGAGCAGGTCGAGGCGGGGGTGGTGAAGCGATCGCCCGACGGCAGGACGCCCGCTGAACAGCTCGAGGGGATCCGCGAGAGGGCGCAGGAGCTGTCGGACCGCGCGGCGACGGTGTTCGCCATCGAGCTCATGCCGGCGCTCGAGAAGGAGCGGATCCGGATCGTGCGCTCGTTCGACGCGTTGGACCCGGCGGACCGGACCTTCCTCCGGCGGGAGTTCGACGAGCGCATCTTCCCGGTGCTGACCCCGCTCTCGGTCGACCCCGCCCATCCCTTCCCGTACATCTCGAACCTGTCCCTGAACCTCGCGGCGTTGGTGCGTGACCCGATGACGGGCGTCCGCAGGTTCGCGCGCGTGAAGGTGCCGCCGCTGCTGCCGCGCTTCGTACCGCTCCCCGACGGGGAGCGGTTCGTCCCGCTCGAGACGGTCATCGCGGCGCACCTGGATCGGCTGTTCCCGGGGATGGAGCTCGTCGCGTATTACACGTTCCGCCTGACGCGCGACGCGGATCTCGAGGTCGAGGAGGACGAGGCCGAGGATCTGCTCGAGGCGATCCAGAGCGTGCTCCGCCGTCGCCGGCGCGGCGCGAACCCGGTCCGGCTCGAGGTCGACGAGACGATGAGCCACGAGGTGCTCGAGCTCCTTCGCCGCGAGCTCGATCTCGAGGAAGAGGAGGTCGTCGTGACGCCCGGGCTGCTCGACCTGAGCGCCACGTGGTCGCTGGTCGAGCTCGACCGTCCCGAGCTGAAGCACGGACCCTGGGTCCCGGTCACGCAGCCGCGCCTGGCGAACGGCGATGGTCCACCCGATCTGTTCCGGGTGCTCCGGGCCGGCGACGTCCTGGTCCATCATCCCTACGACTCCTTCTCCTCCTCGGTGGAGGCCTTCGTGGAGCAGGCCGCCCGAGATCCGGACGTCCTCGCGATCAAGCAGACGATGTACCGCACGTCGACGCAGGAGAGCCCGATCATCCGTGCGCTGATCCGCGCCGCGGAGCTCGGCAAGCAGGTGGTGGCGCTGGTCGAGCTCAAGGCCAGGTTCGACGAGGAAGCCAACATCACCTATGCGCGGGAGCTCGAACAGGCGGGCGTGCACGTCGTCCACGGCGTGGTCGGGCTCAAGACCCACGCGAAGATCTCGCTCGTCGTGCGGCGTGAGGCCGGGGGGGTCCGCCGGTACGCCCATGTCGGCACCGGCAACTACAACCCGGTGACCGCCCGGCTGTACGAGGACATCGGGCTCCTGACGGCCGACGCCGAGATCGGCGCCGATCTCACCGATCTGTTCAACCTGCTGACCGGCTACAGCCGGCAGCGGGAGTACCGCCGGCTGCTGGTGGCCCCGGAGTACCTGCGTCCGGAGATGGTGGACCTGATCCGAGGCCAGGCGCGGGAAGGCGGCCGGATCGTGTTGAAGATGAACGCGCTCGTGGACCCCGACATGGTCGACGCGTTGTACGAAGCCTCCCGGGCCGGCGCCGAGATCGATCTGATCGTCCGGGGGATCTGCTGCCTGCGTCCGGGCATCCCCGGCCTGTCCGAGCGGATCACCGTCCGTTCGCTTGTCGGCCGGTACCTCGAGCACTCCAGGATCTTCCGGTTCGGCGAGCGGCGAGAGGCCAGCCACTACATCGGTTCGGCCGACCTGATGCAGCGAAACCTCGACCGGCGGGTGGAGGCGCTGGTGCCGGTCTCGGACCCGTCGCTGGCCGCTCGGCTCGACGAGATCCTGGACGTATTGATGCAGGACGACATGCTCTCGTGGACGCTCGGCTCGGACGGGACGTGGACCAAGGTGCGGGGCGAGCGCGGGATCGACGCGCAGCAGCGCCTCCAGGAGCTGGCGGTCGAGCGCGCGGGCTCGCCCAAGGCGTGAGCACGACGGCCGCGTCGACGAACCTCGAGCGGGAAGCCAAGCTCCAGGCGCCCGCCGGGTTCCGCCTCCCCGAGCTCGGCGGCGACGGGCTGGTCGCCACCGGGATGGACCCCCAGCGGCTCGTCACGGTCTACGTGGACACCCCCGACCTGCGGATCGCTCGGTGGGGGAGCAGCCTGCGATACCGGCAGGGCGAGGGCCACGACAACGGATGGACGGTCAAGCTCCCGTCACCTACCAACGGATCACAGCTCGTCCGGACCGAGGTGAACTTCGAAGGTGACGACGCGAGGAAGCTGCCGACGGCCGCCGCCGACCTTCTCCGCGCCTACGTCCGTGGGCAGGAGCTGGCGCCCGTGGCCCGGCTGCACACCGTTCGCCGAGGTGTCGAGATCGGCGACGACGCGGGCAGGCGGCTGGCCGTGGTGACCGACGATGAGGTCTCGGTGATGGACGGACGCCGCGTAGCGAGCAGGTTCCGGGAGCTGGAGGTCGAGCTCGACCCGCAGGCCGAGGACGACCTCTCTGAGAGACTGATCGACCGGCTGACGCGGGCCGGCGCCGGCCCCCTCGACAATGTTCCGAAGCTCGTGCGAGCGCTCGGTCCCCGCGCCGCGTCGCCGCCGGACGTCGAGGTGGCCGAGGTCGACCAGGACGCCACCGTGGCCGAGGTGGTCCGGCGGGAGCTTGCGACCTCCGTCGTGCGCCTGCTTCGCCACGATGCCGGCGTTCGTCTGGGGGAGGATCCCGAGGCCGTCCACCAGGCGAGGGTCGCCACGCGGCGCGTCCGGTCGGCGCTCCGGACGTTTCGGGACGTGCTCGACCCCGAGTGGGGCGGATCGCTGCGGGGCCGGTTGAAGCAGGTTGCCGGCGGGCTCGGGGCCGTCCGCGACACCGAGGTCCTGCGCGACCGGCTCCGTTCGAGCGGGCGGTCGCTGCCCGAGGGCGACCGCGAGGGCCTCGAGGAGCTCGTGACGATGCTCGAGTCGACCCGGGACGAGGCGCGCGAGCGGCTGCTGGCGGCGATCCGGGAGCCGACGTACGTGGCCCTGCTCGACGAGCTCGTCGAGGCCGCCCGCGAACCCCGCGTGCTCGAGGACGCGGCAGGCGCACCCGCGGTCAGCGAACTGGCGTCGGCCCTCGAGCGGCCCTGGACGCATCTCGAGCACGCCGTCGAAGGGGCCCGGGAGGACGCATCGGACGCCTCGCTGCACGCCGTTCGGATCCGCGCCAAGCGAGCTCGGTACGCGGCCGAGGCCGTCTCCCCGGTGTTCGGCAAGCGGGCCGTTGCGTTCGCCGACGCGGCTGCCGATCTCCAGGACGTGCTCGGCGACCACCAGGATTCGGTCGTGGCGAGGGCGTGGTTGCGAGCGGCGGCACAGGACGGAGCCGACGCGTTCGTCGCGGGAGAGCTGGCGGCGATCGAGGCCCAGGCGGCCGCTGAGGCACGAGCGGCGTGGCCCAAGGCTTGGAAGGCGCTGTCCCGCAAGCGACTGCGCTTCTGGGTGTGAGCCAACCCGTCCGCGCGGCCGGAGGCATCGTCCTGCGGGGCGAGGGGGGCGACCGATCGGTGGCCCTGGTGCACCGTCCGCGGTACGACGATTGGTCCTTCCCCAAGGGCAAGCTCGAGGACGGCGAGGACGAGGCGACGGCGGCCCTGCGCGAGGTGGAGGAGGAGACCGGCCTGCGGTGCCACCTCGGGCCGAGCGTCGGCGCCGTGACCTATCGGGATCGTCGAGGCCGGGCCAAGGTCGTTCGGTACTTCCAGATGGATGCCGACGGGGGCCGGTTCGCCCCGAACCAAGAGGTGGACGAGCTTCGGTGGGTGCCCCTGGAGGACGCGCCGCGGCTGCTGAGCTATGCCCACGACCGCAGGCTGTTGCGGTGGGTCGCGAAGGGGACGCCGGCCTTCGCGTCGGCGCTCTACGTCGTTCGACACGCCAAGGCCGGCGTCCGCGAGGCCTGGCCGGGTCCCGACCAGGAGCGGCCGCTTACCCGACGGGGCAGGAAGCAGGCGCTGCGCCTCATCGATCGGTTCCGCGGCCTGGACATCCAGCGGATCCTCTCCAGCCCGTACCTACGGTGCATCCAGACCGTGGAGCCCCTGGCCCAGGCTCGAGGGCTCCCGGTCGAGGTGGCCACCGAGCTGCGCGAGGGCGCGAGCCCGGACGAGCTGCTCCGTGGTCTCGCGACGTTCGGCGACCGCTCCACGGTCGTCTGCGGCCACGGCACCGAGATCCGGTCGATGATCGATCGGCTCGAGGCCGGGGGCGCGACGATCGAGGGCGCCAGCGGGATCGGCAAGGGCTCGGTCTGGGTCCTGGATCGGGAGGGCGAACGGATCGTGGCCGCGCACTACCTGCCGGCGCCGCCCGGCTAGGACATGGCCTCCGACACGCGGTTCGCCGTGCTCGATCTTGGCAGCACCACCTTCCAGCTCCTGGTCGCGGATGCGGATACGGAGGGCTCGCTCACGCCTGTGCTCCGCGACCGCGTCGTGCTGAACCTCGGGCGGGTGCTCGCCGGCAAGGGTCGCATCCCCGACGACGTCGCCGGACGCGCCGCCGAGACCGCCCGGCGTCTGGCCGATCTCTCGGTCCGCATGGGGGCGGACCACGTGGTCCCGCTCGCGACGAGCGCACTGCGGGACAGCCCCGACCGAGAGGCGCTGGCCTCGCTGCTCGGGGGCGCGGTCGGGACGGATATCCGGTTCATCGACGGGCGCGAGGAGGCCCGCCTCACGTTCGCGGGCGTGACGGCGAGCGTCGCGCTCGGGGAGGGTCCGACCCTGCTGCTCGACCTCGGCGGGGGGAGCCTCGAGGTCGCGCTCGCGGGCCCCGAGGGGCTCCGCTGGGGGCGGAGCCTGCCGATCGGCGCCGGACGGATAACGGGCCTGCTGGTCACGCACGACCCGCCGACGCGCGACGAACGCAAGACGGTGCGGTCGGCGGTCGAGGAGGCCGTGGCGCCGCTGGTTCGGGATGTCGCCGCGGCCGGGCCGGCCAGGTGCGTCGCGAGCGGTGGGACCGCCGGCGCTCTCGCGCGTGTGCTCGCCGCGCGTCGGTGGGGGACGCCGCCCGCCTCCCTCAACCAGTACGAGGTGACGGTGTCCCAGCTCCGCGAGCTGACCCGCGAGCTCGCCTCGCTGTCGCTGGCCGAGCGCCTCCGCGTGCCGGGCATGGACATACGACGTGCCGAGCTCCTGCCGGCCGGTGGGTGGATCCTGACGAGCGCCGCGGGAGAGCTCGGCGCGAAGCGCCTCGTGCACTCCGAATGGGGGTTGCGCGAAGGCGCGGTGCTCGACGCGCTCGGGCTCGCCGACCGCCCGACACCGACGCCGGACCAGCTCCGGCGCCGATCGGTCGACCGGCTGGTCCGCGCATGGGGTGAAGACCGGAGGCACGTGGATATCGTCGCCCGGATCGCCCAACGGCTGTTCGACGACACGGCCGAGCTGCACCGTTTGGGAGCGCTCGAGCGTGAGGTGCTCGGTCACGCCGCGCGGCTGCACGAGATCGGTGCACGGATCTCGCCGGCCCGGTTGCACAAGCACGGCGCCTACCTCGTCGAGAACGCCGGTCTACGCGGGTTCCCACCCGACGAGATCGCGATGATCGCCTCCCTCGTGCGGTTCCATCGCGGGAAGGACCCGCGGACCGTGTACCCGCCGTTCGCGGCCCTGTCCGACGCGGATCGCGAGACCGTCGTACTGCTGGTGGGAATGCTGCGGATCGCGCACGCGATCGGACGTGGGCCCGAGGGCGACCGGCTCGAGGTCGCGACCGACCCACGCGACGGCGTGGTCCACGTCGTGATCTCTGGCTCGGACAACCCGGACGCCGCGGTCGCGGAGGCCCGCTCGGCGGCGGCCCTGCTCGGGCGGACGCTCGGCGGCCGGATCGAGATCGGGGTGGGCATCGCCGGCCGCCGCTGACGCGCACCACGGGCGCACGGTCACGGGTCCCGCGGCGCCAGCCAGCTCGCGAGGTACGCGACGCGCTCGAACCCGATCCGGTCGTAGATGCGCGCCGCGCCGCCGTCGGGCTCGGCGAGCAGGAAGACTCGGTCCGCGCCCATTGCGGTGGCCTCCGAGACGCACCTCCGCGTGAGCACCTCAGCATGCCCGCGGCGTCGTGCGTCGGGGAACGTGACGACGTGATCGACGAATCCCGTGCCCTCGAGCACCAGGAGCGCCGCGAGGGCGACCCGGCGGCCGCCGTCGACCACCGAGAACCAGCGGCGGCCGGCCGGGATCAGGACGCCGCGCTCCATCGCCTCCAGCTGGTCGAGCGTGTCCGCGTCCGAGATGTCGAACAGTCGCGCCGAGTCCCGATGCTCGGACCAGAACGGCCCGTCGAACGCCGAGACCTCCTCGACCCCGTCCATGCGCTCGACGTCGCGACCGGCGGCCACCATCACCAGGTCCCACACGATCCGTTCGCCGCGGGTGCTCGCGGCGGCGATCAGATCCGTCTGGTCCTCGGGGTGGAAGACCACGACGTGGGAGCGCTCACTGCCGCTGGCGCGCATCGCCGGAACGAGTGCATCCTCGATCTCCTCGAGCCGGACCGGCTGCCGGGTCTCGACCCTCGCGTAGTTCGGCTCCTGGATCGCCGGGAACCGAGCGTCCGACACGACGGCGCCCCACCACCACGCCTCCGTGCGTTCGAACAGGTCGTCCTGAGCACGCCAGAAGCGCAGGAGCGGTTCGAGGTCGGCCACCCGGCCATCTTCGCAGCCGATGTGCGCGGTCTCCGCCGGGGCGTCTTCGGACGCTCGTGCTCCCGAGGGGCTGCGATAGGCTCGCCCCGCCGTGATCACCTGTCGCGTCTACCACGACGGCTCGCTCAAGCGCGAGATGCCGTTCGACGCGCGGACCATCGAGGAGGCGCGCGAACGCGATCAGCGCGTCTGGATCGACGTCGTCGACCCCACCGACTCCGAGCTCACCGAGCTGCAGGCCAAGCTGGGTCTGCACGAGCTCGCGATCGAGGACAGCCGCAATTGGGGGCAGCGCGCGAAGGTCGACTTCTATCCGCAGCACCTGTTCCTCGTCGCCCACGGGATCGACCAGGACGGGCAGGGCGAGCTCGTCGACCGGGAGGTGCACCTGTTCGCCGGTCAGGGCCTCTACGTCGCCACGATCCGCCGCGAGCCGAGGTTCGACTTCGCCAAGGTGGCGGCGCGGCTCGAGAGCGCACCGGATCTGTCCAAGGAGGGGATCGGGTTCCTCCTGTACCTCATGCTCGACGAGATCGTCGACGGGTACCTGGACGTGATCGAGCGGTTCGAGGACGCGGCCGACGACATCGAGGACGACCTGGCGACCGAGGAGGAGGGGTCGGAGGGCGCGGCGACGCGCTCGCTCGCGCAACGCATCTTCCGCCTCCGTCAGCGGGTCGTGCGGTTCCGGCGCCTCGCGGCGCCGATGCGCGAGGTCGTCGACCTGCTGATCGAGGCGCCGACGATCGTGACGCCGGCGCTCCTGCCGTACTTCCGCGACGTCCTGGATCACGTGATCCGGATGGCGGAGCTGAGCGACAACGTCCGGGACCTGCTCACCTCGGCGCGGGAGCTGCAGCTCGCCCAGGTCGCCAGCCGGCAGAACGTCGTGACGAAGCAGCTGACCGCCTGGGCCGCCATCATCCTCATCCCGACGCTGATCGCCGGGATCTACGGGATGAACTTCCGCCACATGCCCGAGCTCGACTGGGAGCTCGGCTACCCGTTCGCGCTCGCGCTGATGGGTGGGTCCGCCTTCGCGCTGTACCGAAGCTTCCGCAAGCGCGAGTGGCTCTGAGATGTGCCGAGCCCTGAAGGTCCTGTGCGTGGCGGAGGACGGATCCGCGCTCGCCGAGCTGAAGCGAGCGGCGGTCTCGGCAGAGTGGGAGCTCGCGCCCGGCGCGACGACCGAGGAGGACGCGATCAGCCAGCTGCATGCCGAGCGTCCGCACGTCCTCGTCGTGTTCGGATCCTTCCCGACCCTGGTGGAGCGGGCGCTCGAGGCGTCCCCGTACCTGCGCGTGATCTCGGACCGCGCGATCCCGGGGGCGGTGGCGGTCGGCTCGCTCGAACAGGTCCGCGCGGCCGTCAAGTCGTCGAACGGTCCCGGCGGCCCGGTCCGCGCGTAGCCGCCGCGGACCGGGCCGTGTCGATGTGGCTAGGCGCAGCCGACCCAGGGGCTCCACGAGCCCGCGGCGTGCGCCATGCGAACGGACACGATGATGTTCGCTCTCCCGTTGAACACCGAGCGGTCGTCTTGTCCCCACTGTTCGGCGCGTCCGGGCCAGTACATGGTCGACTGCTGGAAGAGCCCGGCGTACCCGCCCGAGTTGTAGGCGCGGGGATCGAGGTTGGATTCGCACCGCGCCACCGAGATGGCCTGTCCCGGCGTTCCGGGGCTGTCCCACCGGCGAGCGGCGCATCGGATGAGCTGCTTGACCTGCCAGGTCCCCGCTCGCCAGTCGTAGTCGCAGACGCGGACGGGGACGATCATCGCCTCTCGGGCGACCGCCGTGGTGGCCGGCGCCAGCAGCGAGGCGCTCGCGAGCGCCGCGACGAGCGCGCGGCGCATCGTGGGTCGTCTGATCATGTGTGGTTGTCACCCCCGCGATGGACCGGGTTGGAGACCGGGTCCGCGCCGTGCTCGAGCGGGCGTGCCTGAGCAGGCTCGCGGTAGGTCGTGGGTGCTGGATCACCTCCTCGAGTTCGAACACCGTGTGACCTATCGACGTCTCCGGTCGTCGGGTCCCTGCTCGTCCCCAGCCCGCGCGTCGGCCATCCATGGCAGGTGGATGCACGACGAGGGGGGAGGGGGGAGGGCCGGACTCGAACGTCCGTTTGTGTCCGAACGACCGTACCAGCGCCCTCCGACACGGTTGTGACCGAGGGTCACGTCGCCCGTCTCGTAGCATGGGGACGTGCCGACCAAGGTCCTGCTCGCCGCTCCCCGGGGCTACTGCGCGGGGGTCGAGCGCGCCGTCGAGGCAGTAGAACGGGCGCTCGAAACGCACGGCCGTCCCGTCTTCGTCCGCAAGCAGATCGTCCACAACGCGCACGTGGTCCGCGATCTCGAGGCCAAGGGCGCGGTCTTCGTCGAGGAGGAAACCGAGGTGCCCGAGGGCGCCGTGGTCGTCCTGTCCGCGCACGGCGTCGCGCCGCAGGTCTACGCGAACGCCGAACGCCGGCGGCTCACCGTCCTGGACGCGACGTGCCCGCTCGTCACGAAGGTGCATCTGGAGGCCCGGCGTTTCGCCGCCCACGGACGGACGATCGTGCTGATCGGCCACGCGGGCCATGAGGAGGTCGTCGGCACGACGGGCCAGGCCCCGGGCGGCACGGTCCTGGTGCAGAACGTCGACGAGGCGCGTTCGGTACAGGTGCTCGATCCCGAGAACGTCTCGTATCTCACGCAGACGACGCTGTCGGTGGACGAGACCAACGAGATCGTCGAGGCGCTCCGCGACCGGTTCCCCTCGATCCAGGGACCGCCGCGCGAAGACATCTGCTACGCGACCCAGAACCGACAGGACGCGATCAAGGAGGTGGCGCGTCGTTCCGACGTGGTGCTCGTCATCGGCTCGGACAACTCGTCGAACTCCAACCGCCTCGCCGAGGTCGCGCGCGATCTCGGTACCCGGGCCTACCTCGTCGACGACGAGACCGAGGTCGACCCGGCGTGGCTCGAAGGCGCGCGGGTGGTCGGCCTGACGAGCGGTGCCTCGGCACCCGAGCGGCTCGTGGACCGGCTGCTCGCCTGGCTGGCGGCTCAGGGCGCGACCGAGGTCGAGGAGGTCCGCCTCGCCGAGGAGCATCTGCGGTTCTCCGACGTTCGCGTCTGACGCGAACCTCGGCGGCCGATCGGGGAGGGGCGGCTCAGCTCCAGGCGGAGAACTGGTCGCGGTCCTCCTCGTCGGTTTCCGAGAACGCGATCGCGACCAGGGTTCGGGTGTCCTCGATGCCGTCGATCGGCAGGAGCCGGTTCACGATGACCGGCGCCGCCTGTTCCCACGGGAACGGGATCTCGACGATCAGGTCGTGTTCGCCCGCGATCATCGCGACGGCCGAGACCTCCTCGAGCCCGGCGATCGTGTCGGCGACCCGAGCGGCCGCACCGGACGAGGCCTTCACGTGGACGAAGCACGCCGGTCCCGGTTCCTGCATCGGGATCGGCGTCCGCGTCCCCTCCTCGCCGGACAACGCGGAGACGTGGAGGGGGACGACCGGGGCGGTCATCGTCCGCTCGACGCCCTCGATCAGATGGATCCCGCGGACCACCTCCTCGGAGATGCCGAGCAGATCGGGCCCCTGCACCGCCGCGAGCACGTCCCACGCACCCACGACCGCGACCGCCGCGCGGACGCCCCCCACGTTCTCGAGCTGGACGACCACGTCCTCGACCTTGCCCGGACGAACCCGCAGGTAGACGAACGCGTCCACGCGGGCAGGCTAGGTCCGCGACCCGCTCGGGGCAAGGACCGGCGCGCGACTCAGGACGCGGCGGGAGCCGAGACCCGGCACAGCGCGTCGAGCGCCTCGGCGCCCTCCTCGGGTCCGACGGCGATCAGCCGGTCGCCGGCGCGGAGCACGAAGGGGCCGCGCGGTCGGTAGATCCACCGGGCGCCCCGCTGGACCGCGAGCACGAACATCCCGGTCTCGGTCTCGAGCCGGAGGTCCTTCAGGCTCCGTCCGTCGGCCGGGGTGCCGGCCTCGACCACCGTCTCCGCCGAGATCTCCTCGGCCTCCTCGAGCGCGATCTGGATGACGGGGTGGAGCGGTTCGCCGTGCTCGACGTACCAGGTGAGGTCGCGCGCCGCGTCGCACATCGACTCGCTCGCGCTGCCCAGTCGCAGCAGGCCGCGCAGCTCGTCCGGGTTCCGCGCCTCCGGCGCCGCGCGGAGCACCCACGACTCGAGCTCGTCGTGCAGCGCGTCGCTGCGAGCCTCGAGCGCGCCGACCTCGGCCGCCAGCGCGCGGTTGTTGAACAGGATCGAGGAGTAGGCCAGGCCGACCGCCGCCTCGGAGAGGTCCTTCAGCTCCACCAGGATGTCGACGGCGCGGTCGAGCTCGGACAGCGGCGGCGCGTCGTCGTCATCGGGTTCGGGCCGCCCGGGTGCGCCCGCGAGCTCGCGGAGCAGCGTCACGCCCTCCTCGGGCCCGCGCACGAGCAGGACGTCGCCCTCGGAGAGCACATCGTCGGGGCCGGGGTCGAACTGCCACTCGATCCCGCTGCGGATCGCCATGACCCACATCCCCGTTTCGGTGGGGAGCGAAAGCTCGCGGAGCGCGCGGCCGATCACCTGCGCGCTTGCGCGGACCTTGACCCGAGCCGTCATCTCGTCGGCGTGGCGGAGGTCGCGCCGGAGCCCGTCGGGGATCCCGAGCCGAGCCTCGACGACCCGCGCGATGTCGGAGGCGGCGTCCCCGATCTTCTCGATCGCGCTCGCGATCCACAGGACGCCGGCCATCCCCTCCGCGTCCTCGGGGCTGCGGGCGGCGAGCATCGCCACCTCGCGAAGGCGACGGAGATGGCCGTTCATCCGCTCCTCGAGCCGCTCGACCTCCCGAGCGAGTTTGTCCTCGTTGAAGAACACCGCGGCGTACGCGAGGTCGACCATCAGCTCGGAGGCGTCCTTCGCCTCGACGAGCAGGTCCTTCACGCTCTTCGGTTGGTCATCCATTCGGGAGCACCCCCAATGATGTCATGACGAACAGAACGACGGCCACGCCCGCGAGGTCCATCACGCTCGTGATGATCGGCACGCTCTGGTCGTCGGGGTCCAGGCCGAACCGGAAGGTCCCGATCGCGAGGTAGTAGCCCGCGACCAGCGTGATCGGGGTCACGATGAGACCGGCCAGGACCGTCCCGAGGACCAGCGAGCCGAGCGACGGCATGCCGACCAGATCGGTCGCGACCCCGAGCGCATAGGCCACCACCCCGACCATCGCGAACACGGCGATCGAGAGCCCCGAGACGATCGAGGCGTCGACGAGCGCGGGGATCTCGGGAAGCCCGCGGGCCGTGATCACACCGATCTGGAGCTTGGAGGCCGTCCGCGAGGTGAAGATGCCACCGAGCGCGCCGGCCTGCGACACGAAGGGCGGGATCAACGCAAGCAGCACCGGCACCGCCACCAGCTGTCCCTGTCGAGCCCGCAACAGCGTTCCCGCCAGGATGTCGAGGATCGGCGTCAACAGGATCACGGCGGTCATGTCGACCACGATCCGGCGGATCACCCGATCGGCGACCGTGTAGGAACGGATCGCCGCGTACACGGCCACCGCGATCGAGATCACCGCGGCCGGGACCGCGATCAGGTCGGAACGCAGCAGGTAGGTCGCGAGGAACAGGCTCGGCAGCGTCGTCATGTCGCCCAGGGCCGTGACCATCGGGGTGGAGACGGAGTCGAGGTCCCAGCCGCGCCGGTAGGACAGGACCGACAGCGTCAGCGTGATCATCAGGATCAGCGCCGACCCGAGCGCGCCCCCGACGATCGAGACCGTCGCGAGGCGCCACAGCGAGATCGAAGGCTCGCCGAACGCCGCCGAGGCGAGCGACGACAGGATCGCGAGCCACAGGGCGGACGAGAACGTCGTGACGACCGCGACGTAGACGTTCCGCTGCAGGACACCCCCGGGCCGGAGCGTCGGCTCGAGCAGACCCGCGACGTTCGCGGTGCCGAGCCGAGCGCCGATCGCCCCGAAGATCGTCCCCTTCATCCCGACCGCGGCCGGGATCAAGACGATCAGGCCGGGCAGCTCCTCGAGCGTTCCGGTGATGTGCGCGAGGGTGAGTCCGGCGACGAACCCCGCCAGCGTGCTGAGGGCGAGCGCGACCAGACCCTGCCGAAGGGTCCGTTGCTCTGCACGCCAGTAGGCCCACAGAAGCCGAGCACGACGTGGCAACGCCATAACGGTTCGCTCATCGGGTCCTTGTTTCCTTGGCTCGTTCCTCGGCTCGCCCAGCGGCTCGGGTTCGGCCGCGGAGCGGGGCTCGGGGCTCGGGGCAGTATGCGCTCGGCTTGCCTGCGGGACAACCCCGTTCGGTGACGACCGGGTGAGGTCAGTCGACCCAGTCGCGCGTCAGGTACAGCCAGAAGGCGAGACCCGCGTACGGACCGTAGCGGCGGAACCGACGCTCGATGCCGGCGTCGCTCACCTTCGCGCGTCCGACCTTCTTCGCGTAGGTGGGCCGGGTCCACGAGTCGAGGATCAGCCGATGGTACCGGCCGAGGGTCATCATGATGTGCGCGGCCGCGTAGGGCCCGACCCCCGGCAGCGCGAGCAGCCGATCCTCGAGCTCCTGGTCCGACAGCTCCTCCGCCGTCGCGGTCGCGAACGCCTCCAGGTCGAGCTGGCCCCGGTCGATCGACCGCGCGAGCTGCTGAAGGTACGCGCCGCGGTATCCGGTGCGCGCCACGTCCCTGTAGAAGGACTCCCCCGCCTCCGCCATCGTCGCCGGGGTCGGGAAGGCCCGGCCCCATGGGCCGTGCGGCTCCGCGCCCGACGCCCGTTCCCCGAGATGCTCGACGATGGCGTGGACCATCCGCGTGGTGGCGGACCACGTGCAGTTGGTCGTGCAGATCGTCTTGACCACGTCCTCGAACACGGTCGGGCTCTGGACCATGCGGCCCGCCCCGCTCGTCACCCACGCCAGGTCGGGGTCGCCGGACGCGGCCTCGTAGAACGCCGAGAGGTCGGCGTCGAGGCGCAGGACGTGACGGACGGTCGCGGCGAGCCGGGCCGTCGCCCGCTCCGACGCCGGCGGCCCCTGGATCGAGACCCTCGCGTGCCCCGCGCGACCGGCGGCGATCAGCACCGTCCGCGGGCGCCCGCGGCCGGCCCGAAGCGTGAGCTCGACCGACCGGTAGTCGGACGAGGGTCGCATCGGAGGCAGGTCGACGAACCCGTGGGAGTTGAGCGTCCTGACCAGGTCGACGGGCTCGCCGCCGGGACCGCGCAGACGCAGGTCGAACGAGGTCACCCTTCGGTCCGCTGTCGCTCCCGCCAGGCGCGAACCTTCGCCCGATTGCCGCACGTCGACATCGAGCACCACCGCCCGGAGCGGTTCTTCGAACGGTCGTAGAAGACCGAACGGCAGGTCTCGTCGGCGCAGAGCTTGAGGTGGTCGAAGCTCCCGTCGAAGGCGCTCACGAACGCGATCGACACGATCGCGCCGTACGCCGCGGCGACGCCCGAGCCCTTCGGCTCCAGGGTGGGGGCGTGGGCGGCGTGGAAGTGGGGGTGCAGGCCGGACGCCAGCCCGATCCGGTCGAGCACGTCGGCGTCCCGTGCCGAGACGGGCTCGTCGTCGCCGGCGAGGATCAGGTTCCGGATCGCATCGCGGAGCGCGAGGTAGGTCTCACGGTCGGCGTGGGTGAAGCGTTCCTGTTCCGAGAGGAGGCTTCGCTCGACGAGGAAGCCTCGGATCTGCTCGGAGGGGGGTTCGAGGTGCGTCCCCTCTGTGTCGTGGACGTGCAGGTTGACGAACCGCTGGAGGAGCTCGAGATCTCCCGGCGCCGGGGGAGTGTCCCCGTGGGGCGAGAAGTCGAAGGTAGCCATGAGCCTCCGAGTGTACACCGTCGAAATCGGTTGACAAGTTACGCTAACCACTATAGGGTCCGTGGCAGGTTACGTGGCGGATGATCGAGCCAAGGACGGGCCGTCGAGAAGGACCGAAGGGGAAGGCGAGGTGGACCGATGCTCACACCGTCGATGTACCGCGAGATGGGTCGGATCCGAGCCGCGTCCCTCCGCGACGACGCGCGAGGTGGTCGGCGGGGACGGGCGATGCGCCGCCGCCGGGACTCGATCCGGGCGGCCCTCGGCGCCGGGCTCGTGAGCGCCGGCTCACGGCTGCTGCGGGGGGTGGCCTGATGGGATCGATCGAGATCGTGCTGACGATCCTCGTCGTGGCGTTGCTGTGGGTGGCCGCGGTGGCGTTCGGCCGTGACTCCCGCGAGGACGGCGAACGGCGATCCGCGGGCGACCCGCCCCTGCGACTCTAACCACGGGCCACAGGCCCGGACTCGTACGATGATCGCGTGACGCTCGAGTTCACCGACTGGGCCGTCGAGATCCTGCAACGCACGCACGAGGCCGCTCGCAGGTTCAATGCCGCCGCCACCGTTCGGATCCATCGGGCGGGCGACGGCGTGGCGTTCGACCTCGTTGACGAACGCGAGGACGGTGACGAGCTGGTGGCCGAGCACGGATTCGAGCTGTGGGTCGCGCCGGGTCTCGAGGGCACCGTCGACGTGGTCGAACCCCACGACCGGCTGGTCCTGCGCGCGCCGGGCGATCCCGAGCGGAGCGTTCGATCGCCGCACTGACCCCGAACGACGGTCGCCGAACGGACCACCTACCGATGACCGGCGCACGGCGACGGCTACACTTCCTCGCACCGTGACCCCGGCTCCAGAAACCGCACCCGCGCTCCGCGCCCTCGGCGGCGCCGGCCCGGTCATGCTGATCGGGGGCGCCGAGGACAAGGTCCGGGACAAGCTGATCCTGTCGCGGTTCGCGACCTTCGCCGGGGGGCCGGACGGCCACGTCGCGGTGATCGCGACCGCCTCCTCGCTCGGCGACGTCGCGACCGAGCGCTACCGGGAGCTGTTCGAGGGTCTCGGCATCGGCCGAGTGACCGGCCTGCGTCCCGAGGAGCGGTACGAGGCCGAGGCCCCCGAGCTCGCCGCCGCCTTGCACGACGCGACCGCGGTCTTCCTCACGGGCGGGAACCAACTCCGCCTCTCCTCGGTCGTCGCCGGCACCCACCTCGCCGATGCGATCCACCGGGCCCACGACCGCGGCGCCGTGCTCGCGGGGACGTCCGCCGGCGCGAGCGCGATGGCGACGCACATGATGGCGTTCGGCCGTGCGGGCGAGACCCCCAAGCAACGGATGGCGCAGCTCGCCGCCGGGCTCGGCGTGCTGCAGGGCGTCGTGATCGACCAACACTTCGAGCAGCGTGGCCGGTTCGGCAGGCTGCTTGCCGTGATCGCCCAGTCGCCGTCGTTGCTCGGCATCGGTCTGGACGAGGACACGAGCGCGATCGTCTACGCGGATCGAACGATGGAGGTCGTCGGCAAGGGCGCCGTGACCGTGGTCGACGGTTCCCGCGTGCAGACGGACGCCCACCAGGCCAAGGGCCACCGGCCGATCATGGTCTCGGGCGCGGTCGTGCACTCGCTGCCCGACGGCACATGGTTCGACCTGCGCGGCCGCACGCTGCTCGCCGAGGTGTCCGGCGTGGAACGCGAGGCCTCTGAGTGAGCGAGAGCCGGACCCGCTCGCGAGCGGACCGCCGGCGGGCGAAGGACGAGTCGGCCGCGGCCAAGCGTCCGCTCGCGCCCGACCTCAGGGTGGTCGAGAAGCAGGTGTTCCGGGGTCCGAACTACTGGTCGTACGACCCGGCGATCCGGCTGCTCGTCGACCTCGGAGCACTCGAGGACTGGCCGTCGAACACGATCCCGGGCTTCGTCGACGGCCTGGTGGAGATGCTGCCGGGCATCGCCGAGCACTCGTGCTCCCTCGGCCGCCGTGGCGGGTTCGGCGAGCGGTTGAGGGAGGGGACGTGGCTCGGGCACGTCGCCGAGCACATCGCGCTGGAGCTCCAGCGCGAGTCGGGGGCCCACGTGTACCGGGGCAAGACCCGGAGCGCGGGCGAGGCCGGGCGCTACAACGTGATCTACGGCTACTGGGAGGAGCGGGTCGGCCTGGCCGCCGGCGACCTGGCCGTCCGGCTGGTGAACCAGCTCGTTCGGCCGGCCGAGGAGTTCGACTTCCTCGTCGAGCTCGAGCGCCTGATCCTGTTGGCGGAGCGGCGTGCGTTCGGCCCCTCCACGCAGGCGATCATCGACGAGGCCGCCAGCCGCGACATCCCCTGGATCCGGCTGAACGAGGCCTCGCTGGTCCAGCTCGGTTGGGGGAGGTACCAGCAGCGGATCCGGGCCACGATGACGTCCAAGACGAGCGCGCTCGCCGTGGACATCGCCGGCGACAAGCACGTCACGCGCGTGCTGCTCGCTTCGGCCGGGCTCCCGGTGCCGCGCGGCGAGATCGTGCAGAGCGAGCACGAGGCCGTCGCCGCGGCCACGAAGATCGGGTTCCCCGTGGTCACCAAGCCGCTCGACGGCAACCACGGGCGAGGCGTCGGGCTCGACCTGCGAAGCGAGGACGACGTGCGCGCGGGTTTCCGGCGGGCGCTGCCGGAGGCCCGTCGCGGGCAGGTCGTCGTCGAGAGCTTCGTGACCGGCAACGACTATCGGGTGCTCGTCGTGGGCGGCCGGATGGTGGCCGTGGCCGAACGCGTCCCCGCGCACGTCGTCGGCGACGGCACCCATACGGTCTCGGACCTGGTCGAGATCGCGAACTCGGACCCGCGACGGGGGATCGGGCACGAGAAGGTGCTCACCCGGATCCGGGTCGACGACGCCGCGATCGACCTGCTCCGCAAGCAGGGATACGGCCTGGACGACGTGCCGCCCGCCGAGGCGTTCGTGAAGCTCGCGGCCACCGGCAACATGTCCACGGGTGGCAACTCGATCGACCGGACGTGGGAGGCGCACGAGGAGAACGTCGAGATCGCCGAGGAGGCCGCCCGCGTCGTCGGGCTCGACGTGGCCGGCATCGACTTCCTCGCGCCGGACATCACCGAGCCCGTGCGCGAGACGGGCGGCGCGATCGTCGAGGTGAACGCCGCCCCGGGTTTCCGGATGCACACCCATCCAACCGAGGGCGAGGCCCAGTTCGTCGCGAAGGACGTCGTCGATCTCCTGTTCCCCGGCGGCACGCCCTCGCGGATCCCGATCGTCGCCGTCACCGGTTCGAACGGCAAGACCACGACCACGCGGATGATCTCGCACATCTTCAAGGGGATGGGCCGTTCGGTGGGCATGACCACGACCGACGGCATCTACATCGACGAGCGTCTGGTCAAACGCGCCGACGCGAGCGGACCGAAGTCGGCGCAGATGGTCCTGCAGAACCCGAGGGTCGACTTCGCGGTGTTCGAGACGGCCCGCGGAGGGATCCTCCGCGAGGGCCTCGGATACGGCAAGAACGACGTGGCGGTCGTCCTGAACGTGACCGGCGACCACCTCGGGTTGAAGGGCATCGACTCGCTCGAGCAGCTCGCGGCGGTCAAGCAGGTGGTGGTCGAGGCCGTCCCGAAGACCGGCTGGGCCGTCCTGAACGCCGACGACGAGCTCGTCGCGGGGATGCGCAAGGCCTGCAGCGGCTCGGTGATCCTGTTCTCGATGCAGGAGGGCAACGATCTCGTCGAGCGCTGGGTCCGGCGCGGGGGCAAGGCCGTCGTCCTCGAGAGGGGTCCGCGCGGCGAGATGATGGTGATCAGGGAGGGGCGCCGGACGATGCCGATCGCCTGGGTGCACACGCTCCCCGCCACCTTCGAGGGACGCGCCCGCATGATGGTGCAGAACGCGATGGCCGCCGCGGCAGCAGCGCACGCCGCGGGGGCGCACCTCCACGACATCCGCCAGGGGTTGCGCTCGTTCACGACCTCGATCTACCAGGCGCCGGGGCGGCTGAACGTCTTCGATCTCCACGGCGTCAAGG
>Ga0075424_100001324_pt1 | contig 21571 bp, 20 predicted proteins | sample SoiMethybrSBSTD3_FD_75301 | JGI IMG/M metagenome (GOLD analysis project Ga0075424, IMG submission 75301) | Bulk soil microbial communities from a Populus tree surrounding site in Tennessee, USA - Soil MetaG P. TD hybrid SBSTD3 | ecosystem: Environmental > Terrestrial > Soil > Tree plantation... | reverse complement strand
GCGAACTGGGCCAGGCTGCTGGCCGTCGCGCCCATGCCGACCATGCTGATCAGGAAGATCAGCGGCGCGGACGCGCCGGCCAGGGCGACCATGACGCCGGTCGTGAAGAACAGGTTGAACGCCGGGGCGACCTGGGCCAGGCCGGGCATGATCACGCCAAACAGCCCGAGCTGGCCGCGCTGCAGTTTGTCTGTGGATTGGTCGGTGACGGCCATCGCTAGCCCTTTCCGTGCTGCTTGGTGAATTCCAGGAAGGCCTGGTTGAACTCGGCTGGGTACTCCCACAGGCAGGCGTGGCCGCCCCTGGTGGTGGCCCATTGCGCTCCGGGGATCTGCTCGTGCAGCCGCCGCGACAGCGAGACCGGGATGAGGATGTCCTGCTCACCGGCGAGCACGAGGGTGGGGACGGCGATCTGACTCAGCCGCGACGTGGTGTCGTGCTGCTGGATCACGGCGAGCTGGGCGAGGTAGGCGTGGACCGGCTGATCCATGTACCGCATCGCGGTCTCGAACTCGGCCAGTTCCTCACCGCGCTGCTCGAAGAACGGAACGGTGAAGGCCCACAGGGTGACGTCCCGCATGACGTACGGGATGCCGAGGACCGGCGCCATGCCGGCCCACATGTCGAACATCCGGGAGCAGAACGGCCCCGGCGCGGCGTAGGTGCACGCGAACGTGGCCGACCGGAGGTCGGGGCCGTACGCCAGCGCGTATTCCTGGGCGATCATGCCGCCCATGGAGACCCCCATCAGGTGGAAATCCGTGATGCCGAGCGAATCGACGAGCGCCTTCGCGTCGTCGGCGAGCATCCGGCTGGAGTAGGGCCCGGCGGGCTTGGAGCTCGCGCCGATGCCCCGGTTGTCGAATCGCAGCACCCGGTACCCGGCGGCCAGGAGGTCCTCGACCTGGAACACCCACGTCTCCAGGTCATCGGCCAGGCCGTTGATGAGGACGATCGTCTCCGCGCCGTCGCCCTCCAGCTTGTAGTTCACTTCGATGTCATTGATCCTGGCTACCGGCATCGGCTTCCCTTCCTGATCGGACCCGGATTCTCGCGTGCAGCTCCCTGAGCAGGTCCTCGGTCAGCGAGAAGTGCCTGGCGGCGAGGCTGGCCGCCAGGGCGGGATCGCCGGCGACGATCGCGTGGGCCAGCTCGGGATGCTGGTGCAGCGCGCGCCGGCGGACCTCGGGGCTGTATGGTTCGGCGTCGAAGCCGAGGCTCACCTCGCGCCGGATGCGCGCGCTCAGCTCGGCCAGCCGGGTGTTGTGCGCCGCCCGCGCGATCGCCTGGTGCAGCGCCGCGTCGGCCAGCCGCGAGGCATCCCGGTCGGCGGCGCTGGCGTACGCCGCCACGGCCGCGTTGATCGCGGCGATGTCGCCGGCGTCCCGCCGCGCGGCCGCGGTCCGCGCGATCAGCTGCTCGACGAGCTGGCGGAAGTCGAGGATCTCGGTGAGCTCCTCCCAGGCGGGCAGGAGCGTGCGGCGGATCATCTCGTCGGAGTCGGCGCCCTGCCCGGTCTGGACGAACGTTCCCCCGCCGCGCCCGCGCCGGGCGGTGACGTAACCGGCCGCCTGCAGGCGCTGCAGCGCCTCCCGCACGGTCGTCCGGCTGACCTCCAGCATGGCCGCCAGGTCCCGCTCGGCGGGCAGCCGCTGGCCGGGGACGAACTCGCCGAGCGCGATGGCCGTGACGAGGCGCTCGGCGATGCGCTCCCCCGCGGTCCGCAGCGTGATCGGGGCGAGCAGCGCGCCGTACGGCTCATCGGCGGCCGTCATCTGGCTGCCTCCTGTCCCAGCGGCTCGCCCGGCAGGCCGCCGGCGGCGAAGAACCCGGCGATGAACCTGGCCAGGGTCTGCGCCCCGCGCACGATGCTGGCCAGCTCGACCGCCTCATCGGTGGCGTGGATGTTGCGCGCCGCGGGGCCGTAGGCCAGGGCGGGCACGCCGAACCGGTTGAGGTAGTACCTCGCGTCGGTGGTGCCGCCGATCACCGTCCGCTCGGGCGGGCCGCCGTGGGCGCCGGCGTGCGCGCCGGCCATCGCGTTCGCCAGCGGGTGGTCGCTGGCGAGCAGGTAGCCCTCGGCGCGGAAACCCGTCTGGCGGAGCGTCGGGGGGTGCTCGGCCAGCCAGGCGTCGCCGGCCGCGGCCCGCTGGACCGCGGCCTCGACGCGGCCGAAGGCGTCGTCCGCCGTCCAGCCGCGGGGGAAGCCGACGCGTACCCGCAGGCGCGCCCGGGCGGGCACGCTCGACGCCCAGTCCCCGGCGGTGACGACGCCGACGTTGATGTTGTAGGGCCGGGCGATCTCACGGAAGGCCGGGTCGGCGGCGCCGGTGTTGATCTCCTCCTCGAGGCCGGCCAGCGCCTGGAGGATCACCGGCAGGTACCGCACCGGGTTGACCGCGCGGTCGGCCGCCTCGGCGTGCGCGGGGACCCCCTCGATCTCTATCTCGGCCCACAGCACGCCCACGCCGCCGAGCAGCAGGCCGAGACCGGTCGGCTCGAGCAGGACGGCCGCGTCGCCGAGCACGCCCGCATGGCACGCGGCCAGCGTCCCGTTGCCGGTGCACTCCTCCTCGATGACCGACAGGAAGCCGAGCTCACCCGAGATCGCGCCCGGCATGGCCCGGCGCAGCGCCGCGACGGCGAGCAGGCCCATCGCGAAGCCGCCCTTCATGTCGCCCGCGCCGCGGCCCGTCATCCAGCCACCGGAGGTGACCGGCGTGAACGGGTCGTCCCGCCACACCGCCGGCTCGGCCGGCACCACGTCCACGTGGCCGTTCAGCAGGAGTGACGGCGATCCGCCCTCGCCCAGGCGGCCCCAGACGTTGGCCCGGCCCGGATAGGGGGCCTGCGCCACGCCCGCGCCGGGCTGGGCAACCGTCCCGGGCGGTACCGGCACCGCGGCGACGTCGAACCCGAGCCGGGCCATCTCGTCCGCGACGATGCGCTGGGCCGGGGCCTCCTCGCCCACCGTGCTCCGCGCGCGGATCAGCCGCTCCAGGAACGAGAAGGCGCCGTCGGCACCGGCCCGGATCGCGTCGTCGACCGCCTCGAAGCCGGACGGCACGCTCCCCATGGCCGCGCTCCTGGTCTAAAGGACTGATCTTCAGACCATATTGAGAGGCCGGGGGCAAGGCGTCAAGACCCCTGTTCCCGGGCCGGGCGGCGCTCGCCTACCCTGGCCGCCCGTGCGGCCTGCCCGCGCAGGACGCGCCGCCGCCGGGTCCGCCGCGAGCAGCGCCGCCCGGGCCATCCTTCATCGCGCCGCCGGGCCCGCCTTCACGCCTGCGACGAAGGCCGCCCAGGCCTGGCGGGTGAAGACCAGTTCCGGGCCGGCCGGGTTCTTGGAATCGCGGACCACGACGGCCCCAGCCACGCGTGCCACCTCGACGCACTGGCCGCTGGCGCTGCTGTAGCTGCTCTTGTGCCACCGCACGTGCGGCGGATCCGCCTCGCGCATGCCGCACCTCCTCTGGCCTACATCTGCGCAATGAGATCGGCCATTAGGGACCTCGACGCATCGGGGCTTTCCGCTACTGCGCGGAGATGCTCGAACACAAGTTTATACCGGCGGACGTCGCTCTCTTCTTCCAGGAAAAGCTCGCCCGCCATGGTGTCGACATAGACGACATCCGGAATGGCCGCGTCGGTGAACTGCATCAGCGCGAAGGACCCGGGCATGCCCGCGTGGGCGCCGGCGCCGAACGGTATGACCTGCAGCGTGACCTGGGGAAGCTCGGCCGACTCGATAAGGTACCGGAGCTGCCCGTACATCACCTTCCGCCCGCCGACCTGGCGGCACAGCGCGGCCTCGTCGACGATCCCCCAGAGCTCGAGCGGGCGGTCGCCGCGCAGGACGTCCTGCCGTTCCATCCGGACCTGGACCCGCCGCTCGACCTCATCGCGGCTGGCGGACGGGAACCCGCCGCGGATCACGGCCCGGGCGTAGTCCTCGGTCTGCAGCAGGCCGGGCACGAACAGCGACTCGTAGTTCCAGACGCCGCGGGCCTCCCCCTCGAAGCCGATATAGGTGGTGTACTGCTCGGGCAGCACCGACTGGTACGCGTGCAGCCAGCCACGCTGGCGGGCGTCCCGAAGCAAGGCGGTCAGTTCGTCCTGATGGGCCCCCTCGACCCGGTACAGGTCGAGTAAGGTACGGAGCGTCCTGGTCTGGGGCCTAACCCGGGCGTGTTCGATGCGGTAAAGGGTGGCCACGTTGATCCCGGTTCGCTCGACGATCTCGTCCCGTGTTAACCCGGATGACGTGCGCAAGGATCGGAGCTCTGCCGCCAGGCGGCGGAGCCGGACGGTCGGTGTCTGGCGCTCGCCGGGCATCGCCCTGCTTCCCAAGTTAGTTCCAGATGCGAATGCATCATTGCATGTTCGCCCTAACCAGGGCACTGTTGGCTGAGACACCGTTGCACACGTCCCTTCCCGGAGGTGCCGGATCCAGTCGGCCGGCCAGTTGCGGACCACCCCCGCGGCATTGGACGAGGAGGACGCGCCACTGATGGCGACGGGAGAAGGACTCGGCACTTCCGCCGCGTATGCCCTCGACCCGGAGCAGACGCCGCATACCTACCTGGAGCTCGGGGCGCTGCCGACGGCCGTGCCCTGCGCCCGGCTGCACGTCAAGCACGTGCTGCGGGAATGGCAGATGGTCGGGCTGGCCGACCCGGTGGAGCTGGTGGTCGCCGAGCTGGTCACCAACGCGATGCAGGCATCGGCGGGCCTGACGGGCAGCCAGTTCGCCGGGCGCTGGTCCCCGGGGCTGCCGCCGGTGCGCCTGTGGCTCGCCTCGGACGGCCAGCACGCCGTGGTCCAGGTGTGGGATGCCAGCGACCAGCAACCGGTCCGCGAGGCCGTCCCGCTCGACGCGGAGACCGGACGCGGCCTGATGCTGGTCGAGTCCCTCTCCGACGAGTGGGGCTCCTACACCCCGGAAGCGTCCAGCGGCAAGGTGGTCTGGGCGGTGATCAGCGACGGCGAACCGTAGCCGGCTCAGGGTCAGGAGCCGCGGGCGAAGATCACCGTCACCTGCTTGAACCCCAGCGCGTGCAGCATGCCGGTGAGCATGCCGCGGGTGTTCGTCCGCGCCTGGGCGAGCAGCGGGCTGTGGCTGGCTGCGGCCTGGATCCTCTGCTGGGCCAGGATGTACACCTGCTGCTGGCTGTTCGGGTTGCTGGAGAAGAAGTTGCCGATCCGGTTCAGGAGCCCCTGCTGCTGCGCGAAGACGTAGGACCGGCGGACGTTGAGCGTGGCCGGCGCGAGCTGGGGCTGGGGCAGCCGGACCGTCACCGCGGTCCGTCCCGGCGATACGCGGAGGTCCCGGCCGGCCAGGTGCGAGAAGTCGACGAAGGCGATGACGGTGCCCTGGCCGACGAACAGCGTGTCGGTGCCCTCGATGAAGGGGGGCAGGAACCTCGTCCTCCGGGACAGGTCGACCACCACCTGGAACGACCCGCTGGCGGCCTCGTACCGGCTCAGCGAGGTGATCGACTGCAGCAGGGCCGGCTCGCTGCGGACGGTGGTCGACTCCGCGAACGGGTTCCGGAGCTGCGGCAGCAGGTGCACCGCGGAGAACACGAGGACCGCGGCGATGACCGCGGCCACCGCCACGGCCAGTACCGCCAGCCAGCGCAGCACCCGGGGACCCCCGCCCCGGCCGCCCGCCGGGGCCGCTCCCCCGCCCTGGCCGCCCATCTGGGTCACTCCCCCGTCCAGGCGCTCGCTCATCTGGATCACTCCCCCGTCCGGGCGGTGCGGGCGCAGGGTGTGCGGCCCGTACCGGAACGACTACCCCACCGGCCGCACTCCATGCCGCATCCCGGGGCGCCTCAGCCCAGCTGGTCCGGCCCCGGCCGCTATCCGCTGTGGTGCTTCAGGAACGCCAGCGTCCGGCTGTTGAACTCCTCGACGTTCTCGTAGAGCGGTGCGTGGGAGCAGTCCTCGAAGATGGTGACCTCCGCGCCCCCCGGGATCCCCTTGGACAGCGGTTCGGCGAAGCGGGTCGAGCACACGGCATCGTGGCGGCCGAACGTGATGAGGGTCGGCGCCTCGATCAGCCGGAGCGCGTCGTGCGCGTCGTGGGCCAGCACCGCCCCCGACTGGCGCATGAAGGCGTCCACCGGCGCCATCGGGCGGCCGCGCACGAAGTCGGCCAGCGAATCGATGTATTCGGGCCGTTCCGCGTACAGCCCGGGGGTGAAGCACCACGGGAAGATCCCCTTGATGACCATGTCGGTGACGCTGCCCAGCCCCTCCGCCATGACCCGCCAGGACTCGACGACCGTCCGCAGGAACGGGTCGCTGCGGTGCCAGGCGCTGTGCAGGGACAGCGACTTCACCCGGCCCGGGTGCTTGGCGGCCAGCCACATGCCGGTCGCCGCACCGAGGGACAGGCCGGCCACGTGGGCGCGTTCCACGTCGGCCGCGTGCATGAACGCGGCGACGTCGTCGGCGAAAAGCTCGGTGGTGTAGGTGCCCTCCGGCTTGCCGCTCAGGCCGGCGCCGCGCAGGTCGACGGTGAAACAGGTGAAGTGCTTGGCGTACTCCGCCACCTGGAACGCGTAGCACGCCTGGTCGATCGCGAGGTACGGGATGAGCACGAGGGGCTCGCCCTCGCCCTGCACCTCGTAGTAGATGTCGATCCCGTTCGCCTGGACGGTGGGCATGTGCAGCCTCCCCAAATGCCGGGATTGCCGCCGGCACGGCGGCGATCTGATCATCGCACCCGATGCGCGGCGGCGGAACCATCGGACCAGGTGGCGGGGACCAGCACGGGCGCGGGCCGCATCCGGCGGGCGGCGGGACGGTCCCGGCGGCTAGGCCAGCAGGCTGCGCGCCGCCCCGAGCAGGGCCGATTCGGCCTCGGCGATGCGGGCCCGGCGGCCGGCGTTCCACCGTTGCGCCGCCGTCACCCGCCGGAGGACGTGCCGCGCGTGCTCCCGCACCCGCCGGGGGCTGGCGGCGCCCGGGGCATCCCGGGCGGATACGGCGGCGACCGGGTCCTTCGTGGCGGCGAGTGCGTCCCCCGCGTCCGGCAGCGGCGCGCCCGTGATCTCTTCGGATGCCGCGCTGAGGAGATCCGCCGTCAGCTCGGTCCCGCCGCGTTCCACCGCGGCGGCGACGGCCCGGCTGACGACGCGGTAGGCCGTGCGGTAGTCGAGCCCGAAGCGCAGCGACAGCTCCTCGGCCAGGTCGGCGGCCGTGGTGAAATGCCTGGCCGCCTGCTCACCGAGCACGCCCGTGTCCGGGCGCAGGCCGGCCAGCACGGCGGACCCCAGGCGGACGAGCCGCCCGGCCAGGTCAACCGCGCCGGCCACCTCGCCGTAGGCGTAGAGCCAGTTGTCGGTGCGGGCGGAGGGGGTCAGGCCGGTAGCGAGCAGCCCGGTGAGGCGCCCGATCAGCGTCCCGGCGCCGCCCCGCAGCACCGGCAGCGCGTACGGGTTGCGCTTCTGCGGCATCAGCACGCTCGCCCGGCACAGCGAGGCGTCGAGCGTCACGTAGCCGAACGCGGGGCTGGCGAAGATCTCGAGGTCCCCGGCGAGCTGCCCGATGCCCGCCGCGGTGACCGCCGCCGCGGTGACCGCGTCGGCCAGGGCGTCGACCGACCACATCGCGTCGCGGGTATGCGCGCCGACGGAGCCGAACCCGAGCAGCCGGGCGAGGCGGGCCCGGTCCAGCGGCAGCCTGGTACCGCCCGACCCGCCCGCGCCCGCGGGCGAGACGTCCGCCTGGACGTAGGCGGCCTTGATCCGGCCGGCGTTCCGCACCGCCTGCTCGGCGAACCCGCCCAGGTAATGACCGAAGGTGGACGGCTGCGCGGGCTGGAGGTAGGTACTGTCGGCCCACACCGTCGCGGCGTGCTCGCTGGCCAGGCGGGCCGCCGTCCCGGCGAAGACCGCGACGTCGGCGTGCAGGCCGAGGAGCCGGTCCCGCAGCGCGAGCCGGAACGCGATACGGCCGGCTTCCCGGCGGGTGCGGCCGAGGTGCAGCCGGCCCGCCGCCCGGCCGAGGGCCCGCTCCAGCTCCCGCTCCCGGCTGTTGTACGCGTCGCCGTACACCGGGTCGTAGGGGAACTCCGCCGCCGGGGAGTCCAGCAGGTCGAGCAGGACGGCGCAGACGGGTGCCGCCTGCTCGCGCGGCAGCGCGCCGCACTCGACCAGCTCGACGAGGTGGGCCAGATCGGCGAGGGTCAGCCCGCGGTGGAGCAGCGGCGCGTCGGCGATCTCCAGCGCGTACCCGGCCGCCACCAGTTCGGGCGCGGGCCCGCTGGTGATCCTCGCCGCGGCACCCAGGTAGCCCTCCGGCGGCGGCCGCCGGGCGGCGCCCGGGCGCTGCCCGCCCGTCATGGCGCGCCGTCCCGGGATCCGGTGAACAGCGTCGGCGCCCCGCCGCTGACCAGGAACACCTGGGTGCCGCGGACGCGGCCGGCCCGGCATTCCGCGATCAGCGCGGCCATGGCCTTGGCCCCGAACACCGGGTCGAGGAAGATGCCTTCGGCCGCCGCGACCAGCCGCGCCGCCCGTGCGCCGTCCGCTGACGCGGCGCCGTACCCGGGCCCGATCCAGCCGCCGAGCACGGCGGGCTCGGCGAGGCCGGCCGCGATGCCGCCCAGCGCGGCGGCCCCGGCCGCCAGCGCCCGCACCCGCTCGCGGCACTCGTCCACCGGCCTGCTCACGGTGACGCCCACGACCTCGTACGCCGCGCCGGTCAGCGCGGCGCCGGCCAGCAGGCCGGCCTGCGTGGCGCACGACCCGGTCGCGAGCCACAGGCCCGACGGCCGCTCACCCAGCGCCGCCAGCTGCGCGGCCAGCTCCACGCTCGCGCGGACGTACCCGAGCGCGCCCAGCGGCGTCGCGCCGCCGCGCGGGACCGGGTAGGGGCGCCGGCCCGCCGCGCGCAGCTCGGCCGTGACCGCCTCGATGCCCGCATCCACCGAGGACCGGTCGGGGTCGCCGGTGAACCGCACGTCCACCCCGAGCCACCGGTGCAGGCGCATGTTGCCCTCGTCGGCGGCGGAGCTGCCGTAGCAGACGACGTGCGGCTCGATCCAGTGGCGCACGCAGGCCAGCGCGGCGAGCATCGTCCAGTTCGACTGCGGGCCCGCGCCCGTCACCAGGCAGTCACAGCCCTGCCCGAGGGCGTCGGCGATGAGGTACTCGAGCCCGCGCAGCTTGTTGCCGCCGAGGCCGGTGCCCGCCAGGTCGTCGCGCTTCAGCAGGACCGGGACGCCAAGTTCCCCGGACAGCCGCTCGGCCGGGTGGAGCGGCGTCGGCTCCAGGACGAGGGGGACCCGGGGGTACCCGGCGGGCATCCCGGCCGCGGGCCGAGTCGCCGCCGAGCCGGCCGGCGCCGCCGTGCCCGGCCGCTCGGCCGTCATCCCGGCGCCCCCGCGCAGGCGCCGCGGACCCGGTCCACGAACGCGGCGCACGCGCCGAGCGACGCCCGGACGTCGAGCAGCTCGTCCAGCTCGGCGTCGGATATGGCGTCCAGGCGGGAGTCGGCCCGCAGGGCGGCGCGGAAGTCCTGCCGCTGGTCGATGCCGGTCATGGCGGCCGCGTACACGGTCTCGTGCGCGGTATGCTTGCCGACGCGCCCGGCGAGCGCGCGCATCACCGGCTCGGACAGCAGGTACCCGCGGTGGGCGTGGATGTTGCTGAGCATCCGCGCCGCGTCCACGCGCAGGCCCTCGAGCATCCGGATACCCAGGCCCACGCAGGCCGCGAAGTACATGGCGGTCTCCGGTACCACCAGCCACTCGGTCTTCCACGCGCGCCCGTCCCGCTCGTGCTCCACCACCATCCCTTCCAGGGCGAGCCCGGCCTGGGCCCGGATCGCACGGGACAAGGTGACGAGGTGCTCGGAGATCTCGGGATTGCGCTTGTGCGGCATGGTGATCGAGCCGACCGTACCGGAGGTGAAGCTCTCGCTCAGCTCGCCGATCTCCGGCCGCTGCAGCTGGTAGACCTCGTTGCCGATCTTGCCGGTGGTGGCCGAGATCGCCGCCAGCAGCCAGATGAACTCGGCGACGCCGTCCCGGGCGGTGAGCCATGGCGCGTCGGGGGCGCGCAGCCCGAGCCGGCCCGCGAACGCGTCGAGCAGGTCCAGGGCGCGGTCACCCCAGAATTCCATCGTGCCGAGGGCGCCGCCGAGCTGGGCCAGCTCCCAGCGGCTGCGCCCCTGCCTGAGGCGGGCCAGGTGCCGGTCGAGCTCGGCGGCCCACACGGCCGCCTTGAAGCCGAACGTGATGGGCAGGCCGGGCTGGCCGTGGGTGCGGCCGCACATCGGGGTGTCGCGGTGCTCGGCGGCCAGGCCGAGCGCGCGGTCCCGCATCCGGCCCACGTCACGCTCGGCTATGGCGCCGAGGGCCCGGAAAACCAGGGCGAACCAGGTGTCGGACAGATCCTGCACGGTCGCGCCGTAGTAGACCCACTCGCGCGCGTCCGCGGGCAGGACCTCGCGCAGCGCCCGGATCAGCCCGAGGGTCGAGTGCCCGGTGGCCCTGGTCTGCTCGGCGACCAGTGCGAGGTCCAGCCGGGAGGCGTCGGCATGGGCGCTGATCGCGTCCGCGGCGGCGCGTGGGACCAGCCCGACGTCGGCCTGGGCCTGCGCCAGCGCGGCCAGGATGTCCAGCCATGCCTGGGTCCGGCCCTCGTCGGTGAACAGCGCGGACGCTTCCGGGGTCGTCCACAGGTGGCCGTAGACGCGCGAATCGGCCGGATGCGCGGTGCTCACGTCCCGGCACCCGGTGCCGCGGCGGCCGGTGGCGGGCCGAGGGCCGGCGGCTCGGCCGCCGGCAGGCCGCAGAGCGCCCGGATCGCGGTGCGCACCTCGTCCAGGTTCGCGCCCCACGGCACCACCGCCGTCACGCCGTCCACCTGGACGCCCCGTTCCAGCAGGCAGCACTTGGCCAGCACGCGCGCGCCGGGCGGCCCGGCCGCCCGTGCCCTCGGGCACAGCTCCACCCGGCTGGGCTCCGCGCCGTAGAAGTGCTGGTGGAACTGGCGGGACCGCTCGCAGCCGATCAGCAGCCAGTCGGGGTGGTACGGCGGATGGCAGTCCAGGAAGCTGGTCTCCTGGCCGGTCGCCACGCCGCTGCCGCGGCAGGGCAGCAGGTAGCGCGGCGCGGGGTTGGCCGCCATGAGCTGGCGCACGTCGACCGCGTCGAGCGCCAGCGTGACCGGCGGGAGATCCTCGTCGAAGGCGACCACCTGCTCGGCCATGGCCAGCAGCTTGGGCGGGTGCGGCGGGATGACCTCGGTGACGCCGATGGTGAGCGGCGCGGGCCGCCAGATGAAGTTCACGTGCTCGAAGCGGCCCCGGATCACGTAGGCGAGCACGCCGTCCCGGCGGTGCGCGAGCGCGGTGGCGGCGAGCGATGACGCGTTGCCGACGTCGGTGGCCGGATCATCGATCCACAGCGTGGTATCCGGCCCCGACAGCCAGCGCAGCTCCGCCACCGGCGAGAACAGCAGATCGGGCCGCTCGGGCCGGACGGCAATCAGCGCGCTGTCCGGCTCGTTGCGCAGCACCAGGTAGGCGGTCCGCCGGTAGATCTCGCGGCGGCGCAGCAGGTCCTCGACGCGCCGGGGGGTGAGCGGGACGTCCACCTCCTGCACCGACAGGCCCCGGTACGGGCGGGTGATCGTGTTGGGCGGCGGCTCCCCGAGCCCTGGTTCGGTGGTCATGTCACCGCGCCTGCCGAGACGGTGTCCGCGCGCAGCCCGAGCCGAAGCGTTTCCAGCGACAGCACACAGGCCGGCGCCACGTTGCCGATGTTGACGTCCGGGCCGAGCTGCCGCACGAACCAGGCCTGCTGGCTCTTGGCCGGCGCCTCGAAGATCACTTTGTCCTGCGGGATGAGGCCGAGGATGGCCGAGACCAGGTCCTCCCGTACCCCGTGGTCGGCCCGGTAGAGCCCCACGGTGCCGCTCTCCCGCCCCTCCGCGACCACCCAGGAGGCGCCCGCGTCGAGATCGCGGCTCATCTCCTTCGCCCACTCCGCCGGCGTCGGCGGGTAGTTGCCCTCCTTCGCGCCGGTTTCCGCGAGCACCACGAAGTCGGCCGCCAGCTCGGCGACCAGCGCGTGCTTGCGGCCCTCCGGCAGCGCACGCAGCCCGTTCGACACCTCGATGTGGGTGATGCCGATGCCGCGCGCCCAGTCCCGCAGCTCGCCCACCCGGTCCTGCATCGCGGCCACCTCGAGCAGCGTCCCGCCGAGCGATACCGCGCACCCATGCTGCCGGCACATGCCCACCCGGGTGCCCAGCGCCGGGTCCACGTAGCCGATGCCCCAGCCGACCTTCACGATGTCCACCAGGTGCGCGGCCTGCCCGAGGAAGGCCCGGGTCGCGTCCGGCGTCAGCCCGGAGTCGAGCACGTGGGTGATCCCGCGGGACCGCGGCTTCGCTGACCGGGCTGGCAGCTTCAGGAACGTGGGGCATTCCGGCACGGCGCGCCTCCGGCTCTGATGGTGTGGTCGCACCATAGGCACGCCGCTGGCGAAGTTTCGCTGTCCTGGCGGGATGACGTTCGGGGTATTCATTGACCTCGGGTGGGCATGCCCGGGCCGTGCAGCATGCCGCCGCGGCTGACCCGTCCCGCCGGCAGCCGTCTGGGATGGACCCGGCCGTTACCCTGGAGCTCACCCGTTGGCGCGCGGCTGGCCGCGCCCGGCCCGGTCAGTACCGGGCGATGCCGGTCTCAGCGCGCCAGCGCGCTCGGCGGGGCTTCGCCGGTTGGCACGAACAAGTCAAAGTAAACATTCGCATCCCTGACCCCGAGCTGAGTCACCAGAGCACGCGCGGCTTCCACCATGGGTGGGGGTCCGCACAGGTAGGCGTCGTATCCCCTGAGGCTGTGCATCCGGCGCGCGATGGCGTCGGTTACGAGCCCTCTCTCACCATTCCAGTCATCGCCAGCGTCCTGCACAACAGGCACGAACTCTGCGTGCGCAGAGAGACCGCACAATGCCTTCAGGCGATCAATATAGTAAAGCTCGTCACAGGTTCTCGCGCCGAAAAAGATCGTGACCGGCCGACGGTCCTCTTTCTCAGCGAGGTCGGTGAGCATGGAAAGCAGGGGGGCCATTCCGGACCCACCGGCAATCATGATTATCTTTCGGTAGGAGAGTCGCACTCTAAGTGAGCCGACGGGGCCGGAAATACGAATTTTCTGCCCCTTTTCAGCACGCTCCAGGTATTCCCCGAACCGGCTGCCGGGAAAGAGTCTGACAATCAGCTCGATCTCCGAATCCACGCTTGGTGCATTAGCCATGGAGAAAGCCCGGACGCCATCTGCTCCCGGCACCTCGACGTTGACGAACTGGCCGGCCGTGAACCGTATCTCCGGAGGGTTGACGAGACGGAGCGTGACTCCGCGTATCGTGGGCGTCAGGTCTGTGACCCGCTCTATCACGGTCTCGAAGGTTTCGACCTGATCACCGGCCTGGAACTCCTCATCGGTCAGGCCCATCGCCGATATGTCGATGACACAGTCGGAAAGAGGCTGGCTAGAACACAGGAGGGCCCAGCCCTCGGAGCGGTCGGCATGGGTCAGCGCAAAGCTCGACCCACCGTCTTCGATATCCCCCTCGATGACCAGCGCCTTGCAGGTCCCGCATCCGCCATGTTTGCATCCGTAGCGGAGGAAGTATCCCTGTGTGAGCGCGGCGCTGAGAATGGACACGCCTTCGGCGCACTCGATGGTGCGGTCAAAGGGCGCAAACCTCACATTGGGCACGGAGCCTTCCCGTCAATGTAGTGCCTTCCCCAGCAGGATGGCGCTTTCAAGACTGGAGCGGGTCCTTCACCTCGAAGTTGAGCCGACGGATGTCGTCAATCGTCCACATACGTTTCAGGTCGATGCCGGGCTGGCCGACCAGTGTCTTGCCATCCTCCCGGACGAGCCCCAGCTTGAGGATGACATCTGCGAGATCCCAGCCGTGGTACAGGCTCCAGAATTGCTTGCGGCCACCATAAGCGGCTGGCCAGTTCCGGAAGACCCACTCGCAGCCCTCGCTGCAAACAGCGATGCGAGAGCCATCGTAGTCGAATATCCGCGTTTCTGGCTTGTCGGGCCGCGGCATGATGCAGGGAAGCTGGCATACCTGGCAGAGAGGCGGCAGAGCCGGCAGTTGCTGCATCATGATCTGCCCGCTCTCGGGCTCTGCCATCTGGGCGTGGGCCTCCCAGAACTTCCCGTAGACGTCGTACCAGCCCGGGTAATTCGCCTCGAACCACTGGAAGTCCTTTGGGCCCTGGATCGGTGTTCTCCAGAAATTGAGTGGCCAGATCGCCGCGAGCGCCATCGCCGTGGTGTGGTGAAGCCACGTGACGTCCTCGGCCACCTTGGGCACCCGCTCCGGCACCACAAGGCCGAACTCTGTCAGCCGCTCCATGTAGCTGGACACGAAATCGTCGCCGACCCACTCCTCCCATTGATCGCGGTAGCACCAGGGGCGGACGGTCGCGCCGTACTCGGACTGATGCCCGACCAGGGCGTCCAGCTGGCGGTGGTTGATCCAGAAGTACCGTTCAAGGGCGCGGTTGCAGTCAGGGATGTTGCGCTCGTCCTGCAACACCGCCATGAGCGTCCCGTACCCGTTCGCCATGTGACGGGCTTCGTCCGACTGGATAGAGAGGAAAGTGGAGGCGAGGGCATTCTCGCCGTTGGCGACGGCGATTTGCGGGACCGCCACGACCAGGATGTTCGTGTACGCCGTCTCAAGGACTACGTTGAGATGCATCACGCAGTCGATGGGGTCGCCCGTGTTGAAGTGGAGGAACGCCGAAACGCCGACGAGCCCGGCCGGCAGCTCGTACAGGGCTTTCTGGCCGATGTCGTAGCCCGCGGGATCTTCCCAGTGCTTGACGTAGTAGTGCCTCAGCGCCGTCTCCAGCTGGGTGTGGCGGATCTCGTCCATCATCTGGGCCTGGTAGCCCTGCCGGATCTCCTGGTTCTGGACAGACGCTATGATCCCGCCGGCGGCCGATACGGCCTCGAACTCTGCGATGGTGAAGTCCGGGAGCGTCAGCTTCATCACTTCCATGAGCCGGGGATCCGCCTTCTCGGTGGTGCGCATCCTGATGGCGGCATCGAGAAAGCCGTGAGTGCGGTCGTCCTTCTCTGCTTCCATCTTCATGTAGTCGCGTACCAGCATGCGGAAGGGATCTTTGCCTTTCGGCGGGATGATGTACTTGGTCGGATGCTTGGGCCGTGAGTCGCCTACGGTGAATGGCCAGTCGTAGGACTTCGTCTTGTCATGGATCTGCTCGAGTGTGAAGGGCATCTTCCCGCCTCCTGTGGGTCCGGGTCCGCGCTGGCAGGCACCAGGTCCGCGAGCGCCTCTTTGCGTCAGTCCTTGAACCGGTCCGGGAGGATCTCGGCAAAGATCTGGATTTTGCTATTGGACCGGACCATCCTGCCGTAATAGGTGGTCATCGAGACCAGGAACATCTCGGTGGTCAATTCTCGGCCCAGCAGCTCGCTGATCGCGGGCATGTCGAACTCAACGACATCGTCGCGTTCGACTTTATAGAAAACATCGCGGAACTTGATCCTGGTATCCGGGTAAGCTTCCCGTATCCACTCCAAGGCAGCCTCGGTCTCTTCGCCCGCCATGAGAGATATGCCAACGGTCCGGCGCGGGCCGCCCGCCGGCCGCTTCCACGCTTGACGTGTTTTTTTCGCAGTCGTCATCGCTGGGTGCCTCCTGTTGCTTGGCCGAGGCCGAGAGAAGCGATGGCCTTCGAGTGATCCGCAGTTACCCGCTGGAGCGCTTCGGGGCCGCTATTGTGCAGGCTGATCCCTTCCATTTCGAAAAGACCAGCTGCTGCGGTTGCCGCACGGCTGCTCTCGGCGCCCCAGCGTTCGACCCAGCCGGAGATGACCTCGCGGTTGCCGTCGCCGAACTGCGGATCGCTGGTGAGGAAGTCCACCAGGCTCCTGGTGGTTTCCAGGTGCCGGGCAGCGTCGCGCCGGGCGGCGGCGAGCAGGACAGGTGTCAGTGGATCGCCATTGTGCGGGGCGTTGCGGGCCACGAACTCGTCCTTGACGAGACGGCCGGCCAGTGGCTCGAACACCAGGTTGATGGCGACCAGGATCTCTGCCCAGTCGTAAAGCGAGAAGATCCGCTCGATGTTTTCCCTGACCGGCACCAGGACCGGGTCGCCCATCCAGGCGTCGCGAGCACCCGCATCGCTGAATTCCTTGTCTCGGTCACCGATATCGAGAATGAGACGGACGATGTCCTGCTGATGCCGGAGCTTATCGGTGGCCTCGAAGGCGGTTGCGAAGATGACGGTGTCGGCCAGTGCCTCACGGGCGGCATAGCAGAGAGACAGGAACAGCCCATACTCAGCGAAGGGCCAGGCCGCATAGTATTTGCCGAGGACCTCACGCAGCCAGGTCTCGTTTATCTCCCCAATTCCGGTGTCGAGCGCGACCGGAGTGAGGTGCTCCAGCGCCTGCTCCTCGAAGTTGGTGCTCTGCACGTACGGCCGTTGCCAGACCTGGAAAGGGTCGCGCCAGTCACGCCAGTGGGAAGAGCGGATTCTGGTGCTGTCCTCGGTGAACGGGTCCCGCCCATCGTCGAAGTGCACAGGCCATCCGACATGCAGCCACTCGGCTGGGCTTGACTGCTGGCCAACAGTTAGGTTCTCATAGTCGGTCGGATGCCGGCCGGCAGGCGTGAACCAGGTAAATCTCCGGTAGCCGATCGCCCGCGGTTGAGATTCGCCCCTTGCAGTGACTTCTGCCATCGCCTTCCTCCTCATCGCCTTGCAGCACGGCGGCTGGCCAGGAACCCGGGCGGAGCGGGTCCGGCTGAGCGGCCGGACCCGCTCCAGCGGGGCATCACTGTCGGCGCAGCTCCTCACGAACCTGCGCCGCGCCGTCGGCGAGCGCGCGCAGTTTGTTGGCGGCGATCATCCGCGGCAGGTTGATCAGCCCGCAGTCGGTGGACAGCCCGAGCCGGTCGGCCGGGACGTACTCCAGCACCTGCCTGATCCGGTCGGCCACCTCCTCCGCGCTCTCGGTGACGGTCGACTTGACATCGATCACGCCGGCCACGAACGGCTTCGACCAGTTGTTCTCGGTCAGCGGCTTGAGGTCGTCCGGACCGGTGCGGCCGACCTCGTAGTTCAGCGCGTCGATGTTGGCGTTCAGGACGTGTGGGAAGATCGCGTAAGCCCGCTCCGGCGCCGGCGCGTCGGCGGCCCGCTTGTCGAGCACGAATGCGCCGAACTCGGTCGTGGTCTTGTCCGGGAAGTAGGCCGGCGTGCCGGAGTAGTTGCCCCAGCAGGTGTGCACCCAGAACTGGCAGTTCACGCCCTCCATCGAGGCATTGAGCGCGTCGATCTCCCAGTCGCCCATGCCGTAGGGCCAGACGAACTCGTCGAGCTGGATGATGTCGCATCCGTTGTCCGCGAGTTCCTTGAAGTCCTCGTTGAACGCCTTGGCCAGCGCCATGGCGAGTTCCCTGGTGTCCTTGTAATACAGGTTCGTGGTGGCCGCGGCGATCACGCCCAGGCCGGTATATGACACCTTGACCGGCTTGTTGGTGGCTTTGCGCACCGCGCGCAGGTTGACCAGATGGAACGGGACCTCCCGGCGGACCTCCCCCACGCAGGTGGGTGAGAACAGCGTGGAATAGATCGGCAGGCCGATCGGCGGCCCGGAGAGCCTGTAGCCGGAAACACGCTCCAGGTAGTAGTACAGGATCGTGCCGTACGGGGAGTCACCCCCGTACACCTTGCCATCACTGATCACGTCCAGGCCCGCCGCCTCCTGGTCGTGCACGATCGCACCGACGGTGTCCTCGAACGCCTCCTTGCTGATGGAGTCGTAGATGAACTCACCCTTGGGGAGCGTGGCGAACGCGTGCCCGTCGTACCACCGTGGATTGGGATAGTTGCCGACCATCGTGATGGGCAGCAAGATGTCCTGACCGCCAATGAGCATCGTCGTTGATCCTTCCCAGTGACGCTTGACTGCACGTGCGCCGAGCGTAGGCCGCGCTGCCAGCGACTTTCTTCCCTCCGGGGGGACCGATCTCGGCCCACAGGTGCCCACGGCGGGGCAGTTTCAGCCCGTCACGACCCGCCAGTCCACCGCCACGCACCCCGTCACACCAGCCAGCACCGGGTTCAGGTCGAGTTCGGCTATGTTCGGATTGCCCACCATCAGGTCGCTGATCCTGACGATCACATCGGCGACCGGGGCGAGGTCCACCGGCGGGCTGCCCCGCAGCCCGTTGAAGATCGCCGCACCACGCAACGACCGCAGCAGCGCCACCGCGTCAGCCTCGCCCACCGGCGCCACCGCCATTTGAACGTCCCGCCAGGCCTCGACCAGCACCCCGCCCAGCCCCGCCATCACCACCGGCCCGAACTCCGGGTCGCGCAGCCCTCCCACCAGCAGCTCAAACCCCTCATGCTGGCGCTGCAGCAGCACACCCGCCCCTTCCGCCAGCCCCAGCAGGTCAGCTACGGCGGCACGGACCGCCGCCTCGTCATCCAGCCCCAGCCGTACTCCGCCCACATCGCTCTTGTGTGTCAGCTCCGGGTGATCGACCTTGGCCACCACGGGGTACCCGACCCGCCCCGCTGCGGCTACAGCGGTCTCGGCACTCCGGCACCGCACGGTCGTGATCACTGGAATTCCGGCGCTCACCAGCAGTTCTCGCGCCACTTGCGCGTCCACCAGCCCGTGAGCTGGGAGCTCCCCCCGCGGCGCCGGCCGGGGCGAGCGGCGGATCACGGCAAGCCGTTCAGGCGGCCGGTGATCCGCTCTCGCCCCGGCCCCTGGCACGTCACCCCTCACCGGCGCCCCGGCCCCCGGCACGTCCGGCTCCACCGCTGGCCCGGCGCCCGGCCCGCCCCGCTCCATCCGTTCCCCGCACCGGACGGCGGTCCCGGCCGCCCGCGCGGTCCGCTCCGGCCAGGCAAAGCACGGAACGCCCGCATCCCGCAGCAGGTCAGCATGCTGGTCCGCGTCCCGGGGCGCCACCCAGCAGACGTACACCGGCACCGGCACCTCATCCGCCCGCAGCCTGCCCACCGCATCCCTGACCGCCGCCGCCACCTCCGGCGACGCGGAGCGCTGCAGCAGCACCGGCACCACCGCGTCAACCTCGCCGGAACGGGCCAGCATCTCGATCGCCGCCGGGTACACGGTGGTGAACAGCCGCCAGGCCGGGGTCATGTCCACCGGGTTGCGGGCGCTGCCGTACTGGGGCAGCAGCGTCCGCAGCTCGTCCTGCAGCCGCCCGCTCAGCTCCGGGATCGTCAGGCCCTCGTCGGCCAGCAGGTCGGTCAGTTCCACGCCGGTGCCGCCGGAGTTGGTCACCACCGCGACCCGCCGCCCGCGCGGTATGGGCTGGCTGGCCAGCGCCCGGGCCCCGTCCAGGGCCTGCAGCCCGGTGCGCACCCGGACCACCCCGGCCTGGCGGAGCGCGGCGTCACGGATCGCGTCGTCGGTGCCGAGCGCCGCGGTGTGGGAGACCGCGGCCCGCTGCCCGGCCCCGGTGCGCCCGCCGACGACCGCGATGACCGGCTTGTGCGGGGTGGTCTGGCGGGCCTCGGTGAAGAACCGGCGGGCGTCGGTGATCGACTCCAGCAGCAGGCAGATCACCCTGGTCTCCGGGTCCTCGCGCAGGTAGCCGAGCAGTTCCGCGTCGGTGATGTCCGCCTTGTTGCCGGCCGCGAACACCTTGGCCACGCGCAGCCCCTCGTCCTGGCCGAGCGCGTGCACGGCCATCCCGTAGGACCCGGACTGGGTGACGATGGTCACGCCGCCGCCGCCACGCGGGGTGCCGGCCGCGATGGAGGCGTTCAGCGGAAGGTCCGCGTTCTGCACGCCGAAGCAGTTCGGCCCGACCAGCCGCACCCCGCCGGCCCGGGCCGCGGCCACCGCGTCCGCCTGCAGCTTCGCCCCCACGTCACCGGTCTCCGCGAAGCCCGCGCTGAGCACGACCGCCGCCCTGACCCCCTTGTCGGCGGCCGCGCCGATGATGCCGGGGACGGTGGCGGCGGGTGTCGCGATGACGGCCAGGTCCACCTGGCCGGGGACGTCCCGCAGGTCGGCGTAGGCCGTCTCGCCGCCGACCGTGGCCGCCGGGCAGACCGGCAGCACCTCGCCGGGGAAATCGGCCAGGTTGTCCCACAGCAGCCGGCCCACCGAGCCCGGCCGGTCCGAGGCGCCGACCAGGGCGACCCGGCGCGGCGCGAAGACGGCGGCCAGCCCGCTCCCGTGGCCGCTGGCCCCGTGGCCGCTGCCCCCATGGTCGCTGGCTCCGTGGTCGCTGGCCCCGTGGCCGGGGCCGCTCGCGCTCAGCATGCGCAGTCCTGGCCGTCACCCCGCTCGAAGGCCCGGTCGAGCTCACGGCGGGAGAACTCCGACGTGCGGACCTTGAGCGGGTCCACCGAGCGGACCGTGGCCAGCTCGGCCGTTGATGGCGGCGCCACGGTGCGCAGGTCACCGGCCACCTCCAGCGGGAAGCCGGTGGCGGTGCGGATGTCGGCCACGCTGACGTCCGGGAAGACCTGCACCAGCCGCGCGCGGCCGTCGCCGAAGTCGAACACGCCAAGCTCGGTGACCAGCCACTGCGGGCCGCCGCCGGTGAAGCCGAGCTCCGCCCGGCCGCCCAGCGGGGTCCGGTGCCCGATGTCGGTGATGAAGTCGCAGGACTCCACCAGCGTGCGGCCGGACCGGTGCCGGGTGGTCCACAGCGTCAGCGCGCCGATCGTCGCGGACAGGTTGCAGCCGCCGCCACCGCCGCCGAGCTTCACCTTCGGCCGGCCGGCCGGGCCTATCGCGGTGACGTTGGTGTTGCCGAAGCCGTCGATCTGCCCGCCGGACAGGAACATCCGGTCCACGTCGCCGCGGATGGCGGCGTCGAAGAACTCCTCGAACCGCATGCTGTACGCCGCGCCCCGGCTGAGGCTGGCATCGTTGCTGGTCGGAGGGATGAAGGGCGGATCGGGGTTGACCGCGTACATGGCCCCCTCGACCAGCGTCATGTCCGGCGCGTGGGTGCGCCGCGCGACGTGCATCGCGACCTGCGCGCACGGGCTGCCGAAGCCGTGGAACACGGTCTCCCGCGGCCGGATCGTCCGGGCCAGCGCGATCACGAACCACTCATCGATCGTCCAGCTCATGTGAACAGCTCCTGCCACGCGGTGGCCGACCGCGACCAGGCGGCCAGCGCGGCGAGCCGGCCGGCGCCGACCGCCGCGCGGTAGCTCTCCTCGCTGCCGTTGACGTAGGTGGCCAGGTACTTGTCCAGGTCCGCCGTCCCCGACTGGGCCGCCGACACGTACTCGCGCAGGTGGCCGCGGTCGTACGCGTAACGCGGGTAGCACGAGGACGGATGCGCCCCGAACGGCGCCTCCGCTACCGCGGCCACCAGGTGCGCGGGAATGGTGACGCCGGACGCGACCATGTAATCGGTGGACACCAGCTCGTCCACGGTCGCGACCACCATCGCCGACGCCGCGGCGAACCGCTCGTCGAGCACGTACGGCTGCTCCAGGTGCAGGTTGCCGTACCGGTCGCCGGCCGGGGC
>Ga0075424_100001323_pt1 | contig 21582 bp, 20 predicted proteins | sample SoiMethybrSBSTD3_FD_75301 | JGI IMG/M metagenome (GOLD analysis project Ga0075424, IMG submission 75301) | Bulk soil microbial communities from a Populus tree surrounding site in Tennessee, USA - Soil MetaG P. TD hybrid SBSTD3 | ecosystem: Environmental > Terrestrial > Soil > Tree plantation... | reverse complement strand
AGACCGCAGATTGCGAGTACAGCGATCCACACGAGATCTTTCTTGCCCCAGAAGTGATCTCTTGTTAATGCGATGGAAGCCAGGAAAAAACCTATGACACATGTCTCCCACGCGCATAAAGCAATTAAAAGACGCCTATTGGATGTGCGCATTTAGGCAGTTCTACAGCGGGTGTCATCAAGGGAAGGCGGAGTTGTGGGAGACCAGCGTGTAAACACAAGGTCCCTCCACTCCGAACTTCCGATGCGGAAATCGCATCGGAGTTGTCCGGTCGGGGTGACAGATTTGTGTGGATTCCCGTGACGACTATCGCGCGACAAATACTACGTCGGTCTTGCACGCCCACACCAGTGCGATGATCCAGCCAATCACGTCCAGCCGAGGAAGAAGTTCAGAAGAAAAATCGACAAGGCGTCCCGTTTGCTCCGCACCAGCGCTATGATCGTAGGTAGGAAATAAAACACGAAGGTGAATCCGAAGAAGTGAAAGAAGACCACGGCGGCGAGGTGCATTGCGGGTAGCTCCTACGATCGCAGTTTAGCACTGTAAATTCGGGCCTGTCAGTGATAGCCCGTCCGTGCCATTCCCAAGTATTAGCTGCAGACGTAGCCTAGGAATCGAGCAGCACTTGGGGGAGGGCTGTTCAGGCGAGCGTCCCACGACTCTTTGAGTCTGGGACGTTTCGTTTTGTAGTTTTCGCCAGCGAGGGCGAAAACGTAGAGGAAATCCGATGGATAAGAAGCGCGTAGAAAAGTTCAAGAAACTCCTCCTGGCACGCCGTCAGGAGCTGCAGCGCAGTATTGCCCAGACGATCGAGGAAGGCCGCGCCATGCAGCAGTCCTACGGTCCCGACGAAGGCGATCGCGCCAACAGCTCGCTCGACAAGGAATTGCTATTCCATCAGACAACGCACTCGCGCGGTCTGTTGGGGGCCATCGACGCCGCCCTGGCACGGATTGCGGACGGCACGTTCGGCCAGTGCATGGTGTGCGAGGAGGAAATCGGGGCGAAGCGACTGGAAGCACTGCCGTGGACGCGGTACTGCATTTCTTGTCAGGAGAGTTCGGAGAAGAATCGCTAACCAGCAGTCAGCACTCAGCACTCAGCCGTCAGCATTCAGCCAAGGAAAACAACCGTGCTGGCATAGAAAGGTTCGGCGAGAGGGTTCGGAACGGAAGGTACCGCCAGGAAAATTAAAAGGGCCGTGACATTGGTTATGCTCTAGCCGCCCGCTCCTGCGAGAGAGCAAAGCTGCGTGGAGGCATGTACCGTCACAGCCCCTGATGCGATCACTGCTTTCGCAGTCCCAAACCCCAACTGCCCCTCGCAGGGCCGTCGGTTTTTTCAGGTTTGGTCGCCCTCCGGGTTGCCCCGGCTTGCTGATCACCCAGCCTACTTCGGACTGGCCAAGTTTTATTTTGGGCCAACCCTTTCAGCCGTCGACGCAGGCGAAAGTAAACGCTGCGTTAATAAATGTCAATGCCGCATTTCGGTGCAGGCTGTGAGAATTTTGGGCGTTCGACACTTCCATGCAACTATCTGATCACGAGCCCTTTAGTTCCCCTGCCGACGATTTCTGACTCCTTTTCCACACTCGATTCACAGCGCCTCAGTGATTCTCCACAACAATTTTGCCGATGGAACCATCAAAGAGGCTTGACCAAATGCTTTTTTTTGAGCATTTTGGTGACATACCGATGTCGGATTTGGTGGCTTACGTCGATGGCGGGTCGCTGGGCAATCCCGGATCAGCCGGCATTGGTGTTGTGATCGCAGATTCGAACGGCGGTAAGATCCGCATTTCCAAGTGGATCGGGCGGCAGGACAACAACGTAGCCGAATACTTCGCTCTCCTGGAAGCTTTGCAATGCGCCGTGGCTCTGAACGCCCGGGCGATTCATGTTTACTCCGATTCTGAAGTCGTCGTCCGGCAGATGACCGGGCAATACCGCTGTCGCAGTCCTCGACTCTATTCCTTGCACTGGATCTGCAGAAAGCTGACTCGCTCACTCAAGTTCACGATCACACATGTGCGTCGCGAGCACAATGCAGAAGCAAATCGTTTGGCGAACACTGCGGCGCGCGAGCGGATTCTCTAAGCAGGGAACTTCACAGCACTGAATTAGCCATCATCAATAACTGCGACTTTCCGCACTGCCTGCGCGACGCGGGCAGGAGTGCCACGCGCCACACTGGACACGGACTATAATCGGCGCCGCAAATGACTTCCGAGAGAAAAGATCATGAACTCGGCATGGATCGCAGGATCTCCCGCCGCGACTTCCTGAACGGTGTCGCGGTCGGAGCCACTGGGTTAATCGCGTCCCATCCCCTTGCGCAGGCTTTGATGCTTGCGGAGGGGCAGCCTGAAAGCGCTCCTGACTACTATCCGCCCGCGTTGACTGGTTTGCGTGGAAATCACGATGGTAGCTTTACCTTTGCCCATCGCCTGCGAGACGGAGAGTCATGGGACTCCGAAGGAGTTCCTGCGAAAACAGGCGAAACCTACGATCTCGTTGTCGTTGGAGGCGGGATCAGTGGTCTTGCAGCGGCGTACTTCTATCGCAAGAACGCCGGCGACAAGGCCCGTATCCTCATTCTCGATAATCACGACGACTTCGGTGGACACGCCAAGCGCAACGAATTCCGCTCCGGCAACCGAACACTTCTCAGTTATGGAGGCACGCAGTCCATCGAAAGCCCGGGGCGCTACAGCAAAGTAGCGCTCGGCCTGCTGACGGAGTTGGGAATCGACACTGACCGCTTCTACAAGGCATACAACCAGAAGCTCTATCAGAAGCTTGGCACGGCGCTGTTCTTTGACCGCGAAACGTTTGGCGAAGATCGCCTGGTTCCGGGATTCGGTTCGACTCCATGGCCCGAGTTTCTGGCGAAGACACCACTGAGCGATGAAGTGCGCAAGGACATAGCTCGCCTCTACACCGCTAAAGTGGACTACTTACCCGATCTCGCGACGGAACAGAAGCGCGCGAAACTGAGCAAGATCAGCTATGCCGATTTCCTGACGAAGATCTGCAAAGTCCATCCGGATGCCTTGAAGTTCTTCCAGAGTTACACAAATGATCTGTTCGCGGTCGGAATTGATGCGGTCTCCTCACTCGCCTGCTACGAAGCTGGGGATGACTACGGCGGGTTTACTTACGCTGGCTTTGCGGGCATGGATCTGGCGGGCGGCGGCGCAGGTAAAGAAGAGCCGTATATTTTTCACTTTCCTGATGGCAATGCGTCTATTGCGCGTTTGCTGGTTCGCTCGCTGATCCCGGGCTCGATTCCTGGGAAAACGATGGAAGACATCGTGACGGCGCGCGCCGACTATGGCCTCCTCGATCGGGAAGGCTCGGCGGTCAGCATTCGCTTGAATAGCACCGTCGTTCACGTCGCCAATGCAGGGGGCGAACCCTCGCGAGAGGTGGAAATCTCTTATGTGCGTGGCAAGCACCTCGCCAGTCTTCGCGCGAAAAACTGCGTGCTGGCCTGCTACAACGGAATGATCCCGTACATCTGCCCGGACCTGCCCGAGAAGCAGAAAGAAGCGCTGGCCTATCTTGTGAAGGCCCCGTTGGTGTACACGCATGTCGGAATCCGGAACTGGATGGCCTTCGAGAAGCTTGGGATTCATCAAATTGAGGCTCCGGGCAGCTACCACACGTACGTAGCCCTCGATTTTCCGGTGAGTTTGGGAGATTACAAGTTTCCAAGCAAACCGGAAGAGCCCATGGTGCTTTTCATGATCCGGACTCCTTGCAAACCGGGATTGTCGCAACGTGAGCAGCATCGGGCCGGGCGCGCGGAGCTGTTGCGCACTCCGTTCTCGATCTTCGAGCACAACATACGGGATCAGCTGGGACGAATGCTGGGTTCGGCGGGATTCGATCCGGCGCGGGACATCGACGCGATTACGGTGAACCGCTGGGCGCACGGGTATGCATATGGCTACAACCCGTTGTTTGACCCAGACTGGACGGACGAAGAGACGCCGTGGGTTGTCGGACGGAAGCCGTTCGGACGTATCACCATCGCCAACTCGGATGCTGGTGGTCAGGCGTACACGGACACGGCCATCGACCAGGCGTATCGCGCGGTGTCGGAGCTTTCTGAGCGGCGCGGATGAATTACACTACCTCGGCAGTTTCGGACGGCTCCGCTATGAGTCAATCTTCCGTGCGAGTCTTCAACGAGGACTGAGCCCCAATTGCTATGGAACTGCTGGACCTACTCTTCGGTTCTGCCGCGATCAACGAGCTCTTCACCGACCGCTCGCGACTGCAGCGCATGCTCGACTTCGAAGCGGCTCTGGCACGCGCCGAAGCTAGCGTAGGCGTAATCCCAAGCTCGGCGGTGCGTCCTATTACCGAACAATGCCGCGCGGAACTTTTCGACTTGGCCGCCCTGGGCGAAGCAACGGTCAAAACAGGAAATCATGCAATCCCGATCGTCAAGCAACTGACCGAGCTTGTCGGCCAGCACGATGAGGAGGCGCAGCGTTATGTGCACTGGGGCGCAACCAGCCAGGACGTGGTCGACACGGGATTGATGCTGCAATTGCGCGATGCGCTAAGTGCGATTCAGAACGATCTGAACCGACTGTGCGAAAGGTTGACCAGTTTGGCGGTACAGTATCGTTCCACTCCGGTGGTGGCTCGGACTCTGCTGCAGCAAGCTGTGCCAACAGTGTTTGGGTTAAAAGTGGCTGGCTGGCTGGACGCGCTGGCTCGTCATCGAGCCCGGATCCAAGACTTGCAGGCGCGCGCGATAGTGCTGCAATTCGGAGGTGCCGCTGGCACATTGGCAATGCTTGGAAACCGTGGATTGGACGTGGCCGCGGCGCTGGCAGAAGGCCTGCAACTCGTCCTGCCCGCGCTTCCGTGGCACAGTCATCGGGATCGAGTCGTGGAAGTCGCCACCACGTTGGGATTGCTCACGGGCACCCTGGGCAAGATGGCTCGTGATATCTCCTTGCAGATGCAGACAGAAGTGGGGGAGGTTTTCGAGCCATCGGGAGAAGGCCGTGGCGGCTCTTCGACCATGCCGCACAAAAGAAATCCCATCACCTGCGAGGTCGTGCTGGCGGCAGCCCAGCGAGTGCCCGGCCTGGTAGGAACGATGTTGGCAGCTATGCCGCAGGAGCATGAACGGAGCCTGGGAGGCTGGCATGCAGAATGGGAAACTTTACCCGAGATCGTTCGAGCAAGTGCCGGTGCCCTGCACCACATGGTCGAAATGGTTGCGGGGTTGGAAGTCGATCCGACGGGCATGCAGCAAAACCTGGAACTGACTCACGGGTTGATTTTTGCCGAGGCAGTAACAGCGGTGCTCGGGAAAAAAGTCGGCAAGAGCAAGGCCCACCAAATTCTGGAATCCGCATCGCGCAAAGCGATCGCGGAGAAAAAGCATCTGCGGGAAGTGCTGGCCGCCGACGCGCAGGTGATGCCCCATTTGAATCGCGAGGAGATCGCAAGTCTCTTCGAGCCACTGAACTACATTGGCGTGGCTGGAAAGTTTATCGATCGTGCAATCGAGGCCAGCACGTCTCAATTCAAGGCACGGGACTGAGCATGCCCTTTCTGCAGGTTGATGGTGCCAGAATCCGTTACGAAGTCACCGGCGCTGAGAAGGCTCCGACGTTGGTGTTCTCGAATTCATTGGGCACCGATTTGGCCATGTGGGATCCGCAAGTAGCAGCTCTCAATCGAGGTTACCGCATCGTGCGTTACGACACACGCGGACACGGCCAGTCTCCTGAGACGCCCGGTCCCTACACAATCGATCAACTCGCTGACGACGTGATTGCACTGCTCGATCACTTGAAACTGGACGGAGTGTATTTTTGTGGGCTGTCTATGGGCGGGATGACGGCGATGTCGTTGGCGTTGCGAAAGCCTCAGCGGCTTTACAAGATCGTGCTGTGTAGCACGGCGCCGAAGATCGGCACGTCGGAGACGTGGAACACAAGGATTGACATCGTCCGCCAAGGAGGCATGGCGGCTGTCGTGGACGGAGTGCTGCAACGCTGGTACACGTCTGAATTCCGCTCCAGTGCTCCGCAGGCGATCGAATCCACCCGACAGACACTGTTGAAAACATCCGTGGAAGGCTACGTTGCCTGCTGTGCGGCGGTACGCGATGCGGACATGCGCGAGACGATTGCCGGCATTCGGGTGCCGACGCTCATCATTGCCGGCACCCATGATCCTGTAACAACTCCGGCGGACGGGCACTTCATGGAGCAACGTATTCCAGGAGCCAAGTATTGCGAGTTGCCGGGGGCGCACTTGTCGAATATCGAGGCAGCCGCAGCCTTTACGAACGAACTGTCGAACTTCCTGAAAGCGTGAGGACTCCATGGACGATCGAGACCACTACGAGCAGGGAATGTCGGTGCGCCGCGCCGTACTGGGCGATGATCACGTCGATCGATCTTTGAAGAACAGAAACGAGTTCAATCAGGACTTTCAGGACCTCATTACCCGCTATGCCTGGGGAGAAGTCTGGACCCGACCGGGGTTGCCGCGGCATACGCGCAGCCTGCTGACCCTTGCCATGATGGTTGCCTTGAATCGAACCGACGAACTGCGTATGCATCTCCGGGCAGCCTTCAACAACGGCGTGACGCGGAACGACATCAAGGAAGTCCTTCTCCAGACAGCAGTCTACTGCGGCGTGCCGGCGGCCAACTCTGCGTTTCATGTAGCCGAAGAAGTTTTTGCGGAGATGGATAACAAGAAAATAGAGAACAAAAGATAGGGCCACCGACTCTCATGCTAGTTAACAAGAAGAAAATTCGTGTCGAGTGGGGAGACTGCGATCCGGCTGGCATCGTCTACTATCCGCGGTATTTTGCATTTTTCGACAACTGTACCGCGGCACTTTTCGAGGCGGCCGGCCTGCCCAAACAGGAAATGCTGAAGACCTACGGAATTGTTGGCATGCCGATGGTGGATACCAGGGCCCGCTTCCTGGTCCCCTCCCGTTTCGGGGACGATGTGATCGTGGAATCGTCGATCTCCGAATGGGGACGCAGCAGCTTCGACGTACAGCACAAGCTGTTCAAAGGGGAGGCCCTGGCGGTGGAGTGCTTTGAAACCCGGGTCTGGGCAGCGCGCTCCCGGTCAAACGCCGAGAAGATTGAGGGTCAGACGATCCCTGACGACGTGAAAGCCAAGTTCCGCACTCCCGCCTGACGCGGGTGTGGAGTCTATTGAGGTGGGTCGATCGAAAGGTTGGTGGCCGCGACCAGCTCCCAAGCGGCCCGACAAAACAACTCAGGGGGTTTGTTACATTAACCGGACAAATTCTGCGAGTTTCCGATCCGAACCGGTTCGACCGTTACAGTCAATCAGGTTTATATTATTGGTTAGCCCCCCAAGCTTTCGGATTTAGCATCCAGCTCAGTTGGTGTTGTAAGGACAATCGTTTGCAGAGTGAATGGATGCACCACAATTCCGCCCAAATTGCGGTTGTGATTCCCTTCAGCGAGGCGTAATGGAAATTCGGCCCGGGATCGAGATGGCCAGCCTGTCGGATGTCGGCTGCCAGCGTCAGAACAACGAGGACGCGACCTCTTATTGGGAGCCAAAAACCGACGACGAGTTTCAGCGAAAGGGGAGACTTGCTGTCGTCGCGGATGGGATGGGCGGCTACGAAGGTGGCCAGGAAGCCAGTCGTCTCGCCGTGGAAACGATTGAGGATGTCTACGGTCAGGAAGCTGCCAACGGTCCGCGCGACGCGCTACTGAAAGGATTTCGGGTTGCTCATGAACGCATTCGCGAGTACGCCGATGCACACCCGGAATTTCAGGGAATGGGTACTACCTGCACGGCGCTCGCCCTGAATGATCAAAGCTTATACTTCGCGCATGTCGGCGACAGCCGCCTTTACCTGGTGCGGGACGGAAATATCCTGCGGCTCACACGCGATCACTCTTACGTCGGGAGACTGGTGGAGTCTGGAGTATTGCGCTCTGATGAAGCCGAACATCATCCCCAACGTCACATTCTGACGGCGGCCTTGGGTGCAGGAACTGATGTTGCCGCCGACTCTCCCACTAACCCACTGGCTCTGGAGAATGGAGACATTCTGATCCTGTGCACAGACGGATTGTGGAGCCTCGTGCAGGAACCGGAAATGCTGTCGATTGTTACTTCACGCGACGCTTCGTCTGCGTGCGCTGAATTGGTGAAGTTAGCTCGGAAGCGCAGCGGGCCGGACAACATCACCGTGCAAATCTTGCGGGTAGCGCCGAATGGCGCGATGGGTCATTAATGGCATGGGCGTTCAGAAATTCTCAGCGACTGCTACCTATTTGCGCAGAATCCGTAATCCCTATTAAATAGCCTAGAATCAATTGTATGCATCAATTCCACAGAGTTGATCTTCCCATTTCTCGCGTATTCCTATAAACTCTATTAGACCCATAGACATTTATGGGAAACAGACTATGAAGATCTCCCAGAAGGGCCTTTACGCACTGCAGGCCATGATGTTGCTAGCGCGCCGCTATAACCAGGGCGCGATCAAGATCCGCGACATTGCCTACGAAGAGGAACTGCCGGAGAAGTTCCTGGAGCTGATTTTGCTGGAGCTCAAAAATGCGCGCATGGTGGAGAGCGTCCGCGGCGCCAAGGGCGGGTACGCGTTGCGTCGACCACCTGCCGACATTCATCTGAGCGAGATCATCCGCCTGATCGATGGTCCGCTCGCGCCTTTTGCTGATGCTGACCAGCTGCGAGCTCTCATCGACAAGGACCGCACCCACCGTGCTCTATATCAGGTCTTTCTCGACGTGCGCGACGCGGCGGCCAACATCCTTGAGAACACAACCCTTGACGACATTGTGAGTTCGCGGCCCACCGCGAAAGGGAAGAAGCGCCAGAGAAAGAAGAAAGAAATTCCCGCCATTTTGCCGATGGTGGTTCATGGAACGGGTGGCAAAGGCTAGCTTGGAAAAGTAAACAGCACCGGCAAGGTAGCCCTTCCAATGTCCATCACGGAAGCTGGAGCAAGGCTCGATGACCAGCAGAAAGAAACGAACAACGAACGAGGCGAAAGCATGAAAGCTGTTCGCGGATTCCAGTTGTTAATGCTAACAATCACCTTGCTGCTGGGATCTGTCTTATACCTGCGAGCCGACCACGGCGACGCCACTTTGCTGAACGTTTCCTACGATCCCACGCGTGAACTGTATCAGGACTACAACGTCGCCTTCGCGAAGTATTGGAAGACCAAGACTGGCAAGACGGTCACCATTCAGCAATCACACGGCGGTTCCAGCAAGCAGGCCCGTGCGGTCATCGACGGCCTAGAAGCCGACGTCGTGACGCTGGCCCTGGCCTATGACATCGACGCGATCTCCGAAAAGGCCAGCCTGCTTCCGAAAAACTGGCAGTCGCGCCTTCCCAACAACAGTTCACCCTATACCTCAACCATCATTTTCCTGGTCCGTAAAGGCAATCCGAAAAATATCAAGGACTGGGATGACCTTGGGAAGCCGGGCATCGCGGTCATCACCCCGAACCCGAAAACGTCTGGTGGTGCCCGCTGGAACTATCTCGGAGCCTGGGGGTATGCGCTCAAGAAGTCCGGCGGCGATGAATCCAAGGCGCGGGACTTCATCACAAAGCTGTACAAGAACGTGCCGGTGCTCGACTCCGGGGCTCGCGGATCCACGACCACCTTCGTGGAGCGTGGCATCGGCGACGTGTTGATCGCTTGGGAGAACGAGGTCCTGCTGGGCGCAAAAGACTTGGGTCAAGACAAGTTCGACATCGTCGTACCTTCGGTGAGCATTCTCTGCGAGCCGACGGTGAGCCTGGTGGACAAGGTGGTCGATAAGAAGGGCACCCGCGCTGTGGCGCAAGCATACCTTGAATATCTCTACAGTCCGGAGGGTCAGGAGATCGCCGCTAAGCGCTACTACCGGCCGCGATCGGAAGCGGTCGCGAAAAAATACGCCGGCCAGTTTCCGAAGGTGAAGTTATTCACGCTGGCGGAAATCGTTGGGGACTGGCTGAAAGCCCAGAAGATTCATTTTGCGGATGGAGGGGTGTTTGATCAGGTCTACCAGCCCAATCAGTGAGCGCCGAGCTTCGGGAGTATGTGTTAACCATGCACCGATCCCGTCGCGTTCGGGAGGCTGTCGATGAGCTTCACCTTCAAGCAGCGCAGCATCATCCCGGGTTTTGGCCTCTCGCTCGGCTTCACGGTTCTATACCTGAGCCTGATCGTATTGATACCGCTGTCGGCAACTTTTCTGAAGACCGCGTCCCTGACTTGGGATCAATTCTGGCACGTTGTAACGGCGCCCAGGGCGCTGGCCTCGTATCGGCTTAGCTTTGGCGCCTCCGCAATCGCGGCGTCTATCAACCTGGTGTTCGGTTTGCTGGTGGCGTGGGTGTTAGTGCGCTACACGTTTCCAGGCCGACGCCTTCTCGACTCACTCGTGGATTTGCCTTTCGCCTTACCCACCGCTGTGGCCGGTATTTCACTTACGGCCATCTATTCGAGCAACGGCTGGATTGGCCACTATTTGCAGCCGCTCGGAATCAAGGCGGCGTATTCGCGTCTCGGGGTTGTGATTGCGCTGACCTTCACGGGGCTTCCCTTTGTAGTGCGTACGGTCCAACCAGTGCTGGAAGATCTCGACAAGGAGATGGAGGAGGCAGCCGCCAGCCTGGGCGCGAGCCGATGGCAGACGGTGTCGCGCGTACTCTTTCCAGCCGTGATGCCAGCTGCGATCACGGGCTTCGCGATGGCTTTTGCTCGCGCGGTGGGCGAGTACGGCTCGGTGGTCTTCATTTCGGGAAACATGCCCATGCGAACCGAAATCACCCCACTGTTGATTATCACCAAGCTCGAACAATATGACTACGCCGGAGCCACGGCCATTGCAGTCGTGATGTTGGTGGCGTCCTTTGCGTTGCTGCTGTTGATCAATCTTCTACAGGTCTGGAGCGGACGACGGGAAAAGAGCGCAACGGTCGCGGAAGGCGAGCCCGTTTCCGTTGCGGCTAACGCTTAGGTGCGGCGAGTGCGACGTTAGACTATGGCGACAGCGATTACATTGCGAAATCCGGCGGTGGCCACACCCCGGACGCGGGCTGCGACCGAAGAGAGCTCTCTCGTTCGCTGGCTGCTGATTGCGATCGCCGTGCTCTTTCTTGTCATCTTTCTTTTCCTGCCATTGGCCATGGTTTTCAGCTCCGCGCTTGCCAAGGGCTGGTCGTTTTATCTCGCAAGCTTGCGCCAGCCCGACGCCTGGGCCGCAATACGTCTGACGCTCATCGCCGCCGGCATTGCTGTTCCCGCCAACCTCATCTTCGGCGTCGCGGCCGCATGGGCGATCGGCAAGTTCGACTTCTTTGGCAAGAGTGTGCTGATTACGCTGATCGATCTGCCCTTTGCGGTATCGCCGGTGGTTTCGGGCTTGATTTATGTGCTGTTGTTTGGACTCCAGGGTCTGCTCGGGCCCTGGCTGGCTGCGCATGACTTGAAAATTGTCTTTGCAGTCCCGGGCATTGTGCTGGCCACCATCTTCGTCACGTTTCCATTTGTCGCCAGGGAGTTGATCCCCCTGGTCCAAGCTCAGGGGAATGACGAGGAAGAAGCCGCGCTTACTCTGGGCGCGAGCGGCTGGCAGACGTTTTTCCGCATCACCCTGCCCAACATCAAATGGGGACTGTTGTACGGAGTGATCCTGTGCAACGCACGAGCCATGGGCGAATTTGGCGCGGTTTCGGTAGTCTCCGGACACATCCGCGGGCGCACCAATACCATGCCGCTGCACATTGAAATTCTATACAACGAATACCAGTTCGTTTCTGCATTTGCCGTTGCTTCTTTGCTTGCGTTGCTGGCCCTCGTGACCTTGCTGGTCAAGACTCTGATCGAATGGAAGGCGAGGCAGCAACGAACTCAGTTGGAAGCCGCGGCCGCGGCGGAAGGATCCTTATGAGCATCGAAGCGATTGGCGTCACAAAACGGTTTGGACAATTCGCGGCCCTCGATAATGTCGGTCTGACGATTCCCAGCGGCGAGTTGGTGGCCCTGCTCGGACCCTCGGGATCGGGCAAAACCACGCTTCTGCGCATCATTGCAGGACTGGAGTTTGCGGACTCGGGACTGATCCGGTTCCATGGCAGCGACATCACGGGGCAGGCGGCGGGCGAGCGTCGTGTCGGGTTCGTCTTCCAGCACTACGCTTTGTTCCGGCACATGACGGTCTTTGAGAACATCGCTTTCGGTCTCAAAGTGAGGCCGCGCAGTGCACGGCCTTCCAAGAAGGATATTCAGGCCAAGGTCAAAGACCTGCTCCGGCTGATTCAACTCGAAAATCTTGCTTACCGCTATCCTTCCCAGCTCTCAGGCGGCCAGCGGCAACGAGTGGCCCTGGCGCGTGCGCTAGCCGTGGAACCCAGCGTCCTGTTGCTCGATGAACCTTTCGGTGCGCTCGACGCCAAGGTGCGTCTCGAACTGCGTCGCTGGCTTCGCCAATTGCACGACGAAATTCACATCACCAGCGTGTTTGTGACGCACGATCAGGAAGAGGCGCTCGAAGTCGCCGACCGTGTGGTCGTGATGAACCAGGGCAAGATCGAGCAGATCGGCTCACCGGATGAGGTCTACAATCAGCCCGCCACGCCGTTTGTTTACCGATTTCTGGGCAACGTCAATCTGTTCCATGGCCGTATCGACGAAGGCCATGCGCTGATTCAGAACACCGCCCCTAGCACGGCTCCGACGGACAATCAGGGCACCCTCGTCTATGTGCGTCCCCACGCCCTCGAGATTCGCCGCCAGCCGAACGGAACCGGTCACTTCCGTGCCACCATCAAGCACATCAATTCGGCCGGACCGTTGGTGAAGGTCGAAGCAGTAACCGAGTGGGGTGGACCTGTTCACGTGGAGATGTCGCAGGAGCGTTTTCAGGATCTGCAACTGATCAAGAATGAACCCGTGTTCATTACTCCGCGAGATGTGAAGGTGTTCGAAGCGGACCGCACTGCGTAAATTAAGGAGAGTCGTGACTCCGCCCGACGGCGGGACTTAGCACTGTCGAAAGCCGCGCCCCATTCGTCAATTCGACCACTTTGGGTGGTACTTCATTATCAAAATCGGCTATCTTCGAGAGACATCATGCAAGAGGTATCGGTTCCGGGGCTAGAGAATCACGGCAAAGATGCCTCCGTTGCGCATCCGGCCGAGGACAGAACTACGTCCGTTCCTGACAAAGAAGGTCTGATTGTTCGCTCTCCCGAGTTCATCGATCTGGAAACTCCGGTTGAATACTTCAACACCTGGCTGACTCTTGAGCAACACTTTTTCGTTCGGAACCACATGCACGAACCGTCCATCTCCGCAGCGTGGAGTCTGTCTGTCAGTGGGGAAGTGGAGCATCCTTACGTATTGACGCTTGCTGAACTGCTGGAAATGGAAACCCATTCGGTGGTGAACACACTCGAGTGTGCGGGGAACGGACGCGCGTATCACATTCCAAAAGCTCCCGGTGCGCAGTGGCGGAAAGGTGCGGTTGGGACGGCGCGATTTTGCGGGCCTCGATTACGGGCGATCCTGGAGCGTGCGGGTGTGAAGCGTGGCGGCAAGCACGTGATGTTCCGTGGACTCGACGACGGCGCAGGGAAGGTTCCACCATTCCTTCGTAGTATTCCGATCGAGAAAGCTATGCATGGCGATACTCTTGTCGCAACCCACATGAATGGCGCTGTTCTGGGTCGGCATCACGGCTTTCCAGCGCGCTCTCTGGTCCCCGGCTGGATCGGCGCTGCATCGTGCAAGTGGATCACAGAGATCAAGGTTCTGACCGAGGAATGCGATGGCATCTTCATGAGTCAGGAGTACCGAATTTCCGACCAGGCCGTGCAGCCGGGGGAGGAAGTCCGGCCAGAGAGCACGCACGCGATCACCGCATTGCCTGTGAAGTCCTTGATCACCACACCCGCAGACGGTGTTACCGCGCAAACAGGCACGATCAGAATTCAGGGAGTGGCATGGGCGGGCGAGGCAGACGTCGTGCGCGTGGAAGTTTCTGTCGACGGCGGAGCATCCTGGCAAGATGCACAATTGGGTTCCGATTACGCGCGCTATGCCTGGCGGCAATGGAGCTTTGAATGGGAGATTCCTCGCGACGGTGAATTCGTGATTACAGCGCGAGCCACCGATCAACTTGGGCGTACTCAATCCTCGACGCCTGCGTGGAATCCGAACGGCTATCTGAACAATGCGGTCGACCGAGTGAGAATTACTGTGCGGGACTGAAGTTGACGCCGGCAGCAAAGCGCTATCGACCCAGCGTCAATGGTGACCAGAGAACGCTACGATAGCGCCGCTTACCGATGAGGCCTCTTACAACCGGCAGTGTAGCGGCACAGGTCGGCTCGTTCTAGTGCATAGAGGGATACGGCCTAACGCTGTTTTGCTTTCTGGTGCAGCTGACGTCCCATGAATTGTCATCCTGAGAAAGAGCGCAGTGGAGCCGAATGCCTGCTCTGTTCTTGCGACAAAACCAGGTCCTTCGCTGCGCTCAGGATGACAATCTACCTGTTACTGATTTAAGGAAAACCCCAGCTCTAGCGTGCGCGGGCCATCACTGCCCGGGCTGCCGCTTCCAATGCGATTTGCAAATCGCGCAGATGTCGTTCTTCGGTCAGATAGCTGATCACCATTATGCGCAGCACGCTCTGTCCATTAACCAGCGTGTCTGAAATCCAGAGCTGGCCATCGCGTGTGACTTCGTCCACGATCGCCGCGTGAAGTGTTGCTACTTGGTCGGGATCAAGCGCATTGGACTTCACGCGGAAGTTCACGATCGGCAGCGTCGGACGCATTACAAGCGCAAAGTGTTCCGAGCCTTCTACCCAGGAGGCGAACTCATGTGCCAGTCGCAATTGCCGATCGATGTGTTCTTCATACGCCCTCCGGCCGTGCACACGGAGAGTAAGCCACAGCTTCAGTGAGTTCATCCGGCGTGTCCATTGTGTGCTGATGCGGGCATTGTCCGGCAGGCGCGCGCCCACCGCCTTGGGCATGTACGGTGCAGCTACCGAGAAGGCAGTTTCAAGGATCTTCGGATGCCGCGTGAGTATCACCCCTGCTGCGAAGGGCACGGCCAGCCATTTGTGCGGATCGATCGTGATGGAGTCAGCGAGTTCGATGCCACGCACCAGGAAGCGATGTTTGTCCGAGAACACGGCGGCCGCGCCATAGGCTCCATCAACATGCATCCAAAGGTCATGGTGGCGACACACTTCGGCAGTTGCGGCCAGATTATCCACGATTCCGGAGTTGGTAGTGCCGGCTGTAGCCACGACGCAAAACGGCTTACGACCAGAGCGACGATCCTCTGTAATGGCCGCTTCCAAACTTGCCGCATCCATTCGCAGCTTATCGTTGACCACGATTCGTCGCAGAGCCCTTCGCCCAATGCCAAGCAGACCCACGGACTTGTCGAGAGAATGATGCGACTCATTTGAGGCGTAGACGACCGGCTGCCCGCCCGCTGAAGCAACTCCTTCCTCGATTGCTCGCGGGAACTTCGCGGCGAGGGCGAGAGCCAACCCGCTGAAGTTGGCCTCGTTTCCTCCGCTGGTAAAGGTTCCACCAAACTCCCTCGGCCAGCCCACCCGTTCCGCCATCCAGCGAATGGTTTCCAATTCGATCTTCGAAGCAAGTTGCGATCGGGCAAGTGTGGCAAGCTGCGGATTGAGCGCCGCGACTAGCGTTTCTGCGAGAAATCCCATGTACGTGGGTGTGGGATTCATCAATCCGAAATATTTCGCGGCGGGAACGTGGAAGCCCTTGTCGATCATCTCGCGGCAGATCTCATCGAGAGCAGCTATCGGGTCTTGACCGATCTCGGGAAGCACGTCGTCGAGAACACCGTAGGTGCGCTGATCGGCGGGAAGCTGAACACTTCGATCGGGCAGGGAAGAGAAGTAATCGTCGACGTGGTCGATGAGACGGTAACCAAGCTTGCGGCGGGTAGCGGAGTCGAAGTCGAAGCGCATGGGGATTGGATTACAGTGTCGAAGGGAAGGACGCGAAGTGTCTATCCGAAAATTGTGGGCAAATGGCAATCCGCGAGCAAGAAGCTATTCCCAGAACAGTAGGCAGCCCGAATGTAGCGCCGGCGTCTTGCCGGCTGTCTCGAGGGCGTCTCGCCCTCGGATGGGCGGGCGGGACGCCAGCCGGACAGCCGCCGGGGACGGCGGCGCTACTCCTTCTCTTTCGCGTGCTCGACATCGGCGTCGGCAGATTTCTCCGGCCGCAAGAGCGGGAACAGGATTACATCGCGAATCGTCTGCGAGTTGGTCAGCAGCATCGCCAGGCGGTCCACCCCCACACCCACTCCGCCGGTCGGCGGCATGCCGTAGGAAAGCGCCCGAATGTAATCTTCATCCATCTGGTGAGCCTCTTCGTCGCCGCGGACGCGCTCCTTTAGTTGTTCTTCGAAGCGCTGGCGCTGGTCTTCGGGGTCGTTGAGTTCGCTGAAGCCGTTGGAGATCTCCATCTGTCCAGCGAAGATTTCGAAGCGCTCGACCCAGTCGGGTTCATCCGGTTTTTTCTTGGACAGAGGCGAAACGGCCACGGGGAATTCGTAAATAATAGTCGGCTGCAGCAGATGCTCTTCCGCTACCGCCTCGAACAGATTCGCGATAGTTTTCCCGGCCGGTTCGCTAGGATCGTACGCCATGTGCTTGCCTGCGCTGTTGAAGCGCGTCACCAGCGTCTTCACCGAGTCGTGCGACGCAAAATCACTCATCTGGGGTTTGGCCCCAGCTTTGTCGGGCCAGAATTGAATAATTGCTTCGCGCATGGTCATGCGGCGCCAATTCGAGCCGGCCCAGTCGATCTCGTCGTCGCCCCACTTTGCCTTGGTCGTTCCATTGACGTCTTTGGCCGCTTGTTCAATTAGGTTTTGCGTGAGATTCATCACGTCGCGAAAGTCCGCATAAGCCTGATAGAACTCGAGCATGGTGAATTCGGGATTCCAGCGCCAACCCAACCCCTCATTGCGAAAGTTGCGATTGATTTCGTAAACACGATCGAGCCCGCCAACGGTTAGCCGCTTCAGGTAAAGCTCGGGCGCGATACGCAGGAACAGATCAACATCAAGCGCGTTGTGATGCGTGACAAACGGCTTGGCCACAGCGCCACCGGCGATGGGTTGCATCATGGGCGTTTCGACTTCGATAAATCCCTGCGAATCCATGTAGCGGCGTAGAGACTGCACCAGCTTGCTCCGCTTCAAGAAAACTTCACGGACTTCCGGATTCATCACCAGGTCGACGTAGCGCTGGCGATAACGCAGTTCGACGTCGGTTAAACCATGCCACTTCTCAGGCAGGGGAAGCAGGTCCTTCGAGAGAAACGTGATTTCCTCGACGTGTACTGTCAACTCACCGGTGCGCGTGCGGAACAGATATCCGCTGGCGCCGATGTGGTCGCCAAGGTCCAGGAGTTTGTAGAGTTCGAATCCCTTGTCGCCGACGGCGTCTTTCTTGACGTAGATCTGCATCCGCTGTCCGCCCTGCTGCAAATGCGTGAAGGCTGCCTTGCCCATCAGGCGCATGGCCATGATGCGACCCGCCACACGCACTTGGATTCGGTCCTTTTCGAGTTCTTCGCCGGTCTTGCCGGAGTACTCTTCGAGAATCTGGGGAACGGTGTGGGTGTAGTCGTAGCGACGAGGATACGTCTCCTGCCCAAGAGCCTCGATCTGTGTAAGCTTTTGTCTGCGAAGTTCGTAGATGTTCTCGTCGAGAGCCAAATGGAATCCTTAGTGCTGGTGTTTCGGCAAAGATGCCCTCTTACGGGCAAGCCCGCGCGTCAAGAGGAGAAACAGAGATTATAAACAACGACGCGGGGCTCACCAGTTTCAGGTGAAGTGCTTTCTAGCGCACCTATTTAAGTGCGCTTAGCGCTTGAAGCGGCGGGCCCATCGGCGATACTATTCCCCTTCCCGATTTTCGACGCGGGAAAGAATGAAGTGGCGCGAGGAAGCCATTGCCTCAGAATTACGTGCCCATCTTTATCTTTATCGCGGTCGTCGGCACCCTCATTCCCATCACGCTGCTGCTGACTAAGCTGGTCCGTCCCAGCAATCCTCAAAGAGAAAAGCTTTTGCCGTATGAGTGTGGTATCGATCCCGTGGATCGTGCCCGGGGCCGCTACACAGTCCGTTTTTACATTGTCGCCATCCTGTTCGTGGTCTTCGACGTGGAGACTATTTTCCTCTTCCCGTGGGCCGTGAAGTTCAAGGTGTTCGGTCTGTTTGGGCTGCTCGAGATGCTGATCTTCCTGGGCATCCTGATCATTGGTTACATCTGGATCTGGAAGAAGGGTGCGCTGGAGTGGGTGTGAACCTCTTGGCTGTGCTCTGCGATGTTGTTCAAGGAGCAGCTAAGAGGACAGGGAAAGTGTGGTCACAGAGTTCCGCGATCTGCGGTCGTTGACAGTGGAATTTCGCGGCTGATACAACTAGGCGTCTTTTTCGAAGCAGAGAGCGTTTGGGAGCTTAGAGCCTTTCTATCCTATGCCTGACGACATCAAACCGCCGGCGCCGCCATCGCCCGAGGAAGGGCAGCAGCCATCCTCAGACAAGCCGCCCGGGTCGGTGGAAAATGTGAATGCAGCGCCGCCTGCTGCTCCCAAGCCTCCCGAGGCAACGCCAGAAAAGCCTACGCCAGAGAAGCCCGCGGCTGCAGAAAGGGCTCCTGCGGCAACTGCCCCGCCAAAACCGGCCGCGGCTGGTGAGAAGCCTCCCGCCCCAGTTGCTCCTCCAAAGCCCGTAGCCGCGCCTGCCAAGCCGGCGGGTCCCGTCCCCATTCCCTGGGACACTTCTATGGTCTCCAAGCTGAAGCGGCAATTTGGCTCGGGAATCGAGGCGTTGACCTACCTGGGCCAGAATTACCTCAATGTCGATCGCTCACTGATTCCAAATCTTCTAAAGATCCTTTGCGATGAAGAGCAGTTCGGCTACTGCGTAGACATCACGGCCGTCCATTACCCCAAGCGGGAGCGCCAGTTCGACATCCTCTGGATTCTGTACTCCTTCGAGCGCAACGAGCGCATGCGGGTGAAAACGCAGGTCGCGGATGGTGAGCACATTCCTTCGGTGGTTTCTATCTGGTCAACCGCAAACTGGCTGGAGCGTGAGGCCTATGACATGTTTGGTATTCAGTTCGATGGCCATCCCGACCTGAAGCGCATCCTTCTGCCCGACGGTTGGAAAGGGCATCCGCTGAGGAAGGACTACGGCATCATTCAGCAGGATCAGGAGTGGGTCCAGATCAACCTGGGGATCGAAAGCGGCCAATGACCGAACCGACCAGCACCGCCTCGCAGCTGGACCTCGACGAGAGCAACAAGACTTATCTCGACGCGAACGAGCTCATCCTGAATATGGGACCACAGCACCCAGCGACGCACGGTGTGTTGCGCGTCATCCTGAAACTGGACGGCGAGAAAGTTCTGGGTCTGGAATGCGTGATCGGATACCTCCATCGCGGGGTGGAGAAGATCGCCGAGAACCGAACGTACACCATGTTCAATCCCTACGTGGACCGCATGGACTACGTGGCCGCGGTTTCCAACGGATTGGGATACTGCGAGGCGGTCGAGAAACTCCTGAACATCGAAGCCCCAGATCGGGCCAATTACGTCCGCGTGATCTTGACGGAGTTGAATCGCATCGCGAGTCACCAGCTCTGGCTGGGAACGCACGCACTCGACATTGGCGCGATGACTCCGCTCTTCTACACCTTCCGCGACCGCGAAGAGATCCTCAAGATCTTCGAGAAGTACTGCGGTGCCCGACTGACGACGCATGCTTTCCGTATTGGCGGTTGCCAGTACGAAACCTACGAGGGCTTCGAGAAAGATGTGAAGAAGTTCGTGGCCTTCGTGGCTCCCAAGATTGACGAGTACGAAGAACTGCTCACCACGAATCGCATCTGGGTGGAGCGCACCAAGAATGTAGGTGTGATTTCCGCGAAGGACTGCATTGGCCTCGGTGTAACCGGCCCTGTGCTGCGCGCCAGCGGCGTGAAATGGGATCTTCGCAAGAAGCAGCCGTACGCTGCGTACAGCAAATTTGATTTTGAAATTCCCACCGGCCAGAACGGCGATACCTACGACCGGTACCTGGTGCGCATGGCGGAAATGCGCCAGTCTCTGCGTATCATCCAGCAGGCCGTCGACAGCATCCCCGAAGGACCAATCATGGCCAAGGTCCCCAAGGTGATGAAGCCTCCGGTGGGCGAGATCTATCACTCGATCGAGGCTCCCAAGGGCGAACTGGGATACTTCATTGTGAGTGACGGTTCGACGCAGCCCTATCGCATACGTGTTCGTCCACCGTCCTTCGTCAATCTTCAGGCACTCGATTTGATGTGCCGCGGGCAGCTTATCGCGGACGTGATTGCAGTCATCGGCACGCTCGACATCGTCCTGGGCGAGGTGGATCGCTGATGCCGAGCTTCATCACTGATTACCTGCAGAAAGCCGGACAGACCACACCCGGCCAATATGGCAGTCCGTTCTGGGCTCTGGTCTACATTCTGCTGGTATTCGCGGGCGTCTCGCTAGCGGTCGTCTGCATGAATTGGCTGGAGCGCAAGATTCTTGCGCACATGCAGGTGCGGCTCGGACCGATGCGCGTCGGTCCCCACGGTTTGCTGCAGCCCATCGCCGACGCGCTGAAACTCATCCTGAAAGAAGACATCATTCCGGAAGGCGCCGACACGTTTGTGTTTTGGCTCGCGCCGATGATCATCCTGCTAGCCGTGTTCAGTGTTTATTGCGTGGTGCCCTTCGGCCCAGCACACGCAATTACGGACATGAACATCGGGATTCTCTTCATGCTCGGTGTATCGTCGCTGGGTGTGCTGGGGATCGTGATGGCGGGATGGGCGTCGAACTCCCATTACCCGCTCATCGGCGCACTCCGTTCCAGCGCGCAGATGGTTTCTTATGAAGTCGCGATGGGACTGGCAGTTGTATCTGCAGTACTGATGACCAGCCTCGATGCTGATGGAACCGGCACATTGAGCATGATCGGCATCGTGGAGGCGCAGTACGCACAGCATACCTGGTTTATCTTCAAGTTCTTTCCGCTGGGGCTGATTGCCTTCTTCATTTTTGCGGTAGCGATGGTAGCGGAGACCAACCGTGCCCCCTTCGACCTGCCGGAAGCCGAATCGGAACTGACTGCGGGTTTCCACACGGAATACAGTGGTTTGCGCTGGTCTCTATTCATGTTGGGCGAGTATGCGGCGATGATTGCCGTCTCGTCGATCGCTGTGACACTGTGGCTGGGCGGATGGATGCGGCCCTTCCCCAACCTGTTGAACGGCCCGACGTGGGATCTCGCGTTCTCGTTGTTTCCGGCTTTGACATTCTTCGGCCTCGCAGCGCTGACCTTCTATAGCACCGCACGGATGCCGAAGCATTCATATTTTCGCATTCAGACATTCGGCCTTGGCGCGTTTGGTGCTGTCTTTGTTCTCATCGGGGTGATTCTCCTGCTGCCTGCTGTTCGCGGCAGAA
>Ga0075424_100001322_pt1 | contig 21594 bp, 20 predicted proteins | sample SoiMethybrSBSTD3_FD_75301 | JGI IMG/M metagenome (GOLD analysis project Ga0075424, IMG submission 75301) | Bulk soil microbial communities from a Populus tree surrounding site in Tennessee, USA - Soil MetaG P. TD hybrid SBSTD3 | ecosystem: Environmental > Terrestrial > Soil > Tree plantation... | reverse complement strand
TCCTGTCCGCCCTTGTTGCGCTTTCAGTCATCGCCGGCGTCGCCGGCAGCGCCAGCGCGTTTGACGCCAAGACCTTCTACGAGCAGGTCGATCGCGATCACAACTAACGCCGATGCAACAGCCTTCCCAAGGGGTCCGCCGAGGTTCGCGGGCCTCTTTGGCTTTGTGGGCCGTTGGCAGCCTGGCGCGGATGCTTGGCAGCGAGTAGCCGTCGCAGTGTCTGTTACGCGCGCCCCGCAGCTCGGTTGGCGATAACCAGAGCCTTCGCTTCTTCGATGATGCCCTTCGCCTCGATTTCACCCGCCATCGCGGCCGCGAAGTAGCGCAGCACCGCGGCCATGTGTGCTGGGGTTAGCCCGAGATCGAAGAAGGCAGGTGCTAGCATTTTGAAAAGATGTAGAGCCTCTTGGGGTCCTTCCGGGGAGGAGGATCCGGCGCGCACTGGATCGTCGAGGACGCTCGAGGCTAACTCGGCCATGCGCTTGAAAATCCGATGGTCTGACGCACCGGCCTTGCGCGAGCCCTCAATTGCGTGAGCCAAGAAGCCTGAGACCACCATGTCCAGGTGCAACGGCAGCCGATCGTTGATGTCAACGACATTGGTTATTGCCTCATGGCGGCTAGGCTCCGCGAGGTTCGAAAGCTGCCCACTCAGATGGTTGCGAAAATCGAATGCACTAATCGTCATCTCTGCTTCCCCGCCCCTGATCAATCCACAAAGGTTCGTTAAGTCGCCGACCGGAAACCCACGTTTCTCCCGTGCGCTACCCGCCGCAGCGGCTTAGTGATTGTGTTTTGATGGCGTCCCGTCAATCGGATGCGTGTGATCTCTTTGTGGACGAACTGTGGAGAGTATCGATTGTGGACTATGGGTTACGCTCAAACGTATCAGTAGAGCGGTGCCCGCGCAGACCCCAAGGGCGTCGCAGTCACCATTGCCCACGTCGATTTCGATGCACGGCGCGGCGGGCCCGGTCGAGAAATGGACGAGAGAGCGCGTTTTGGGGCGAAGCCGATCGGTAACTCCGACCGCAATGGTGGTTGCAACCGAGCCGGAGTGCACGCAGGCGCCAAACCCAATCGCGCTCGCGAGACGATCGGCATCGGCCGCGGATTAGCTCGGCATTAGCCACATAACCCCGACCAACGCCGTCCAAATCAGCACAAGCATGGTTAGGGGATGGGAGGCGCAAAGTTTAGACATGGAGATCCCTGCCCCGAAAAGCGTAAGACCTGCGCAACGCTCCGGGCAAGGCTTGGCGTCCGGAGCCCGTGCATTTCCTGTGCAAACACCCGCGCGCTTTCACGCTCAGGGCGCGAGGGGAAGGCCGGCGCAGGTGTGATGAACGGCCGGCGGCGCGGAGGTTGGCGCCATCAACGCTCATCGGCCCTCGGTGAATTCTCGTGCCGGGCGTTGCACGAACAGCACAGCGAAAGTCGCCCAGAGTTGCATCGCAACAGGCCACGTCACTTGCAAAGGGTTGCCGGGGCATCAGGCCAACGCCCCGGCCTTATGCGACTGTCGAGGCTACGCGCGGGTGGCGGTAGCACACGCAAAACGTGACGGGCCCAATGCCTCGAGGAGGCGTGGGCTGAGCTTTACCGGCGTCATCTGTCTTTACGCGCCCGCCTTCGAAGGCTTAAGGCCCCAGTTTCTCGACATTACCCGGGGCCGTCTTCACAACCTTGGCCCGAGTCTGACCCGTGGCCGAGTCCACTATCGAAACGGCGTCGCCAGTCTTGTCCCAGCGCCCACAGGGAGCCGGTGGTCTTTGCTTCCACTCGGTGCACAGCATGTCGCCCTTCATCTGCCAAGTGCCGGTCCAAAGGGCGCCCATCGGCGTCTTATAAAGCGCGCTACCATCCTCGGCCCAATAGATCACGCCTTGGCCGGCCTGCCCGGTCACTGACGCCGCTGTGGTCTCCAGATAGACGGTTTTGCCGATCGCAAACGCCTTGATGTCGGCGGCGGTCATATCGGCGGCAAACGCCGGACCGATAAGCCCGACAACCCCAATAGCAAAACAAATGCCACGCGCATTGATACGCATGTTTGTGACCCTCCACAGTCAATCGGGATCAAAATCGACGGATTTCCCAAACGACCCCGATATCGGATGGTAGGCGTGAGCCTTGCGTCGAACAAGTCGCTATCGGTCGCCCCCATGCCGGAGATGCGACGCCAGCGTACGCACCAACGACGCGAAAGGATCGCCTGAGCCATCAGCTTGAAGCCGACCGGCGCCGGTAGCGCCGAGACCTTGCGGGGGTAATTTTGGCTTCTCGTTCATGCACAAACGACGCTGACTTACGCCGTGGTGCCAATTCAACGCGTTCCCATGCATGCTCTGAGCGGGGGGCGACCTGCGCGCGCCAAAACCGGAGCATCGCGCAGGCCGTCATAGCGCGGCCGCAAGAAGCTGTCAGTTAAGGCCTGAAGTTGCGAGGGAGGTGCGGGTTCGATGCGGTGGCGCGAGAGACACTACATCGTGCGGTTTTTCCTGGCTCTGATGCTGCACGCTTGCCTGGCTGGGCCGCTCGCCAAAGCTCAGACAGCCGATCCTTTGCAACTCCTGCGCCGGATCACCGAGCTATCTAAAGTCGGTCGCTACAGCGATGCCATCCCGCTCGGCCAGCAGCTCGTCAAGGAAATGGAGAGGATGCTCGGCAACGACCACCCACTGGCCGGAACGGCCCTTCTTACTTTGGCCGACCTGCATCGTCTCCAAGGGCAACTCGATGAGGCCGAGCCGATGCTGCGGTGGGCCCTGACGATCCGGGAGAAGGCCTTCGGGCCGGGGCATCCAGATGTCGCCCAGGTCCTGGCCAGTCTCTCCTACATCGCCATCGATCGCGCACAATATGGGGAAGCCGAGCAGCTCCTGAAGCGCGTGCTGGCGATCCGCGAACGCGAACTCGGGAGCAATCACCCTGACACGCTCATGACATTGGTCAGCATTGCTCGCGTGCGATACCGCCAGGCACGCTTTGGCGAGGCCGAGGCGCTCTTTCAACAAGCGCTCGCAGGCTTCCGCAGCTCTTTGGGGGCCGAGCACATGCATGTCTCGGTAGTGCTCAACAATCTGGCGGTGGTCTACAAAGATCAAGGCAAGCTGGCAGCGGCCGAGGCACAGCTGCGGGAGAGCCTCAAGATTCAGGAGGCGACATTCGGGGCAGACAGTGTTGCTGCGGCGGCGGTTGCCAACAACCTGGGCGAGGTGCATGTACGCCAGGGTCGCTATGCAGAGGCCGAGGTCCTCTATCGCCGAAGCCTGCGAATTACCGAGCAGGCGCTCGGCGCAGAGCACCCGGACGTGGCGAACCAACTTGGCAATCTTGCCTCACTCTTCACCTATCAGGGCCGGCCACATGAGGCCGAAGGCCTGCTCCGGCGGGCGCTCGCGATCATGGAGACGGCGTTCGGGCCTGATCACCCCGACGTTGCTACCAGCGCGAACAATCTGGCTCACGCCATCAGCAATCAGCATCGCCTGCAAGAGGCCGAGGCCCTATACCGCCGCTCGCTTGCTATCCGGGAAGCGCGCTTGGGCGGCGACAGCCCTTCCGTTGCGATTGCACTCGACAATCTTGCGGGCGTCTTGCACCTAGCGGGGCGCTATGCAGAAGCCGAGCCCCTGGCCCGGCGCTCGCTTGCGATCCGCGAGAAATTCGTGGGCCCTAGCCATCCACTCACGGGCAACAGCCTCAACAATCTCGCGAGTATTCTCGACAATTTGCACCGACACGACGAGGCCGGTCCTCTGCTTCAGCGAGCTCTGATGGTGCGAGAGGCCGCATTGGGCGCAACTCACCCCGAGGTCGCCGTCAGCCTGCATAACCTCGCCTCGCACTATCTCGATCTTCAACAATGGGATGCTGCGTACGCAGCCTTCAAGCGCGCCAGCGCAATCTGGCTCACTCGCCGGAGTTCGGGCTCTGTGGCATCGCAGGAGGCCCAAGCAACCGAAATCAGGAACAACGCGGACCCATTCCTTGGATTGATCGTCGCGACCTATCGCGCAGCGGAGCATAGCGACAACGAAACAGCGCTGCGCTTGCGTGCGGAAGCCTTCGAGAGCGCGCAGTGGATCGCCGGAGCGGGCGCTGCTTCGGCGATTGCACGGATGTCGGCACGCATCGCTGCCACGGACGCTCGCCTCGCAGAGCTGGTGCGTGAGCGCCAAGACCTCGCTGATGCAATCGGAGCGGCAGATCGTGCGCTGATAACCGCTGCCTCGCAATCCGCGCAGGCGCGAAATTTCGCTTTTGAGGAAGCTCAGGCGGAAAGCGCGGCGACAAAAAGCGCACGTCTGAAAGAAATCGATGCGAGCTTGGCGACGCGCTTTCCCGAATACGCCACATTGACCGAAGCCACACCCTTACCGCTCACCGAGACGGCCAGACTTTTGGGCACCGATGAGGCACTGCTCCTTTTTGTGCCTACCCGAGATGACACCTACCTCTGGGTGGTCACAAGATCGACGTTGCACTGGATCAAGATTGCGCTGGGCTCCAAAGCACTCGCTGATCACGTTAAGGCCTTGCGTTGCGGGCTTGACGCCATCGGCGAGTGGCAGGGTGAGGGTGCGCAGCGCTGCCTGGAGCTTTTAGGGCAGCAAGCGCTTGCGGCAGAACCTGGCATCCTGCCGTTCGATCTGCTCCGTGCCAGCCAGCTCTACCGCATTTTGTTCGGGCAGGTCGCAGACCTGGTCTCGGCGAAGCATCTATTGGTCGTTGCGTCGGGACCATTGGCCATGCTCCCGTTGCACGTGCTTGTCGTCAGCGAACCTGCGCCCGAGGCCCTCAACCAACCAGTGCACTATGCCGAAGCAGATTGGTTGGCACGGCACTCCGCAATCAGTACGTTGCCGTCCGTCGCGAGCCTCGGTGCACTGCGCCGCCTCGCGCGAAAAAGCGAGGCGAGCTCGGCCTTTATTGGTTTCGGCAACCCCTTACTGTCAGGCGACGATGGCAGTGATCGCCGCGCCTGGGCGAAGCAGCACTGCCCGAAGCCTGGCCCGCAAGCCGTCGTGAGCGCAAGCCCTCGCGCGATCGCTCGACTGCCACGCGCGGGCCGCCGCGGTTTGCTCGCCGATGTCGATACGCTGCGGCAGCAGGCACCGCTCCCCGAAACGACGGACGAGCTCTGCATGGTCGCGCGCCTATTGGGTGCGTCCGAAACCTCGGTCTATCTCGGCGAGCGTGCAACGGAGAGTACGCTGAAGGCGCTCTCGGCAACCGGTGCGCTGAGACGCACGCGCATCTTGCATTTCGCGACGCATGGACTTCTGGCCGGCGAGGCGGAAGGTCTTGCGTCGTTGCGTGGAGAGCCGGCATTGATGTTGACGCCTCCCGCGCAAGCCAGCGAGGACGATGATGGGCTACTGACAGCCTCAGAAGTTGCACAACTCAAGCTGGACGCGGATTGGGTGGTTATGTCCGCCTGCAATACTGCCGCAGGCGACAACGACAATACCGAGGCGCTCTCAGGTCTGGCACGGGCGTTCTTCTACGCAGGCTCGAGGGCTCTGCTCGCCTCCCATTGGTACGTCGATTCCGAATCTGCGGTCACCCTCACGAGCGGGACCTTCGCCGAGCTCCAGGCACATCCCGCGATCGGGCGCGCCGAGGCGCTGCGCCGATCCATGCTCGTCCTCATGGGCAACGGCGGTCGCGCCGCCCATCCCGCAAACTGGGCGCCCTTCGTTGTGGTCGGTGAGGGTGGCGCGGCAGCCGCGGCGGCGACCCCTGCCCCGAACACCTTCGCGCCGCCGGCAGGTAAGGCGCGGTCGCCCGTGCGCGCAGGCGCGCGAGCCAAACAGTCGGACGGCGTCGACTGGCGCAACGATGTTTGGCAGCGATAGTGGCTCAGCCGGCGCTGCAAGTGCCTGTTGGGCGAACATGACGCATGTCGCCCCTGTCGCGCAAAGGCGAGTTGTTATGCGGATCGTTTTGCAGCACCTCGCATGACCTGAGGCGAAGCATTTTCGCCCGCCACTATCGGAACGGTTCCCCCAGAACGGGGATGGGCGATCGCCAGGGCCGCACCATCTACACGGCGTTGGGGATCCTCGAGATCTCGCACACGCGGGCTCCCTGCAAATATATGCGGCGGCAGAGACGGAGCGCATGGGCCTAGATCAAATTGGCATCGCCTTTAGTGGCGTTATCGCGGTCTGGCTGACGCAAGACAAGCGTGACAGCCGGCGGCGGTGGGCATGCATCTTCGGGATGCTGGGCCAGCCGTTCTGGTTTTACGCGGCATGGAAGGCGGAGCAATGGGGCATCTTCGCTCTCTGTACGCTCTACACCTATGCGTGGGCGAGAGGCCTGTGGGCGCACTGGCTGCGTCCCTACCTGACGGCAGGGGAGCGTCACACGCCGGCTGCAGCGAGTTGGTTCACGCCCGCTAAGACCCCGAGCCTCGCCCCACACTCGCGCCTGCGGTAAGGCCAGGCGCCAGGGCGGCGTCTGCCTGCAAGGGGGGTATGAAAGGCGATCATTGCGCGGCTTGAGTACGGCTTGCCATGGCCGCCTGCGGGTTATACCACGCTCTCGGTTGCGCCTGCGCCTGCAAACACGAAGCCTAAATCGCGAGGCGATAGAACCTCGCCGCATTCTCGGCGAACAGCTTGCGGCGGTCGGCGAGCGGAAAATCCGCCACCGCGCGCTTGAACTGGCTATAGAGATAGTCCCAGCTGCCCTTGAGGCCGTCGACGGGAAAATTCGAGGCGAACATGCATCGGTCGACCCCGAAGATGCGTATGGCGTCAAGGATGATCGGCCGGTTGGCCATAAGCGTCCATGGCTCGCCTCTGACGGTCAGCCCCGAGATCTTGCACCACACATTTGGGCAGGCCGCAAGCGCTTCCACGCCGCGGCGCCACACCGCGAGTGCTGCGGGCGAGCGGTCTAGCGGGTAGCCTGTGTGATTGAGCACTGTCCGCAGGCCGGGATGCTCGCGCACGACCTCAGCGGCCTCCTCGAGGTGCCACCACACCACGCGCAGGTCCCATGACAGGTCGTGCTTCTCCAGCAGCGACAAGCCACCGCGCCACTTGGGGTCCTGCATGCTGCGGGGCAGTCCCCGCACGCTCTTGTCGGGACCCTCGGATATGATGGGCTTGGTGCGGACGCCGCGTACAAGCGGGTATTGCTTGTGTTGCAGGAGTATCTCTTCGGCATCCGGAGTATCGATCCAGGCGTGGGCGACGATGGCATTGGGCATGCCATGACGCGCCGCGATCTCGGTCAGCCAGCGCGTCTCGGCGACTTGCTGGCTGCGATCGCACTCGGCCTCGATATGCACGGTGGCGACTACATTGTGCAGGGCCGTGTCGCGGCGGTATTCTCCGGGCAGGTAAGACCGGCGCAGGGCCGAGTTGTCGCCCATATAGGAATGGTGTGGATCGGCCTGCTTGAGCCAGGGGTAGCGCACATCCCTCTCGAGATCCCAGAGGTGGTGGTGGGCATCTACGATGGGCTGGTCGTCATACATGTGGGCGCGCTCCCTCCCGGTACCTTCGGCCGCGGATCGCCCAATGTGGCAATCATTGCGCTCCTTGTCATGGGCTGCAGCATCCGCGCCCACGGTTCGTGGCGCCGCAGTGCCGGCGCCCGTCAGTGATATGGTATCGGTCGGTCCCAATGCGCTAGCCGAAGCACCGATCTATCGCCAAGTCGACGGATCGTTTGAACCCCGCGGCTGAACGAGCCTATGGCAATACCTGAACCGAGCCTGCACGTCTTTCACTTTCAATCCGACGGCAGCCATGACAACATGGATCCGACCCGTCCAATCGGTCTAGACCGGCATATTCTTTTAGTGAGCTCTACCTTGAAGAAGCTGCGCCATGCTGCCGCCGCGGCGGCACTCTTGCTAGTGACCGCTGCGGTGCCCGGCCGCGCCCAGCAAGCTTCGGAGCAGAAGCCCTTCCCGGAACCTCACCCCAACCCGCCCCAGGTCATACGCATGCTCAATTTCGCCGGGGGTTTCAACCTACCGATTTGGATGACGCAGCGGCAAGGTTTCTTCGCCGCAGAAAAAATCGACATCAAGATCGACTTCACCCCAGGCTCGACCTACCAGCTGACAAACCTCATCGCCGGTAGCTACGACATGGGGTTCACGGCAATCGACAATATCATCGCCTATCGCGAGGGGCAGAACGAGGCCTATCTGCCGCCCGGCACGGATGTCGACCTGATTGCCGTGCTGGCCTCCGACGACGGCTTCCTCTCTATCTCGGCGCAAAAAGACATCAACTCCGTGGAGGCGCTGAAGGGCCACACAGTCACGGTCGACGCAATGACGACGGGTTTTGCGTTTGTGCTGCGCGAGGTCCTGGCCAAGAAGGGTGTACCGGAGAGCGAGGTCAAATTCGAGCGGGCCGGGGGAGTCGCAAACCGCTTCCGCCTGATGCTCGAGAACCCGGGCCATGCGGCAACGACCCAGATGACCCCGTTCGACCTGCTCGGTGAAGCGCGTGGCTTCAATACCATAGCCCGTGCGCGCGACGTGCTCGGTCCCTACCTGGGCCTCGTTGCCGCCGTGAGGAGATCCTGGGCGGAGGCCAATCGCGACCTCGTCGTCCGTTTCATTCGCGCCTACGCGAAGGGCGTAGAGGCGATTTATGAGCCAAAGAATCGGCCCATTGTCGAAGCCATTCTCCTCGCCAATGCCGCTGGGATGACACCAGAACTCGCCGCCAAGGCCTACAATATCTATGTCAGCGACAACACCGGGTTTTTCAAAAAGCCAATCTTCGATCCGGAAGGGGTCAAGACCGTGCTGGCGCTGCGCTCCAAGTATGGCTCACCGCAGAAAACCCTTACCGACCCCTCGCGGTACTATGACACGAGCTACCTGGAGGCGGCCGGGATCAAGTAGCGGCGCGCTGCCCGCTGAAGGGGAACCGCCGGTTGCCAGGCACGCTGCGGGCCGGGCAAGCCGCATGATCCCTTTTCTTTCCGATCTCGTAGATACCTCGCAGTTGTATAAGATCAGCCTCGGACTGCGGGCGATGACGAGCCGCGATGGGATGTGTCCGGGAAGCTCGAGGGGAGCAATCGATGCAGATCAGCTTGAAAGGTAGATCCGCCGTCATCACCGGCGGCAGCAGGGGTATCGGGCGCTCAATCGCACTCGCGTTCGCGCGAGCCGGCGCTCAAGTTTCGATTTGCGCGCGCGGCCAGGCGGCACTCGAGACGACGGCGAACGAGATTCTGGCGCAGGGCGTCAAGGCGCATGCCGGCAGATGCGATCTCGCGGACAAGGAGGCCATTGCCAGCTACATCGCCGGGGCCGCGCATTCGCTGGGCCGGATCGACATTCTCGTCAACAATGCATCTGGGTTCGGTGCGAGCGACGACGAAGCGGGTTGGGCCAAGAGTATCGATATCGACGTGATGGCAACCGTGCGTGCCTCGCATGCCGCGGTCCCCTTCATCGAGAAGGCCGGAGGTGGCGCCATTCTCAACATTTCATCGATCTCAGGCTATCGCGCCAGCGCACGTACCGCGCCCTACGCGGCCGTGAAGGCGGCCGTGATAAACTACACTATGTCCCAGGCGGTCGCGCTGGCTTCGAAGAAAATCCGCGTCAATGCGATCGCACCCGGCTCCATCGAGTTTCCGGGCGGTGTATGGGAGCAGCGCAAATCGTCGGATCCAGAACTTTATCATGCGATCCTACGCTCGATCCCGTGGGGACGTCTCGGCACACCCGAGGAGGTGGCGAATGCGGCCCTCTTCTTATGCAGCGATACGGCAGCGTGGGTAACGGGACAAACGCTTTCGGTTGATGGTGGTCAGTTTCTCCGGTGACGCACGCAGGTGTTGGACCAGGTCAATCCTGATGATCGCCCTTATTCTGCGCGAGGCGCCCACGGGTTTGCCTTTTCCTTCGGCACTCATTGGCGCTTGCCGAATCTTCATTGCTGCGGTGCGGCATTCCATGCAAATCTCCGCCGCTGGCCGCGTTCACGGTTCAAGCAAATCTTGCGCCGTGACCTATTTTCTCCCGTCCGAACTAGCCTGCATCTGACAACGAAAGGCAGTTTTATGAAGCGCGTCCTTTTAGCTTTGATCGCCTCGGCGACCATCGGCACCCTCCCATGCGCCGCCGTCGCACAAGACGGTCCGGTCATGAAGCGTATCGCCGAAACCAAAACGGTCACCATCGGGCATCGCGATGCATCGGTACCCCTGTCCTACCTTGGACCGGACGGCAAGGTGCAGGGCTATTCGATCGACATCTGTCTCAAGATCGTCGACACCGCCAAGGAAGAGCTGAAGCTCGAGAAAATCGATGTCAAATTCGTGCCGCTGACGCCGCAGACGCGCATCCCCCTCCTGACGGCTGGGACCGTCGACATTATTTGTGAGAGCTCCACCCACACGATCGGCCGTTCGCGTCAGATCAGTTTCCTCAACACCACCTTCCTGACCGGCTCCAAGCTGCTCGTGCGCAAAACCTCCGGTATCAAAAAGATTGAGGACATGACCGATAAGGTCCTGGTCGCCGTGCTGGGTACAACCAACGAAAAGGCCGCGCAGGCTGAAATCGACGCCAAGAAGATCAAAATCAAGGGCGAGATCGTCAAGGTGAAGGACCACTCGCAGGCGATGCTCAACCTCGAGCAGGGCCGGGCGGATGCTTATGTCTCCGACGACGTCGTGCTGTACGGGCTCAAGAGCGCCTCAAAGAACCCGGACGAATGGGAGATCGTGGGTCCCTATTTCTCGTATGATCCCTACGGAATGATGATCCCGCGCAACAACGACGACTTCCGACTCGTCGGCAACAAGACGATCGCCAAGTTGATCCAAAGTGGCGAAATGGCGGCCATCTACAAGAAGTGGTTCGAACCCGGTCCGACCAATATCAACTATCCGATGAGTGATCGGTTGAAAGAGAACTTTCAGCTAATCGCCCTTCCCGATTGATAGTTCATCGCGCACGAGGAGATAGGATGAGGTCAGGGGATGGGCAGCTATAACTGGAATTGGCCCATCCTTTTGAAAGAGCCCTATTTCACGTGGATCATTACGGGCTTTGGCAAGACCATTCTGATTGCCGTGCTGGCGTGGGCGATCGCCTTTCCGCTGGGCTCGGCAATCGGGATTGCCCGCACTACAGACAGTCGTGCTCTGCGCCTCGGCGGGACTGCTTACGTCGAAATATTCCGGAACATCCCGCTGCTGGTGCAAATGTTTCTCTGGTACTTCGTCGTGCCGGAATTGCTGCCGGCCGACTGGGGTCGCTGGGTCAAGCGTGATATGCCGTATCCACAATTTCTGACGGCGGTGATGTGCCTCGGCCTCTACACCGCCTCTCGTGTTGCGGAGCAGGTGCGCGCGGGCATCGAGGCGATCCCGCGCGGTCAGCGCAATGCCGGATTGGCGATGGGTCTCACCTCGCTGCAGGTTTACCGCTATGTGTTGATCCCCGTCGCTTACCGCACCATCATTCCTCCCCTGACCAGCGACTTCCTCGGCGTGTTCAAAAATTCTTCGCTGGCACTGACCATCGGCGTTCTGGAACTCACCTCCCAGGCACGCCAGATCGAGGAGTACACCTTCGCGGCCTTTGAGGCCTTCACGGTCGCCACCGTGCTCTACTGTGCGGTCACCGGCATTGTCATTCTGGCCATGCGCGTGCTCGAGCAGCGCACACGCATCGCTGGGACCATCGCGGTTGGAGCTCAGTAAATGTTTGCCGGCTTCGACTTCGGCATCCTGTGGCTCAACGCACCGTTTCTGTGGAACGGCATGCTGCTGACGCTGCAGCTGACCTTGCTCGCGGTGAGCGGTGGGCTACTGCTCGGCATCGTGCTCGCCGTGACCCGTCTTTCCTCCATCAAGCCACTGGCCTGGCTGGTCGAAGGATACGTTAATTTCTTGCGCTCGATGCCGCTGATCCTGGTGATTTTCTGGTTTTACACGCTGGTGCCGAAGCTGATCGGGCGACCGGTCAGTGGTTTTTATTCGGTGCTAATCGCCTTTGTCATGTTCGAGGCGGCTTACTACTCCGAAATTATCCGTGCCGGCATTTCCAGCGTGCGCCGGCCCCAAATTTCCGCGGCCAAGGCGCTGGGCCTCACCAATCTTCAGTCGATGCGCTACGTGGTTCTGCCACAGGCTGTGCGCAATATGATCCCGGTGTTGCTGACGCAATCGATCATCATGCTGCAGGATACCTCGCTGGTCTACGTCGTCGGTCTGCGCGATTTTCTCACCTCAGCGGATATTGTAGCGAGCCGCGACAATCGACCCACGGAGCTCTATCTGTTCGTGGCCATCGTGTTTCTTGTTGTTTGCTTCAGCGCCTCGCGCCTCGTCAACCGTCTGCGCCGAAGGTATGCCCTGTGATCGAACTCGCCCACGTCAGCAAGTGGTACGGTCCAGCGCAGGTTCTCGACGACTGCTCGATGACCATTGCCAAGGGCGAGGTGGTGGTGATCTGCGGTCCTTCCGGTTCCGGCAAGAGCACGCTGATCAAATGCATCAACGGCTTGGAACCATTTTCCAAGGGCACGATCACCGTCGACGGCATCTCGGTCGGCGATCGGGCGACGAACCTGCCTAAGCTGCGCTCACGCATCGGCATGGTCTTCCAGAGCTTCGAGTTGTTCCCGCATATGACCGCGTGCGAGAACATCGTCTTGGCACAGCAAAAGGTATTGGCACGCAATCGCGAGGCTGCCGTGGCGAAGGCCAGCGAACTGTTGGCCCGCATGGGCCTGGCCGAGCACGCAAGCAAATATCCAGCTCAGCTCTCGGGCGGACAGCAGCAACGCGTCGCCATCGCCCGTGCGCTCGCTATGGATCCGATTGCCATGCTCTTCGACGAGCCGACCTCTGCCCTTGACCCGGAGATGATCACCGAGGTTCTGGACGTTATGGTGAAACTCGCCGAAGACGGCATGACCATGGCCGTCGTCACGCATGAGATGGGCTTCGCACGCAAGGTCGCGGACCGCGTGGTGTTTATGGACCAGGGTAGCATCGTCGAGGACGCCGATAAGGAGGCATTCTTCGGCACGCCGCGGAGCCAACGCGCCCAGCTCTTCTTGTCGAAGATCCTGCAGCATTAACGTAGGCTGGCGGACGCCGCCGTGCGACGGCGAGAAGACCTCGAGGGCAGACCTCGCCTCAAGGCGATCGCGCCCCGTTGGACTGCACGACGCCAGCAATCGCTTCGGTCCGCATCGCCCGCACTGTGGGGCGATCTTCAATCGCGCGGGCGAATTGCAGTACGCCGTCATCGATCGGTTCGCGCAACAGCACCTTGCGATCCTGCAGATAACTTTGGTTGAAACGCCATGGCGGCCGCGAGCCTTGCTTGGGAAGGCGATCACGTGCGCGTTGGAAATAACCCGAGGTGAAATTGACGATCGGCAACCGCTCGACCGAGGGGTCGCCAATCCTGGGCACGCAGTAACTGAAATCGTGGTCATGCATGTGATTGAGCAGTCGGCAGAGATAGCGACTGGCGAGGTCGGCCTTCAGCGTCCACGAGGCGTTGATATAGCCCATGACCTGCGCGAAATTGGGAATGTCGCTGAACATCACACCTTTGTAGGTCATCGCCTGCGCCGCCTCGACGGGCACGCCGTCAACGACAAGTTGGGCGCCACCGAGGGGTAGTAGCTCGAGCCCCGTGGCAGTCACGACAATATCTGCGATGATTTCTTTGCCCGAGGCCAGCTTGATGCCGTGCTCGGTAAAACTCTCGATCTTGTCGGTGACGATTGACGTGCGACCGCTCCGGATTGAAGCGAAGAAGTCGCCATTGGGTGCGAGGCAGAGCCGCTGGTCCCAAGGCGCATAGCGCGGGGTGAAATCAGTGCTGAGGTCGTAGTCGGCGCCAAGAAGCTCGCGCTGCATGTTGCGTATGCGCTCCTTCGACTTCTCGGGACGCTTGCGTGCAGACCAGTAGAGATAGGCGCCTAACAGCGTGTTTTTCCACCTGGAGGCCGTGCCAGCTGCCTGCGCAGGCAGCAGCTTGTGAAGCATCTTGGCGATGCTGTCTTCGTCCGGCCAGGCCACGATGTAGGTTGGCGAGCGTTGGAGCATGGTCACGTGCGCCGCGGTCTCGGCCATAACCGGGACCATTGTCACCGCCGTCGCACCGCTGCCGATGACCACCACGCGTTTTTCCGCGTAATCCAAGGAGCTCGGCCAATCCTGGGGATGCACGATCCGGCCCCTGAACCGTTCGCTTCCCCTGAACTCGGGGGCGTGTCCGGACTGGTAGTTGAAGTATCCGCTGCACATCAGCAGAAAGCTGCAGTTGAGGCGGATCGCCTCGCCGGCGCCTGCAACATCGACGGTCCAGAGCGCATCCTTCGAAGACCACGTTGCCCGTATCACCCGGTGCCTGAAGCGGATCCTGCGCTCGATGCCGAATTCCCGCGCGGTCTCACGCACGTATTGAAGGATCGAGGCACCGTCGGCAATGGATTTGGCACCAGTCCAGGGTCGGAACGGAAAGCCGTAGGTGTACATGTCCGAGTCGGAGCGAATGCCCGGAAATCGGAATAGGTCCCAGGTTCCCCCGATCGCGTCGCGCCCCTCGAGAATAGCGTAGCTGCGGTCCGGACACTTTGTCTGTAGATGATAGGCCGCGTCGACCCCGGAAACGCCGGCACCAACGATCAACACGTCGAGGGGCTCGATTGTCATGCACGGCTCCAAGGGGTGCCAACCGGAAAAAGTATGAAAGAAGGCGGTTCCGGAGACAAGCAAATGTCGGTTTTCGAGAAGCCCCCAACGTTCTGATCAGGGGAGATGCCCGCATTATACCCGTTGCTGATCTCATGCGGGGAATCGCGCGGGCTGCGGACGGCGATTGCACGATGGACGTGACCGGCAGGCCATGCCGCTAAGGTGCCCACCGGACGCACCCGGCGCCAGAGACATCCAGGCCCCCGAGCTCCAGTGCCCGCACCGCGAAGATTGGATCGGCCATCAGCTTCAGCAGCTTCTGCAGTGGCGGCCGGAACACGTCCCGCTGACGTATCAACAGATCGAAATGCTCGACCTGGAGAGGGACGAAGTCGAGGTCTGCGGCCTTGGCAATCGCACGCGTTGCTATGCCCCAGTCAGCGTGGCCGGCGCGGATCATCTGGGCAACGTCAGGGCCGGTGGGCGCCTCACCTGCGACCTTGCAATCACTGATAGTGTGGCCGTCGCGCTTCAGAAGCGCCGCCAGCAGTTGCTGGGCGCCGGCGCCTGCGGGTCTGACGACGAGCCGAGCCTTTTTTGATTGGGCATCCGACGGCGACGTGAGGCGGATGGGGTTGCAAGCTGCAACCAACATTCCTTGCTCGCGAGCAGCGAACCCGATCAGCACCGCGTCGTAGAGGGTGGCCTCTTGCGCAACCACGTCCACGTTTTCATCCTGTCCGGGATCGTCGGCAGCGTGGAAGTGGATCGCCGCCGCCAGCACTTCGCCGCGCAGGAAGCGCCGATAGCCCGCCTCGCTGCCTTCGGGGAGGCTGGCAAGGCCCGCCCGGCTCTGGCCGAGGGCCCATTGCAGCAAAGGATCATGACTACCCCCGACAATGGGTGGCGGGTTTGCGGGGATCACTCCGTGCGGCCGCGCCATGCCTGCCAATAGCCACCGGTCCAGATCTGCCCTCGGGAATAGCCACTTGCCCGTCACCTTCGTGCAGGGGACCTGGCGCTCGGCGACCAGCTCGTAAAGCTTGCGTTCCCTAATCCGCAGATATTCGGCCGCTTCCGCGGTCGTCAGGAGCTCGAGCCCTGCGCCAACCTGCATTTTTTTGCACACATTCTATTATTTGACTTTTTCGAGCCAAACACACGGAATGCAGGCCGTCAATAGGAGGAGGCTGCGAGTTGGCAGACGCCGTTCACCTGATCTGGTCGGGCGATGCGAACCTATTCGCCATCGTGCGCCTTTCGCTTGTCGTGACGCTGTCGGCGACCGTGTTAGCAGCCCTCGTCGGTATGCCGCTGGGTGCTTTCGCGGCCCTTGTCCAGTTCCGGGGTCGGGAGGCGCTGGTCGTCATCCTCAATGCTTTTATGGGCCTGCCGCCGGTCGTGGTCGGGCTCGTCGTCTTCCTTCTGCTGTCGCGATCTGGGCCTTTCGGCGAACTCGGGCTGCTCTTCACGCCGGCAGCCATGGTGATTGCCCAAGCCGTGCTGATCACGCCCATCGTGGCCGCGCTCACACGCCAGGTGGTCGAGGATCTCTGGTCGGAATACCGGGAGGAGTTTCAGGCCATGCAGGTCGGGCCATTGGCCCGGGTTAGCGCCCTGCTGTGGGACGCCCGCTTCTCGCTAGTGACGATCATGCTGGCGGGCTTCGGTCGCGCGGCGGCGGAGGTCGGTGCGGTGATTATCGTCGGGGGCAACATCGATGGCTTCACGCGCGTGATGACGACCACCATCGCGCTGGAAACCTCCAAGGGAAATCTCGCCCTGGCGGTCGGGCTGGGACTGATTCTCATGAGCCTGGTCATGACCGTCAATGCACTGGCTTGGTCAGTGCGACGCTGGTCAGAAAAGCATGCGGCCTGAGCGGGGAATCGGCTTCATGCGCGACAGCACCAGCGACCTGCCCATACGGCTAGAGGCGGTCTCAGTGCGCGCCGGAACGGTCGACATCCTTCAGAACGTCAGCCTCGAGATCGGTCGCGGCGCCCCAACCCTGCTGCTCGGACCCAACGGCTCTGGCAAGTCGACCCTTCTCAAGCTTGGCATGCGCCTCATTGCGCCCAGCACTGGCCGCATCAGCTTTGGCGAACGTTCGGCCGCGAGCACAAGACGCAGCGCCATCGTGTTTCAGAAGCCCGTGATGCTGCGGCGAAGCGCAGCTGCCAATATCGTCTTTGCGCTCTCGGCGGCGGGACGGCCGGCCGATGCCGCCGCGGTGGCGCACTTGCTCGCTCAGGTTGGCCTTTCGGGCTTGGCGGACCGGCCCGCGCGGCAGCTGTCGGGCGGCGAACAGCAACGCCTCGCCCTCGCGCGCGCGCTTGCCCGTGCACCGGAGGTGCTCTTCCTCGACGAGCCGACCGCAAGCCTCGACCCCGCGGCAACCAAGGCCGTGGAGGATATTATCGTTCGCATCGCCGGCGAAGGCGTCAAGGTCGTGATGGCGACGCACGACCTAGGTCAGGCGCGGCGGCTCGCCGGCGACATCGTTTTCCTTGTTGGCGGACGCGTCCTCGAGCGGGGAGCTTCCCCGCAGTTCTTCGCGTCTCCATCGACCGACGGCGCCCGCCGCTTCCTGGCAGGCGATCTCGTCTTCTGACCAGAGTTGGGAGAAGAATATGCATTTTTCTGCCTTCGCTTTGCTCCTGGGCGCACTAGTTACGCCGTTCCCGTCGTTGCCTTCTGCTGAGGCGCAGGAGAAATCGATCGTCGTTGCCTCGACGACCTCGACCCAGGATTCAGGGCTCTTCGGTCATATCTTGCCGATGTTCAAGGCCAAGACCGGCATCGACGTGAAGGTGGTTGCGCAGGGCACGGGGCAGGCGCTCGACACTGCCCGGCGCGGCGACGCCGACGTCGTCTTCGTGCATGCGAAGCCGCAAGAGGAGAAATTTGTTGCCGAAGGTTTTGGCGTGAAGCGTTTCGACGTGATGTATAACGACTTCGTGCTGATCGGGCCGAAGGCCGACCCGGCCAAGATCAAAGGCGGCAAGGATGTCGTCACGGCGCTGACGGCGATCAGCGCGGCCAACAGTCCGTTTGTGTCGCGCGGTGACAGGAGTGGCACACATGCGGCCGAGCTCGCGCTTTGGCAACAAGCCGACCTCGATCCGGCGGCTAGCAAGCCCGCTTGGTATCGCGAGATCGGCCAGGGCATGGGCGCTGCACTTAACACCGCGAACGCCATGAACGCTTACGTGCTGTCCGATCGCGGCACGTGGATCTCCTTCAAAAACAAGGGCGACCTTGCCATCGCGGTGGCGGGCGACCAGCGGCTTTTCAACCAGTACGGCGTCATTCTCGTCAATCCCGAGAAGCATCCGAACGTCAAAAAGGCGCCGGGCCAGGCCTTCATCGATTGGATCCTCTCGGCCGAGGGCCAGAACGCCATTAGATCGTATAAGATCGAGGGCCAGCAGCTGTTCTTTCCCAACGCCGGTGCGGGTCAAATGCAGCAGGCCGGCTGATCGCTCGGAGCGGTCGCGCCATGCGCTGGACCTTGACTACGCTTCTGCTCATGCTCGCCACCGCCGCGGCGCAAGCCCAGACCATTCAGCTCTACGCCGCTGGCAGCCTGCGCGCAGCATTGACGGAAATCGCAAGGGCATTCGAAGCTGACAGCGGCGGGCGGAAGGTTGAGACCACGTTCGCTGCATCGGGACTGCTGCGCGAGCGCATCGAGGCTGGCGCCGCGGCGCCTGTGTTCACCTCGGCCGATACGGGCCACCCCGAGCGCCTCATCGAGCAAGATCTTGCGGTGCCGCCGGTTAGCGTATTCGCGCGCAACGAGCTCTGCGCACTGGTGCGGGAAGGTTTCAGCGTCACCTCCGAGACGCTGCTCGACGTTCTGCTCGATCCCAAGGTGCGCCTCGGCACCTCGACCCCGAATGCCGACCCTTCCGGCGATTACGCCTTTTCCCTGTTCGCCAAAGCCGAGGCGCTCAAGCCAGGTGCCAAAGCAATACTGGAAGGCAAAGCACTTGGGCTCACGGGCGGTCCGAGCTCAGCAAAGCCACCGCAAGGCCGGTCCCCTTATGCCTGGCTGATGCGCTCCGATCAGGCCGATATCTTCCTCACCTATTGCACGAACGCCGTGCAGGCCAGGGCTGAGATACCGGCACTGTGCATTGTAAGCAGCGGCAAACCGCTTAACGTTGCTGCGGATTACGGGCTGATCGCGCTCAGGAGCGGGCCCGCAGCCGCACAAGATCTCGTTCGCTACATTCTTGCCGAGAAGGCGCAGGCGATCCTGCTGCGCCGCGGTTTTGGCCCTGGCAGTCCCCCTCGATGAACAGCATGTTGCCTATCCTATTGGCCGTCTGCATTTGCCTGGCACCGGCGCTTGTGTCGGCCCGAACGATCACCGACTCGGCCGGACGCAATGTTGAGATACCCGACACCATCGGCAAGGTGTTCGCTGCGGGTCCACCAGCGTCGATCCTGCTCTACATGCTCGCGCCGGAAACGATGACCGGCTGGCCAAATCCGCCCAACCCTGAGGAGCGGCCGTTCATCGCCCCGCAATATCGTGACCTGCCCGCCCTTGGCCGGCTCACCGGCCGCGGCGGCACCGCGAACCTGGAAGTCGTCCTCAAGGTCCAACCCGATTTCATCCTCGATTTCGGCTCCGTCCGCGACACCTACATCTCGCTCGCCAACAACGTGCAGGAGCAGACGAAGATCCCTTACGTCCTGATCGACGGTCGGTTCGAGGCAACCCCGGCGGCCCTGCGGTTGCTTGGCGACATTCTCGGCCTGAAGACGCGCGGCGAGCTACTTGCCAAGTACGTCGAGGACACATTCGCCGAGCTGGATGCGGCGCTGAAGGCGATCCCGAGCGAGCAGCGCCCGCGCGTCTATCTGGCGCGCGGGCCCGATGGGCTCGAAACCGGTGTCGTCGGCTCCATCAACACCGAGATCATCGAACGCGCCGGTGGTCGCAACGTGGCGCAAGCCGCCGGTCAGAGCGGCCTCGTGCGGGCGTCCATGGAACAAGTGATCGTCGCCAATCCCGACATCATACTCACGTGGGACCGCACTTTTTTCGCTCGCGTTCGGGAGGACCCGCTTTGGGCAGACGTCAAGGCTGTACGTGAGAGCCGTGTCTACCTTGCCCCGACCGCGCCGTTCGGTTGGATCGACCGGCCGCCCTCGTTGAACCGGGTGATGGGACTGAAATGGCTCGCCGGCCTATTCTATCCAACGCTACGCCAGCAGGATCTGCACGAAACCGCGCGGGAGTTCTATCGTCTTTTCTACCACGTGGACCCGACCGACGCGGAGCTCGATAGCTTGATCGCATGGTCAAAGGGGCAAGCTCCCGCCTCGCAATTCCGAAAACGTTAGACGGGCCACTTGTCCTTCGCAGTTGGTGTCGGCTGCCAGTCTTCACAAACCTTATAGCGGGATAGGTGGTAGCGAGCATGACCCGGTGCGCAGGCATGGCCACCCGTTCAACCCGGTGGACCCGCGTGCCGCCGTCAGTCGATTCCGATCATGACGTCGGAGGCTTTCACGACGGCATACGCCTCCTTGCCAACGCTTAGCTTGAGGTCATCGACGGCTGCGTTTGTGATCGAAGACGTGACGACGGTGCCACCGACGTCGATCCTGACATGCGCCGTGGTAGCGCCCTTCGTGACTTCGATAATCTTGCCCTTCAAGACGTTGCGCGCGCTTAGCTTCATCGCCTCGGTTCCAGTTAGACAATTGTTGCGGATGAAAGCAGCCTAGCCGTTTGTCGTTGCCTCAGCCATCGCGCGTTGTGGCGCACCTGCCGACGTTGCTTCTAGGCGCGAAAGCCACAAGACCGTTCAGGGCGACGTTGCACGCATGTTCCCTGGACAAGTCTCGCCATATCTGCTCGAATATAGCGTCAGGTCGCCCTCGAAGCACGCAACCGTTGCGGAGCCCGCCATGACAACGTCCAGACGCAAATTGCTTGGCAGGTTGGCCGTCGCAACCACGGCGACCCTTTTTGCTTGCGGCCCTGAGCAAAACCAGGCGCGAGCGCAAGGTGGTGATGTGATCGTCTTTGCTGCTGCCAGCCTCAAGAACGCCCTCGATGCGATCAACCAGGAGTGGCAGAAGGAGACCGGAAAGAAAGTTGTGATTTCCTACGCCGCTAGCTCTGCACTGGCAAAGCAAATCGAACAGGGCGCGCCGGCCCAGATGTTCATCTCCGCCGATCTGGGTTGGATGGACTACGCGGCGCAAAAGAACCTGATCAAGCCGGAGACACGTTCCAACCTGCTCGGGAACCGCATCGTGCTCATCGCCCCTAATGACAAGGCGCGCAGCGTGGACATCAAGCCCGGCTTCGACCTCGTCACGCTGCTAGGCAGGGGACGCCTAGCGATGGCCAATGTCGACTCTGTCCCGGCTGGCAAGTACGGCAAAGCCGCCCTGGAGAAGCTCGGCGTGTGGCCGAGCGTATCGGACAAGATCGCGCAGGCGGAAAACGTGAGGGCCGCCTTGCTCCTTGTCTCGCGCGGCGAAACCCCGGCCGGTATTGTTTATCAGACCGACGCCGCGGCTGACCCGAGCGTGAAAATCATCGGCACCTTCCCGGAAGATAGCCACCCGCCAATCGTCTATCCGATCGCGTTGACCGCAAGCGCCACCAGCCTCGCTGCAGAGGCGTTTCTGGCCTACCTCAAGTCGGCCAAGGTGAAGCCCTTGTTCGAGGCGCAGGGCTTTAGCGTGCTGAGCTCGAGCCGATCCTAAATTCACGCCTTTGGCGCTCCCTTAAAATCAGAACGGGGCCGAACCGGCGCTGGCCCCGGGTCGTCTTTTTTCGCTGGACACGCTATATTCTATCAGATATAACGAAAGCATGACTGCAAAGCTGCCCGGCTTGCACACGCAGTTGCCGCCGTTGACCAGGGTTGGCCCGGCTCCTCCCCCCAT
>Ga0075424_100001319_pt1 | contig 21602 bp, 14 predicted proteins | sample SoiMethybrSBSTD3_FD_75301 | JGI IMG/M metagenome (GOLD analysis project Ga0075424, IMG submission 75301) | Bulk soil microbial communities from a Populus tree surrounding site in Tennessee, USA - Soil MetaG P. TD hybrid SBSTD3 | ecosystem: Environmental > Terrestrial > Soil > Tree plantation... | reverse complement strand
GTTCCTGGCGGCGGTTGGCAACCGGCGGGAACCGTCGTGTCGGTCCGCGGCGTGGGATTCACCAGCGGCTCGCGCCTGCGCGCGCGAGGCATCTCGATCGGCTCGGTGAGATTCATCAGTTCGACAGAGATGCGGTTCACGCTGCAGCAGTCGGCGAACCTGACGGGCGCGGAATTGCGCGCCGACAATCCGGATCAGTCGCGCAGCATCTACTTGTCGTACACCCGCGGCGTCGCGGCGGCGACGAGCGGCCGATCGCTGCTCTCGGTGACGCGGCCGATCTTCTCCGGCCGCGCGCGAACGGTGTCGACCGTCGGCCCTGTGTCAGCGATGAACGCGCTGCAGTACGAGGGGCTGGCGCTGCAAAACCCGAATGTCGGCGGCGCCGAGGTCACGATCGACTTGTATGCGGCCGACGGCACTCCTGTGTATTCCGCGGCGCGGGCGCTGGCGGGCGGCCATCAGCTCGCCCTCGAACTGTCGGAACTGCTCGACGGTGTGCCACCGTCTCCGGGCACGTACGTGCGAGTGACCTCATCGCTGCCCATCGAAGTGTTCGGTGTGCTCTGCGATGAAGATGCGTGGACCGTCGCGCCACGCTTGCCAATCGAGGCGCTGGCCCGTTGAGATATGGCGACGACGGCAAGCACGCACAGCAGGAACACCCCGGCCAGCGCGCTCCACGGCACGACGCGTGGAAGCCGTTCGCGTCCGTCTCCGCTGAGCACGTAGCCCGCCCAGTAGCGTGGATGTGACCATGCCAGCGGCGAATGCAGAAACTCCAGCTTCGCCTGCCGCAGCGCCGCGGTTTCCGGCTGACCGTCGGCGAGCGCGAAGTAGAACCGCTTCATGAACTCCGCGCTCGCCCGATCGCCGACATCCCATTTCGTCGTGACGGCCGTTGCGGCGCCCGCCGCCAGCAGCGCGCGGCTGAAGCCTTCCACGCCCTCGCCTCGGACGACCTTGCCGCGTTCGGTGTCGCACGCCGCCAGGGTCACCAGCTGCACGCCGCTGAGATCGAGATCGTAGATCTCGCGCAGGAACAAATAGTCAGCGGGCCCTCCCGGACCCGGCGGTGCCAGCAGGATGCGCGATCGCTCCGGGTCGCGCGCATCGCCGAACGCATGCGTGCTGAAGTGCAGTACGGGCGCGCTCGACGCGGCCTGATCGACGAACCGCTTCTGCGCGCCGGCGCCCAGGTGGAGTACCGATCGTCCCGCGAGGGTGTCGGCGATGCCGCGAATCTCGTCCTCCGCGTGCGACAGACGCGGCAAGCCGGCCACCGGCGGCGGATCGCCGAACGCCACGAGCATGCGCTCCCACGGCCACATCCAGGTGCGCCGGGCCTGCGAGGTCCGGTACACCAGCCACGCGGCCGATGGCAGATAGCTGACGTCGAACCGCTCGACCACCAGGGTCTTGGTGTTCGGGATCGTCAGCGTTTCAAACGGCACATCATGGAATGGCCCGTCGGGCACGACGAGCAGCCGCGTCACACCGGTCATGTCAGGCAAGCCGGCAAGAAGCACGGCGCCCGCTGCGAGCGACGCCGCTCGCCACTCGTCGCTCTCGCGGGAGACCGTCTCGGCGAGACGCTGCACGTTGGCGATGTCGTCCGCGCCTGCCGCCTCAGAGACGACGCCTGACGCCGTACGCGAGATCCACAGCATCGCCGACGCCGAGGTCGTACTCCAGTACTCCAGGAGCATCGCTCCCGGCGCGATCCGCGGCTGCACGTCGCGAAGTTCAATGCGGCGCGCGCTCGGCTGAAGACGATCCTGCCAGACGCGTGCGCGGCTCTGCTCGATCAGGTCGAACAGCTCCGCCGGCCTGGCCGATCGATCCCGCAATCGCAGCGCGATCAACGCGTCGTACACGTCGCGCTTGTCGGCGAGGAACTCCGATTTGAGCGTGATCGCTCGAAGATCGGCGCGCACGGATTCGATGGCGGCGATCGCCTTCACGTACGAACCGCGCGCGTCCTCGGCGCGGCCCTGCCTCTCGACGACGCGGCCAAGGCCGTAGAGCGCCTTCCACTGTTCTTCAACGAGTCCGACCTCGGTGGCATCGCCAAGCGCCGTGTTGAAATCGCTCGCGGCGTCTTCGAGGCGTCCCATCCTGCGAAGCGTCTCGCCCCGGTATAGCAGCGCCTGCGCGATGCCTCGCCGGTTCGACGATTCGCGCGCAAGCCTGAGGGCTGCGTCGAACGCCTCCAACGCTCGCGGGTACTCGTTCAAATCCAGCGCGCGCACGATGCCGATGTTGCGCCAGGCGCCGATCTCCCCGTCACGGTGCCCGGCGCGCGCGAACAACGCCTGCGCCCTGGCGTAGAGCTGCAGGGCTTTGACCGGATCGCCGAGGCGTCGCACCAGCCACCCCTGATTGATCAGCAACTGCGCTTCCTCGCTGGGCTGCATCGTTTCGCCGGTCTCGAGCTGCGCATACAAGTCGAGCGCGCGCTCGTCGGCGCCGAGCCGTTGCTGAAGCACGGCGAGATTCGCAATCGTCATCTTGCGCAGGCGCGCACGCGACCGCTCCGACGTGCGCGTGTCGACCGCCTTCATCGCCTCGTCATACAACCGCAGGGCGTCGGCGTAACGCCCGCGCATGTAGTGCACGTTGCCGATGTTGTTCAACCGGGTGATCTCGCCGTCGCCATCGCCGCCGGCACGATCCAGCTCCAGCGCTCGCCCGTAGTTGGCCAGCGCGCTGTCGTAGCGGCCCAGGTACAGGTTCGCGAGACCCATCGCGTTGAGATCCCACGCCGAATCCGCTCGCTTCCCGAGCCGCGAATGAACGTCGAAGGCTTCCTGCGCCTCCTGGATGGCCGACTCGTACTCACCCAGCGCGAGCGAGGCGTCAGTGGCCGTGGCCAACGCCCTCGCGAGCGCCGCCAGATCGTGTCCGGCGCGCAACCCCGGCATCAGGTCCAGCAGCGCGCGCTGCGCTTCGCGGTTCTTGCCCTCGCGCTGCAGACGAATGGCGTCGTCGAGTGTCGGTGCGCCGGTGAAGGCGGGCGCAACGGCCGCGGCCAGGAGGAAGAGGAAGACGAGCACGATCGAAGCGACAGTGTACCGCCATCTGGCGTCTTGTTCCGCAGCGGTGGCCTCGCGCGTCTCAACCAACAGGAGGTTTTCCCGTGAGCGCACCCCATCGACGTCGACGGAATGCCATCCTGACCTGTCTTCCACTGCTCCTCGCGACGAGTACGGCCGTGGCCGGGCCGCCAGCGAAGATTTACGTGACGCATACAGCCGCCAACGCGGTCTCCGCGATCGATACGGCGACTGGCACAGTGGTTGCTACGGTCGCGGTCGGCGCCGGACCGACACGGATCGCCGTCAGCCGCGATGGTGTCCGGGCGTACGTGACGAACGCCGACGGCGACTCGATCTCGGTCATCGATACCGCCTCTGACGCAGTCATCGCGACGATTCCCGTTGGCGACAATCCGACATATCTCGCGGTGACGCCAAACGGCCGCACGCTCTACGTGATGACCGCGAGCGGGACCATCGACGTCGTCGACATCCCGTCCCAGGCCGTCACAGCGACGATCCCGCTCGGAGGCAGCGGCGACATTGCTATCACGCCAGACGGCACTCGGGCCTACGTCGCGGCAGGCCTCGTCCATGTGATTGACACCTCCACCAACACCGTCAGGCAGTCGTTCGAGGCGACGAGCGCACCTGTCGCGGGTTTCTCGAACAATGCGACGTCTATCGCGATCGCGCCAGACGGCCGACGCGCCTATGTCGGTGTGTTCACCATGGGTGAGGGACCCTTCGGGTTCACCGCCGGCGGCAACATCGTCATCGTCGATACCGCGTCGGAGTCGGTCGCGTCCTCGATCACCCTTGGCTCGGTACCGGGCACGATCGCACTGACGCCCGATGGCAGCCGGGCCATCATCGGGATCCAGTCGACGTTCGTGAATACGGGCTACGGCATGGGCTTCGTTCCAGGAAGCCATGCCTTCGTGCTCGACACCCTCACCCGCACGTTTGTACCTTCCATCATCAATCTCGCGACCGACGCGCCGAACACTCCGGCCGGCATTGCGGTGACGGCGGATCGACGCGCGATCTATCTCGCGGTGCCGCGGATCGGCCGGGTGGCGATTGCCGACGTCAACACGCTCGCTGTCTCGTTCCTTCCTGTCACGCCCGGGCCGGGTCATGTCGCTGTCGTTCCCAATGCGGAGGCGACGCTCGTGCCGTACCTGATGGATGCCGCGGACGACGCGTCGACGATGACTACGGCCGGCGGCCAGGCCGTGCCGAACGTGCTCGAGAACGATCGGATTGGCGGTTTGCGCGCGACGTCGGCGCATGTCACGTTGAGGCAACTATCGTCCACCTCCGGAGGGCTCGTCCTGGAGAGCAGCGGAGCGGTCACCCTCGCGCGGGGCGCAACGGTCGGCCGCGAGTCGCTCGCCTACAGAATCTGTGAGATCGCGAACCCGGCAAACTGCGACGACGCGACGGTCACTGTGACCGTGCTTCCGCCCTACACCATCGATGCAGTAAGCGACAGCGGCGGCGTTGCGTTCCCAGGCAGGACCGTCGTCGGAAACGTGCTGGCGAACGACACGCTGGGCGGCACACCGGCGACAGTGGCACGCGTGTCGCTGGCGACGGTGTCGTCAACTGCCCCTGGCGTGACGCTCGATGCCAGCGGCGAAGTGTTTGTCGCCCTCGGCACTCCTGCTGGGGCGCACACGCTGACGTATCGCATCTGCGAGATGGTCGACCCGACCAACTGCGACGCCGCCGACGTGACGGTGACCGTGAACGCCTTTGTGATCGATGCCGTGAACGACAGCGGAGCGGTACCGAAGGCCGGAGGAACCGCCGTGTTCAACGTGCTGGCCAACGACAAGTTCGCCGGCGCGGCTGCCACGCCCGGCACGGTGACACTGTCACAACTGTCGACCACCCATGCCGGCATCACGCTCGACGTGTCGACAGGCGCCGTGACGGTTGCTGGCGGCACGCCGGTCGGCGTGCACACGCTCACGTATCGCATCTGCGAGATTGCGATGCCGTCAAACTGCGACGACGCGGTTGTCGCGGTGACGGTGCTGGCGACGCCGATTGTCGCGAACGGGGAGTCCGTGCGGGTGTCGTCAAAAGTCGCGAGCACGGCGATCGCCAACGTACTCGCGAACGACCGGCTGGGCGGCGCGCCTGCGACGCTCGCCAATGTCACGCTCTCGTTCGTGTCGCTCACGCCGGCCAACCGCAAGATCCGGCTTGACCTCACAGACGGATCGGTCGACATCCTCGGCAAGACGACCTCGGGCACCTACCTGCTGGTGTACGAGATCTGCGAAGCGGCGATGCCGACCAACTGCGCGCGCGCGACGGTGCGCCTGGATCTGAGCGGCGGCCTGTAGCAAGATCTGGCGGACCCGGGGACAGTAGCCGCGCATCGCGCCGACACTCGATTGGCAAAAAAGGGCCACGGTACGTCGTGGCCCCTTTCCGTTTTCTGGAAGGCCGCGGGCCTCGAGCTCGTGCTAGGCTCCAGCTCGCGAATGCGACTGCGACGGCCGACCGCCAGCGAAGCGGTTCTCGGCTTGCTCTGCCTGATGTACCTGATCACCTATGTCGATCGGGTCAACATCGCCACGGCGGCCAGCGAGATCAAACGCGAGCTCACGCTCTCGAATACCCAGCTGGCGTTCGTCCTGTCCGCGTTCGGCTATCCGTACATCCTGTTTCAGATTTTCGGTGGATGGCTCGGCGATCGGGTCGGACCGAGGCGCACGCTGTTTCTGTGCGGGGTGATCTGGGCTTCGGCCACGATTCTCACCGGATTCGCCGCCAGCCTCACCATGCTGTTTCTCGTCCGGATCCTGATCGGCGTCGGTGAAGGCGCCACATTTCCTGTGGCCACGCGCGCGATGCAGGCCTGGACGGCACCGGGTCGGCGCGGGTTCGCCCAGGGACTCACGCACGCGTTCGCTCGCCTGGGCAACGCGCTGACGCCGCCGCTGGTGGCATGGCTGATCGCGCTGGTCACGTGGCGTGGTTCGTTCGTCGCGCTCGGATGTGTGAGCCTGCTGTGGGTGGGGACGTGGGTCTGGTATTTCCGGGACGTTCCCGCGGAACACCACGCGATTACCACGGCCGAACTCGAGCGGCTGCCGAACAATGGCCGAGCGCCGGCCGGCGGGAAACGCAGGGAGGGCGTGCCGTGGCGGGAGCTTGCCACCCGCATGTGGCCCGTCGCGGTCGTCTACTTCTGTTACGGCTGGACGTTGTGGATGTATCTGAACTGGCTGCCGTCGTACTTCCTTCACGAGCACAATCTCCGGCTCGGTCGATCGGCCCTCTTCTCGTCCGCCGTGTTCTCCGCGGGCGTGGGCGGCGACTACCTCGGCGGAGTGCTGAGTGACGCGATCCTGCGGCGAACCCGTGACGTCAGGAAGGCGAGATGCCGGCTCGTCATGCTGGCGTTCATGGCGTCTTTCCTGTGCGTCCTGCCGATCTTCATGACGCACGATCTGACGATCATCGTGATCAGCCTCGCCGCGGCGTTTTTCTTCGCCGAGATCGTCATCGGGCCGATGTGGGCGATCCCGATGGACATCGCGCCGCAGCACTCAGGCACCGCGAGCGGATTCATGAACACCGGATCGGCGTTGGCGGCGGTGCTGTCGCCGCTGGCGTTCGGCTTCATCATCGATGCGACGGGGAACTGGAACCTCCCGTTCGCCGGGTCGATGCTGCTCCTGCTGGCCGGCGCCGCGTTGTCGTCCACGATGCATCCCGAGCGACCGTTCGAACCCGCCGGGGAAAAGGAATTGTTGATTGCCGATTGTTGATTGGTGATTGTCCGTCTACTCGCCCGTCCACCTGGGCGGCCGCTTCGCGACGAACGCCTCTACGCCTTCCCGGAAGTCGCGGCTGGTGTAACACATCGTCACCACATCATGATCCTCCCCCCGACGCGGGCGCCGTGCGGCCATGATGCGGCGCATCATCTCCTTCGTCGCGCGAATCGTCAGCGGCGCGTTCGCGGCAATTTGCAGCGCGACGTCGCGAACGGCGACGTCGATGTTCTCGGCGGTCTCGAGCCGGTTGACCATCCCCAGCGCGAACGCCTCGGTCCCGGGGATGAACCGGCCGGTGAGGAGCATGTCTTTCACCAGACCTGGTCCCAGCAGGTCGATGAGCCGGCTGTAGGTCGCGCCTGACAGGCAGTTTCCGAGCGTTCGCGCGACCGGTATGCCGAACGAGGATTCGGGTGTCGCGATCCGCAGGTCGCACGAGAGCGCGATGCCACAGCCGCCACCCGCTGCCACGCCCTGAACCTGCGCAATCGTCGCCTTCGTGACGCGTTCGAGCCGATCGAGCACCTGATCGATGTGCTGCTCGTAGTTGATGCCGTCCTCGGGAGTGCGAAAACCCGTGAATTGGGAAATGTCAGTGCCCGCGACAAACGCCTTCCCGCCGGCGCCGGTGAGGATCAGAACCCGGATGGCCGCATCAGCGTCCGCGCGGTCGCAGGCATCGACGAGCGCCTGATACATGTCCCACGTCATCGCGTTCCTGGCCTCGGGGCGGTTGAACGTCAGCGTCGCGATCGGACCGTCGGACTCATACGTCGCGTGCGTGGTGGACAAGCACTCCTCCCTCTAGGGCTAGGACCCGCGACTCGCTACTGGATGGCCCCGTTGCGTCTCAGCGCCGCGATCTCCTCGGCACTGAGTCCAAGCTCCGCCAGGACTTCATCAGTGTGCTCCCCGAGAAGCGGCGCGCGGCGACCGGCATCCGCTGGCGTGGCGCTCATCTTGATTGGCGATCCAAGCGTCCTGAGACGTCCGAGAACCGGGTGATCCGTCTCGAGCACCATCCCACGCGCCGTGACCTGCGGATCGGCAAACACCTGCGCGTAGTCGTTGATCGGTCCGCAAGGAATGTCGGCGGCGTCGAGCAGCGCCAGCCAGTGACGGCACGGCCGCTCGGCCATGACGCTTTCGATCAAGGTTGCCAGCTTTGCTCGATTACGTACGCGGCCACGATTGTTCGCGAACTCGGGCTCCTGGCTCCATTCCGGATGGCCGAGAATGCCGCACAGCCGTTGGAACAGCCGGTCGGTGTTGGCGCCTATCGTCACGTAGCCATCAGCGCATCGCATGGCCTGGTACGGCGCGTTCATCCGGTGAGCCGAGCCCAGTGGCGCCGGCACCCCAGGGCCCGAAAAGTATTCCGTCGCTTCCCACACGGACAGGGCGATGCCGGCTTCAACGAGCGATGTGTCGATGTACTGCCCGATGCCCGTGCGGACGCGATGATGCAAGGCCGCCAGGATGCCTGTCGCGGCAAACAGGGCCGCGCCAAGATCTGTAAGCGGAATTCCCGCCTTTGCCGGTGGTCTGCCCGGTTCACCGGTCACCGACATGATTCCCGACATGCCCTGCGCGATGAGATCGAAGCCGCCCTTCGTTCGGTGTGGTCCGGTCTGCCCGTAACCGGAGATCGACGCGTAGATCAATGCTGGATTGATCGCGGCCAGTGCATCGTACTCGAGTCCGAAGGCCTGCATCACGCCGGGTCGGTAGTTCTCGATGAGGATGTCCGACGATCGGGCGAGACGCTTGAAGAGCTCCTGGCCGTCCGGGCGTTTCAGGTTCACGATGACGCTTCGCTTGCCGCGATTCACGGCGTTGAAGCTCGGACTCTCCGAGCCCGACGCGCCAACCATCTGTCGCGTCGAGTCGCCCGACGGCGGTTCGATCTTGATGACATCGGCGCCAAGGTCCGCGAGGATGGTGGAGCAATAGGGCCCGGCCATGAACTGCGTCACGTCCAGGACGCGAAGGCCCTCGAGCGCGCGCGCGCTGGCGGATGCGCGGTGCTGGCGAGGTGATTCTGTCATCCGTGAACAGCTTAGCGCGAGTCGCCGGCCCCCGCCTTCGCTGAAGCTACGGCGGGCAAGCCCCCCCTAGACCCAACTTCAGTACTTCGGCGAGATGCATCGGACGACGCCCTGTCGCCTGCTCGATCTGTTCGCGGCAGCTGAAGCCGTCCGCCACGATCAGCGTATCGGGCGACGCCGCGCGAACCGCCGGCAGCAGCACGCGCTCGCCGATCGCCTGGGACACCGGGAACTTGCCGGCCTCGAAGCCGAACGCACCAGCCATCCCGCAGCATCCGGCGTCAGGAGAGTCGAGCGTGATTCCCATCCTCCGGAGCAGGCCCTCTTCATGGCTCATTTTCATCAGCGCCTTCTGGTGGCAGTGCCCGTGAAGCAGGACCTTCCTCTCCAGAAGGGGAGGCTTGTAGGGCCTTCGCGCGGACTCGAGAAGTTCGGACAGAAGGAAGGTTTGACTGCACAACCGGTTCGCGCGTTCATCGGTCGGGAACAGGTTACGGAGCTCGTCCCGGAACACGGAGGCACAACTGGGCTCGAGCACCACGATTGGCACGCCGGCATCGATCACATCGCTCAGTTCGGTCAGGATCGATCGGAGGTAGTGTTTGGCGCGATCGAGGAAGCCGAAGTCATAGAGCGGACGCCCACAGCACAACGTGCGCCGGGGAATCGACACCGAGTACCCGGCGGACTGAAGAACCTCGAGTGCCGCGCGGCTCGTTTCCGGATGGAAGTAGTTGTTGAAGGTATCGACCCACAGAACGACGTCGGAACCCGTCGGACTCTGGTGCGCTTCGGAGGCGCTGACCGTGCGCACGCCATGTTTCCTCGCCCACTGCCGGAACGTCCTCGCGGCAAGCCGGGGAAGCCGACGCTCTGGTGCAACCTGAAGAACGGCTTTGAGGGTGTGCGACAGACCAGGTGTCTGGATAGCTGCGTTCGCCAGTGACGCGGCCACGGCTCCCCATCGCAGCCAACGATCGATCAGACCGAAGGCGTACGCCTGAATCGGCCGCCGCTGACCCTCGTAGTAATGCGAGAGAAACTCCGCGCGGTAGGTGGCCATGTCCACGTTCGCCGGGCACTCTGACTTGCAGGCCTTGCAGGAGAGGCATAGGTCGAGCGACTCCTTGACGTGATCGTCCTGCCAGCCATCGAGAACCAGCTCTCCCTGAAGCAGCTCGAACAGCATGTGCGCGCGGCCACGCGTGCTGTGCTGCTCCTCGAGCGTGACCATGTAGCTCGGGCACATGGAGCCCGCGTCATGCTTGCGGCACTCGCCCAGGCCGACGCAGCGGAGCGACGCTCGTTCGATCGATCCTCCATCGTCTGGAAACGCGAAGTGGGTCCGCGGCCGTCGTGGCGCGTAGTCGGCGCCGAGCCGGAGGTTCTCGGTTGGCTGGTAGGCGTCCACGACCTTGTGCGGGTTCAGCTTGTTGTCTGGATCCCAGATCGCCTTGAACTCGCGGAATGCACCCACCAGCTCGTCGCCGAACATCTTCGGCAGCAGCGCGCCACGCGATTGGCCGTCGCCGTGCTCGCCGGAGAGCGAGCCCCCGTAACTGATCACAAGGTCCGCGGCGCGGTTGACGAACTCACCGTACTTGCGAATCCCCGACTCGGTTTCCAGGTCGAAGTTCACGCGCATATGGATGCAGCCGTGACCGAAGTGACCGTAGAACCCGGTCTGATACTCGTATTGATCCAGCAGCGCGCGAAGCTCGCGCAGATATGCGCCAAGCTTCTCTGGAGCGACAGCTGCGTCGTCCCATCCTTCCCATTCGAGGGGAGCACCAGGTGCGGTCGCGGCCGCGCGCGGACCTGCTTCACGGATACGCCACATCGAGCGTGCTTCGGTGGGCGAATAGAGGCGGACGGTCGGTCCGTCTTGAAGTTGTTTTACCCAGTCGACGAATCGCGTCGCAGCCTGAGTGGCCTTGTCCGCTGAGTCGAATCCGAATTCAACGAGGAGGTATCCGCGGCCGTCAGGAACGAGATCGAGGTTGGGCGCGCCTTTCCTGCGAAGACCATCGACCATGGACCCTTCGAAGCCCTCGAGGCCAATGGGCCGGAACTGGAGGATCTCCGGGACGTGGTCGGCCGCGGCGAACGCGTCGGGATATCCGAGACCGACCAGCGAACGGTGCTGCGGGCTGTCGATCAGCTTCAGCTTTGCCTCGAGTACGATCGCGCACGTGCCCTCGGTGCCCACGAGCGCGCGGGCGATGTGAAATCCGTTCTCGGGCAGCAGTTCGTCGAGGTTGTATCCGGATACCCGCCGCGGAATGCGCGGGAACCGCTCGCGAACGCGATCGCCGTACCGTTCCCTGAGTGCGAGTAGCCGCGAATGGATCTCATCACGCCGGCCATGAGCGCTGTCGATCGCGTCGAGTGTTCCGGCGCCTACGGTAAGTCTGGTGCCGTCGTAAAGCAGAATGTTCAGCTCTTCGACGTTGTCAACGGTCTTCCCGGCCAGCAGCGAATGAGTGCCGCAGGAGTTGTTGCCGATCATGCCGCCGAGCGTGCAGCGGCTGTGCGTCGATGGATCGGGGCCGAATGTGAGGTGATGCGCTTCCGCCCGGTTGCGCAGTGAATCCAGGACCGCGCCGGGCTGGACCCGGGCAAAGCGCCGGACCGGATCGATCTCGACGATCCGATTCATGTACTTCGTGAAATCCAGAACGACCGCCACGTTGCAGCATTGCCCTGCGAGGCTGGTGCCGGCTCCCCTTGGCAGTACCGGCGCATCATGTCGGCGGCATGTGGCTACCGCTGCGATCACATCTTCGGCATCTCGAGGTATGACGAGCCCGATCGGAATCTGGCGGTAGTTCGAGCCATCGGTCGCGTACAACGCGCGGCTGCCGCGATCGAAGCGGACCTCGCCGCGAATCTCGCGCTTCAGCGTCCGTTCGAGGTCGATGGCCTGAGGGAACGCATCGATGGGTTTGGCGTGCGAGCTGGGTGGGAGCGGGACGATCACTATGCGATTGGCTGGGCGGCGGGCGCTTCCTGTGTCAGGCTTCGAAGGGCCGCCGTGACGCCGCCTTCACGGTGGGGCACACCGGCTACACGTAGACCCATTTCGATGCCGCTCAGCGTCGCGGCAAGCATCAAGTCGTTGTAGCTGCCCAGATGTCCGATCCTCACAACTCGTCCTGCAAGCTTAGACAGGCCGGCGCCGAGCGACATGTCGAAATGTTCGAGAACGATGGAACGAAAGTGGTCGGCATCGTGGCCGTCAGGCATGAAGAAGGCCGTCATCGAGCTCGAGTACTCCCGCGGATCCTCGCAGACGATCTCGAGGCCCCACGTCTTCACGGCTGTCCGAGCCGCGTGTGCGTGTCGATCATGTCGGAGGAATACGTTCTGAAGTCCTTCTTCGTGGAGCATCCGCAGCGCTTCGCGGAGCGCGAATAGAAGGTTCGTCGCGGGTGTGTAAGGGAAAGAGCCGTTCCGATTCTGCTCGAGGACCGGTCGCCAGTCCCAGTAGCTGCGGCCCAGTGCGGCGCTCCTGCTTGCAGCGATTGCCTTCTCCGACACCGCGTTGAAGCCGAGACCGGGCGGCAGCATCAGACCCTTCTGGGATCCGACAACGGTCACGTCGACTTCCCACTCGTCCTGACGGAAGTCGATAGAGCCGAGCGACGACACCGCATCAACAATGAACAGCGCCGGATGCCTCACGCGATTCATCGCCGCCCGAAGCGCGCCGACGCGGCTGGTCACGCCCGTTGATGTCTCGTTGTGCACGACGACGACGGCCTTGATTGTGTGTGTGGGGTCTGCGCCAAGCCGGCTTTCGAGTTCGGTGTCGGATGCGCCGAGACGCCAGTTCCCGGCCACGTACTCGACCCGGAGACCAAGCCGGTCTGCGATCCCGCGCCAGACTTGCGAAAAATGACCGGTCTCGAAGATCAGTACGCGATCGCCCGGCGACAGCGTGTTCACGAGCGCGGCTTCGGCAGCTCCCGTCCCCGAGGAGGGAAAGATGACGATCGGACCGCTCGTCTTGAAGACGGCCCCCAGACCGTCGAGAATCTCACGCGTGAGCGCCGCGAACTCCGGTCCTCGGTGATCGATCACCGGCTGATCCATGGCGCGCAAAATGCGATCGGGAACGTTGGTCGGCCCCGGGATCTGGAGAAAGTGCCGACCGGTGCGGTGCATAGCGCGTCAGTTTACAAGAGAACGAAGAAACACGTTTCACCGCTTGTAGACCGAGCCGTGGCGCATGACGAACCTGACGCGCTGGAGGGCGGTGATGTCGGTGATCGGATCGCCGTCGACCGCCACGAGGTCCGCCGTGAGTCCCGGCGCGATGCTGCCGAGTTCCTTGTCGAGATTCATCGACTGCGCCGCCAGTGACGTCATCTCCATGATGGCCTGCATCGGCTTCTGCCCCTGACGCACCCGCTCGATGGGCTCGCGCGCGTTCTGGCCGTGCGCGCCCGCAACGGCATCGGTGCCCATCACCATCTTCAGTCCTGGTGTCTTCAGCGCCTGCGCGTACATCGTCCGGTTCAGCAGGATTGCCTTTTCCATGTAGGCGAAGCCCTCCTCGTTGTAGTTGCCGATGCCCAGGAAGTGCGCCTTGTTCTCGAGATAGTTCTGGATGACGAGGCCGATGTTCGGATCGAACCAGACGCCCTTGTCAGCGAGGACCTTCAACGCGTCAGCGTCGGCGAGCGAGCCGTGCTCTACCTGCGTGCAGCCGGCCTGGGCCGAGCGCCTCATCGCTTCAGAGCTGTGGGCATGGACGAGCGTGCGCAGCCCCTGCGTCTTTGCCTCGCCGCACGCCACGTCGAGCTGCTCCTGAGTCAGCGTCGCTGCGCCGCCGTCGCGGATGCTCGCTGACGCAAAGATTTTCACAAGGTCCGCACCGCCAGCCTTCTTCTGACGGATGTCATCGCGGATCTGCTGCGGCGTCATCCTCGCGTTCGAGATCTGGCCGAGCGAGGTCAGGATTCGCGGGCCGGGGATGACGCCGCGCGCGATGGCGTCGCGGAGCGGCTTGTCCGATGCGGCGCCGACGCTCTGCACGGTCGTGAAGCCGGCCATTAACGTCACGTAGGCGTTTTCCGCACCATACAGCGCGGCATCTGCGGGGGAGTCGTCGCCTGGCTGATAGCGCCCGTCGGGGCCGAAGTGCCAGCCGATGTGCACGTGGGTGTCGATGAATCCGGGCAGCAACGTCAGCTGACCAAGGTCGATCGTGGGTGGCCCGGACACGGGCCCGATGCTGACGATCTTTCCATCGCGCACCGTGACCATGCCGCTCGGAAGGACCTTTCCGGTGCCGTCGATGATGGCGCGCGCCCTGATAGTGATGTCGGTGACGTCGGTCCTTTGTGCTGAGCCCGTGGCGGCGAAAACTATAAACACGGTTGCGAGCAGAGTGGTCCGCATCGGCGGATTGTACGACTTTGCGGAGGCGATCACGGACGCAGTCCCGCAAGTCGTGGTGGTAACCTATCGGCGCGTCCCAATGAACCACATTGATCTGTCGCGGCGCGACTTTCTGAAAACCGGCGCACTGGCGGGAGTCTCGCCGCTGACGACGTTTCTCGACGCCCAAGCTACCAGGCCCTTGCTGGCATTCGTGGGCACGTTCAGTTCGCCTCTACGCGATACGCTGCCGACCCAGGTCGATCTGCCTCCGGGAAATGGCCGCGGCATCCATGTCTTCCAGGTCAATCGCACCACCGGCGCGATGACTCCGAACGGCATCGTCGAGATCGCGACCAGCCCGAGTTGCCTCGCGACGAACGCCGCCGGAACCCGGCTCTATTCAGCCAATGAGACCGACCGGGTTGGGGACGACAAGCAGGGCACGGCCAGCGCCTTCGCCGTCAATCGCAGCGATGGAGGGCTGGAGCTTCTCAACACGGTGCGAACCGGCGGCGCCGGACCCACCTATGTCAGTGTTCATCCGGGCGGACGTCACCTGCTCGTAGCGAACTACTTCGGTGGGTCGGTAGCGGTGCTCCCGATACTCGCCGATGGCCGACTTGGCGAGCCCTCGGACGTGAAGGTCGACGCCGGCGCGATTGGTTCACGCCGGGCGGCGCATGCGCCATCCGGGAGCTTTGCGGTGAGCGGACACGATCGGACCCATGCGCATATGATCCAGGCCGATCCGTCCGGACGTTTCGTCCTCCATGTGGACCTGGGACTGGATACGATCTTCATCTGGCGGTTCGACGAGCAGCGCGGCACGCTGACCCCGAACGATCCGGCGTCGATCTCGCTCCCGGCTGGCGACGGACCACGGCATTTCCATTTCCACCCGAACGGCCGTTGGTTGTACTCGATTCAGGAGGAAGGCTCCACAATCGCGGTATTCGATTACGACTCTGGTCCGGGGCGCGTGACGATCAAGCAGACGATCTCCACGCTGCCACCCGGGTTTGCCGGCAGTAACTTCTGCTCTGAGATTCTCGTGTCCGGAGATGGGCGCCACGTGTACGCCGGCAACCGTCTGCACGACAGCATCGCCATCTTCTCTGTCAACTCCGACGGGCGCCTGACGTTTGTCGGTGAAGAATGGGCACGCGGCGACTACCCTCGGAGCTTCAGCTTCGACCCGACGGGGCGCTTCCTGTACTGCTGTAACCAGCGAGCCGACGTCATCACATCCTTCCGCGTCGAACGCGCAAGCGGCGGCCTTTCGTTCACCGGACAGTACGTCCCGGTGGGCAACCCCTCGAGCATCGTCTTCGTCGATCTCGCACGCTCCTGATTGCCGTTCAGCAGTCTCGACGTTGCATTCCCGTCCTGACTCCGTCATCATGCGCACTCATTCACCTCGGGGGTCCCATGAAACGACTTCTTTTGACAGCGATAATCACATCTGCCATGGGCGCTGCGGTCGCTGCAGCGCTCCAGTCGTCCGGAAGCACAGGCGTCGGCCAGGTATTTTTCCCGAACCCCGTCGCCTCGCTGCAGGATCAGACACTCACGGACCAGAAGGACGCCGACTATCCCGCGCTGCAGCCCGCTTATCGGACCGTGACGCTCACGAATCTGGACGGCAGCGGATATCTGCGGGGTGATTGGGCGAACATCGTCAGCGAAACGGGGTCGCCTGCGTTCTCCGCCAGCAATACGTTCATCTACACGCGCAATCAGGACCAGTTCGAGCAGGTCATGGCGTACTACTGGGTGACGGAGGCCCAGAAGTACATTCAGAGCCTCGGCTTTGGCACCGGGCGCTTCCGACCTGTGAATTACGAGTCGCAGGACATCCGCATCAACCAGTGGGGGCTCGACAACTCGTTTTCGTGGGACAAAAAGGACCTGCTGCGGTTCGGGAAGGGGGGAGTGGACGATGCCGAAGACGCGGAAGTGATCCTGCACGAATATGGGCATGCGATTCAGGATTCGCAGCAGACGCCCTTCGGGTTCGGCGCGTCGCTGGAAGCAGGGTCGATTGGCGAGGGCTTCGCCGATTACTGGGCGGTGACGGTCTCCGACGTCATCGCGCCAACGCCAGATCCGGCCTGCGTGGCCGACTGGGACTCGGTCTCGTACACGTCGACTGTCCCGCATTGTCTTCGCCGCGTCGACAGCGACCTGCACTACCCGGAAAACCTCAGAGGCGAGGTTCACCACGACGGGATGATCTGGTCCCGAGCGCTCTGGGATATCCGGAACGCGCTCGGACACGAAACAGCCGACACGATTATCCTGGAATCCCATTTCGGGATGCGCGATCCGACAATGCCGCAGCTGGCGGCCAACACCGTCGCGACAGCCTCCCGGTTGTATGGCGCTGCAGCAGCGAAGAAGGTGAAGCAGGCGTTCGCGGCCCGCGGCATTCTCTAGTCGGTTCGCCCAGGGGGGTGTCCCGGGGATAAAGGTGAAGCAGACGCCTTACGATCGCCTGATCAACAGCAGCGTCTGATCGTCGAGCTGCGGCCCGTGCGCGCGGGCCGCTGCGACGAGCGCGTCGGCGATCTCCGCCAGCGGCCGATTCGCGGCGGCGGCGAGTATGTCCTTGATCCGCTCCAGGCCCAGCTCGCGATCCTGCGCGTCGAACACTTCCGTCAGACCGTCCGTAATCAGCGCGAGCAGATCGCCTGGCGCACAGTCGATCGACGCCGCGCTGAATCGGTACTCCTCGAATATCCCCACCGGGATCTGCGGCGTCGTGATTTCCTCGACGCTCCGTCCGCCCGCCTTCACCCGCAGGATTGGAAGATGACCGGCAACTGCGTACTCGACGTCGCGGCTTCCGTTCGCCGCCCTTATACATGCGGCCGTTACGAACATGCGCGCGCTCTTGAGCGGGAAGAGAACGGCGTTCAGATCATCGAGCATCTCCGCGAGCGAGCCGCCCTGCCGGAGCCGCATACGCAGGGCGCTTTTGAACATCCCCATGACGAGGCCGGACGACACGCCGTGGCCAGACACGTCCGCGACGTATCCGAACCATTTCGCGGCAGCCGCGTCAGCGGGCGCCGTGACGACCACGTCCACGAGATCGCCGCCGACCTCGCCGCTTGGAATCGAAAAGCCCGCAAACTCGAAGGCACCAATCGTTGTCGCGACCCGGGGAACCAGCACCTCGTGGATCTGGTGCGCGAGCGCGATCTCCGCTCGTACGCTCAGGTAGCGCGCGGCCGTACCGTTGATGAACCACAGGAAACAGGAATAGCTGATCATCGTCAGCATGAGAACGAAGAGAGCATCGGCTGCCGCGCGTCCGCCCGCGGCGGCGGACGGGTTCAGCGGCAGCTGTGCGAAAAGCGGGGCAGTCACTATCCACAGAAACTGGGCCGCAATCGTGGCGCCGAGCAGCGAGTGATTGCCCCGCATCGTCCCGAAGCCGTATCCCAGGGCCAGCGTCCCCGAGAGAAGCGTCGACGCTGTCAGCAGCCAGATGTTCTGGCGCGCTCCGTTGAGGATGTCGACGATAGGTCCGAGGACGGCAAACAGCGCGAAGATCGCAAACGCGAGCGGCAGCAGCTGCCGGAGAGGCAGCTCGCGCACGAACCTCCGCAGCGATGTGTTTCGGAACAGGCGCATCTGGACGACGCTGTCGCGGATTCTCGACGTCTCGGGTCCGCCTAAAGGCGGACGCTACGGACGTCGGGTCTACTGTATACGTTCGGCCGCATTCCCGGGCGCAAACGAAACGGCCCGCGGTGAGCGGGCCGTTGCCTGTCGCCTGTCGCCTGTCGCTTGTCGCCTGTCACTTATCGCCTGTCGCGTCGCTTGTCACTTGTCGCTTGTCGCTTGTCCCCTTACGGTTTCCGCCTAGTCCCGCAGCGTGTGATTGAACACGAAGCGCGCCACCTTGCGGCCGATCCGGGCTCCGGTTTCGTCCGACGTCCGGAAGTGGAAGCCGATGTAGACGCGCGCGTCGATCACCTCATCGATGCCCTCGCTGAACGTGGCCCAGTTGCGCGGAAATGTCGGATTCCGCGGGCTGGTCGCGACGATCGGCACGCCGGGATCGTCGCCGAACAGCAGCGTCAGCATGGACGCCATCGCGCTGCTGTTGGTCGAGTGCCCCGAGGGATACTCCGGGTGCTGATGCGTGGTGATGAGGGGCTGCCATGTCAGATCCGGGACCGTGCCGTCGTTGCCGTCTTCGTCGGCGCGCTGGATCGCCGTAATCGGCCGCCAGAAGTTGTACGTATACTTCGCGTCGAAGCAGGCGATGCTGGCGTCCGCGCCCGCGATGTACATCAACGCAAAGGCGCGCGCGGCGCTCGACACATCGAGATGGCGCGCGCTGACGACGCCGCGCGCGACGCTGTTCCAGATCGCCGAGGGCGAGGCGTCCCAGAAGATCGCGATCTGCGTCTGCTCCCACGTCCGCGCCGATCCCGTCAGCGCGCCAAGCATCTTCACTTCGTTGAAGTCGCGTGTGTAGCGCCCGCTTGTGAGTGCCGGCGGAGCGTCCGGCCGGAACTGCGAGCCGCTCTCGAGCACCCATGGGATGACTTTTCCCCAGCCGGGTGCAACAACTGGGGCCGGGCCGACGGGTACCCAGACTCCTGGCAATCCGGCGCCGGGCGCCGTGTATGGAAACATCGCCTGGGCGGCGCCGTCGTGTGATCGCAGCGTGAAGACCTTGTCCGCTGCCGCTTCGCCGACGCCAATACCGCCATCCGATTCGCTGACACCGCACGCCGCGAGCGATGCCGCGCGCTTTGCGTTCAGCGCGGGCGCCTGGCTGGCGAACAGGTGCGTCAGCGCGTAATTCGCCGCGGCGACGATCGCGGCGTCGATCGACGCACCCGCCGGCGCGGCGTTCTGGGCGAGATACGTCGCGTACTGACCGGTGATCGCGTTCACCGCGTCGTGAATCGAGGCGTGCACGATCGCGAGGCTGCGGATCTGCGGCAGCGCTCCCTGGCCCGCGGTGACGGTCGCGTCGAGCGCGAACTGGTTCCATTCCATGAGTGGCGAACACGCGTCGTTCGCGCGAGCCGCCGTGGCGGCTGCGCACGACAACGCCAGCACCGCACCGAGAATCCATCCACGTTGTCTCACCATGACGTCCTCCTCGCCAGCTGACCTCCGCGGCTGCTGACGTGGTGACGATACGCAGCGGCACCGTCGCACGTCCTGGGAAAGATATGGGAGTGCCATGGAATTCCCATGACTTCGGCAGGACTCGGAGCCGGCCGTCAGGTACCGTACGGTGCACTACAATGCGCGCGAGGACGGCGTGATCTACCGGTTCGATCAATTCACGGTCGACGTGAAGACGCGGCGGCTGCTGCGCGACGGCCAGGAGCAGCACGTGTCTCCGAAAGCATTCGATCTGCTGTTGCTGCTCGTCGAGAACCGGTCCCGCGCGTTGTCGAAGGCGGAGCTGCAGCAGAACCTGTGGCCCGCGACCTTCGTACTCGAGACGAACATCGCCAGCCTCGTCGCCGAGATCCGCCATGCGCTCGACGATCCCGCCGACGATCCGCGGTTCGTTCGCACGATGCACCGGTTCGGATACTGGTTCATTGGGACGGTCGGGGAGGAAGGAACGGCCGCCATCGCGGGCATGCCGCCAGTCAGGTACTGGCTGCTCTGGGAGACGCGGCAAATCCCGCTGAATCCCGGCATCAATATTCTCGGACGCGCGCCGGATGCGGCGGTGTGGATCGATGCGCCGGGCGTGTCGCGGCATCACGCGCGGATCTCGCTCGACGGCGCGGGCGCCACGCTCGAGGACCTTGGAAGCAAGAACGGAACGTATCTGCGGGGCGAGAAGATAACGCGGCAGTCGCCGTTGAACGACGGAGATCAGATCCGGCTGGGTTCGGTCCTCGTCACGTTCAGAATTCCGCCGCCCGCGGGATCTACCGAGACCGTGAGCTCTTGACCTCGCCGCCGAATCCACCCCACCCCGACCCGAAGCTCCAGCTCGTGCCGATGGCCAGCATGCGCGCGCGATGCGCGCCGTTGTTGCCCGAGACTGTCGAGATCCAAAGCGCGTGAAGCTCCGTGTTCTCGGTCATCGAGATGGTGAGTCCGCCCCCGACGTTGAAGTAGCTCGAGACGATGAAGCGATCGTGCGCGAGCCAGTCGAACGCGTTGAGCGACGGGATCGTGGGGCCCTTGTGCCTGATCTGCCACGCGGCGACCCCGCGCAGCGTGAGGCGCTCGGCCGCGTCGACGCCGGCCTCGAGGTCGATATTGCTCCTCACGGACGGGAAGCCGTGGAGCCGCTCCGCCGCCGCCAGGCCGTACCGGCCGTGAACGTAGGTGTGCGGAAGAATGCGATTCAGATCCGTTCCGGCCGAAGCTCCCGCCTGAAGCTCGCGGCGATGCCGCCCGACGACGGCCTCGCCGTGCGTCTCGTAATCGTGCGAGGGGAGCGTCACGCCGATGAGAGGAGCGATCGCAACCGGTCCGACCCGGCACTCGCGGCGCAGCTCGGCGTGCAGATCCTGCAACGCTCCGTGGTACGTGCGATCATCCAGCGGTCCGGGGCGGGTCAGGATGCCGCCGACGACGTATGCCGATGGTCCGGTGTACTTCGCTGCGATGAACGGGAGGCTGAGCGTCAGCGCGAGTGTGTCCGTGAGTCCGACGTCGACGTCCGCGACGATGGCCTTGGCATGGGTCGCGCCGTTGAAGTTCTCGTGGCCTTTCGCGTCGAAGTGTCCGATGACGTAGTAGTTCTGATAGACGATCGAGACGCTGCCTTCTCCCTTCGGCGGGACCCATGGCTGCGCGCAGAGCGACGCCGCGTACGCAAGCTGGATAGACATCGTCATCCAGAGCGCGCGGGATCTCATGATGCTACCGGGTCGCGCCTGCCGGGCCGCTTTCCTTCACGCGCAAATCGAGCAGGCGATCGATTTCCTCGAGGGCCTGGAACGGCGTCATCTTCTCGGGCCTGAGGAGGCAGGGATAGGCGGCTGACGCTTCCGCGGCTTCCGATTTCGACCCCTTGTACAGGAGCGGCAAGAGACGCGGGCCGGAAGGCAACAGCTCGATCCGTTTCTTGACGGCGGCCGTATCCGGATAGCTCATGATCACCACGTCGTACTTGCCGTCCGCGAACGCCTGCGACATCGCGCTCTCGGTCGTGACGGTCAGCGGCGTGTGACCGCCTCTCTTCAGGATCTGTTCGAAGTCCGAGATGCCGTGGCGCGTCCATCGTGGCGCATAGATCAGGATCGACGATGGGTGAACAGAGGCGTAGCCACGGAAGCGCGGGCTGCGCCCGATGCGGAGGAACTTGTCGCCGCACGCCA
>Ga0075424_100001317_pt1 | contig 21622 bp, 22 predicted proteins | sample SoiMethybrSBSTD3_FD_75301 | JGI IMG/M metagenome (GOLD analysis project Ga0075424, IMG submission 75301) | Bulk soil microbial communities from a Populus tree surrounding site in Tennessee, USA - Soil MetaG P. TD hybrid SBSTD3 | ecosystem: Environmental > Terrestrial > Soil > Tree plantation... | reverse complement strand
CGAATCGACCTCGAGCCACCGCTGCCGCACCTCGAACGCGATCTGCCGATCGATCTCCCCGATGCGCGCATCGATGGCGCGCGACGAGGCCACGGCTTCGGCTTCTTCCGCCCGCCGGCGCCCGCCGTCCCACAACAGCCAGGTGACGTTGGCGGACACGTCCCAGGAGTCCTGCCACACGCCGCGGCGCGGAAAGATGCGCGGATTGGGGTTCGCGTAGTCGTAGCCGGCGGTGACGCCGAGCTGCGGACGAGCGCCCGCGCGCACGGCATCCTCGCGCGCCCGCGAGGCGGCGGCGCGCTCGACGAGCGCACGGCGCTCGGGCCTCCGCGCGCGGGCCTGCGCTTCCAGATCGGCGGCGGCGCCCGGCAGTGATGGCGTGGTGTCGAACGCCGCCGCCGGTTCGAGCGGTTCGGGATCGTCGCTTCCCGTCAGCCGCTTCAAATCGGCTTCGGCAATCGCGCGGGTGTTGTGAGCCTCAATCGAGGCGACGCGCTCGCGCGCCTGCTGCGCTTCGGCCGTCAGTACCTCGTTCGGCGGGATTAGCCCCTGCTGAAGCCGCGTTCGCAAATCGCGCACGTGGGCGTCCACGCTCTCGATCGATTGCGCGAGCACGCGCTCGGTTTCACGCGCCGTCACGATCGCCCAGAACGCGCGCGTGATCTCGAGCCGGAGATCCGCCCGCGCAGCCTCGAGATCCTCCCCCGTCGCCTGCCGTTCCGCCGCGGCCGCTCGCTCGAGCGCGTCGTTGCGCCCGCCGGAGTACACCGGCCAGTTGAGATCGAGGCGGGCGTGGTAGTTGTCCGGCACGTCCGGATAAATGATGCGGGGCGGCTGCCCTGGCGAGACGATGCCGAACTCCTGCACGTGATTCGTGCGCGTGTAGCCGCCGGTCAACGCGACGACCGGCAGCGACGCAGCGGCGCGCCCCGCTTCCGCCGCCTCTGCGACAGCCTTTCGCGCCTGGAGCTCGGCGAGGCGCTGGCTGTTCGCAAGCCCGCGCGCAATCGCCTCCTCGAGCGTCATGTTCTTCGCCGGCGCCTGGGATTGATCGGCGCCCATCAGCGCGAGCACGAGAAGTGGGGCGATGATCATCAGCGTCCGGCTCCTGCGCGCGTTCCAATCAGGTCGATGAAGACGTCTTCGAGCGATGCCGCAATCGGCCGGACGCTGACGTCCCGGAAACCGTGGGCCACCAGCTCGCGTTCGATCAGTGCCGCGGCGGCCGCGGTTTCGCCGGCCGCGACCCGGATGTGCGCCCGATCGCCGAACGACTGCACGTCGGCAATGCCGGGGAGGCGGCTGAGGATGTCGACCGGCGGCCGCGGGGCATCGATCGACACTTCGAGCAGCTGACCGCTCAATTGCGACTGCAGCTGCTCCGGACGATCGACGGCCAGCAGCCGGCCGTCATGCAGGAGCGCCACGCGCCCGCACCGCTCCGCCTCGTCCAGGTACGGCGTCGACATGACGATCGTGAGGCCGCGCGCGAGGAACTCCGACAGCAGCTTCCAGAACTCACGCCGCGAGACTGGATCGACGCCGGTCGTCGGCTCGTCGAGCAGAAGGATGCGCGGCTCGTGCACGAGCGTGCAGGCGAGCGCCAGCTTCTGCTTCATGCCGCCTGAGAGCCTATCGGCGCGCCGCGCGCGGAACGGCGTCAATTGCGTCATGTCGAGCAGGCGATCGCGCGCAGCCTGATAGCGCGGCACGCCGTGGATCTCGGCGAAGAAGGCGATGTTCTCGTCGATGGACAGATCGCCGTACAGCGAGAACCGCTGCGAGAGATAGCCGATGTCGGCGGTGACCGCGCGATGCTCGCGAACGGGATCGCGGCCGAACACGCTCACCCGCCCGCCGTCGGGCCGCAGCAGCCCGCACGCCATGCGGATCGAGGTGGTCTTGCCCGCTCCGTCCGGGCCGATGAGGCCGAACATCTCTCCCGGCTCGACCGACAGCGAGACGCCGTCGACGGCGTGGATGTCGCCATACCGCTTCACGACCGCGTCGAATCGCACCGCGCTCGTCATGATTGCTGCCGCGGCAATTCGGCTTCGACGGGCATGCCCGGTTTCAGCACTCCCTCGCGGTTGTCGACGCTCACTTTGATCCGGTACACGAGCTTCGAGCGCTCCGCGGAGGTCTGGACGTTTCGCGGGGTGAACTCTGCTTTCGGCGAAATGAACGTGATGCTGCCCTGCAGCCGCTGGCCGGCGTCCGTGACGAGCGCCACCTGCTGGCCGAGCCGCAGGCGCGGCACCACAGGCTCGTCGACGTACACGTTCGCCCACGCGTGGTCGAGATCGGTGACCGCAACCACCGGCGCACGCGGCGCAATCATTTCACCGGCGTCCGCGAGCTTCGCGGTCACGATGCCTGCCACGGGCGAGGTCAGCACGGCGTCAGCCCGGTTCTTGCGCAGCGCGGCAATCTGCGCGTCGGCCGCATCGACGCGCGCGCGCGCGCCGGCGATTTCCTCGGCCCGGGCCCCCGCGCGGAGACGCGCGACCGCTTCGGCCGCCGCCCGCGCCCGTTCGCGCGCGGCGCTTACCCGTGCGGCCGCCACCTCACGCCTCGTCGCCGCATCGTCGCGCTGCTTGCGCGAGCCGGCGTTCGCCTGCAGCAGCGCTTCGAACCGCTGCAGATCCTCGCTGGCGGACTGGAGCTCGGCTTCCGCCGCCTTCACGTCCGCCTCCGCCGACTCGGCCTGCGCGCGGGCCTGGCGCACGTCCTCCGCGCGCGCACCCGCCTGCAGCAGCCTGAGCGCGGCAACCGCCTGATCGCGATCGGCTTCCGCGCGGCGGATCGCGAGGTCGATGTCGGCGGTATCGATGCGCGCGATGAGCGCGCCCGCGGCGACCCGGTCGCCTTCGGCGACGGCAATCTCCGTCAGGCGGCCGCCGACCTCCGGCGCGACGCGGACCTCGGTGGCTTCCACGTACCCCGACGCCCGCTCCGGCGCGGCGGCCCCGCGCGTGCCGCAGGCAACCGCCGCAGCCGCGAGGGCGCACGCGACCATCCCTGCCGCGATCCATACGCGCGCGCGTGTCATGCTCCGTGCCCTTCCAGCGCCATCACGGCAATGCGCTGCACGTGCTCGACGACGGTGTCGCGAGACAGGCTCGCGACGCCCGGCACTCCGGCGGCCGCGAGCCGGCGGCGCATCGGGCCGCTCGCGAAATACAGCAGCAGGGGCCCGACGATCCCCGCGTGGATCAGCATCGGGTTCACGCGCTCGAAGCGCCGCTTGGCGTGCCCTTCCTGGACGATCCGGCCGAGCGTCTTGACGACGGCCGTCACGTTCGCGAGCGTGCCGGCGTCGAGATGGGTGCCCCCCTCGGCGATCTCGCGGAACCAGATGGGCGGGAAATGGGGTCGCGCCTCGGCCGCGCTCGCGATGGCATCGACGAACGCGCGGATCTTGTCGGCGGGTTCGTCCTCAGACGCGTCCACGGCCGCGACGCCCGCCGCCACCGCGCCAAACATGTCGCGGAGAATCTCGCGGTACAGCGCGGCTTTGCTCTTGAAGTGGTAGTAGATCATCGCCTTGTTCAGCCGGGCGGCCCTGGCGATCCGGTCGACGTTCGCGCCGGCGAACCCCCGCGCCGCGAACTCCGCCGCCGCAGCCTCGAGGAGCCGCTGGCGCGACGATAGCACTAACTGGTTAGTTAGTTTCACTAAATGGTTAGTTAACATCCGCCTGCGGCGGATGTCAAGGAGGTAGGAGATAGGACATCGTCGTTTCGGGCGAGCACCGAGTGGGGAGACCCGGCGACAGGACCCGCATGTCGGGTTTGAGAACCGTCTCAGCGCGGCGGCAGGGACGACACGTACGCGATGAGATCGACCATGTCGTCCGCCGTCAGCTTCGCGACCACCTGCTGCATCAGCGGCGCCCATTCCCCCTTGCGCGCTCCCTGCTTGAAGTCCCAGAGCTGCCGCACCAGGTAGCTCGGGGATCGGCCGGCGATGCCGGGCACGGGGCCCAGCCCGCTCAGATCGGGCCCGTGGCAGACGTTGCACGGCAAGGTCCTGTTGCCGCCGCTCGCCGCGAGCGCGGCGCCGCGCGCGACGCTTCCCTTCGGCACGTACGCAATGAACCCCGAGTGCGGATCGCGCAGCTCGAAGCGGTCGCCGTCTTCCGGCGTTTCGACGATCCGCTGCCCGAGCGGCTCGGTGCCGGCGTCGGGGATCGGAAAGAAGACGTTGCCGCCAATCCGCATCTTCGGAATCGTGTCCGCCTCGACCACCCGAACCCACGGCGTGTACTTCAGCGACGCGATGTAGCTGGCCGCCGCCTTCACCTCGTCGTCGGTCATTGCCTTCGCGGCTTGAATCATCTGCACCGTGTTCGTCTTGCGCGAGTCCGCGCTCGTGCGGCGATCGTTCTTGAAGTCGAGCAGCTGCTGGACGACGTAGGTGTAGGGCAGCCCCGCAAGCGGCGCGTTCTCCGGGCGTCCCTTGCCGTTCGGCATGTGGCACATGCCGCAGCCGCGGACGTCCGGCTGGCGTCCGTGCACGAACACGTCCGGCATCGGCGGATGGTCGCCGGGGAACCAATCCGCGACATTGAAGAAATCGCGGAGCTGCTGAATCGTGAATGCCTGCGGGCTGTCGGGAATGTGCTTCGACGACGTGTCGGGCTGACGCGGCCCGCCGCCGCGTTGTCCGCCGCCTGCCGGAGGCGTATTCGGAACGCCATAGGCCCAGGCGGGCGTGTCGGGCGACGGCGCCTGCTGTGCGCCGGCGACAACCGCCGAACCAAACGCCGCAGCGACGACGAACGTGGTGCCGAATGCGTATCGCATACGCGAAGGCTACAACAGCCTGGCCAGCCGCGCATACCCCGCGCGGCTGACCGGCAGCCGGCTGCCGTCGCGGAGGATCGCCACGCGGCTGTCCTTGGCGTACAGCTCGACGCGGGCGATGCGGTCGATGTTCAGCAGGTAGGAGCGGTGAATGCGCACGAAGCGCGCCGGATCGAGCGACGCCTCGACCGACCCGAGCGTCTGGTCTTTCAGATACGACTTGCCTTCGGACTTGAAGCACACGTAATCGTCCTGGGCTTCGACGAAGTCGATTTTGTCGACCGGCAGGACGTGGACCCTGGACCCGTCGCGTATCAGCACCCGCTCGAGCGGCTCCTGACGCGGCCGCGCCTCGGACACCAGCGCATCCACGGGGAACGACTCCTTCGACGCGAGGCGCTCGCGGGCCCGCGCGAGCGCCTCGCCGAACCGCTGCTCGCTGAACGGCTTCAGCAGGTAGTCGACCGCGTGCACCTCGAACGCGCGAAGCGCGTATTGGTCGTAGGCGGTCGTAAAGATGACGGCGACGTCGCGGCCGATTAATTCGAGGACTTCGAAGCCGCTCAGCTTCGGCATCTGGACGTCGAGGAACAGCAGATCCGGCGCGAGCTCGGCGACCGCTTTGACTGCGTCGAACCCGTTCGCGCATTCCGCGACGACGTCGACGCCCGGATGGGCGTTGATGCACTGGCGCACCATCGCTCTCGCGAGCGGCTCGTCATCCACGATCACGACGCGCAGCGTGTCGGGCATTCCGCTCATCCTACCGCCGGCGCCGCTGCCGACGGTGGCTGCGGCAGCACGATCTCGACGCGCCACGTCCCGTGCTCCTCGCCCGCGCGCATCTGCGCATCATCGCCGTGCAGCGCCCGCAGACGCGCCCGTACGTTTGCCAGGCCGAGGCCGGTGCCGCCGCTTCGCGGACGATCCGGATCGCAGGGGTTCTCGACGATGAACGTCACGGTGCCTGTACCTCTCGACGCCGTGACACGCACGGTGCCACCCTCGATGGTGTGCGCGATCCCGTGCGTCACAGCGTTTTCGACGATCGGCTGCAGCAGCAGCGGCGGAACGAGGCACGCGCCGGCGTCGCCCGCATTCACATCCACGTGCAGTCGATCGCCGAAGCGGACCTGCTCGATTTCCAGATACCGCCGGATCAGGTCGAGCTCGCGGGCGAGCGGAATCCGATCCCCTTCTCCGAGCGCCAGGCTTTCACGGAGGAAGTCTCCCAGCAACACGCACATCCGGCGCGCCGATTGGGGATCCACCGTGGTCAGCGCGCTGATTGAATGAAGGCTGTTGAACAGGAAATGCGGATCGATTTGCGCCCGCAGCGAGCGCAGTTCCGCTTCTCGCGCCAGCACGCGAACCTCGAGCGCGCGGCGCTCTGCCTCACGGGACAGCTCGAACGACGCGAGCAGATAGCTGCCTGCGAGGGACAGCAGATACAGCAGCAGACCGAACCCGAACAGAACGGTGTCGTTGCGATCGAAGAGCGCGGCGGCGTCCGAGACGATCCCGCGGCGCGCGAGCAGCTCGATCCAGACGCGCGCGAGGAGGAGCCAGACCGCGCTGGTGATCAGCGCGGACGTCAGAGCGCTGACGAGCGGACGAATCGTGCCCGTGTTGGCGAGCGGCGCGCTGCGTGAGACGTACCACGCCGACAGGCAGAAGAAGGCATACATGATCGCCAGCGGCACCGCGATCGCCAGCGCCTCGATCGAACCCGGACTGCCGGGACGCGCGATCAGCGATGAGAGAAGGATTCCGGCGGCGAGCCACACGCCAAGGTAGAGCGCCAGGCGTCCGCCGCGCGCGAGGATCGGGTGCATCAGGCTCGAAGAGACTCGTCGTTCTTGACCTCGACGCCGCCCATGATTGCGAAGCCCCGAATCAGCAGGCGGTGCGCGGTGGCGCCACGCTGCGGCCGCGTCTTGTCTTCGAAGCCCGCGAGAATCGGCACGACGCGGCTCGAGATGGTCCAGTCCTCCGGGACCTTGATCTCAATCCCGCCCCACATCGCGAAAACGTCAATCACCGCGTCGCCGTCGATCGCGGCCTGCCGCAGATCGATCTCGCAGCCGCCCATGATCGCGGTCAGATCGCCGCCGCGGAACGTGCGCGAGTTGTTCCCGCGATGGACGCCGCCGAGGACGGAGAGCGCGCTGATCGTGGAGTGTGCGTCGGTGCCGGCGCGCTGAGAGGTGCCGCGCAGGCCGCGCCAGACGAGCGAGGCGCCGAAGAACACGAGCGCCAGCGGCCACAGATCGAAGAGGTTGATCGTGACGACGTGGAACGAGGAGAGCAGGATCCACGCGCCCAGCACGATGAACAGCAGACCGCCGAACACGCCGCCACCGCCCCGCGACTGCCAGATCTTCAGCACGCCGACGAGGATCAGCGCGACGGGCCAGTACCGGAGGTAAGGCCGCGCGTCGACGATCCCGAGATTGTCCAGCGTGAAGAACGTGCCGATCGCGATGATGACGAGCCCCATCAGCAGCTGCGGCGTGATCCGCGGCGCGCGATCGGCGTCAGGCTCCATCGTTGTCTCGTCCATGTTCTCTCGTCGCTCGAGGTCCGGGGAATCAAGGATACGGTGCCGCGGCGCGCGTATCCGCGCGTTTCGGTGAACGCGGGCGTTCCGCCGGTGAACGGGGAAATTCTGGTAACATTCCAGCCCCCGAATGACAAAGGAGAACGGATGAAGCGGTGGCACAAGGCCGTCGTGTCGACGGTGCTCGTACTCGGCGTGCTCGTGTCGGCGGGCATCACGGCGACGATCGGCTGGCGCCCCATCATCGGCTCCCGTGCCCGTCCGCTCACGAGCCGCACGTTCGAGCCGACGCCTGCGCGCCTCGCGCGCGGCGCCTACCTCACAAGGGGCGTGACGCCATGCCTCGTCTGCCACTCCGAGAGCCAGCCGAACGAGTTCGCCGTACCGAAGCCTGGGACGGACGGCGCCGGGCAGCCGTGGGTCGAGCCGAACGTGCCGTGGCTGACGGTTCCGAACATCACGCCGGATGCGGAAACGGGCGCGGGCAGCTGGTCGGACGATGCCATGGCGCGCGCCGTGCGTGAAGGGATCGGCCACGACGGACATACGCTGTTCCCGCTGATGCCATACATGAAGCTGCGTGAGATGTCGGATGAAGACCTCGCGTCGGTCATCACCTACATCCGCACCCTTCCACCCGTCCGCAAGCGTGTGCCGCCGTCAACCGTACCGTTCCCGGTGAACAGGTTTATCAACGGCGCGCCGCAGCCGATCGAGGAGCCGGTTCCGGAGCCCGATCGCTCGACGGCGGAGAAGCGTGGACAGTACATCGCGACGCTCGCCGTGTGCGCAGACTGCCACACGCCGCGGGACAGCAGAAGTCAGGCGATGGAGGACATGGCTTTCGGCGGCGGAAACGTCATGAAGGTTCAGGGAAGACCAACCATCGCAACCGTCAACCTCACGCCGGCTCCCGCAGGAATCCCGTACTACACGGCAGACATGTTCGTGGAAGTCATGCGTACCGGGCACATCGCCGGACGGCAGTTGTCGGACGTCATGCCCTGGCGGTTCTATCGCAACATGACCGACGCGGATCTGCGCGATCTGTTCGCGTATCTGAAAACGCTGAAACCGGTGGAACACTTCGTGGACAACACGCTGCCGGCCACCCAATGCCCGCGGTGCGGCCACGTGCACGGCGGCGGGGAGCGGAACACGAAAGCGTCGTAGCTACCGCGGGGGAAGGCCGGCTTTGGCGCGCGCCTTGTCGAGCTCGGCGAGCGCGTCCTGCACTTCCTTCCGCGCCGCTTCCCGTTCGCGCTCTTCACGCGCCGTCTCGAATTTGTGGATGGCTTTCTGCAGCGCCCATTGGAGCGCGAACGACGTCGCTGCCACCGTCAACGCCTCGCGATTGTTGAACGCCGCGTAGCCGCGAAAGTCGGTCGGCGTGACCAGATCGAGGAATTCCTGGTGCGTTGGCGCGCCCGCTGGTGTGGGGCCTTTCAGATAGTCAGGGCCGAGAATGTCTTCGATGGTCGGCTTCCGGCCGATGATCGCGACACGGTAGACGTTGTCCTTGTCCAGCCGGATCGCCGGAGCCCGCGAGAGCGCGCGCTGAATGCGTTCGAGAGAGACCGGAAGCTGACCCGGCGGATCGTCGGACGGCGCCGGCTGCTGAAGTCCGAAAACGACGACTGCCGCGAGCAGAAATCCCGGCGCCATGACCATTTGGACGACGCGAGCGGCCACACGGCCGCCGGTCTCCATTCATTATGCCCCGGACGCGGCCCTGGCCCTCTATAATGAGAACCATTCAACAGATCAGCCCGTCTAACGAGTAACCGTATATGGCCTTTTTCAGCCGATCAACACAGCCGGCCGACGCCGCCACAGGCGCGGCCGAGACCACGGATCTGGCGCCCAACGCGCTCATCGCGATCCGCAACATCGAGAAGTCGTACGCCCATGGCACCAGCCGTACCTACGTGCTGAGGCGGATCAACCTGGACGTCAAAGAAGGGGAATTCATCTCGATCATGGGGCCGTCGGGCGCCGGCAAATCGACGCTGCTCCATATCGTCGGCATGCACGACAGCGCGTGGACCGGCGAGTACTACTTTCTCGATCAGCCGGTGCACAAGCTGGCCGCGAAGGACCGCGCGAAGCTCCACAAGCAGCACATCGGTTTCGTGTTCCAGAGCTACCACCTGCTCGATCACCTGACGGTCTACGAGAACCTCGACATCCCGCTCTCGTACCGCGACATCAAGAAGGCGGAGCGCGAGAGCCTCGTGTGCGACATCCTCGACAAGTTCGCGATCGTCGGCAAGAAGGATCTGTATCCGAACCAGCTCTCGGGAGGTCAGCAGCAGCTCGTCGCCGTGGCGCGCGCGGTCATCTCGAGCCCGAAAGTGATCCTCGCCGACGAGCCGACGGGGAACCTGCATTCGAGCCAGGGCCGCGAGATCATGGAGCTGTTCAAGAAGCTGAACGAGGGAGGCACGACGATCATCCAGGTCACGCACTCGGAAGCCAATGCGGCATACGGGAGCCGCGTGGTGAATCTCCGGGACGGCTGGGTTGTTGATGAATAGGTGAGAAGGTAGGAGGTAGGAGGTAGAAGGTTTTTTACCCTTCTACCTTTTACCTTTTTCCTTATCTGCGAAGGACCTACCAGCGAGGCTCTTTACGACGGCCGCCGCTGAAGTCTCCATCGTCGAAGCTGCGGTTGCCGCCCCCGCCTCCGCCGCGATATCCGCCGCCGCCAGGACGGCCGCCGCCGCCGCCAAATCCGCCTTCAGGCTTCGGCCTCGCTTCGTTCACGACCAGCGCACGTCCTTCCATCTGCTGCTCGTGGAACTCGCTGATGGCTTTCTGCGCTTCCTCGTCCGTACCCATCTCGACGAAGGCAAAGCCGCGGGCCCGTCCGGTGGCCATGTCGCGCATCACGCGGACGCTGTCCACCTTCCCGGCGCGGCTGAACATTTCGGTGAGCTGATCCTCGGTTGCGGAGTACGGAAGGTTCCCGACGTAGAGTCTCCTGCCCATGCTGTCACTTGCTCCTGCCCTAGGCAGCCTGACCGGCTGCGCTACGATGCTGGCGCGCAGGTCACACGCGCCATTCGGGCCGGAGTATAGCAGAATGCATGCCGCGTCCCGGCCGCGCGAAAACCTCATCCTTCCGCACTTTACCGGGGATCACCGCCGAGCTAGAGTGACAGAGTGCGTACCCTTTTTACCTGTTGCGTCGCAGTTTTTCTGACGTCGATTTCGTGCGCGCGGGTGCGGCAGTACGACCTGCAGGGACAGGTCGTGGCGGTCGATCGGACCCGCCAGGAGATCACGATCAAGCACGGCGACATCCGCGGGTTCATGCCCGGCATGACGATGCCGTTTCGGGTCAGTGAGCCGAAACTCCTCGACTGCTGCGAGCCCGGCGACCTCGTGACGGCGAAGCTTGTCGTCGAAGACGCGAGCGGGTATCTGTCGGCGGTCGAAAGGACTGGTCACGCCCCGCTCACCGAAGCGCCCCCGCCGCCCATGGACCTCCTGGAGCCGGGGCAGGTCGTCCCCGACGTCCAACTGACGGATGAAACCGGCGCGGCGCGCCACTTGTCGGACTGGCGCGGGAAAGTGCTCGCCGTCACGTTCATATACACCCGGTGTCCGCTGCCAGACTTCTGCCCGCGGATGGACCGCGATTTCAAAAGTGTACAGACGTCGGCGCTCGCCGACAGCGGGCTGCGCGATCGGGTCGCGCTTCTGTCGATCACGTTCGATCCCGCCTTCGACACGCCGGCGGTGCTCGCGGCGCACGCGCGGCGGCTGGGAGCCGACCCTCGGATGTGGCATTTCGCGACAGGAGAACAGAAAGACCTCGATGCCTTCGCGTCGCGCCTGGGCATCCTCATCATCAGAGAACCGTCGAACCCCGCGGACATCACGCACGGCCTCCGTACCGCCGTCATCGATTCGAGTGGACGCGTGCAGACGCTCTTGAGCGGCGCCGACTGGGATCCGGCGGAGCTCCTCACCGCGTTGAGACAGGCGCATTGAGCCGGGCGCGCACTGCACGGGGCATTGCTCACACAGGGGCCGGGGCCCCACCGCTGTCCGCCTTCACACCGAAGGAGCGACGCGTGCTCGCGCGTGTGCGGACGCCGCTTCAGGTGCAACGCTTTCTCAACTCGCTGCCGTACAACACCGAGCCGCCGCCGGGCGGCGCAACGCTGCGCACGTTCCGCGGCGTCATCCGCGAGCACACCGCACACTGTCTCGAAGCGGCGCTGACCGCCGCGGTCATCCTCGAACATCACGGATGGCCGCCGCTCGTGTTGTCATTCGAGTCGATCGACGAGCTGGATCACGTGCTGTTCGTGTACCGGCATCGCGGACGATGGGGGTCGGTGGCCCGCTCGCGCGATCCAGGACTGCACGGACGGAAGCCGGTGTTCGCGACGCCGCGCGCCCTCGCGCTCAGCTACGTCGACGAGTACATCGACTTCAGCGGCCGCATCACCGGCTACATCGTCGCGGACTTGCGGGACGTCGGGAACTATGACTGGCGGCTGGCGGACGGGAATGTCTGGAAGGTCGAGCGGATGCTGCTGGAACTGCCGCACCGCCGCATCCATTCGTCGGACGAACGCATCGATCGTCTGAGGCGCCGTTATCGCGAGTACCGCGAGCGCTACGGCCGCAAACCGATCTACTACCGGCGCATGGATCGCTGGACGGAGCTGCCTGCGGAGTTCAAGTAAATTGCCAAAATTGCCAGGATTGCCAGAATCGCCAAAATTTCGTTCCCTGAATCGTTCAATTCCGGCGATTCTGGCAATTATGGCAATTCCGGCGATTCTCTAGTCGAGATCGAAGTCGCGCGTCGGCTTCGTGATCGGCTCGTCCTTCGCCTGCCGCAGCGCTTCCTCGAACCGCTTCGAGAGCGCATCACCGCGCGTGCGCTCGGCCGCGACCGACTGCTGAAACAGGTTCTCGCGGCGCTCCGCCTCCTCGGCGAGGAGGCGATGCGCTTCGCTCAATTCCGGCTTGTCACCGCGGACCGGTTCCTCGTGCCGCACGATGCGCCGCAGGTTGATGTCGATCACGAGCGTCGCGTGGCAGCACGGACACGGCACTTCGAATTCAGATTTGAGAGGCATATGAGTTCCCTGTAGGCGGGGTCTGACCGCCTCCGCCAAGGCTACGGCGGGTCCGCCGGAGCTTCAAGCGAAGGCGGAAGACCCCGCCCTACCGAACCGCGAATCGCGAACCGCTTAAAGACCCTGCCCTACCGAACCTGCACCGAACCTGCCGAACCGCGACCTGCAAGCCAGCGCAAGTCCACCGCGCCACCCCTGGAGTCGGTTGCGGTGACGTCAACCTTGTACACCAGTTGGCGCGTGACGTCGTAGCGCTGTCCGAAGGCCGTCTGCATCTCCCGCAGCGGCGCCGTGAGGCGCCCTCCCGCGGCAAGGCGCGGCGTGCCGGCGGTGAAGTGATCGTTGACCGTGATTCTGACGTCGCGCCAGTCGCGCGAGGTCGTGTTGAGCACGATGACGGTGTTCTCGGCGAGCGTGATCGGATCAGGCGGAGGCGAGCACGCAGCCCAGCACAGCAGCGCGAACAGCACGCAGGCGGCGGACGCGCGCGTCAGCATGGAGGGTATGATAGCTCCATGTCCGTCGTGAACAGGGCTCCGGGTCGGAACCTTCCCGCCGGGCGCTGATGTTCTGGTTGTCGGTCGCAGGCGGCGTCTTTCTCACCTGGCTGGTGCTGGTTTTCCTCTTCACGCCGCACATCAACTACCACCTCGCGGCGCGCACGTCGATTCACTCGCCTGATTTCCTCTACACGCTGCAGTCGACCTGCCAGGCCGCGCTGCATCATGGCAACAAGATCACCGTGTTCACCAACGGCGTGTCTTTCTATCCGGCGATGTTGCAGGCCATCAGCAGCGCCGCGCGCTCGATCGACATGGAGGCGTACATCTTCCAGCCCGGCAAGATCGCCGATCAGTTCGTCGCGGAGCTGTCGGCGAAGGCCCGTGGCGGCGTCAGGGTGACGATCGTCGTGGACGCGATCGGCAGCTTCAGCCTCTGGGGACGTCCCGTGCGCTGGCTTCGCAAGGCGGGATGCCGGATCGAATCGTACCAGCGTCTGCGCTGGTACTCGCTGGCGCGGCTGAACAACCGCACGCACCGCGAGCTGCTCGTGATCGACGGCAAAGTTGCGTTCATCGGCGGCGCGGGCATCGCGGACTGGTGGGTGTATCCGTCGTTCAAGCGCCTGCGGTGGCACAAGCCGTGGCGCGACACCATGGCGCGCGTCGAAGGCCCGGTCGTCGCGGCGCTGCAGGGCGTGCTTGCGGAGAACTGGCTCGAGTGCTGCGGCGAGATCCTGACCGGCCCGGACTATTTTCCCAGCCTCGAGCGCGCCGGCGACACGACCGCGTTCGTCGTGAAGAGCTCTCCATCGGATCGCGCGACGGCGTCGCGCGTCACGTTCCAGATGCTGATGGAAGCCGCGGACCGCTCGGTGCACATCAGCACGCCATATTTCCTGCCCGACCGCGCGCTGCGCCGCGCGCTGATCGAGACGGCGCGCCGCGGCGTATCGATCACGGTCGTCGTGCCGGGCCGGCGGACCGACCAGCAGTGGGTGCGGCTCGCCAGCCGGCGCATGTGGGGAGAGCTGCTCGACGCCGGCATCAGGATCTACGAGTACCGCGAGACGATGACGCACGCGAAAGTGCTCATCGTCGACGAACTGTGGAGCGTGCTCGGCACGACGAACATCGATAATCGATCGTTCGAGCACAACGACGAGGTGAACCTCGCGATGCGCGATCCTTCGCTGGCGGCCCGGCTGCTGCAGGACTACGCGCGCGACATCAAGGGGAGCGACGAAATGACGCTGGAGCGCTGGAAGCGCCGCGCGCTCTGGGAAAAGACGGCCGGACGGTTCGTCTGGATCCTGGAGCGGCAGCAGTGAGCGAGGTGAAGCCGGCGCGCCGCTACGTGGACGTCCGCATCGCGACCTACAACATCCATCGCTGCCGCGGCATGGACCGCCGCACGATCCCGTCGCGCGTCGCCGAGGTGATCCGCGAATTGAACGCCGACGTCGTCGCGCTGCAGGAAGTCGTGGGCGCCGGGCCGAACGGCGCGGGCCAGGCCGAGGAGATCGGCGCCGCCGCCGGCATGGGATGGGTCATGGCGTCCGTGCGGCACCTTCGCAATCATCTGTTCGGCAACGTGGTCCTGAGCCGCTACCCGATCGTCCATCAGAGCCAATACGATCTCTCGTGGCGGACGTGCGAGCCCCGCGCGTGCCAGCGCGCCGATCTGGACCTCGGTCACGAGCATTACCTTCACATCTACAACGTCCACCTCGGCACCGCGGTGCTCGAGCGGCGATACCAGGCCACACGGCTCGCTGGCTTCGTGCACGACAAGCGCGTCACCGGGCCGAAGGTGATCCTCGGCGATTTCAACGAATGGATGCGGGGGCTTGCAACCACGACGCTCAGCTCGCTGTTTCAGAGCATCGACATCTACGCGCACCTGAAGCGCCGGCGCACCTACCCCGGCATCTTCCCGGTGCTGCATCTCGATCACATCTACTACGAGGGGCACGTCGAGGTCCGCGGGGTGGAGCTCACGCGGTCGCGGCAGGCGCTGATGGCGTCAGATCATCTGCCGCTGGTGGCGAACCTCAAGATCGGCTTCCACGACTAGGACTCTTCGTACTCGGTTTCTTCCGGGGGGAGGAGGCGGGTCGACGGGCGCAGCGCTTCGCGATGGTCGAAGAGCGGCAGATCGCGCACGTGCAGCGTCAGCGGGCAGCCGGGCCCCTTCTCGTCGACGACGACGGTGACGGGGCTGCCTTCGACGCCTTCGCGGAACCCGATGCGGCATCCGCAGGCAAGCCGTGCGTGTGTGAACCCTTTGAGCATCCTGAGAGGATCATACTACAGGAGCGCCTTGATCTCCCGATCGATGTCCTCCTTGGTGACCGGGCCGAAGTGCTTCTGGCTGATCGTGCCGTCGCGGCCGATGAAAAACGTGATCGGCACGCCGAAAATCGGACCGTATGCCTCGTCGAATTCATCGCGCATCAGCAGAATCGGATAGTTCATCTGCTTCTTCGGCGCGTACGCGCGAAGCGTGTCGGCAGTGTCGTCGAGCGACACGCCGACGATCACGACGCCCTGATCCTTGTACTTGTTGTACGCCTCGACCAGCTCGGGAATCTCCGCCTGGCACGGGCCGCACCACGTGGCCCACACGTTGAGCAGAATCACTTTGCCCCTGTAGTCGGCCAGCTTCACGTCGTTGCCGTTCATGTCCGTCAGGGTGAGATCGAGGTTGGCCACCCCTGCCGGCTTGTGTGCGGGACCGCTCTTCGTTTCACCGCTGGTCGCCCGCGCGGGACGATGCAGCATCCAGGGGACGACGAGCAGCCCGAAGGCGCAGGCAGCGGCAACGGCGGCGATCCATCGACTTGCCGCGGCGCGCGAGGGGCGAGCGGGCTCAGGCTGCATGTCGTTGTAGTCGTGAGGGAGCTGGGACGTTTGCATGGTGCTTTCCGGCGGGGTCTAAAAGACCCCGCCCTACCGAAACTACCGAAACGCAAATGTAGGCCGGGGTCCGGCGGCGCGCGTCATTGCGCATGCGCTTTCACGTATCGCACGACCGGCTCGAGATCGGCGGGCTGGCCGCGCGCGAGGACGATGTAGGTGCGATCGCGGCCCGACCACATGACGGCCTCGTGACCGAGCGTGTCCACCGGTTCTTCCGGCCGCGCGCCGCGCACCGCGCGCGGAACGATGAAAACGGAGAGCGGCTGGCCGCGCCATCTGTAAAGGATGTGCGCGACGCGGCCGATGCCCATGCCGCACCGGCGGACGCCGAGCAGCTCGAGCTGATTCGCCGGCGAGCTCTCCGGCACGTGAATGTCCCACTGCTGCTTCACGAGCCACGCGTGTTCGGCGCTCGACGCCGCGACGTGCTGAAGACGCTCGGGGGCGAACTGGAAACAGCTCATGTGATCGAGCGTGAGCTCGGTCGCCAGCGCTTCGACCCTGCTGTTCGGGCTGAAAAGAAAGACGCCGGCAATGGCGAGGACGATCGTGGCGGCCACCGAGAGCGGCACCCAGCGCCTGATGAACGCGCGATTGCCTGTGAAGCGGCGCACGCCCGAGACGCCCGCCTGCGCCGCGCACCGCGCGCGCAAATCTCCTGGCGCGCAGCCCCGAAGCGACGATCGCCGCGCGCCGAGCGCGGCCCTGACGGTCTGCTGTTCCGCGACGCGATCGCGGCACGGGGGACACTTGGCGAGATGCGCCTCAACCGACGCGCGATCCGCCAGCGGGGCGTCGCCGTCGGCATACGGCGCGAAGAGCGGATCGAGATCGCGGCACTTGCTCATCGGGCGTTACACCACATCCGCCTTTTTCCGATCGTCCATCATCTTATGGTCGGCGGCCTTCTCGTCTGCTGCGGAGATCCGCGCGGACTGCAGGCGCTCGAACAAGGCCCGCCGGCCGCGGGAGATCCGCGACATCACCGTCCCAATCGGCACGTCGAGCACGTCCGCGATCTCCGCGTAGCTCAACTCCTCGACGTCGCGCAGCCAGACCGCCTGACGGAACGCCTCGGGCAGCGCATCGAGCGCCGCCTGCAGATCCGCGTCGAGCGTGGCGCGCGTCAACAGCTGCTCTGGCGAATACTGAGTCGCCGGCTGCGGCGCCTGGTCGACGTAGTCGCTGTCCACGTCCACCGGATTCCTTCCATCGTGCCGCCGCATATTGCGGTACGTGTTGTGAAGGATCGTGAACAGCCACGCCTTCAGGTTCGAGCCGCGCCTGAACTGCGACGCGGCACGAAAGGCCTTCAAATAGGTATCCTGAACGAGGTCGTCCGCGTCGGCCGGACGCCGCGTGAGGCGCAGCGCCGTCCCGTAAAGGCTGTCGACATACGACAAGGCCTCGCGGGTGAACTCGTCCTCGTCCATGGCGTCTCTCGAGGACGCCCAGTGAGAGAAAACACCGGCGGGGCGTCTCGTTATTCCTTCTATTGTAAGTTTTTTCGAAGATCTGTCCGTGCGCGGGGACGCCCAGCGTTCATCGCGGGTGACAATTGCCGTGAATCGTGACGCGAATCACGAGCGATTCGGACCTCTACCGAAGGCACATGGCTTGCTGGTGGCGGCCCCGGCGTCCTTGCCGCCGCCGGGCGGCCGTCCTGACCGGGGACGGAGTCGTTGCGGCAACCGTCTCAGCTACAGTAACATCGGCGATGAGCAGCCGACGATCTGACGTCGCCGCGTTCGCGCAGCATCGGGGCCCGGGCCTTTCGGTGCCGCTTTCGAGGTGAACCATGCGCACGCGCAAGACGCGGGGCACCCTCGCGCCGATGGGCATCGCCCTCCTGGCGTTCCTCATGACGGGTGGTGCTGTCCAGGAAGCTTTCGGGCAGACGCCGTATGTGCCGTACTACGGCAAGAACCGCATCCGCTATAACGACTTCAGATGGCACGTCTACAAGACGGATCACTTCGAGATTTACTACTACCCGGAAATTGAGTCGCACCTCGAGCGCGTGACCTCGTACGCGGAGAGCGCGTATCAGCAGGTCAGCTCCGACCTCAAGCATGACCTCGCCTTCAAAGTGCCGCTCGTCCTTTACAAGACCGAGAGCGAATTCCAGCAGCAGAACATCGAGCCGGGCGAACTGCCCGAGGGCGTCCTCGCCTTTGCCGAGCCGTACCGCGATCGCATGGTGCTGCCGATCGATGAGCCGTCCGACGCGCTCTATCGCCTCATCACGCACGAACTGACGCACATCTTCGAGTTCGACATCATTCCCCGCTCCCTGCTCCACCGGAGCCTTCCGCTGTGGGTCGACGAAGGACTCTCCGACTACATGACCGGCTACTGGCAGCCGTTCGATCTGATGTCGGTGCGCGACGCGGCGATCGCCGACATCGTGCCTTCGATGAGCGACTTCGAGGGCGTGCAGTTCGCCGATGGCCGGCTGCCCTACAACCTCGGCCACGCGGCGTTCGAGTTCATCGAGTCGCGGTGGGGCAAGGAAGGCCTGCGGCAGTTCCTCTTCGCGCTGCGCAAGGCGGTGATCGGGGGCGGCGAGAGCGCCTACGAAGAAGCGTTCCGGCTGAAGCCAGACGAGTTCGACGAACAGTTCGACAAGTATCTGAAGGACCGCTTCAAGCCGTTCCGCGACAAGGAGCGGCCCGCCGATTACGGCAAGGACCTCGCCCCGAAGCGCAACAAGACGCCATACAGCGTGGTCGTGTCGATCGAGCCGTCGCCCTCGGGGGACCTCATGGCCGTCGCCGCGGGCAACCGGAAAGACCAGGAGCTCGACATCGTCCTGATGTCGACCAAGGACGGCAAGGTCATTCGCAACATGACCAGCGGGTTCAACAAGGACCACGGCTACGAGTACATCGCGACCCCGGGGGGCTTCCGGAACAACGCGGTCTCGTGGATGTCGTGGGCGCCCGCCGGCGATCGGATCGCCTACTTCGCGCGGACCGAAAAGAACAAGACGCTGGTCCTCCAGAATGTGGTCACGAAGAAGATCGAGCAGCGGATCGAGCTGAAGTCGATCGACGGACCCGAGTCGCCCGATATCGCTCCGAGCGGGCGCGAGGTCGCGTTCTCTGGCATGCGGGGCGCCGTCGCGGACATCTTCATCGTCAACCTCGATACGAAGGAGATCCGCAACGTCACCAACGATTCGTTCGGCGATTACGCGCCGACGTTCTCGCCGGACGGCAAGTACCTCCTCTGCCTGAAGCGCGTGAGCGGCAACGACAAGCTGTTCAAGATCGATCTCACGAGCGGCGAGAAGACGCAGGTCACCTTTGGCACCCACGACGATGGCGGCGCGCAGTTCGTCGACAACGACACCATCGTGTTCCCGTCGACGGCCACCGATCCGAACCAGCCGATCGATCCCGAGGTGGCGCGCAACGGCGACATCTACAACATCTGGACGCTGAACCTGAAGAGCGGCGAGCTGAAGCAGTACACGGATACGCTGACCGGCAACGTGTCGCCGATCGTGCTGCGCGACCAGAAGCCCGTGAAGATCGCGTTCGTGACCTATTACAAGGGTGAGTACGGCATCCACACCCTGCCGCGCGAGGAGCCGCTCCACACGGTGGCGAGCGCGGATTTCGGGAGCCCCGGACCGATCATCGACTTCGTGCCACCGGTCACCCACCAGCTGGTCAAGTCGAACATCCACAAGAAGGGCACCTTCGAGAAGCTGTTCCTCGAAGGGCGTCCGCCGGTGAACGTGGGCGTCACGAGCGGCGGGGATCTTTTCGGCGGCACGCAGGTCACCTTCAGCGACGTGCTCGGCGACAAGCAGTTCGATCTGTTCGCGTCATCGGTCGCGCAGTACCGGACGATGTCGTTCTCGTACCTGAACCTGTCGAGACGCTTCCAGTACGCGCTGCAGGCGTACTCGATGACGCAGTTCTACTACGGGTACGACCCGGGGCTGCTCTACGATCAGCAGTACGCGTTCGTCAGCCGCGACCAGGCGATCGCGACGCAGTCGATCCGCGGCGCGACCGCGTTCGGGATCTACCCGTTCAACCGGTACACGCGCGTGGAACTGTCGACCGGGATCTACAACTACAACCAGGGCTACAACGACCAGGGGCTGCAGCAGGTCGCGGACCAGTACCAGCTGGCGCAGTACGGACGCACGCTGTTCTCCTCCGGCACCTTCATGCCCATCGGCGTGTCGCTGGTGCAGGAGACGACGGTCTTCCGTGAGTACGGACCGCTGGCGGGCAACACGATCCGCTTCGGGTACGAATATGCGCCGAGCTTCGGCAGCCTGCTCTCGCGGCAGACGGCGGATCTCGACGCGCGCCACTACATCCGGCTCGCGTCGAACGGCGTGCTCGCGTTCCGCGCGCGCGGCTTCAAGAGCTGGGGTGAATTCCCCGGCTACATGTACTTCGGCGGCAACTCCGAGATGCGCGGGTACGACTACCTCGAGTTCCTCGGGAACAAGGCGTTCTTCTTCGACGGCGAGCTGCGCTTCCCGTTGATCGAAGCGGCGCTGACGCCGCTCGGCGTGATCGGCGGGGTGCGCGGCGTCGCCTACGCGAACTTCGGCGCGTCGGGCTACGAGGGCGTGCCGATGACGGTCTGGTCGCGGAAGCCGATCACGGTGACGCCGCTGCTCGGATTCCAGCCGAACTACCAGACGCTCACCTACGATCCGATCTTCGGGCCGCCGCAGACGATCGGCGGACTCAAGCTGGTCGACGGCCGCGCCTCCTACGGCCTCGGGCTCGAGACCTTCGCGCTCGGCTTCCCGATTCACTTCGACTGGTCGTGGCGGACGCTGTTGAACAAGGACTACGAGGATTACATCTTCGCGTATCAGGGACTCCAGGACGGCGTATCGGGCAGCAAGTGGTTCCGCAAGCCCAAGTTCTCGATCTGGATCGGCTACGACTTCTAGACGTTACGCGGGGGCTGCCTCGTCAGGGGCGGCCCCCGAGGCCCCGTGCCGAAACACCGCTGCACCGATCTCGTAGGGCTCCTCGCCGATTTCGTGGAGCGCAACCTCCCGGCCGACGTGCACGCGCGGCTCGAGCAGCACCTCTCCAAATGCCCGCGCTGCCTCGCGCAGCTCAAGACCTATCAATCGACCGTATCGCTCCTCCGATCCATTCGCGAAGAAGACCTTCCTTCTGAGCTCCGCTGCACGCTGAAAGCGTTCGTCGATCGCAACTGTCAGAACTAGCGGCAGGCGGCATAGCGATCGTCGCTGTGTCGCGTGTCGCCTGTCGCCTGTCGCGTGACAGCGTTCGGGTGCGCGTGGCGCCACCCGTACATGCCGTACACGCTCAGACCGATGGCGAGCCAGGTCACGAGCCGGATCCATGTCGCAAGCGGCAGACCGATCATCTGCACGAGGCAGATCGCAGCGCCCGCGAACGGCACGACGGGCACCCACGGCGTCCGGAACGGCCGCGGCAGATCGGGCGCCGTTCGCCGCAGGATCACGACCCCGATGCTGACGAGCGTAAACGCAAGCAGCGTTCCGATGCTCACGAGCTGACCCAGCACCGCGATCGGCGTGACCCCGGCCACGAGGGCCACGATTGCGCCGGTGAGCATGGTGCTGAGATGCGGTGTGCGGAACCGCGGGTGGACAATCGCAAAGACGCGCGGAAGCAGACCGTCCTGACTCATCGAGTAGAAGATGCGCGTCTGACCCAGTAGCGTCACGAGCATCGTGCTGAACAGCCCGAA
>Ga0075424_100001316_pt1 | contig 21630 bp, 16 predicted proteins | sample SoiMethybrSBSTD3_FD_75301 | JGI IMG/M metagenome (GOLD analysis project Ga0075424, IMG submission 75301) | Bulk soil microbial communities from a Populus tree surrounding site in Tennessee, USA - Soil MetaG P. TD hybrid SBSTD3 | ecosystem: Environmental > Terrestrial > Soil > Tree plantation... | reverse complement strand
CCCTTCTCGATTCTCGCGCCGGCACTCCTCCTACCGCAGGCGAACTGCTCCGCCGCCACAGTTATCCTCACGGGCAGGATGCTCTGCGCGAACTCCTCAAAGAATGGGAACTTTGGTGCGCAGAACTCATGGAGAGCCATCTCAGCTATCCTGTGCTCGCCTATTTCCGTTCGCAGCACGACAATCAATCCTGGATCGCTTCACTTGCCGCAATTCTCGACACCTGCGCTCTTGTTATGGTCGGCATCGATGGAGCTTGTGAGCGCCAGGCCGAACTCACCTTCGCCATCGCCCGCCACGCCGTCGTTGACCTCTCGCAAGTCTTCGGCACATCGCCGCGCCTGCTGCCGAACGACCGTCTGCCCGCCGCCGAACTTCGCCGCATCCGCGATGTTCTCGCGCAACACGGCCTAAAGCTCAACGACGGCGAAGCCGCCGACGCCCGCCTCATCGAACTCCGCAACATGTACGAGCCGTACATCTTCGCGCTCGCCTCCTATCTCAACCAATCTCTTCCGCCCTGGATCCCGCAGAAAAAAGGCAAGGACAATTGGCAGACCACGGCATGGGGCCAGGCCGCCGGCCTCCTCGAACCCCAACCTTCTACCCAGCACCACGACGATCACTTCTGATTCTTGTTCTGGTCGCGGGCGCCTTGTGGGGCGGGCGTCAGCGCCTTAACTCGTTACCCAGGTCCATGTAGCGCCAGGCTTTCGCTGCGCATCCTGACTGTTGCCACTGAGCCGATCGTTTTGTGTTTGTCGGCTTTCCCCTTATAACTGATTACTGATAACTGAAAACTGGAGCCTCTCCCATGAAAGCCATTCGCGTCCACAAATTCGGCGGTCCTGAAGTCATGCAAATCGAAGAAGTCCCGACGCCCAAGCCCGCCCCAGGCCAGATCCTCGTCAAAATCCACGCTGCCGGAGTCAATCCCGCCGACACCTACGCCCGCACCGGCAACTACGCCATCCTTCCGCAGCTCCCTTACACGCCCGGTACCGACGGCGCCGGCGTCGTCGAATCCATCGCTGAAGGCGTCAGCAAAGTCAAACCCGGCGACCGCGTCTATCTCGCCAAAAATCTCACTGGCTCTTACGCCGAATACGCGCTCGCTCTCGAATCCCAGGTTTATCACCTGCCGGAAAAAATCTCTTTCGGCCAAGGCGCCGGAGTTTTCATTCCCTATGGCACGGCTTACCACGCGCTCCATCACGAAGCCCAAGCCAAAGGCGGCGAGACGGTTCTGATCCACGGAGCCAGCGGCGGCGTCGGCATCGCCGCTATGCAAATCGCCCGGGCCATGGGCTGCACCATCTTCGGCACCGCCGGCACAGGCAAAGGCTTGTCGCTTATCGAACGCGAGGGTGCCCATCTTTCCTTCGACCATTCCAAGCCCGACTACAAAGGCCAAATCATGAAAGCCACCGCAGGCAAAGGCGTGGACGTCATTCTGGAAATGCTCGCCAACGTCAACCTCGGCGCCGATCTCAAACTCCTCGCACAATACGGCCGCGTCATCGTCATCGGTAGCCGCGGCGACGTCACCATCACCCCGCGCGATCTCATGGCCCGCCGCGCTTCCGTCCGCGCTTTCACCCTCTGGGCTCTCAGCGAAGCCGAATCCACCGACATTCACTCTGGCATCTACGCGGGCCTCGAAAACGGCACACTCCGCCCCGTCGTCGGCTCCGAACTTCCGCTCAAAGACGCCGCACAGTCTCACATCGACGTCATGAAGCCTTCCGGCGCCCACGGCAAAATCGTCCTCGTCCCGTAATCGGAGTGCGGTTCACCGGAAGGAGTCTGCGAAGGGCAGCCCAACTGCTATTGGGCGCCCGAATCAGGGGCGAGTTCGCTCTCCGCGTGCAGGACAGTTGGAGCTTAGTTTATGAAAAGTTTCCTGCTCGCGCCGCTACTCTTGGCACTCACGCCTTCTCTCGGCTCCGCCCAAAATTCCAAGCAATACCTCGACTGCAGCCACAACGCACAAACGCAAGCCGCCATGAATGCCTGCGCCGATCAGGAACTCCAACGCGTCGACGCCGAGCTAAACAAAACCTACCGCGCGTTGCTGGCCAAAACCACGAGCCAGCCGGAAACCGCCGCAAAAATCAAGTCAGCACAAAAAGCCTGGCTGGTCTTCCGCGACGCCTATCTTGAAGCCATGTTTCCCGCCGCCGACAAACAAACCGAATACGGCTCCCTGTATCCCATGCAGTTCGCTCTGCTTCGCGCAAAACTCACACGACAACAAACCGCCGCGCTAAAGGAGTTGCTGCGCGAGCACCGCGAATAAGCAAGCGCTCCTTTCGCCCCCCAAAAAAATCCGCTTGACAACAACTCCGTGTTCTTGTATTTAACCATTAGGTTAAATACAGATGGCCAACGACCACCTCTCCTCCACCTTCGCCGCCCTGGCCGATCCAACGCGCCGCGCCATCCTCGCCCGCCTCTCCTCTGGCGAACTCTCCGTCACCCAACTCGCTGAGCCCTTCGACATGAGCCTCCCCGCCGTCTCCAAACACCTCCGCGTCCTCGAACGCGCCGGGCTCATCACCCAAGGTCGCGACGCGCAGTGGCGCCCGTGCCGTCTTCACGCCGCGCCGCTCAAACCCGCCGCGGACTGGCTCGAACACTATCGCCAGTTCTGGGAACAATCCCTCGATCGCCTCGACATCTATCTTCAAGAATTGCAAGCCAAGGAGAAACCGCATGCCCGCAAAAAACGCCGGAGCTAGCCCCGCCGCCTCCATCGCCGATCGCGAACTCGTCTTTACGCGCATCTTCGACGCCCCGCGCGAACTCGTCTTCGATGCCTGGACCAACCCGCAACATCTCGCGCAGTGGTGGGGACCACAGGGCTTCACCACCACCATTCACGAAATGGACGTCCGCCCGGGCGGCCTCTGGCGCCTCACCATGCACGGACCCGACGGCCGCGCTTACCGCAATCGCATCGTCATGCTCGAAGTCGTCAAGCCCGGCCGCCTCGTCTTCCGCCACGAGCCTGACGACGAATCCGAACCCGTCACGCACCACGCCACCGTCACCTTTACCAACCACGCCGGCAAAACGCTGCTCACCCTGCGCATGCTTTTCACTTCACCTGCCGCGCGCGCACACGTCCTCAAGACCTATCGCGCCTTCGAAGGTGGCCACCAAACGCTCGGCCGCCTCATCGGCCACCTGCAAACCGCTACCGGCAAACCGACCTCGGTCGGCGCACCGCTCTTCATCTCTCGCGTTCTCAACGCCCCGCGCAATCTCGTCTTCGAAATGTGGAGCAAACCCGAACACCTGGCGCGCTGGTGGGGACCCAAAGATTTCACTCTGCCCCAATGCAACATGGACTTCCGCGCAGGCGGCAACTTCCGCTTCGTCATGCGTGGACCCGACGGCCGCGACTACCCCTTCCACGGCAGCTATGTCGAAATCGCCGCGCCTGAACGCATCGTCTTCCGCGGCGTCATCCACGACGAACCCGGCCACGAAGTTTTCACCACCATCACTCTTTTAGAAGAAGAGCCCGGCAAAACGCAGCTCGTCGTCCAGCAGGCCTATGTCTTCGAATCTGACGCTAGCCGAGGCGCTCACGAAGGCTGGAGCGAAACCCTCGACCGCCTCGAATCCGAGCTCGCTGGCCTTCACTCTTTGTAGCGGCCGTCTTCTGGAGGCGGGTGTCTTTGCTTTCTCTTGTGTGTGCAGCACCGTTCGGTTCTAAGCTTGCGGGCTTTAAAGTCCAGGCAGCTCGACGCTTTGCTTTTTTCGATTGGCGGCGGAGCTTTAGCTCCGACATAAACGCTCGGCAAGGCCGCATCGGGGCTTTAGCCCCTGAAGAAAGGTTTTTAGGGATGTCTTTGCTGCGCCTTGAAAGGAAACTGCAATGAACGCTGAACCAACCACCTTCTACGCGATTGCGAAATTCGCCTGTGCGGCAGCGTTCTTTCTCGCCGCCGCTCTGAACGCTCCGCGCGCGACTGCGCAACGCAAAACTCCTGAACACAAATCGCCCGCCGTAAAATCCGGCTACGCCCCCGTCAATGGCCTTCCGCTTTACTACGAAGTCCGCGGCTCCGGCGAACCCATCATCCTGCTCCACGGCGGCGGCTCCTCGCTCGAGACCTCCTTCGGCCACGTCATCGACGAACTCGCCAAATCACGGTTCGTCATCGCCTTCGACCAGCAAGGCCACGGACGCACCGCCGACGTCGCCGATCGCCCCTTCTCCTTCGAGCAATCTGCCGACGACGCCGTCGCTCTCCTCCACTACCTCAAAATCGAGAAAGCCGACTTCTTTGGCTACAGCAATGGCGGCCACATCGCTATACAGATCGCCCTCTCCCATCCCGAATCCGTCCACCGCCTCATCATCGAATCCGCCATGTTCAGCCGCGAAGGCAGCGCCCCCGCCTTCTGGGAATCCTTCAAAACCGCCAGGCTCGACCAGATGCCGCTCGAACTCCGCGAAGCCTATCTCGCCGAAGCCCCGCAACCCCAAAATCTGCAAAGCTTCTTCGACAAAAGTGTCCAGCGCATGCTGTACTTCCAAGGCTGGATGCCCGATCAAATCCGTTCCATTCAGGCGCCCACGCTCGTCCTCTGCGGCGATCGCGACATCGTTCGCCCCGAACACGCCGTCGAAATGGTTCGCCTCCTCCCGCACGCCCAGCTCGCCATCCTCCCCAACACCGACCACATGCAAATCGTCACCGCCTCCCGCTCCACCTGGGTCGTTTCGCTGGTCGAGTCCTTCCTCTCCGGACGACGACGAGAATGAACTCGGTCGCGCAGGATGAACCAAAGGGGCGCAGCAGGTGCGTGGGGCCCTGCCAGGATTGCATAGGCGACTCCCACCGTTTTTGATGCGTTTCTCCACCGCATGAACGCTGATAGTTCACCGGGCGCGCTGTTTTCGTCTCCCTCAGGACTTCTAAAGTCCGCTATTCCCACCATTTCCCTTGCCGGCTAATTGAGCGAACAACGTCAACCGTCGGCGTTACGGTGCGGAACGTCACGATAGACGCAATAGATCCGGACACCAATGCGTGCGCGCCGGATCTGGTGGGAGTGTTTTTTCCGGGGTGCTTCGCCGGCAGTTGAGCCATGTGCGCATGCCAAGCTGAGCGCCCGCGCACGTCGGCGGGACATTCGTTCAGCTAGATGCGATCGAAATAAGCCGATTCGAACCAGGCACGTTCGTTGTATTGTCTTACATTGCCAGCAAACAGACCTCGCGGGGTAGGCCCCTCGACTACTTCCAGATCGGCAATCTCAGGATGAGACCCGAGAGTGCAGCGCCCAGCACCACCCACGCAGAGTTCACCCGGTAGCGGAACACCAGCACCGCCGCAATGGCGCCGATCACCAGAGCGAGCGGAGTGGTCACCACCTCCCGCGCAAACTGGATGCCCACAAACGCCATCAGCGCCACCGCCGCCGCGTTCACTCCGTCCAGAAACGCTCCGGCATTCGGCGACTTTCGCGCCTTCGGCAGTACGTTTGCCGTCAGCGCAACGTATGTGAACGCTGGAACGAACATCCCCAACGTCGCCGCGCCTGCTCCGTGCCACCCAGCGAGCAGGTAGCCCACAAACGTCGCCACCGTAAAAAAAGGCCCGGGCGTCGCCTGGCTCACCGCAATGGCGTCCAGCAGCTGCGGCTCCGTCAGCCAGTGCAGCCGCATCACCAGGTCCTCGCGCAGCACGGCCAGCAGCACATAGCCGCTGCCAAACAGCAGCGCGCCAATTTTCAGAAAGTAGAGGAACACTCCCGAAGTCGTCACCGCAAGGAACGAGCTCGCTCCGCCAATTGCGGCAACCGCTCTGTGCGCTGTGTTTTCTCCATCTGCGCCATTCGTCAAACTCGCACCGCTGCCAGCTAGCGCAGCCGCGCCGGCCGAGCTGACCGGTTTCTGACCAATCCGGTTGGCTACGATCCACGCGACGCCGGTTCCGATCAGCAGCGCCAGCGTCGGCACATGCATCGCAGCCAACCCCAGCACCACCGCCGCAAGGACCATCAGTTCGCGCGATTTCAGTGCCGCCTTCGCCAACGACCACACGGCCTGCACCAGCAGCACCACCACAACTGGCTTCACGCCCCACAGCACGCCGGCCAGTTCCGGCAGCGCTAGGTATTTCACGTAAGCCCAGGCCAGCCCCACCGTCATGAATGCCGCCGGCAAAATGAAACACGCGCCCGCCACGAGCAGCCCCGGAAAGCCGCCGCGCAGTTCGCCGAGGTAAATCGCCATCTCCGTGGAGGTCGGGCCAGGCAACAAATTCACCGCACCAAGGCGGTCCAGAAATTCCTCGCGGGAAAGCCACTTCCGGCGCCGCACGAATTCTTCTTCCATCAAGCCGATGTGCGCTGCCGCTCCGCCGAAAGCGACAAATCCCAAGCGCAAAAACGCCAACGCGATTTCGCGCAGATCGCCGCGTTGTAGCGCGTCCGATTTCAGTTCCTCAGTCGCTTGCAACTTCACTCCCGCTCCTCTGGCGCATGCTCTGCAAAGCCCGTAAAATACGCACCACACTCATGAATCTTTGCGCCCTGTTTGCCGTTGCCCAAAATCCGGTTAGCAATTACTGGCACCAGCTGACCGACAGAACGTTCACGGGCATTTACCACGCCAACGCGTTCGACCTGATGATGATGATCCCGTACTTCATCGTGCTCATCATCCTGGCAGTTTACGGCCTGCATCGTTACTGGCTGGTGTACGACTACTACAAATACCGCAAGAACGTTCCCGGCCCTCCGCCGCTCGTCGCCGAATGGCCCCGCGTCACCGTCCAGCTTCCGATTTTTAACGAGCGTTACGTTATCGAAAGATTGGTGGAAGCGGTCGCAAAATTTGACTATCCGGCCGAATTGCTCGACGTCCAGGTGCTTGACGATTCTACCGATGAAACGCAGCAAGTTGCTCGGGCTTGCGTGGAACGCCACGCCGCGCAGGGCATGCCGATCACATACATCCATCGCACCAATCGAGCGGGATTCAAAGCCGGCGCATTGGAAAACGGACTGAAAACCGCGCGCGGCGAATTTGTCACGATTTTCGATGCGGATTTCATTCCGGAGAGCGATTTTCTGCGGCGCACCATTCCATATTTTCAAAAGCCGGAAATTGGCATGGTGCAAACGCGCTGGACGTATCTGAATCGTGATTATTCGCTGCTGACACAAGTTGAAACAATACTGTTGGATGGCCATTTTGTGGTGGAGCACGGCGCGCGCTCTCGCCGCGGTACATTTTTCAATTTCAACGGCACGGCGGGAGTTTGGCGCCGCGCTGCGATTGACGCAGCCGGCGGCTGGGAGCACGACACGCTCACCGAGGACACCGATCTTTCCTATCGCGCGCAGCTCAAAGGCTGGAAATTCCTGTACTTGCCGGAAATCGAATGCGCCAGCGAATTGCCGGTGGACATGAACGGCTTTAAGGCGCAGCAAGCGCGCTGGGCCAAGGGCCTGATGCAGACAGCAAAGAAAATCCTGCCACAGGTCTTTCAGTCCAAGGCTCCATGGCACGTGAAAGCGGAAGCATTTTTTCATCTTACCGCGAACATCAGCTATCCGCTGATGGTGTTGTTTTCCGCGATGCTCTTGCCCGCTATGATCGTTCGGTTTTACCAGGGTTGGTTTCAGATGCTGCTGATTGACCTGCCGCTATTTCTTGCTTCCACCTGCTCGATTTCCAGCTTTTACCTGGTCGCGCAAAAAGAGTTGCGGCCCAAGAGCTGGTGGCGAACTTTTCTCTATATGCCGTTTGTGATGGCGACGGGCATCGGAATTTCTATTCGCAACGCGAAAGCCGTGCTGGAAGCGCTTTTCGGTGTGAAGAGTGAATTCGCGCGCACGCCCAAATTCAAGATCGAAGGCAAGAAGGATACCTTTGTCGCCAAGAAGTACAAAAACAAAGCCGGCTGGATGCCGTACGCCGAAATTCTGCTGGGCATCTATTTTGCCTTCACCGTAATCTACGCAATCTCCAACCAGAATTATGCGACGATTCCATTTCTTCTTCTTTTTGTGTGGGGTTATCTCTACACGGGCTTCATGTCACTCGGTCAAACTTACTTTGCGCACTTGCGTTTCGGTGTGAATGCGCCAGAAATGCGTCCCGCAGCCAGCGGCGCCCCCGGCTTCTAGATAGCAAGGAGTTGTACCGTGAAATCTGGCTTCGCTCTGCTCCTTAGCACGCCCTTCCTGTTCTTTCCGCAAAAGGCCGCCGCGCCGGTGCCGGTGGAACAAGAGCCGTTGCACAAAGTGGAATTAAAGAACGACGCAGTGACGGTGATACATCTGACTCTGCCGTCCGGACAATACACGCAATATCACATCCACACGCACGATCGCGTGGCGATTCAGCTTTCCGCGACTTCGACAACGCAGCAAGAATGGAAAAAACCTGAAAGCGCGGCAAGCGCTGTCAACCCCGGGGACTTTGCGGCAATGACGCTGCAGGGTGATTCCTATACGCACCGTGTACACAACGTTGGCAAGGAACCCTATGAAGTGCTGGACATCGAATTTGCCGAGCGGCCGGAGCGCGCTTCTACAGACCTGGCTGGCCCGGTGGCAGCGGAAAATCCCAGCGCGCGAATTTACAACTGGGTGCTCGCGCCGGGCGGATCTGCACCGATGCACAAGCACGTGCGGCCGTACGTGATTGTCTCGGTCACCGCGCTGAACTTGCAGATGAGCTCTCCCGATGGTCAAACCGCTGCGCATGCCGTGGGCGCAGGCGACTTCCGTTATGTTGATGTGCCTCCGGGCGGAACACTCACGCACAACCTTGTGAACGTGGGCACGACACCAGGCCAAATCGTCGAAGTCGAACTGAAATAGCGGTTCTGCCAGCCCCGAGCGCGGGCGTCTCGGCACAAGCGTTTCCAAGTTGCACATCGGGTAAGTACATCGTTGTGGCAGCGGACGGACCGGCGAATTATCCTCAGTTCGTCGACTCTTCGTCTCTGGAGCCCAGCCATGAAACGCCGCCGTATCGCCGTTGCCTTGACGCGCCTTGGGGCGCCAGTTATGGCAGGAATCGCCCTGATGTTGCTCGCGGCAAGCGACTGCCCGGCGCAGACGCCTTCTTCCCAGGATTCTCCGGACGCGGTGATTGAGCAGATCAACAGCAAATATCCCGGCATGATGGACGCCATCGGGCATTTGATGGAACGGATGCGCAACGAAATCCGGTATCCCGCGCCGCGCAGCGAGAGCCGCTTATTGCCGCAACTGCCGAAGTCCACTGCGTTGTACCTGGCGATTCCGAATTATGGCGATACGGCGCACCAGGCAGCGGAAATTCTGCGTTCGGAAATAAAAGACAGCGCGGTGTTGCGCGAGGCAATCCAGAAGAACAAGGAATGGGCGGAGCTGGAGCCCAAGATAGAAGACGGGTTGGAGAAAGCCTCGCAATTGCAGCAGTTTTTGGGCGACGAAGTAGTGATTACCGGCGATATGAAAGGGTCGGTACCGGCGCTGCTGGCGGTAGCGCAAATCCGCAAACCCGGTCTGAAGGAGTATCTGGAGAAAGCGCTCCAGGAAGTTTCCAAGAACCAGAAATCCGGCGTACGTATTTTTGATGCGAAGGAACTTGGGTCGGCTGAAGTAAAACCTCGCAACGACGAATTGCTGGTGCTGCTCCAGGATGATCTGGTGGCAGCGTCTTCTGACCTGGACGAGCTGCGTAAATTCCACGCGGAACTCGAGCAAAAAAAGAAAGGCGATGCAGCGTCCACGGCCTTTCGCAAGCGGCTCGGCCAGGAATATGCCGCAGGCGTGAGCATGCTGGCCGGCGCGGACCTGCACACCCTCATGAAAGATTTGCCGCCGATCGCGCAACGAGGAATCGCGCCGCTGCAGCAGAACGGTTTTGGCGATGTGCAATATTTCATCTGGAACCGCAAGTCGCGAAACGCGGAGAGCATCGGCAAGGCGGAATTAAGCTTCGCTTCGCGGCGTCAGGGAGCCGCGGCATGGCTGGCAAATTCGCGGCGGTTGACCACACCCGGATTCGTATCGCCGAAATCGGTCATGTCTCTGACGTTGGTGCTGAGCGATCCATCAAAAATATTTGACGACATCAAAGTGATGGCCGGTCCGGCGCGACAGGATTCCTTCGCGGCGCTCGCGCAATTCGAACAGATTCTCAAGGTGAGCTTGAAAGACCATGTGCTGGCGAATCTTTCGGGTGAAGTGACGCTGGAGCTCGTGGACGTATCCTCCACGCAGCCGGTGTGGAGGGCTATTCTGCAGGTGAAGGATGCGGAGCCTCTGCGAAAGACCTTCGACACGCTGCTGGCGGCGAGCGGAATGCCAGTGGAGCACGCCGAACAAGGCGGAATTGGGTATACCAGCTTCCATTTAGGAACTCCCGTAAGCGCGGAGAGCGCGCGACGCGGCGAAAAGCCGCCGTTACGCGAGATCAGCTATGCGCTCGCGGACGGGCACCTGGTAATTGGTCCGGGACAAGAGGCAGTGGCCGAAGCATTCCGGATGCATCGCAGCGGCGAATCGCTGGAAAAGTGGCCAAGTTTTCTCGCGCGACTGCCTGAGGGCCATGGCCTGGAAGGCTCGGCTTTGTTGTATCAAGATGCCGCAGCGATGTGGAACCTCCAATTGCGGCGGATCGCGCCGAAGCTGGCGGACAGCATGACGAAATTCCTGGGAACGAGCTTGCCTTCGGTCATGGGAGTATATGCCGACGACACGACCATTCGTGAAGCGAGCCGCAGCGGCGGAACTGACGTAGGCACAATGATGGTCGTGGCGGCCATCGCCATTCCGAACCTGCTGCGGTCTCGGATGGCGGCGAACGAGGCGAGCGCGGTGGGAAGCATACGAACGATCAACACGGCGGAAGTGACGTACGAAACGGTATATTCGAAGCACGGCTTTGCGCCAACGCTTGCCAAAATGGGACCGAATCCCGCCGATCCGGAAAAGCCGACGGTAGATCACGCGGATCTGATTGATGAATCGCTGGCCAGCGAAAACTGTACTGCGGATGGCTGGTGCACCAAATCCGGCTATCGCTTCCACCTGAAGGGAACCTGCAAGGCGAATTCCTGCTCGGATTATGTGGTAACAGCCACCCCGGTTGAAGCCAACCGCACCGGCGCGAGGAGCTTCTGCTCGACATCGGACGGAATCATCCGCATGAAACTGGCCACCGGGACTCTGACCGCGCCGCTCGCAATTGCGGAATGCAAGAATTGGGAAGCGCTGCGCTGAATTATGCCGTCAGTGGGCCCAAAGGAAATTGCCTTCAACTTATGAACGGCTCTGAACCGATGGCGTGTCCGAAGTGTGGCTGGCATGTTTCCGCCGGAGCACCGGCTTGCCCGGCGTGCGCCTACCGGTTTGCTCCGGTTGCTGGCGCATCGCCTACACATTGGACAAGCTCTCCGTGGACTGTTGTCGCAGCTGCGTTAGTTGCCTTCGTGGCGCTGGCGGCATGCGGAGTCGCAGGGTTCGCCTGGCGTATGTCCAATACCCAAGTCACGACGACGAGGGCTTATCAAGACGCCTTGCAGCTGGCGGAAGCATCGCGAGGGGTGCAGAACGTCTTGGGCGACCACATCGCCGCCAGTTCCTCTGCACGCGGACCGGCTGTCAAGCGATACGGCTCGCAATTTGCAGAGTGGCAGGTCATGCTGACCGGTTCGCGCGGCAGCGGGACGCTTTACGGAACTGCCAACGAAATAAACGGAAAGTGGGAATACTCACGAATCGCCTTGATTCCCAGCGCCGGCGGCAAAAGGATTGATCTGGCTCCCAAGCCGGAGAGGCTGGAACTGCCGGCGGTTCCCGAGAAGAGATTGTTTCTCGTGCCAGTGGATCTGAACGCCGATGAACCGCTCGACTGGGCGCCGGAGTATTACAAAGCGAAGCTGGGCATTGATGTCACTGTACTTCCGGCGATGAACGGTGAGACTTCGCTGATCGACTTACGGCGGCACCAACTGGACTCCGAGAAATGCGTTGCGTATCTTCGCCGGCAGCGACCAGAGCTTGCGGAAGATCCGGCGGCGATCTTGATCGCCGTGACATCGCGGGACATGTTCATCCCCAGCTATTCCTGGCAGTTCGCCGAGAACTACCGATATGAAGGCCGCTACGCGGTGGTTTCATCAGCACGAATGCGGTCGTGGCCGTTTCCAACCAGGGGCAACGCCGAATGGCTGGCTTCGCGGTTGCAGAAACTGCTCACCAAAAACATTGTGATGCTCTATTTTGACCTTCCGATGAGCAGCGACTACACCAGCCTCCTAAGCGGAGGAGTGCTAACCGGCGAACAAGTCGACTTCATGGGCGGTTCGCTGGTCGGCGCCGAGGGCAGGTGGGACTCATTTGTGCAGGAAGGCGAACCCGAAGTCACTATCTACGACGTGCCGAACAAGCCCGCCTTGTGGCGACTTCATTATTCGGATGAGGCCTTGCCAAGCACATCGGCTCAGGTTTTGCAGGCAGACGTCGCGATCGGCCTTTTCATACAAAGGCAAACCGATTTCCATTTGGGCGGGAAATTTCCGCTGGAACTCGTTCGCGTCTATCGCAACCAGGACGAGCAGTCGCGAGCGTTTGGCGTCGGAACGAATGATTCGCTGGATATTTTTCTGGTGGGGAAAATGGGTTCCTGGGCGGACCTGATCCTGGCGGACGGAGGGCGGGCCCACTTCGTACACTCCCTGGGACGTTCGGCGAACCCCCTTGCAGGCGACGTTTATGTTTCGCGGAACAATTCGTACACAACCGCCGTCTACAAGGGCGACATGTGGATCATTTCACGCAAAGACGGGTGGAAGCTGTACATGCCTTATCGTCCAAAGGCCCTGCCGCAAAATGTGACCGTGCTGACCGGCTTTGCGGATCCTGAGGGCAATTACTACAAGATGGAACGCGATTCGTTGGGCGATCTTATTTCTGTCACGGCACCTTCGGGCGAATGGCTCCGCTTCGAGCACGACGCCGCGCATCGCGTGAAACATGTGGACGCGTCAACGGGCCGCAGCGTCAATTACGAATATGACGGGAAAGGTTGCCTCGCGCGGGTGACAGATTCAGAAGGCCATGCAATGAATTACAGGTACGACGACAAGACGCAGATGCGCTCGATCGCCCGGGGAAACGAACCGCCGGTCTTGACGAACACTTATGACGAACACGGCTATATCAAGACGCAGGTGTTGGCGAATGAGAAGAAATTCGAATATCACTACGTACGTGACTCGAGGAGCCCTAACAACTTTGTTCCAAGCGGAATACTGGAACCGAACGGCCTGTACAGCTACATCCAATTCAGCCAGGCTGGTTTCACGCAGTCCCTGCCGATGCCTCCTCCGGTTGCAGACGCTGCGAACGGTCACCATTGATAGTGCCGCGCCGAGCGGTCAAGACTTCTGAGAAATATCCTTATCCGTCTTGAAGTGATCGATTGCCAGATGGGTTTTCCCTTGCAGAAATGACAGCAGCGCTGGATCTACCGTTTTGACGAGGTCCCGGTTGTCGGCAGAAGACCATTTACCACCATCCTGGAAGTAGAGCACGGTTTCGACGCGCGGATCGAATTTTCCGCCTCGCCCGCTAGATCGACTGCATGGTATCGTTCCCGCGGGTGTCAGCCCCGAATTCTTCATATAGACTAAGGTGGTCGGCGCCCTCCTCACGGCGCAAAATCAACCACGAATCGGAGATTCTGGATGAGCAACGGGAAGCTGCGGGTGAAGTTTGCGCTTCGCATGGCCGTACTGGTGGCCGGCTGCGCGATGACGGTTTGCATTGTGGCGGCGCAGCAGAGGCGGGAGCGAGAGCCGAATGAGGCGTATGCGGCGAGGCGCGCGAAGATTGCGGGGCAGGTAGATGGGCCGGTGATTTTGTGGGGATTCACGGGGCGCGAAGAGTTTCAGCAGTCGTATATCTTCGCGCAGGAAGACAATTTTTATTATCTGACCGGGCATAACGAAGAAGGGGCGGGGTTGATCATCCTGCCGGCGCAGAAGGATGGGCGGCACGATGCGTGGGACGGGCCACGCGAGATGTTGTTTTTGCCGGCGAAGGAACCGCAGAAAGAGAAATGGAATGGGATCCGGATGTCGCCCGCGGATGCGGACATTTCCGCGCGAACCGGATTTGCTTCGGTGCAGCCGTTTGGCGATATGCGGGCTACGGTGGAGAAGCTGGCGAAAACGTATCCAATCAACTTCTACACCATCTTGCCGTATGACAAAGAGAACGGTGGCTATCCACATGAGAAAACGGTCGTGGACTGGCTGCAAATGGCGCTGCCGCAGATAAAACTGAAAGACGTGCGCGGCAACATTGAAGCGCTGCGAACGATCAAGTCGGCGGGAGAAATCGCGTTTTTGCGGAAAGCGATTGATCTGTCGTTGGATGCACACCTGGCGGCGATGAAGATGATGCGGCCGGGCGTGTGGGAATACCAAGTGGCGGCGAAGATGGTGCAAGTACACGGGCTGGGTGGATCAGAAGCGGAGGGCTACGCGCCGATCGTGGGAGCGGGATTCAATTCGACTGTCCTGCACTATGACCAGCTGGCGAGGAAGATTGAGGATGGCGACATCGTGGTGCTGGACGTGGGGGCGCAGTATTCGGGCTATGCAGCGGACATTACGCGGACGCTTCCCGCGAACGGAAAATTTACGGCGCGGCAGCGGGAAATTTACGACGTCGTGCTCGGCGCCCAAAACGCGGCCATGGCGGCGCTCAAGCCGGGAATGAATTTGTGCAAGTCGGGCGACAAGAGCGTTTACAAAATTTCGTTCGATTACATCAATTCGCATGGGAAGGATCAGCACGGAAACAAGCTTGGGCAGTATTACATTCACGGGCTGGGACACCATATCGGATTGGATGTGCACGATCCAGGCGCGTACTGCAAAGCGCTGGAGCCGGGGATGGTGGTGACGATGGAGCCGGGCATCTACATTCCGGAAGAAAACCTCGGCGTGCGGATTGAGGACGATGTATTGATTACAGAAAGAGGATACGAGCTGCTGAGCAAGCGCCTGCCGCGTGACCCGGCGGAGATCGAGAAGATCATGGCGGACGCGGCAGCAGACAGAAAAGAGACAAAACCGGCGGACTGAGCGCGCATCCAATCCATTGAATGGGCTGGAGGGGCTATGCCGCAGACGGGCGCAGTACGGGATCCGCAGATTGAGGAGCTGTTAGCTGTGGAACGCCGGTTCGACGCGGCACTGCTTTCGGCGGACGTTGCGGGACTCGAAGGCATCTTGGGCGAGCGGCTTTTCTTGAACGATTTTATGGGCGGCGTGGTGGCGCGCTCGGAGCTGCTGAAGTATCTTGGCGAGGGCAAACTGAAGTTCCACCGGATCGAGCCGCATGATTTGTCGGTGCAGCATTACGGCGACACCGGTCTGGTTACGGGCTGGACCGAAATGAAAGCCGAGCTTCAGGAAGAGGTGAGCGAAGTAAGGTCGCGATTCCTTCACGTGTACATCAGAGACGCTGGCATGTGGCGGATGGTAGCTGCCCAAGGAACGGTGATACCGGAGCTAGACTGATAAGGTTTGCGCCGCAATTGACCCCATAGTGGGCCGCCTTTATACTAATTTTTCGCGCTGTGCACGGTTTTTTGGATCGGCGCGCCTCGTGATTCCTTCGCGCCGCCTCGCAGAGCGGTCTGCCGCTGGAATTTCCGAAATTCAAATAAGGTATCGGACGAAAATGAGCAGCATCAAAGCGACACTTCTCCGCCCCGGTATGGTCATCCAGCACGAGGGCGATCTGTATTCGGTGTTCAGTACCGAGCACCGCACGCCGGGGAACAAACGCGGCTCGATGCAAACGCGGATGAAGAACCTGCGCACCGGCTCGATTATTGATTACCGGTTCCGCGCGGAGGAATTTGTGGACCGGGCGATTCTGGACGAAGTGGAGTTCGAATATTTGTACAACGAAGGCGACGATTTTCACTTCATGAACACCGAGACGTATGAGCAGATGCAGATGACGCGCGGTGAGCTGGGCGAGACGGTGTATTACCTGGTGCCGAACACTTTGGTGAAGGTGGAGTTCCATAACGAAAAGGCGATCGGCGTGGACTTGCCGGACACGATGGATTTGACGGTGAAGCAGACGGAGCCGACGATTCAGAAGGCGACGGCAAGTTCGGTGATGAAGCCTGCGACTTTAGAAACGGGACTGGTAGTCCAGGTACCGCCTTTTGTGAATGAAGGTGATAGGATTCGAGTGGACACTTCGGAAGCGCGCTATGTGCAGCGCGTTGAGTATTAGTCAGTGATCAGTTCTCGGTTGTCCGTAGGAAAAGAAACTTCACTCGACGACGTCCTGCTTTTCTGACGGATCACTGGAAACGGACAACCAAACAGTTTCCGCCTCCGCAGCTGAGTCGGGTAGAAGCCGGATTCAGAAGAGGTGAAGAGGGCGCCCCATCGTGAAAACGATTGGGGCGCTTTTGCTTGTGTGCCGAGCAGCAACTAGGAGGTGAAAAGTCTTTTACCCATCCTGATGGAGGTAAGGGTTTAGCGAAGTGCAGGGGCGATGCCGTTTGTTGCGAATTCGCGATCGAGGGCAGTGATTCATCCTGACCGGGCGGGAGAAGTCAGCAGAAGGCAAAGTACTCACGCAAGTGAGGAAGGCCAAACAGTCCTCCGCAAGGAGGGTAAGGGAAGATGTGAGTACGCGGCGCGACTCATGAGCGACAGGCGGCAGAAGAACCGGCTAGAGCTGCCCTTGGCGGCGGAGAGCAGGAGTGAAGCTCCGCGGGAGAACTGCAAGCAGGCATTGGCAAGGGTCAAGGTTAACGGTTCACGAGCTGGCGCAACAAATGCTTCCTCCGTCTTGGCGGTCTCATGCCTTGGTGGTTGCTGTCTTTTCAGCAGATTTTTCGCCGAAGACACGGGCGAAGATGGCGTCGACGTAACGGAGGTGGCGCTTGAGATCGAAGGCGTGTTCGAGGGCTTTGGCGTCGAGGTAGTTGGTAATGCGGGGATCTTTGCTGACGCGTTCGCGGAAGCTGGTGTCGGTTTCCCAGGCGGCCATGGCGTTTTCCTGCACGGTCTTGTACGCCTCGTCGCGGGGCATCCCTTTTTCGACGAGGTCCTGCAGGAGCTGGCCGGAGAAGACGAGGCCCTGCGTGGCGTCGAGATTTTTCTTCATGCGTTCCGGGAATATGCGCATATCGGCGACGACAGTGGTCATTTTGGCGAGCATATAGTCAATCAGAATCGTCGAATCAGGGAGGATGATGCGCTCGACGGAGCTGTGGGAAATGTCGCGTTCATGCCACAGACCGATGTTCTCGTACGCGGCAATGGTGTTGGAGCGAACGAGGCGTGCGAGGCCGCTGATCTGTTCGCAAGTAACGGGATTGCGTTTGTGCGGCATGGCGGAGCTGCCACGCTGTTCGCCGCCGAAAGGTTCTTCGGCCTCGCGGACTTCAGTGCGCTGCAGGTGACGGATTTCGATAGCGATTTTTTCAAGCGTGGCGGCGATGAGCGCGAGAGTACTGACGTAATGCGCGTGGCGGTCGCGCTGAATCACTTGTGAGGCGACTGGCGCGACGTTAAGGCCAAGGCGCTGGCAGATTCGCTCTTCAATTTCCGGGCCGAGATGCGAGGCGTTACCTACGGCGCCGGAGATTTTGCCGATGCGCATCTGGGCCGCAGCATCGGCAAAGCGTTCGATATTGCGCTGATTTTCCGCGTACCAGTTGGCAACTTTCAGGCCGAAGGTTATCGGTTCCGCGTGAACGCCGTGCGTGCGCCCAATTTGCGGCGTGTGGCGAAACTCCTCCGCGCGGCGGGCGAGGACGTCGCTGAACTTGGCGAGCGCGGATTCGATGAGGCGCGAGGCATCGCGGACCAGCAGAGCTTGGGCGGTGTCCACAACATCGTTCGACGTCATGCCGTAGTGCAGCCAGCGTGCGGCGGCGGGATCGCCGATGGATTCGCCGACGTTCATGGTGAACGCGATAACGTCGTGCTTGACCTTGGCTTCAAGTTCATTGATGCGAGCGGCGTCAACTTTCGCCTTGGAGCGAATCACGGCGGCGGCTTCGGCGGGAATCTGGCCGGCTTCGGCGAGCGTTTCAGTGGCGGCCAACTCGACGTCGAGCCACTTGGAGTATTTGTTGGCGTCGCTCCAGACGCGGCCCATCTCTTCGCGGGTGTAGCGTGGAATCAAGCGAATCCCCTTTTTAGCGGCTTGCCAAGCCATCATAGCGCATCTTGACAGCGCGACTGTAGGAGGTGGACACTCTACTCCCATGGATGTAGTCGCCCTACATCCTTGCCCCGCGAAGGAGCTCCATGGCCAAACTGCAATATCAAAACCGGATCGAGCTGTTGCAGGGAACGCTGGACCTGATGATTCTGCAGACGCTGCAATGGGGTCCGCAGCATGGTTACGGCATCAGCTTGGCGATTCGAAACCGCTCCGGCGAAATGCTACAGGTGGACACCGGTTCGCTCTATCCGGCTCTGCACCGCCTCGAAAAGCAGAAATGGGTAGCCTCGGAATGGAAAGTGTCCGAGAACAAACAACGCGCCAAGTACTACCGACTCACGGCCGCGGGGAAACGCCAACTGGCGCAGGAACGTTCGCGCTGGCAACAGCTTACGGAAGCAATCGCGGGAGTGCTGGAGCACAGCAGAAACGAGACGGAGTCATGAGTTTCCGTTGGTTCGGTCGCAGGAGGCGGTCCGAAGAACTGAACGAAGAACTTAAGTCGCACCTGGCAATGGCGACGGAAGACCGGTTGCAGCGCGGCGAACCGCAGATTGACGCAGCAAATGCCGCGCGGCGAGAGATGGGCAATTTTCTGTTGATCCGGGAAATCACACAGGATATGTGGGGCGGACGCTGGTGGCGAGACCTGCTGGAAGATGTGCAGTACGGTTTACGAGTGCTTTGCAAGGATCCCCGTTTCCTTTCGGTCGCTGTTCTGACGCTTGCTCTGGGGATCGGTGCAAACACGGCTCTGTTTTCCATTGTGAACGGAGTCCTGCTGAATCCTCTGCCTTATCCTCATCCGGAAGAGCTGGTTACGCTGCACGAAAGCAAGCCCAATTTTTCGACGGGCTCCATTTCATTTCCGAATTTCCTGGATTGGCAGAAAGACAACCAGACCTTTTCTTCCATGGCCGTGCAGAGGGGCACGTCGTTCATTCTTACGGGCCTCGGCGAGGCCGAACAAATCGACGCGCAGTTTGTGAGTTCGGATTTTTTCCGGCAACTGGGCGTTGTTCCGGTGATCGGGCGGGACTTCGCCCGCGGCGAAGACCTCGTCGGAGCGGCTCCTGTGGCGATGATCACCGCCGGTTTCTGGAAGCGCAAGTTCGACTCGGCAAGCGATGTCATCGGCAAGAACCTTACGCTTGACGGCAAGGCCTACACCATCGTCGGCGTCGTGCCGGCAAACTTTGATTTGCTGGGGGCCATGCGTTCCCGCGAACTCTATGTCCCGGTCGGGCAGTGGAACAATCCGATCCTGATGAATCGCGCAGCGGGGCTTGGTTTTCACGGGATTGGACGTTTGAAGCCCGGGGTCACGGTCGCTCAAGCACGCGGGGACATGGAGCGCGTCACACGGAATCTCGCCCAAACGTATCCCGATTCCGACAAGGGGATCGGGGCTGCGTTGATTCCGCTACGCGAGCGCGTGCTAGGCCAAGTACAGCCATTTCTGCTCCTACTATTCGGCGCGGTGGGATTCGTGCTGCTCATCGCCGGCGTAAACGTCGCCAATCTGCTGTTGGCGCGCTCGACCGGTCGCGCGCGCGAATTTGCGATACGCATGGCTCTCGGTGCGGGCCGCGGCCGAATTTTGCGTCAGCTCCTGACGGAAAGCCTCCTGCTTGCGGTGATCGGCGGAGGACTCGGCGTTTTGCTGGCAGCTTTTGGAACAAAGGCCGCACTGCGTGTGCTACCGGAAACCCTTCCGCGCTCCGCCGAAGTCGGAATCGACGCGCGCGTTCTGGTTTTTGCCGCTGGGATATCGCTGCTTGCCGGGATCGGTTTTGGATTGCTGCCCGCGCTCAAAATCAGCAAATCTGGCGCGCAGGCCGCGCTGAAAGAGGGCGGCCGTGGCGGCAGCGGCACGCGCCACAGAGTGCAGCGCGCGCTGGTTGCTGCGGAAATGGCGCTGGCCCTGGTTCTTCTGATCGGAGCTGGACTCATGATTCGTACGCTTGGGGCGCTGTGGAACGTCAATCCCGGATTCGAGCCGAAGAACGTGCTCACGTTCGGATTCGCGCTTCCTTCGGCGATGAGCGGAGCGAACGCGGATTCGGTTCGGGCCGCGCTTCGCGAAGTTCATGAAAAGTTCGCGGCAGCTCCGGGAATTCAAGCAGTTTCTTTTTCCTGGGGAGCGCTTCCGCTGAGCTCGGATGACGAGTGGCTCTTCTGGATCGACGGCCAGCCGAAGCCGGCGAGCGAAAATGACATGAATTGGGCGCTCAATTACGTGGTCGAGCCGGACTATCTGCGGATTATGGGCATTCCGCTGAAAAGCGGCCGATTTTTCACGGGGCAGGATGACGAGCGCGCGCGGAAGGTCGCGGTAATCGACGAAGCGCTCGCCAGTAAATTTTTCCCAGGTATCGACCCTGTAGGCAAGCGGTTGCACCTCAACAGCACCGATCAGCTGGTGGAAATAATCGGCGTGGTCGGCCACGTGAAACAGTGGAGTCTGGATGCGGACCAGAAAGAGTCCCTACAAGCGCAACTCTACACGCCATTCATGCAACTGCCAGATAAAGCGATGGCGCAATCGTCCTCCGGAATTGGTGTGCTGGTACGCTCGCAAAACTCGGTGGCAGTTTTCGACTCGGTTCGCCGAGCCAGCGCTGAGATGAGTAGCCAACAGGTGGTATTCGGCGCGCAAAGCATGAAAGAAATCATTGCCAACTCGCTTTCCGAGCGACGCTTCTCCATGATTCTGCTGGGAATTTTTGCTGGCGTCGCGCTGGTGTTGGCGAGCGTCGGCATTTATGGAGTGATCTCCTACGTGGTGGGCCAGCGTACGCAGGAAATCGGCGTAAGAATTGCGATGGGCGCTCAGCGAAGCGAGGTGCTTCGTCTGGTGCTGCGGCAGGGCGTGACCATGGCGGCGCTGGGTGCCGGCATTGGGCTCGCGGCGGCGCTGCCGCTGACGCGATTGATGCAGACTCTGCTCTTCGCCATCAGTGCGGCCGATCCGTTGACCTACTTCTGTGTAGTCGCGCTGCTTCTGGGTGTATCGATTGCGGCGTGCTGGATGCCGGCCTATCGCGCGGCCCGTATGAACCCCGTAGACGCCTTGCGGTACGAATAATTCGTCGTTCGATCCGCCTGAAAATCCAGCTAAAACCAATCCTTTCAAAGTGATACGTTAGCGCAGGCGGATGCCCGATCGGGCAACGTCGTTGGCAGACACGACCTAACCGCAAGAGGAGTTTCCTGTCTAATTGTGAGAATGCGAGCGAGCAGCGAACAGGCTGAGGGCGTGGCGATCGGCGACGCGGTAGCGGTGGAGCGAACACTCGCCGGCGAGCGCGACGCGTATCGCGTGCTCGTGGAACGGCACAGCCAGTATGTGTACCGGCTGGCGTATCGCATGACCGGCAA
>Ga0075424_100001315_pt1 | contig 21634 bp, 24 predicted proteins | sample SoiMethybrSBSTD3_FD_75301 | JGI IMG/M metagenome (GOLD analysis project Ga0075424, IMG submission 75301) | Bulk soil microbial communities from a Populus tree surrounding site in Tennessee, USA - Soil MetaG P. TD hybrid SBSTD3 | ecosystem: Environmental > Terrestrial > Soil > Tree plantation... | reverse complement strand
CTCGGACCCCGCGCACCGGCCGCCGGGGCGGATCAAGCGGCTCGTGGGCGAGGGCAGGCTCGGCCGTAAGTCGGGTCGCGGCTTCTACGACTACGGGTAGGCCCCGCCTGAGGGCCTGCGCTCAGGTCGTGGACTTCCGGCGACCGCCCGCGGCGCCGCGCTTCGCCGGGCGCTTGACGGGAGGGTTGATGCGGGGCGCCGGGTCCTCCTTGCGGCGGCCGGCGATGTCCCAGATCACGTCGGCTTCGCTGATTCCCTGCAGCTCGGCCTGGTCGGCGACCAGGGTCCAGGGCAGCTCCGCCTCCGGGAGGTCGTCCCAGCGCGCGAGATCGAGCGCCTCGAGCGCTCCCTCCAGGTCGGCTCCGACCTCGCCCTGAATCCGGATCAGCTCTTTGAGGGTCTCCAGCTGGCTTTCGGTGAAGCGCGCGCACCACATAGACGGTCCTCCGAGTCCGGGGACGGCAGCGACGGCCTCAAGCTAGAGGCGGGCGCGGACGGATCGGATCGGCCCGGGGGTTACGAACCGCCCTCGGGGGCGGGCACGTGCGGCGTGGCGCCGGTGACGGACTGGATGCGCACCGCGTCGACGCGGTTCTCCCGCACCGACTCCACGCGGATCCGGAAGCCGTTCGCGGTGATCATGTCGCCGCGCTTGGGAAGCCGGCCGAGCTGCCCGAACACGTAGCCGCCGACCGACGTGTACGCGTCCGAGTCGACGGGCAGCTTGATGCCGAAGTCCTCGAGATCGCCCAGCGAGACGTGCCCGCGCACGAACCAGTCTCCGTTCACGAGCTGGCGGATCGACGAGAGCACCGGGTCTGTCTCGTCAACGATCTCGCCCACGATCTCCTCGATGATGTCCTCGATCGTCACGATCCCGGCGGTGCGGCCGAACTCGTCCGCGATCACCGCGAGCGACGCGCGCTGCCGGCGCATGTCGGTGAGCAGGTCGTCGAGCGGCTTCGTCTCGGGCATGATCATCACCTCGCGCACGAAGGGGACGATCGGCACGTCCGGCCCGTCGGCCATCAGCGCCTGCGCCAGCCGGTTCGAATGCACGACGCCGCGCACACGATCGGGGTTGTCGTCCTCGATCACGAGCAGGCGGGTGTGGCCGGAGCTGATGCAGCGGCGAAGGGCCGCCTCGACCGTGTCGTCGATGTTGACCGTCACGAGCGCGGGCGTCGGCGTCATCACCTGCCGCGCCTGCTGCTCGTGGAGATGGAAGACGCCCTCGAGCATGTCGGCCTCGCCGGGGTCGAGGCGGCCGTGTGCCTCCCCCCGGTCGATCAGCCGGCGAAGCTCCTCCGAGCCGGCGATCTCCGTGTCGGTGTCGATCTCGATCCTGAGAATTCGCCTGGTCACGAAGTTGGAGGCCGAGTTCAGCGCCCAGATCACCGGACGCAGACCCTTGCGGAACCAGTCGAGCGGGCGCGCCACCCAGCGGGCGACGCGCTCGGCGTGCGTGATCGCCATCATCTTCGGCGCCTGCTCCCCCACGATCACGTGCAGCGACGTCACGATCAGGTAGGCGATCGCGACAGAGATCGCGACCGCGGCCCCGTGGCTGAGGCTGCCGAACACGGGCTCGATCAGCTTTGCGATCGCGGGCTCGCCGAGGAAGCCGAGGCCGATCGAGGCCATCGTGATCCCGACCTGCGCGGCCGAGAGGTACTCGTCGATCCGGTCCAGCTCGTGTAACGCCAGCGTGGCGCTCTTGGAGCCCTGCGCCAGCTCCTCGAGGCGTGACCGGCGGGAGCGCACGAGCGCGAACTCGGCCGCCACGAAGAACCCGTTCACGAAGATGAGCAGGACCAAGAGGACGAGGAACAGCCCGGTCATGTCAGCGAGGACGACGCGTGCGGATCGATGCCTTGGGGGCGGCGGCGGTCCAATTCAGGCGGACCCGGCTATGTCCGCCGGGACTTCGAGGAGGGTCGTCGCTCATCGTCGACGCGGCTAACGTAGCAGACCGGAGGGCGGGCTCAACGGATGCGGCTGCGGGTGCGCTCGACGGCGCCCAGGAGGTCCTTGCCGCCCTGTGCGGCAAGGCCCTTCAGGCCGCCCGTCCGCTGGCGCCGCCCGCGGCGGACCTGGAGCAACACGAGCGCCGTGCCGGCCGCCGTGCCGGCCACCACCGCGACCGCTGGCCGCACCCAGTTGCGCGGGTCGCGCATGGCCGCCAGCTCCCACTCGGTCAGCTCTTCGAGCGCCTCGATGGCCGCCGTCTGAACCTCCACGAGCTTCAACTCGAGCTCGTCCACGAGGCCTGCCGGCGGGTCCACCGGAGCGAATGCCGACTCCAGGAGCCGTTCGATGCGAATGCGCGGGTCCAGGTTCCCGGCCGGCTCGGTCATGTCTCCCTCACCTTCTGGCCCTTCTCCTCCAGCTCCTGCTCGAGCTGCTTGATGGCGCGGTGGATCAGCACCTTGGTGGCGCCGTCCGTACGTCCAAGAGCGCGTGCGATCTCGCGGTTGTCCATGCCGAGGGCGAAACGCATGATCAGTGCCTCACGTCTGTCCTCGGGCAGCGCGCGCACACCCTCCAGTACTGCAACGGCGTCTTCTCGCCCCACGACCAGGTCCTCCGTGTCGTGGGGCTCCCCCACCTCTGCGTCGTCCAGCACCGAAGTCGGCTTGCGCGAGCGGTCCCGGTAGTAGTTGGCGGCCAGATTGTGCGCGATCCGGATCAGCCACGGCCGCAGCGGGCGGCCGTTCGCCTCGCGCTGAGCGCGCTCGAAGTGCCGGTATGCCTGAAGGAAGGTCTGCGTCGTCAGGTCCTCGGCGTCGTGGTGGTTGCCGGTGCGGTAGTACGTGTAGTTGTAGACGTCGCGCAGATGCTCCCGGTAGAAGTCCGAGAAGTCGCGATCGAGTGCGGCTTTGTCCTCGGGCTTCTGCGCGTTGGGCTCCACGTTGGAGAGCGTACCCCGCGGCTGGCGCCGTCATCATCCCGATCCGCTCAGGCAGCTCGGGAGCGGGCGGACAGGCGACGCGTCCCGGTCAGCCATTGCCGTGCCTCGATGCGTCCCTCGGCCAATGCGGCCAGCCCGTGCGTGGCAGGGGATCGGATCCCGGCCTCGTCCATTGCGCGCGCGAGCACCGGAGCGACGTGGAGCGCTTCAGGCACCTGGCCCAGAACGCCCGGGATGTCCCCGGGCGCGGTTCCCCGCGCGAGCAGCTCGCCGGCGCGCCGGTTGCGGCTGTGCGGGGCGAGCACCGTCGCCACCAGGTCTCCCGCGCCGGCCGCGCCGGCGAAGCTGTCCGCGTCCGCGCCACGCGCCTTCGCCAGCGCGTAGCACTCCGCGTACACCCGTCCGGCGGCGGCGCCGGCGGCGTTGGGCCCATCGGCGAGCGCCGCGCCGGCGGCCAGCGCAGCCGCATTCTTGGCGACTCCCGCGAGCTCGATGCCGACGAGGTCGGCGCTCGTGTCGCAGGTGACGCCGCCCTTGCGGAACGCGCTGGAGAGGAGCGCCGCGAAGGTGCGGTCGGGGGTGGCGACTGTCAGCGACGCTCCGCGCTCGACCGCCTCCACGGCATGGGCCGGCCCGCCGAGACAGGCCACGGGGCGATTGCCGAGGCGCTCGGCCACCAGCGCGCTTGGCGACGTGCCCGGGGTCACAAGGCCCTTGCTCAGGACGAGGACGCCGAGATCAGCGGGGATGCCGTCCGCGACCGACTCGACCGCAGCGGGCAACGCCTGCGACGGGACCGCCAGGCATGCGACGTCGACCTCTCGCCAGTCGATCGCGTCCTGGGTGGCGATCGTGACCGTGTCGGGCAGAGCGACGCCCGGCAAGTATGCGATGTTGGTGCGGAGCGTGGCCAGCTCACGCGCCTGCTCGGCCGTACGCGCGACCAGCTGAACGGAGGCGCCGCCACGCGCGAGCAGCGTCGCGACCGCGGTTCCCCAGCTGCCGGCGCCGATCACGATCACCCGCCTGATCGGGGGCACGCCGCCGAGGTACTCCCACTGCAGCGAGATGCAGGACCACACCCGATTGGCGATCTCCTGCGCCAGCCCATGTCGCGGCTCGCGGTCGAGCGGACGTGGGTAGGTGAGCGCTCGTCCGCAGCGGACCGTGACGCGGCGAGGCCGGACCAGCCACCCCCGGCGGATGTCCTCGGTCCCCATGATCGCGATCGGGACGATGGGCGCCCCTGTCTCGAGCGCGAGGCGCCCGACGCCGCGTCTGGGTTCCCCGAGCGGGCCCGGCCTCGTCCGGGTGCCCTCCGGGAAGATCCCGACGGCGCCGCCTCGCTCGAGAATCACGCGCGCCGTCTCCATGGCTTGGTCGTCCGATTCGCCGCGACGGATCGGGAACGCTCCAAGCGCCAGCAGGAGCCATGCCTTCCAGCGCTTGTCGAAGAGCTCGACCTTCGCCACGAACCGGAGCGGACGGCGCAGGCAGAGGCCGATCATGAACGGATCGGAGAAGCTGCGGTGGTTGGCCGCCAGGAGCACGGGCCCGTCGGTGGGAATGTGCTCTCGGCCGACGCGGCTCAGACGGAAGTAGGCACGAAAGAATGCCTGCAGAATCGCGCGTACGATCCAGTAGACGATCGGAATCGGGCCGCGGTCGCGCGCGATCTGATGAGCTCGGTCGAGATCCATCTCTGCAGAGGAGTACCCCTCTTCGGCGCCCCCAGTTACAGGCCTGCACGGGGCTGGACGATTTGCTGAAGCCGGGGGCCTCGACGCCTAGACTTGGCGGCAGGCCGGAGTAGCTCAGCTGGTAGAGCACCGCTCTTGTAAAGCGGATGTCAGGGGTTCGAGTCCCCTCTCCGGCTCTGCCTGGATCCAAACGGACGCAGGAGCGAGCTTGCGAATCGGAAAACGCCGTTTCATGGACTACGAAACGAGGCTGCTCCCCCACCCCTACCTGGCGGAGCTCGAGCCCCGCGAATTGGACTCCGAGGGCCTCGGACCGACGCGGCTCTCGCCCGGATACCCGGCCTGGAACCTCCTCTACTACGCGATCCTGTGCAGCGTCGACCCGGATCTGGACGACATCGTCGTGATCGAGACCGGCACGAATCGGGGCCTCTCGACGATCGTGATGGCGGCGGCCTTGAAGGACCTGGGAGCGAACGCCCGAGTCCGCACCGTCGAGCTGAACCCGGCGCTGTCCGACGCGGCCCGCTCGAACGTCGCGAGCGCCGGCCTCTCCGACCTGGTGGAGTTCAATGTGGGCGACAGCCACGATTTCCTGCGACAGGTGTGCGCCGAGGTGGACCACATCGACTTTGCGTTCCTCGACGCCGACCACAGCGCCAAGCATGCGCTCGGTGAGTTCGAGCTCATCCACCCGAAGGTCGTTGCGCGCAACGGCAAGGTCCACTTCGACAACACGAGCGCGGGTGGCGTAGCGAAGGCGGTGCGCCTCATCAAGGAGCGCTACGGCGGCAATCTCGTGCAGTTCGACAACTGCTCCTGGGAGCCGCCCGGCAATGCGATCTGGCAGCCCGGGTAGGCCCTGGGGCCTGTAGCCGCACTCGTGATAGCCCGCAACCAATAGATTGCGTGCGTGGCCCGACTGCCCTATGTGGACCCCGCCGGCGCACCCGAGCCGGTCCGTGACGCGCTCGGCCGCGTGCCGCCGCTCAACATCTTCCGGATGATGGCCAACGCCGACACGGCGTTCCGGCCGTGGCTTCGCTGGGGGGCGGCGCTGCTCGGAGAGCTCGAGCTGGACGCGCTGCTGCGCGAGCTCGCGATCCTCCGGGTCGCGCGGCTCACGCCGCATGCCGAGTACGAGTGGGTGCAGCACGTCCCGATCGCGCAGGCGGTGGGCGCGTCCGATGACCAGGTGGCGGCGCTCGAGCGGGACGACCTCGAGGCCGACTGCTTCTCGGATGACCAGCGGGCCGTGCTGCGGTTCACGACCGAGGTGGTGCGCGACGCGCAGGCATCCGACGCCACGCTCGGCGAGCTTTCGGAGATCCTGTCCCCGCGGGAGATCGTCGAGCTCCTGATGGTGATCGGGCAGTACATGATGGTCGCGCGCGTGATGGCGACCACGCGCATGGAGATCGACGAGCCCGCCGGCCCCGGCGCGCTGTCCGCGGCCCGCTGAGCGCTCCCGGTCCCCTGCGGCTCACATTTCTGGGCCACTCGACCGTCCTGGTCGAGCTGGACGGGATGCGCATCCTGACCGACCCATTGCTGCGGGGACGGTTCGTGCACGTGAGGCGTCGCGTGGCGCCGGTCAACCCGGCCGCGATCGAGGACATCGACGTCGTGCTGGTGTCCCACTCCCATCACGACCACCTCGACCGACCGTCGCTCAGAATGGTCGGGCGAAACGCAACCGTGCTCGTGCCGCGCGGGGCGCGCCGCCTCTTGCCCGGGCGCTCGATCGGCCGGCTCGAGGAGGTCGTGGAGGGCGATCGCCGCACGGTGGGCCCGATCGAGGTCGACGTGACCCATGCCGACCACCGGCCCGGGCGCATCCTGCATCGAGGCCCAGCGGCGATCGGCTTTTCGATCGTGGGCACGCGACGGCTGTATTTCGCCGGCGACACGGACCTCTTTCCGGAGATGCGGGACCTGAGCCCGGGCCTCGACGTGGCGCTGCTGCCGATCTCGGGCTGGGGCACCCATCTCGGCGCCGGTCACCTCGACCCGGTCCGCGCGGCGCGCGCGCTCACGCTGCTGGAGCCGAAGGTGGCGGTCCCTATCCACTGGGGGACGTTTCTCTCGATGCGGATCCGCCGCCCCGCGCCCAGCGTGCTGACCGAGCCGGCGCGGCAGTTCGCACGCGAGGCGTCCGCGATCGCCCCGGACGTCGACGTGCGCGTGCTGGCTCCCGGCGAGGCCACCGTTGTCGAATAGGAGCTGGTACCGGGAGCCCCAGTTGGCATAATGCCGCCCGCTGTGCCGAGGCGCCTCGCTGACAATCTCAAGCTGCTGCCGGCGCTCGCGCTGGCCGCGGCCGCGACGGCGCTCGGCGGGTGCGGCGGCGGAGGCGGCGGAGACGAGGCCAAGGGCAAGCAGCTCTTCACCCAGAAATGCGGTGCTTGCCACGTGCTCGAGAACGCCGGGACGAAGGGCGTCCAGGGGCCGAACCTCGACCTCGCCTTCGAGAAGTCGATCCAGGACGGGCTCGGCCGCAGCACGATCGAGGGGGTGGTGAAGGAGCAGATCAAGCTACCTCAGGGCGGCGTGATGCCCGCGAAGCTCGTGACGGGCAGCGATGCGGACGCCGTGGCCGCCTACGTGGCGGCCGCGATCGGCAAGAAGGGCGGAGCCACCGGCGGAGGCCCCTCGGGCACCGCGAAAGCGAACGCCCAGAACGTCGTCAGCATTCCAACCGACCCCACCGGCCAGCTCGCCTATCAGTTCAAGAGCGCGACCGCCAAGGCGGGCAAGGTGACGGTCGAGTCCAAGAACGCCTCATCCGTCCCGCACGACATCGCGCTCCAGGGCGGCCCGTCGGGTTCGGTCGTCCAGGGCGGCGCCGTCTCGAAGTTCACTGCGAACCTGAAGCCGGGCAGCTACACGTTCTACTGCACGGTTCCCGGCCACGAGCAGGCCGGGATGAAGGGCACGCTCACCATCAAGTAGTCGCCGGGGGCGGCGACAGGCCGCGCTCGCGTTCGAGGTCCACGATCACATGCGTGATCGGGATGTCGAATTGCTCGCGCGCCCGCTCGACCACATCGCGCTCGAGCCAGTGCGAGCGCCCTGGCGGATGCGTGGAGAGGATCACCTCGTCCGCCCCGAACACGCGCAGGCCGTCCTCGAGCGCCTGCACCGGATCTCCATCTCCGACGTCGCCCGTTGCCTTGAAACCGTCACGGTCGAGCGCGTCCAGCATCGCCTGGAGGCGTTCGTATGCCTTCGCGCGGGCATGGTCGTCGTCGGAGGTCCAATGCCTGAGCTTGGTGTTGAGGGCGGGGGTGACGACGAACACCTCGGTCTCATCGTCGGCGGCCCGGCGCTCGATCTCGTCGCGCAGCGCGGCGCCGCTCAGAGTCTCGTTCGCGACCACGAGGATCCGATGCCCACCGCCAGCCGAGGGGCGGCGCCGCACCGATTTCCGCTCGGGCGCCGACTCCCTCCGGATCACAAGCAGCGCGAAGGCGATCCCGAAGGCGAGGCCCCCGGCGACCGCGAGGCCGACGCCGGAGTTCCAGATGATCGTCGCGAGCGCGACGGGCGCGACCAGCACCGCGACCACGACGGTGAAGCGAAAAGCGTCTTCTTCAGAACGGAGAGGGTTGATCATGTCTCCACGTCCTGCGGCAATGAGGGATTTGGTTCCTAGAGGATGTAGACGGTCAGGAACACGATTATCCACATGACGTCGACGAAGTGCCAGTAGATGCCGGCCATCTCGACGCCCGTGTGGTGCTCCGGCGAGAAATGCCCGCGCAGCGTGCGGACGTTCATGATCGCGAGCAGCGTCAGACCGACGAATACGTGCAACCCGTGGAGACCGGTGAGACCGTAGAACACCGACGCGAAGGAGCCGTCGTGGATCGAGAAGCCGGCCTTGAAGTACTCGTTGATCTGCGTGGAGAGAAAGGTCAGGCCCATCAGGAAAGTGATCGCGAGCCCCGCCTGCAGACCGGCGCGGTTACCCCGCTTGATCGAGATCAACGACCAGTGCACGACCACGCTCGAGAACACAAGGATGAACGTGTTCATGAGCGCGACGTTGACCGGGAAGTGGAACGGATGAGGCGGCCAGGGCTCGTGGCCGACGACGCGGATGAAGAAGTAGGCCGTGAAGAACGACCCGAACAGCATCGCCTCGCTGATGATGAACAGGTAGACGCCGAGCGGCTGCGCCTCGACACGCGAGCTTCGGTTCGCAAGCGGCGGACCGTGGTGCTCGTGCGCGTGCCCGTGGGCGATCGCCGCGGATTCCACTACTGTGCGCCTCCCCCGACGGCGGCGGCGGCCGCGGGCTCCTCCGCTACCGCGGGATCGCTGACGACGTGCTCCACCGGCAGACCCGTCCCGGCACGCACACGACCGATCAGATCGCCGCGCAGCCAGCGGGACTTGTAGCTGGGCAGCGTCGAGATGATGATCTCGTTCGGCGGGTCGTGCTCGACCGCGTTCATGATGCTGGTGAACGGGTCCGGGTGCGTCACGTAACCGGTCACGTCGAGGCCGGCACGCTCGAGCCTCCGCAGCGTGTGGTCGAGCCGCCCCTCCGCGTCCTCGACGGCGGTGTCGCCGGCGCCGTCCTGAGGGCAGATCACCGTGAAGCGATGTGGGGACTCGCTGGCAAGGCGCTTGAGCGTCTCGATCAGCCGCTCGCCGCCCACGGTCTGGTTGGCGACCACGAGCGCGTGGCGCGTGGGCTCCTCGTTGAGGTCCACGATCACGTGCTCTACCGGGATCTGAGCGTAGGCACGGATCCGGCCCACGAGATCGCGGCGGAGCCATCCCGAGCGCGGGTACGGCAGTGTCGAGATGATGATCTCGTCCGCTCCGTACTCGCGCAGCGCATCCTTGACCGCCATATAGGGGTCGGGGTCCATCAGCTCACCCTCTGCCGGAATCCCGAGCTTGCGCAGCCGCTCGAGCGTGAGCTCGAGACGGATCCGGGCAGCCGAGCGCGCGTGCTCGTCGTAGAGCACGTAGCCCCGGCGAGGCCGGTTCTGGGGGCAGATGACCGTGCAGCGGATCGGGCCCCGCGCGGCTCGCTGCTCGAGCGCCTGGAACAGCTTTTCTCCGCCCACGGTCTCGTTTGCGACCACGAGCACGTGAGCGGGCGAGGCGGCCTCCGTCATTCTCGGTGCGGGACCTCGTGCCCGTTGCCGTTGCCGCTGCCGTTGCCGGCGCTCCCGGCAGCGTGGCCGTCGCCGCCGACCGGCACCGCCACCTTGGCGCGGTCGCCGTTCATGACGGCGTGCACGGCGCCGGGGGTGCCGTACTCGTAGGGACCGCCGACCACCTGCGGGATCTCGTCGAAGTTGAAGATCGGCGGCGGCGAGGAGACCTGCCACTCGAGCGTGCGCGCTCGCCACGGGTTGCCCGGAGCGCGCGGGCCCGCCGCCCAGCTGACGATGAAGTTGTAGACGAACACGAGCGTCGCCAGCCCGAGCGCGAACGCGCCGATCGACTCGACCAGGTTCCACGTCGCGAACTTCTGCGCGTAGTCGGCGACGCGGCGCGGCATGCCCTCGAGGCCGACCCAGTGCATCGGGCCGAAGGTGACGTTGAACGAGATGAACGTGAGCCAGAAATGGAGCTTGCCGAGCCGCTCGTCGTACATCCGCCCGGTCATCTTCGGGAACCAGTAGTAGATGCCCGCGAAGATCGTGAACATGCTCCCGCCGAACAGCACGTAGTGGATGTGCGCGACCACGAAGTACGTGTCGGACGTGTGGATGTCGACCGGGATCGCGGCCAGCATGATGCCGCTGATCCCGCCGAGCGTGAACATCGTGATGAACCCGAGCGCGAACAGCATCGGCGTCGACAGCTCGAGCACTCCCTTCCACAGCGTCGCCAGCCAGGAAAAGATCTTGATGCCGGTCGGCACCGCGATCAGCATCGTGGTGATCATCATCGGCACGCGCAGCCAGCTGAACATGCCGGACACGAACATGTGGTGCGCCCACACCGTGAACCCGAGCACGAGGATCGCCAGCAGCGACAGCGCCATCAGCCGGTAGCCGAAGATCGGCTTGCGGGACTTGGTCGAGATGACCTCCGAGATGATCCCGAAGCCGGGCAGCATCATGATGTACACGGCGGGGTGGGAGTAGAACCAGAAGATGTGCTGGTAGGAGATGACGTCGCCGCCCGCATTCGCCTGGAAGAAGTCCGCGTGCAGCGAACGGTCGAGCAGCACCAGGAACTGCGAGCCGGCGATGAACGGCGTCGCGATCACGACCAGCAGCGAGGTCGTGAAGTTCGCCCAGACCAGCAACGGCATGCGCCAGAACGTCATGCCGGGCGCACGCATGGTGATGATCGTGACCAGGAAGTTGAGCGCGGTCATGATCGACGACGTGCCGGCGAACTGCACGCCGATCGTGAAGAACTGCTGACCTAAGGGGGCATGGGTGGATAACGGCGCGTACGCCGTCCACCCGGTGTTGAACGCGCCCCCGTCCGGCACCAGGAAGCTGGCCATCATCATCAGGCCGGCGATCGGGAGCAGCCAATAGCTCAGCGCGTTCAGGCGCGGGAACGCCATATCGGGCGCTCCGATCATCAACGGCAGGACGAAGTTCGCGAGCCCCGCGAAGATCGGGATGATGACCAGGAAGATCATCAGCGAGGCATGGACGGAGAAGAGCCCGTTGAAGGTCTGGGAGTTGACGATCTGCTCACCGGGCTGCGCAAGCTCGGCCCGCATCACCTCCGCGAGTGCTCCTCCCACCAGCAGGAAGAAAAGCGCGGTGACCGTGTACTGGATCCCGATCACCTTGTGGTCGGTGTTGACCCGGAAGTAGTCCTTCCAGCTGCGGGCCCCGTGGCCGGAGTGGTCCTCCGGCTCGGTCGGCGCGCCGCTCATGTACTTCCACCAGTAGTCGAAGCCGCCGATTCCGACGAGGAAGAAAAGCGGCGAGGCGATCAGAATCACCGTCACGATCGGCCCGCCCTTGATGATCGGGTGGTAGTTCAGGACCGTGCGGAGAAACACGACCAGGGCGAACGCGAAACCGGCGCCGAGCACTGCGCACCAGGCGCCGCGCAGAAGGTTGGGGCCGAGCAGCAGCTGCCGCGCGCGGCTGCGCGGCCGCTTGGGCGTCAGCACGTGCTGCGGGGCTGCGACGCCGGTCGTCATCGCGCGGATTCTACGGTCGCCGTCACGAGATGCCTCCGACGAGGTTCTGGTTCTTCTTGGCCTGAACGGCCCACCTGTCGAACGCCGCCTGGTCCTGGACCACGACCGGCGCGCGCATCGTCGCGTGGCCGAGCCCGCACAGCTCGGTGCAGATCAGCGTGTACCTCCCGAACTTCGTGGGGGTCACGCGGATGTCGGTCGTCATGCCGGGGACGGCGTCCTTCTTCAACCGGAACTGCGGGACCCAGAAGGAGTGGATCACGTCCTTCGCGTGAAGCTTGAAGTGGTACGGCGTGTCCTTGACGAGGTGCAGCTCGCCCGCCCGGAAGCCGCCGTCGCTCGTGTACTTGAACGTCCACGCGAACTGCTGCCCGGTGATGTCGACTTGGTGCGTGTTCGCCTTCGTCTGCTCGATGTCGGCGAGCACGAGGGCGCTGTAGACCGCGGCGCCGACCATCAGCAGCGCCGGGATCGCGGTCCAGACCGCTTCGAGCGTGGTGTTGCCGTGGATCGGCTCGCCGTCGCTCAGGTCGTTGTGCCGGCGGCGGAAATGGACCACGCTCACCAGCAGGATGGCGGTCACGAGCGCGAAGATGTAGCACGAGACCACCGCCAGGACGTCGTACAGCGTGTCGACTGGATGCGCGGCGGTCGAGGCGTCCTGCGGAAGCCACGGAACTGTCAGCACGATCGCGGTCAGCGCCGAGCCGACCCCGAGCGTCCACAGGAGGACCTGGAGGTACGGGTTGCGCAGACCGCCGGTCACCGGCTCCGGGTCTCCTCTTCCCCCGCTGACATCGGGCTGACCATACTACGCGCGCTCCCCATTCCCTTCGCCTCGCCGTCAGCCGCCTGACGCGGCTATTTGACGGTCACCTCGACCTTCATCCCCGCCTGCTCGTGCCCCGGCACCGTGCAGAAGAACTTGTACTTCCCCGGCTTGAGGTCGACGGCCAGGTCCTTGCTCTGACCCGCGTTTATCAGCGGCGTCTTGGCCTCCTTGATGCCGTTCCCCTCGATCGCGAGGTCGTGCTGGATCTTGCCGACGTTGTCGGCCGCGAAGGTGTATTTGCCGGCCTTCAGGTTGCCGCCGCCGGCGAGCGCGATCGAGAACTCCTTCTCGCTCACCTTCACGGTCTTTGCGGGCTTGTTCGCGGCAGCGTTCTGGTTGGCCGCTGCCTTCTTCTTGGCGGGCGCCTTGGCGGCCGGGACAGCGCCCCCGACCGTCACCTCGACCCTCATGCCCAACTGCTCGTGGCCCGGCACCGTGCAGTAGAACTTGTACTTCCCGGCCTTCAGGTCGACCGAGAGGGTCTTGCTCTCGCCGGCGTTGATCAAAGGCGTCTTGGCTTCCTGGACGCCGTCTCCCTGGATCGCGAGGTCGTGCTGGATCTTGCCGGTGTTCGCGACCGCGAAGGTGTACTTGCCGGCCTTGAGCTTGCTGCTGCCGGCAAGCGCGATCGAGTACTCCTTCTCGCTTACCTTCACGGTCTTGCCGGCGCCGGTCGCCGGTGCCGGCGCGCCCTGAGCGGCCGCGCCCTGGGTCCCGGCGGCCGCTTTGGTCTCGGCCGCCTTGGCCGCCGCCTCCTCCTTCGGATGCTCCCTGCTCGTGGTCGCCAGCAGGGCGACCAGGGTGCCGGCCACGAGCAGCACCGTGACGCCCACAAGCGCCCGGCCGGCTGAGCCGCTGGGCGGGAAATCGGAGCGCAGAAGCCCGTAGATCGCGAGGCCGAGGCCCCAAGCGACGAGGATGCTTCCCAGGACGAAGTAGACGGCCATGCGGGGCGCGCAGTCTAAAACAATGGCCCGCTACTACTGGGGTAGCTGGGGAATCACCTCCGCCGCGACCCATTCGAGGGCCTCGGGCACGACCGGCGCGAGCAGGCTCACCTGGATCAGGACCACCTCGACGCCCTGGTCGCCGTAGCTGCCGAGCTCGTCCACGATCGCCGCCGCGGAGCCGCCCAGCATGCGCCGGTCGGGAACGAACGACTCCTCCTCGCGTCCCGGCGGAATCAGGCCGCGCGCGACGCTGAGCGTGAGCGCACCTGGGTCCCGGCCCACCTCTTCCCCGAGCCGTGCGAGCGACGCGTGGATCTCGGGCATCTCCTCGGGGTAGACCTCGAAGCCGTGCCAGCCGTCGCCATGCCGGAGCGCGCGTCTGAGCCCGGCCTCGTTGTTGCCCCCGACCCAGATTGGCGGTCCGCCCTCGGTCCGCGGTGTGGTCGCGAGCACCGAGCCGTCGAAGCTCACGAAACGCCCCTGGAAGCTCGCGGGGTCCTCGGTCCAGAGTGCCCGGAGGACCTCGATGTACTCGTCTGTGCGCGCGCCCCGCTCCGCCGGGTCGAGTCCAAGCGTGCGGAACTCCTCGCGCATCCAGCCCGCGCCCACGCCGAGGATGAATCGGCCGCCGCTCAGAACGTCCAGCGCGGCCGCTTCGGCCGCCAGGTTCACCGGGTTGCGGTACGGCAGCACGAGCACGCTCGTGCCGAGGCCGATGCGGTCGGTCGCGCCCGCCACCACGGAAAGCGTCACGAGCGGGTCCAGCCACTGCATTCCCGGCGACATCGCGACCTCGGTGCCCGAGCGCTGGTACGGATACCGGCTCTCCCGCTCGTACGGCAGCACCACGTGGTGCGCGGCGAACACGGAGTCGAACCCGAGCCGTTCGGCTGCCTGCGCGACGGGCAGGAGCATCTCCCGGTCGTGGTCGAGGCCCACGTTCGGAAGTGAGACCGCGATCCGCATCGGGTTCAGCCTATACCGGCGGCCCAGCACAGGATGCGCTCGGGGGCGAGCCGCAGGAGCGGGCCGGGCGGGCGCTCGCGCGCGTACGGCTCGTACTTGGCGGCGAGCGCGGCCGTCGCATCGGGTGCGTCCGCGACCTGGTCGACCCTGACCGTGCCCAGGATCTGGACCCACGCGAGCTGCTCCCAGTCCGAGGAGTATCGATCGATCGTGAGCGCGGCCTCGGGCCGCCGGCGCAGGTAACGAACCCTGGCGGGCTCGCCCGGCCGTTTCGGCTTGCGGTCCACGGCGCTCCAGATCGCGCCGTCCCAGACCGCGTACGTGACGGGCAGGACGCGCGGGCGGTCCAGGTCATCGAGAAAGCCGAGCCGCCCGACCTCCGAGCCTCGCACGAGCTCCGCGGCCCACGACGGCAGCGTCTCCAGCGTTTTCACGTTCAACTCCGCCGAGCATAAGGCGCCGGCAGGTAGTCTCCCCCGCGATTTGAGCCTGGGACTGCTGCTCGAACTGCCTGCGCAGCGTGACAACGTCGAGCTCGCCGTGCGCGCCGAGGCGGCCGGCTTCGACTCCGTCTGGGCGCCCGAGTTCCATAACCACTCCGGGGCGCTTGCGCTGGCCGGCGCTGCGATGGGAACCAGCTCGATCGAGCTCGGCACGTCGATCGCATGGGCGTTCGGGCGGTCCCCGCTGCTGACGGCGGTCACCGCGCTCGACCTCGACGAGCTATCGGGTGGGCGCTTCGTACTCGGCCTCGGCACCGGCACGCGCCGGATGCGGACCGAATGGCTCGGCGCACCGGCCGATCGCCCCGCGAGGCGCCTGCGCGAGACCGTGGAGGCGATCAGGGCGGTCTGGGCGGCGGCGGACGCCGGTGCGGTCGCATACGAAGGCGAGCTGGTCCAGCTCAGGGTGCGGCCGTACGGTCGCGCCGGACAGGTGCGCCCCGCCGTGCCGGTCTATCTCGCGGCCGTGAACGAGGGAATGGCTCGGACCGCCGGCGCGGTCGCGGACGGCGTCGTCTCGCACCCGATGGCGACCGTGCGCTACATCGACGAGGTGATGCGCCCCGCGATCGCCGAAGGCGCCGCGGCGGAGGGCCGCTCGGCGGGCGACATCGCGATCGCCGACTGGCTGCTGGTGGCCGTCTCGGACGACGCCGAGCGCGCGCGCGAAGACGCCAAGCGACAGATCGCTTTTCACGCGACCGTCCGGACCTACGACCGCATCCTCGACCTGCACGGATTCACCGCGATCGCGGCCGACATCCGCGAGCTCTGGCGGAGCTTCGACCTGGCCGCGATGACCGCGCTCGTGACGGACGAGATGCTCGACCGGATGGCGGTCGCGGGCACCCCGGAGGAATGCCGCGAACAGGTGAGCGAGCGCGCCAAGAGCGTCGATCGCCTGCTGCTCGGCGCGCCCGCCGTGGCGACTGACGCGGCGGCGATGCGGGAATACCACGAGGCGATTCTGGAGACCTTCGGAAACCGGCGGGCGATGGACTAGACTGGCCCGGCCGGGCGGAAGCGGAGCGGGGAGCAGAGCACAGATGGGCTGGACCCTCTTCTTCATGATCATCATCCTCAAGATCCCGATGATCGCTGCGCTCTGGCTTATCTGGTACGCCGTGAAGGCGGTTCCCGAGCCGGACGAGGACGCCGCCGGCGAGGACCGTGGGCCGAGACGCAGACCGCCGATGCCGCGCTGGCCCAGGCGTGGTCCCGTGCTGGGCGGCGGCGACTGCAAGCCGGCACCCTGCCCCGAGCTCGTGACCGAACGGCTCGAGCGGCCCGCGCCCGCGTACGCACGCCGCCCCGAGCGGGTCTAGAGCTCCCGGCGTCCCCGGGTCTAGCTCGCGGCGCCCCGGGTCCAAAGCTCCCGGCGCCCCGGGTCGACGAAAAACCGGGCAGGTAAGGGGTCGGTTCAAAGGGGGGCGACTTCTATGTGTCCACCGTGGCGAATGACACCCGCCCAAGCGTTTCACGGCGGCTCGAGCATTTACCCTGCAGTTGACCACCCTATGGGTGTCGAACCGCGGGGTACACCCTCACGGGAATTCGACGTAACGCAATTCCCCACCACGCCGCCAGCATTCCGCGCGGACCGTCGCAGATCGATAACCCGTTTCACGGACGGCCTCCACCTCCCATCCCAATCCCCTTATTGCCGGTTTTTCAAGGGATCCAGCGCGGCCCGAACCCTAATCCGGCACAGCCCGCGAGTCGAGGTGCGCGCCGACCTTTCGCTTCACGCGCTGGAGCGCGTTGTCGACGGTCTTGGTGTCGCACTCCAGCCGCTCGGCAACCTCCTCGTAGGAGCGGCCGTCGAGATACAGGGACAGCACGCGGCTCTCGAGATCGCTCAAGACGCTGGTGATACAGGACACGAGGCTCTGAATCTCCTCCGTGGAGATCACCTGGTTGACCGGGTCGTGCACGGTCGACCCCGGCAGGATGTCGGCCATCGTGGGCTCACCCTCTTCGCCGCTCGCGGCCGGCGTCTGACTGAACGACACGTATGAGTTCAGGGGGGTGTGCTTGTTGCGGGTGGCGGTCTTGACCGCGGTGATGATCTGCCGCGTGATGCAGAGCTCGGCAAAGTTGCGGAAGCTCGACTCGCGGTCCGAGCGGTAGTCGCGGATCGCCTTGTAGAGGCCGACCAGCCCCTCCTGGATCAGATCGTCCGAATCGCCGCCGATCAGGAAGTACGACGAGGCCTTCAGCCTGACGAACCCGTGATACCGGCGCACCATGCGCTCGGTCGCCTCCGACACGCCCTGCTTGGAGAGCGCGACCAGATACTCGTCGTCGGGGCCCGCGGAACGCTGGGACGGCCGGGAGGCCGGGCGGGCCGGCCCGGACACGCGGCGGTTGAGCCGCCGTGAGCCCGAGGCGGAATCGCGCTGCGATCGGTCAGGGTGCGTTGCAGCGTGCCTGCTAGGGGTCGGTACAGCCATTGCAACCTCCTCCCTCCTGTGCCCCCGGGCACAGAGACGGGCGGCGGCGCACTTACCTCCCCTGGCGCCCCCTTAGACGGGAACCTCGAGGTGACGCTCGAGTGTTCCGAGGGTCAACCTCAAGTCCAACTTTAGGTGCGCGGCATTCTAGGGCCGGAGCTTGCGTTGTCAAGGGTTGGTTCGCCGGCGAACGATTTCGTACATCAACACTGCCGCGGTGGCCGCCACGTTCAGCGACTCGAGTCGGCCGTGGAGGGGCAGCCCGACGAGCGCGTCGCACGCCGCGCGCACCCGCGGACGGAGGCCCCTGCCCTCGGAGCCGAGCACGAGCGCCACCCGGCCGCCGTAGTCGGGCTGCCAGTACGGCATCGGGGCATCTGCCTCCGCGCCGTAGACCCATGCCCCCGCCCGCTTCGCCTCCTCGAGGAAATCCGCGAGGTTGCGCACCTTCGCGACCGCGAGGTGCTCGACCGCTCCGGCCGAGGCCCGGCACACCGCGGGCGTCACGTGCGCCGCCCCGCGTTCGGGCAGCACAACGCCGGTCGCGCCGGCACCCTCGGCGCTCCGGCAGATCGCGCCCAGGTTCTGGGGGTCCTGGACCTGGTCGAGCGCGATCACAAGCGCATCCTCCGGTTGGAGCAGGGTGCCGGCGTCGGCATAGGCATACGGCTCCACCTCGGCCGCGACTCCCTGGTGCTCCGGCGAGCCGCACAGGCGCTCGAGCTCCTCGCGCGACACGTCGGCCTGTTCCCATACGCGCAGCACGCGCCTGCGCCCGCGTTGCGCCTCGCGGACTGCGTTGCGCCCGTAGACGATCTCGGTCAACCGGAGTCGCGGAGCCGCACGAGCTCCGGTCCTTCGGGGGTATCGCGCACCTCGTAGCCGCGCTCGCGCAGCTCGTCGCGGTAGCGGTCGGCCCGCTCGAAGTCCCGCGCCAGGCGGGCTTCGTCGCGTTCCGCCGCGAGGCGGAGCAGCTCCTCGTCGACCGGCTCGTCCAACTCCAGCAGGTGCTCCAGGCCGATCACCGTCAGCATCTCGGCGAGCGCGGGCTCGACTTCCGGCGTGACCCCGGCGCGGTTGACGTCGCTGATCAGGTCGAAGAGGGAGGCAAGCGCCCGTGGTGTGTTGAAGTCGTCGCGCAGGGCATCGAAGAACGCGTCGCGGTGGGCGGCCACCTCCGGGTTGGACCCTCCCTCCGCGGCCCCCTTTCCGACCACCCGGGCGAAGTTCGCGACTCGCTCGACCGCGCGCGCCGCGTCCTCGACCAGCTCGTCCGAATACGCCAGCGGCTGCCGGTAGTGACCCCGCAGGAAGTACATGACGAGCGCGTCGCGGCCATGTCTGTCGAGTGCGTCGGCGAGCAACGTGACGTTGCCGACCGACTTGGCCATCTTCTCCTCTTCGAAGCGCACCATGCCGTTGTGCATCCACATCCGGGCGAGCGGCTTTCCACGCCCCGCCTCCGTCTGCGCGATCTCGTTCTCGTGATGGGGAAACACCAGGTCAGAGCCGCCACCGTGGACGTCGAAGTCGAGCCCGAGAATGGTCTCGGCCATCGCCGAGCACTCGATGTGCCAGCCGGGCCGCCCCCGCCCCCACGGCGACTCCCACGCGGTGTCCTCGTCCGGCTTGTGCGACTTCCACAGCGCGAAGTCGAGCGGGTCCCGCTTGAGCGCGGTGTCCTCCTCGGGCTCGCCCTGCTCACCGGGCTCCAGATCCTCGAGCCGGCGGTTGGAGAGCTTTCCGTACCCGTCGAAGCTGCGCACGCTGAAGTACACGTCGCCGTCGCTCTGGTACGCGTGGCCGCGGTCCACGAGGCGCTCGATCAGATCGATGATCTCGCCGATCGTCTCGCTCGCGAGCGGCTCACGGTCGGGGCGCCCCAGCTCGAGCCGGTCGGTGTCCGCCCTGTAGTACTCCGTCATCTCGCGCGCGAGCTGCTCCGACGGCACACCGCGCTCGCCGGCCGCAACGTAGATCTTGTCGTTGATGTCGGTGACGTTCTCGACCAGCGTTACCTCGTAGCCCTCGTGCTGAAGGAAGCGCTTGAAGAGCGCGAAGACCACGTACGGCCGCGCGTTGCCGACATGGATCCGCGAGTACACCGTCGGACCGCACACATAGACGCCCACCTTGCCGGGCTCACGGGGCTCGAGCGGGCGAACGGAGTTCGCCAGCGAGTCATGAAAGCGGAGCTGAGCATTGGTCGTCATTGCCTGAGCCTAAACATGAGCAGTGTCAGGCCGGCGTCGTCGGAGCGGAGAATCACCTCCGCGGGAGCGCCAATGGCGAGGCGGTCGAATTGCTGCTCGAAGACGCCGAAGACCCGAACGCCCTGGTCGAGCTCCACGATCCCGATCGTGTCCGGGGCGGTGAACCGCAACCCGCGTTCCTGCTGCGTGAACGCGTAGACGGTCCCCCGGCGGGACAGCTCTCGCCACGAGAGCACGCTCCCGCAGCGCTCGCAGCGCTCCCGGGGTGGGAAGAACGGCAGATCGCACGAGGAGCACCAGGTCGTGGAGAGACTGCCCTCCGCCAGGCGGCGGTAGAACTCGCGCGCTGCTGGTCCCATCTCCCGCAGCACGTATTTCAGCGGCGTTCCGCTCGTCACGTCTCCAGGACCGCGATGGCTGTGCCGTTCATGACCCCGTGCTCAGCCTGCACCAGCCCGACCGAGGCGCCTGGCACCTGACGCTCTCCCGCCGTCCCGGTGAGCTGCTCGAAGATCTCTTCCAGTTCGAGCAGCGGCGTCGCCTGAGGCGGATGGCCCAGCGAGAGCCGACCGCCGGAGGGGTTGATGGGAAGACGGCCGCCGAGCGAGGTCTCGCCGCGGGCCACCGCGGCCGGCGCCTGGCCCGGCTCGAAGAGGCCCATCTGCTCGTAGGTGAGAAGCTCGGACGCGGCGAAGGCACCGTAGACCTCGGCCACCGACACGTCATCGAGCGAGCGCCTCGCGCGGCCGAGCGCCTCATCGAGCGCTTCGCGCATCCATGGAAGGCTCGTGACGCCGCGCTCGAGCGCAACGAAGTTGGAGCTGTCATGCGACTCACCCCACCCCGTGAGAACGGGGCCGTCCAGCGCGTGGCGGCGCGCCCATGCCTGTGAGGCGACGATCACGCAGGCGGCGCCGTCGGACCACGGCGGCGCCTCCAGCTTGTGTATGGGAGGGCAGACGACTCGCGACGCGAGCACATCCGAGACCGTGATCGGCTCCCGGTGCTCGGCGCGCGGATTCAAGCCGGCGTGCGTCCGGAGCTTCACGGGCAGCTCGGCGACTGCAGCAGGCTCGACATCGTGCTCGTACATGTACCGCTGCGCGGAGAGCGCATAGCACGCGACCGCCGTGAAGACGCCGTACGGGGCGACGTACGGACCGACCATGCTGGCCAGCAGTCTGATGTGGTCGATGTCGCCCTCGTCCATCCCAGTGGCGAAGAGATCTCGCTCGGCCTGGGCGCCGATCACGGCTGCAACCTCGAGCCGCCCCGTCGCGATCTCCTGGCAGGCCGTCTTGAAGGCAAGGATCGAGGACGCCCCTCCGCACTCCACCTCGACCAGCGCCCGCAGCCGCAGGCCCAGTTCCTCGGCCACGCGCTGCGGCCTGATCGGCGCCTGCGCCCGCGCATAGCCGTGCGGCACCAAGAACAGCCCCTCCAGCACTCTTGCGTCGAGTGAGATCCGCTCGAGCGCCAGGTACAGGGCTTCCAACCCGAGCTCCGAGGGCGTTCGCCCGGGGTGCCTGCCGATCACGGTCGAGCCGCTCGAAACGATCACCGGATGGCCGGCTCGCCGCACGCCGAATGCACTCATACACGCTCGAGCATCGCCACCGCGATCGTGCCGATCCCCTCGCCCCTCCCGATGAACCCCATCCCCTCGTTGGTCGTGCCCTTGACGCTCACGCGGTCCGCCTCGACCCCGAGCGCCTCCGCCAGCCGGGCGGCCATGTCGGCCGCATGCGGCGAGATGCGGGGCTCCTCGCAGACCACGGTCGCGTCCACGTTCACGACGCGCCAGCCCTCGGCGGCGGCGCGCGCGACCGTCTCGCGCAGGAGCTCGATGCTGTCGGCGTTCTCGTACTGCGGATCGGTGTCCGGGAAGTGCCGGCCGATGTCGCCCAGCGACGCCGCCCCCAGGACCGCGTCGATCACCGCGTGCGCGAGCACGTCGGAGTC